>Ga0315281_10004450_pt1 | contig 20328 bp, 15 predicted proteins | sample YL17G07_0_MG_FD_204540 | JGI IMG/M metagenome (GOLD analysis project Ga0315281, IMG submission 204540) | Sediment microbial communities from Yellowstone Lake, YNP, Wyoming, USA - YL17G07_0 | ecosystem: Environmental > Aquatic > Freshwater > Lake > Sediment | place: USA: Wyoming | collected...
AGGACGACAATGCGCGCGCGGACGGTGTAGTCGCCTCGATCGGTGCGGTTGACATACGAGACGCCGGTGGCCAGGCCGCTCGCGTCGGTGAGGACCTCGCGCGCCATCGCGTTCGTGATGATGCGCAGCTTGCGGGTGGCCAGCGCCGGCGGCAGCAGCACCGACGGCGACGAAAAATTCGCGTGCGTCGCGCAGCCGCGGCCGCACTCCCCGCAGTAGTGGCACGCCGGGCGCCCGTTCAGCGGCTTGGTGAGGATCGACAGGCGATTAGGAATGCAGGTGATCTTCAGCGTGTCGGCCGCCTGCTTGATCAGCAATTCGTAGCAGCGCGGCTTCGGCGGCGGCTGGAAGACGCCGTCGGGTTCGTTCGGCAGGCCTTCCATCGATCCGAAGATCCCGACGAGGCGGTCGAGCTGATCGTAGTACGGCTTGATCTCATCGTAGGTGATCGGCCAGTCGTCGCCGAGGCCGTCGAGGCTGCGGCGCTTGAAATCGTCCGGGCCCCAGCGCAGCGAAATGCGTCCCCAGTGGTTGGTGCGGCCGCCGAGCATGCGCCCGCGAAACCAGTCGAATGTGGAACCCAGCGCCTGCGTGTACGGCTCGCCTTCGATGTCCCAGCCACCGATGCAGCCGTCGAATTCGCCGAACGGCTTGCTGGGCGTGCCGGCGCCGCGGCGCGGCGAATCGTACGGCCACGCCGACATCTTCGAGTCTTTCGCCGAGTCCCACATGCCCCCGGCTTCGAGCATGACGACGTCCGCGCCGGCTTCGCACAGCACCTTGGCGGCCATGCCGCCGCCGGCGCCTGAGCCGACGATGCAGACGTCATAGGTCTTGGGCGGGCGGATGATCTGCATGGCTGTCTCCTGACAGCCGGCATCTTACGCCGAGCCTTGCGTGGAGTGAGAACTAATTGCGATCGTCGTCGGCGATGACGGCGGGCGCCGCGATGGTGGCGAGCTCGCTTCGAACGAGGCGGCCGGTCGCGGCGGCGGCGGCCGTCTCGAAGGTTTCCGCACTGCCGGCGGATCCCGTGCGGTCCCCAATCGAAAGGTAGTACGCGGCCAGCGACCGTGCGTCCCACACCGTCGGTGCTTCCGCGATTTCCACCGCGTGCCGCAGCTCGTGTCCGAGCGCCACCAGCTGATCGGTCCGCGTGTAGCGGCAGCCAATCTCAATCGCGAGGAGCCGGCGGTGTGTGTGCTCCGTCAGGAAGCCGATGCGTCCGCGCAGCGTCGCGCTCGAGAACCACTGAAACCGGACATAGACGACGACGTCGGAGTGGTCCAGCCGTTCGAGGAGATCGCGCACCGTTGGCGAGCGCACGATCAGCTCGTCCAGCAGCTCAGCCGCGTCGACGGTCGCGCCGCGGACGTGCGGCGGCGCCGCGCGGTCGGCATCCTGCGCACTCGCGAGCGTTGCCGTGAGTGCGATCGTAGCGGCGGCGACCAGAAGCGCGCGGGCGACCCGCAGCGGCATGCGATGGGCCGTAGCAATTTCAGGACCAGAGCCGCGCCGGCCTCGGATGAGCGTGAATCAGGCCTGTTTCCGCGGGATGCCAGGCGCGTCGTAACGCCGAAGGGTCTCGCGGGTCGCTCGTTGCCGGGAAACCGGCCGCCCGAGCACATCGCCCCTGAGGCTCAGCGGGTTTTTGGGGTATGGTTCTCCATCATGAAACACCGTCTTGAACGCAAAGGTCGCAAAACGCGCAAAGCATTCCTGGTGTTTCTCTTCGCGGGCTTCGCGGGCTTTGCGTTCTTTGTCCACGCGCAGTCACCTTCCGCACCGGCGCCAGGCGAATGGCGGTCGTACGCCGGCGACTTGCGCAATCATCACTATTCGCCGCTCAGCCAGGTGACCGCCGGCAATTTTCAGGCGCTCGAAGTCGCCTGGCGCTTCAAGACCGACAGTCTCGGTCCCCGTCCGGAGTACAAGCTGGAAGGGACGCCGCTGATGGTGAACGGCGTGCTCTACACCACCGCGGGGACCAGGCGGTCGGTGGTCGCACTCGACGCGGCGACGGGCGAACTGCTGTGGGCGCACTCGGAACGTGAAGGCGCGCGCGCCGCCGCGTCGCCTCGCCAGCTCTCGGGGCGCGGCGTCGCGTACTGGACCGACGGACGGGACGCACGAGTCCTGTACGTGACCACCGGCTACCGGCTCGTCGCACTCGACGCGAAGACCGGCGCGCGGATTGCCTCATTCGGCACCGACGGCATCGTGGATCTGAAGGACGAAGTCGTGTTCGGCAAAGGCCAGCAGATCGATCGTGAAGCGGGGGAAATCGGATTGCACGCGACGCCGGCCATCACGAAGGACGGGATCGTGATGATCGGCTCGGCGTTCCTCGAAGGCGGCACGCCCAAGACGCACAACAATACGAAGGGCCTGGTGCGCGGCTTCGACGTACGCACCGGCCGGCGTCTGTGGACCTTCAACACCATTCCGCGACCCGGAGAATTCGGCAACGACACATGGCTGAACGAGTCGTGGTCGAACAACGGCAACGTGGGTGTGTGGAACCAGATCGGCGTTGACGAGGAACTCGGGCTGGCGTACCTGCCGGTCGAAACGCCGAGCTCTGATTTCTACGGCGGGCTCAGGCCCGGGAACAACCTCTTTGCGGAAAGCCTCGTCGCCATCGACTACAAGACCGGCCGCCGCAAGTGGCATTTCCAGCTCGTGCACCACCCGATCTGGAACATGGACATCGCGACGGCGCCGATGCTGGTCGATCTCACGGTGAACGGCCGGGCCGTCAAGGCGGTCGCCGTGATGGGCAAGCAGGCGTTTCTCTATCTGTTCAATCGCGAGACCGGCGAGCCGATCTTTCCCATCGAGGAGCGGCCAGTTCTGCAGTCCGACGTGCCGGGCGAAAAAACGTCGCCGACGCAGCCGTTCCCGACCAGGCCGCCCGCGTACGATCATCAGGGCGTCACGGTCGACAACCTAATCGACTTCACGCCGGAGCTTCACGCCCAGGCGTTGGCGACTGCGGCGCGCTACAAGCTCGGTCCGCTCTTCACGCCGCCACCGGTCAGCAAACGCGAAGGTCCAATCGGCGGGTTCCGGTCGTCGGGTGGCACGAACTGGCCTGGCGGCTCTTTTGATCCCGAGACGCACATCGCGTACGTGCCCTCGTTCACGGCGATGCCGGTGCTCGGCCTGCTGCCGCCGCCGACCAAGGAGTTTTCTGATATTCCCTATGTGTCGGGCAATGCGCTCACGGGCGTGCGCTACATCTCCGGCCCCGGTGAAAACGTCGGCGCCGACGCGGCGCCGCTTCCCAACGTGCGAGGCGGCGCGCCGATCTCGTCGACGGGAGACGCGGCGACCAACTCTGATGCGACCGCCCAAGGCCTGCCGCTGCTGAAGCCGCCCTATGGACGCCTGACCGCGATCAATCTGGATCGCGGCGACATCGTGTGGCAGGTGCCGCACGGCGAGACGCCGGACAGCGTGCGCAACCATCCCGCGCTGAAGGGCGTGACCATTCCGCGCACCGGGCAATCGGGCGCGGTCGGAGCGCTGGTGACCAAGACGCTGGTGATCATGGGCGATCCGCTGGCGACGACGGGACCGAATCGCCCGCGGGGGGCGATGATGCGCGCCTATGACAAGACGAACGGCACGGAGGTGGGCGCCGTCTACATGCCGGCGCAGCAGTCCGGTACGCCGATGACCTATGCCCTCAACGGCCGCCAGTTTATCGTCGTGCCGATCAGCGGGGGAAACTACTCGGGCGAGTATCTGGCGTTCGCGCTGCCGGTAACGCGATGACGGACGCTTCAGGATGTGGCGCAGCCCTTCAGTTCCGCGTGTCGCAGCCCTTCAGTTCCGCGTGGCGCAGCCCTTCAGTTCCGCGTGGCGCAGCCCCTCAGTTCCGCGTGGCGCAGCCCTTCAGGGCTGCGTTCGCAGGGCTGAAGCCCTGCGCCACGGTCATGCTGAAGCCCTGCGCCACGGTCATGCTGAAGCCCTGCGCCACGGTCATGCTGAAGCCCTGCGCCACGGTCATGCTGAAGCCCTGCGTCACGGTCATGCTGAAGCCCTGCGCCATGGTCGTCAAGCTGCTACAGGGAACCAAGGAGAGAGGCACATGCGAAAGAGAATCGTGTTCGGTCTGGTCGGCGTCGTCTGTTCGCTGGGGGCGCTCGCGGCGCAAGGCGATCCACAGCCGACGTGCAAGATGTGTCCGGGGACCTACATCGCCAAGTCCGAGGTGGACGCGTACATCGCCAAGGCCGTTGCGGAGAACCTGACCGACCAGCAGACGCGCGACATCGACATCGGCAAGGCGCACATCGGCATCGGCGTCGTGCATCGCGGCAAGCTGGCCTCGCCGGCGCCCGAGTCGGTGGCCGAACACGATCAGGTCAGCGAGGTCTATCACGTCATCGACGGATCCGCCACGCTGGTCACGAGCCCGGACATCGTCGGCATGAAGCGGCGTCCGGCCACGCTCGAGACGGTGCGCCTCTTCAACGGACCGGGCAATAACGGATCGTCGGTCAGGAACGGCGTCGCCCACGAGCTGAAGGCGGGCGACGTGATTGTCATCCCCGCCGGTACGGGACACTGGTTCACCAAGATCGACGACCACATCAACTACCTGATGGTCCGCATCGATCCGGACAAGGTGACGCCGCTCAGGGATGAGGCGGCGTCGAAGGTTTATCTGTCGAAGCCACGGCAGCCATGAGGCGCGGGGCAATCGCGTCGTCAGTCGTGGTGCTCCTCGCCGTGGCGCTTTCGGTGGCCCTCGCAGCGGGGCAAACCCGCGCAGCCAGAACGACGCTCGACATCTACGTCGTCGACGTGGAGGGCGGGAACGCGACGCTGTTCGTGCCGCCCTCTGGCGAGTCGGTGCTGATCGACACGGGGAACGGCGGCGCGGCCGGCGCCAGGGATCCGGAGCGCATCATGGCGGCCGTCAAGGACGCCGGGTTGTCGCGGATCGATCACCTGATCACGACGCACTGGCACGGCGATCACTTTGGGGGGACCGCCGAGCTCGCGTCGCGCATCCCGATCCGGCACTACATCGATCACGGGCCGACGATCGAGCCGCAGCCGGCATCGACCGCGTTCCTCGAGACGGTCTACCCGTCACTGCTCGCGAAGGCGACGCACACGGTGGCCAAGCCCGGCGATACGATCCCGGTTGCCGGCCTCGACTGGCGCATCGTGACGTCGGGAGGCGCCGTGATCAAGACACCGCTGCCGGGCGGGGGAGTCCCGAACCCGTCGTGCCGGGCTTTCGTGCCGCAGGCGGCCGACCTGTCGGAAAACGCGATGTCAGTCGGCAGCGTCGTCACGTTCGGGAAGTTCCGCGTGGCGTATCTCGGCGACGTGACGTGGAACAAGGAGTTCGAGCTGATGTGCCCGAGCAACCCGATTGGTACCGTCGATCTGTTCGTGGTATCCCACCACGGTCAGGCGATCTCCAACGCGGAAGTCCTCGTGCACGCGCTCCGCTCGCGGGTCGCCATCCTGAACAACGGCACGCGCAAGGGCGGTCAACCCGATGCGATGAAGATGCTCTATTCGGCGCCGGGGCTGGAGGAGCTCTGGCAGATGCACTTCTCGCTTCTCAGCGGACAGGAGTACACCCCGCCGGGCCTGTTCATTGCCAACACCGTGGACGATCAGGCGCCGACGATGCCGATTGCCGCGATGTCGCAGCCTGCGCCGGGCACCGGCGCGTCTCCGCCGCCGGCCCACAACGGACCGGCCTATTGGATCAAGGTGTCGGCGCAGCTGGACGGATCCTTCACGGTGACCAACGCGCGCAATCGCTTCAGCAAGACCTACGGCGCGGCGAAGCCGTCCCAGGTGGCGCAGACGCCGGCGGCGAATGCGCCGAAGTGGAAGAGCACCACGCCGATTAACGATCGGCCCAACCCGTATCGTCGTGATGCGAACTGGGCGCAGCTCCCACCGGGGCTGAAGTGGGGTGCCGTCATCGGGGCCGAGCCCGGTCCAGACGGCAACATCTACGTCGTGCATCGCTGCTTCGAGAACAGTTGCGCGGGACGCAAGGAGCCGCCGATCCTGAAGTTCGATCCGTCAGGAAAGCTGCTGAAGAGCTGGGGCGTCGCCTCCTTCGTGTTCCCGCACGGGCTCCATGTCGACGCTCAAGGGAACGTGTGGGTGACCGACGCGCAGGCCACAGACGGCAAGGGCCACCAGGCCTTCAAGTACGACGCGAACGGCGCGCTGCTGATGACCATCGGCACAGCCGGCGTCGAGGGTGACGGGGCACAGAAACGGTTGAGCCAGCCGACCGACATCGTGACCGCGCCCAACGGCGACATCTTCATCACCGAAGGGCATACGATTGGCGGCGCGGTCGGTCGCGTGAGCAAGTGGTCGAAGGGTGGCGCGTTCATCACGGCATGGGGGAAGCCCGGGCCGGGCCGCGGCGAGTTCAACGTGCCGCACACGATTGCGCTCGATTCGCGCGGCCGGTTGTTCGTCGGCGACCGCGCGAACAACCGCATTCAGATCTTCGACCAGAGCGGGACGTACCTCGACGAGTGGACGCAGTTCGGGCGGCCCAGCGGGATCACGATCATGAAGGACGACACGATCTACGTCGCCGATTCCGAATCGTGGGGACCCGATGAGCCGGGGTGGAAGAAGGGGATCCGCGTCGGCAGCGCGAGGGACGGATCCGTGACGCGGTTCATCGAGGACATCGAGTCCACGACCGAAGACCACAGCGGCGCGGAAGGCGTGGGCGTCGATCGCGACGGCAATGTCTACGGGTCGGTGGTGCGGCGCATGATGCTCGAGAAACACATCCTCCGACGGTAGGGCGAAGGTGGTTCGTCGCGTAGGGCGGCTCAGGCAGCGTTGTATTCGCGGACTTCGAAACGCACTCCCGAACGCGCGGCTTCCTGAAGGACGTTCTCGAGAGACGATGCGATGGTGGCGTCGAGGTAGTCCTCGCCGCAGATTTCGCAGACCTCCGCCGGCACGTTGTGGATGACCATAGTCGTGCCATCGCGCTCGACCGTGACCGTGGTGCGGCCAGCTTTCAATGTTCCGTTCTTGCACGCAAGGCACGTCATGGGGTTCGTCTCCGTCTGAATTCGGCATCCCACTCGTTCGAGTCCGGTTCGTACCCAGTCACGACGCAGGTCAGATCATTCGCCGCGTCACGCGCCGCCACGACATGGAGCGGTCGCTCACCAACGCGCGCGAGCATGAGCGCAGACGTGTTCGCGGCAGACCATCTTGAATTTCGAACAGCCAAAGGGTCTGCCGGTCGGATCTTATAGGAAACGGCTGAGTTTGGCGCGCTGAAGCGCACCGCGGCGGCTCGCGGTCTTATGGGTGAGTTGTTTTGTCCAGCGCCCCTTCAATTCCAAGCTCGCGTTCGAACCGCTGCACACTGGCCCTGTCGCAGTTGGTAAGTAAATCCACCACGTCAGCCGAGGACCGGAGATTCTGGAATGTTCTCTTCGGCGCGAGGTAGACGACAACTGGCTTCGCTTGGCGGATCATGTTAATGACGTTATTCAACGTTCCCTTGCTCTCGCCGTCCCACAGCATCAGCCCGTACGCGGCATCGTCAACCATTGCCTGGTCCTTCGTCGCGTAATAGGCGAAACCGCGCGCTCCTTTCGGCGCGGCGATCTCGCGGGTTGACCAGCCCCCGATGTTGTTGCGGCAGTTGGCCGACGTGCAATGGACAATGACGTCGCGATAGCCCTTGTCGGCCAAATATCGCTGGACAGCCTTGTCGGCACCGTTGGCGTCGCCAACGAGGATGGTGAATCCTTTCTCGATCATGGTGTCGATCCGGCGTTTCACGTCGGCGTTGAGTCGCGACAGCTGTCGAGATCCAGCGATGAAGACCTTGGTCATGTTCGCGTCCGTGTCTTTGTCATGGCGAGCATGTGTACGGCTGCTGCGTTGCCCGATAGGAGAGCCTGCGCGACAACCGTCGCTGTAGCCCCTGAACGATACAGGTCGTCGACCAGCAGGATGCACCTCCCGGCGACGGCATTTCCATCGACTTCGAACGCTCCCTGAAGGAGCGTGAGCCGCTCCTGATAGTCAAAAACGTTCTTCAACTCACCGAGTTCCGAGCGTTTTGTATCGAACTGCGGGTTTCCGAACGAATCGTGTCCCACGAAATCACTGGTGAGCGTGTGCTGTCGTTCGAGCACGTACCCGTCCGCCCAAGGGCCGGGCAGCTTCATCGGGTCGATCTTAACCGGCGGCATTACTGTCGATTCTATCGCCGGCATCGGTCAGGCGTCGAAGACAAATCCGGCCTGCGCGTGACGTGCGCCCGGATCTGTGGCGGGTGACGCAGGTAGTACGCAATCACTGAGAACCAATTGTAGAATGGCCCGTCGTGTCCATTCCCGCTCCCGGTCGCAACGACCCGTGCCCGTGCGGCAGCGGGCGCAAGTTCAAACATTGCTGCTTAGCCGCGAGGACCGCGGAAGACTCCGCGCGTGTGCGTCTTCGCGCCGCCGAAGGGCGCGTCGTGGAGGGACTCCTGCGGTTCATCGCCGACACATGGGGCGAGCCGCTCATGGTTCATGCCTGGGAGGACTTCTGGAACTACGAGGATGTTCCGGAACATCTCGCGACGACGCCCGAGTTCGAGCCCATGTTCATTCCGTGGCTCGTGTTGGGGTTCGTGCCGGACACCGAGGTTGACGATGCCGACCCCGACTGGCCCACCCAACCGATCGGCCTGGAATGGTTGGCGGCGACCGAGGATGACGTGTCGGACCTGGATCGCGTCTACATCGAGACCGCCTGCCGAAGCCCCATGAGCGTCTTCGCGGTCGAGCAGGTAAGTCCAGGTCGGAGCCTCGATCTGAAAGACGTGCTGACCGGCTCGCGGTTTCGCGTGCTCGAACAAGGCGCGTCACAGCGGCTGCGGCCAGCCGATCTGGTCTTTGCGCGCGTGCTGACGATCGGCGGCGTGAGCATCATGCTTGGGACGGCTCCATTCATCGTGCCGCCGCGCTGGCACACGCGCATCATCGACTGGCGTGACCGCATGTTCCGCAAGCGACTCATGACGCAGCAGGATCTCGTCGACTTCGACATCGAGGTTCGCGATCTGTATTTCGACATCGCTGCCGAGCTGCTCGATCCGACGCCGCCGCGGTTGACGAATACCGACGGCGATTTGATCGCGCTCACGACACTGACGTACGAATTGAAGACGACAGTGAACGAGGCATTCGAGAAACTGGCGCCACTCGCCCGAGTGCACGGCGAAGACCACACGGACGAAGTCATTCGCGACAACGCCGGTGCCGTGACGAGCGCCAGCCTGAGCTGGATCAAGGCCGGGAACCGGCAGCACAAACACTGGGACAACACCGTGCTGGGAAAGATCCGGATCGACGCTGGCCGCCTGGTGGCCGAGGTGAACTCGGCTCACCGCGCCGATCGACTGACGCGCGAGATCAACAAACGCCTGGGCCGGACCGCCGTGGTTGTTGACACGACCGTGGTCGATCCGTTGGAGATGGTGGAGGAACGTGCGCGCCGGCGCGCGGCGGGCGAGCAGGACGATGCGCCGGCGCCCGAGCCGTCTCCGGAGCTTCAGGCGCTTGAGGAAGAGGTGAGTCGCGCGCACTGGGAAGGCTGGCTCGACACGCGCGTGCCGGCGCTCGGGAACAAGACGCCACGCCAGGCCGCCCGCACCGCTCAGGGCCGCGAGCGGCTGGAGGCGTTGCTCGCCGGGTTCGATCGAGACGCGGCAGACGGACCGTCGAGCATGGCGCGACACCTCGCAGCGATCCGGGCCGCCCTGGCGCTGACGAAGCCGTCCGACTCCGGGGAGGGTACGAGGTAGGAGCCGGGTAGAGTAGTCTTAGCCCGTCGAGGTGCGATATGAAGCGAAATCTCTGTGTGGGTGCGATGTTCCTGTCCGTCGCGGTTGCGCTCGGCTTCGGATCGATCGCGCTCGAACGGACGGCGACGGTCGAGGCCGCCGCCGTTCAGGCGCCGCGCTTCGAGGTCGATCCGCTGTGGCCGAAACCGCTGCCGAACAAATGGATTCTCGGTCAGACGATCGGAGTCTCGGTGGACGGCCAGGATCACGTGTGGATCATCCATCGCGCGGGCTCGCTCGAGCCGGGCGAGGTCCATGCGACGACGAATCCGCCGACGTCGCAGTGCTGCGCGCCGGCGCCGCCGATTCTGGAGTTCGACGCGGCGGGGAATCTGATCGGCCACTGGGGCGGGCCCGGGCAGGGCTACGACTGGCCCGATTCGAACCACGGCATCACGGTCGACTACAAAGGCAACGTGTGGATCGGCGGCAACGGCCGCGGAACCGCGCCCGCGGGGCGCGGGGCGCCGGTTGCCGGCCAGAACCGCCAGCAGGACGAGAGCCAGACCGCCGGCACCCAGTCGTTCAACGACAACATGGTCCTGAAGTTCACGGCTGACGGTAAATTCCTGATGCAGATCGGGAAGCCGCGCTCGAGCAAGGGGAGCAACGACGTCGACAACCTGCGGCTGCCGGCCAAGACGTTCCTCGACAAGCAGACCAACGAGCTCTACGTCGCCGACGGCTACGGCAATCACCGCGTGATCGTGTTCGACGCCGACACGGGCAAGTACAAGCGGCACTGGGGCGCGTACGGCAACAAGCCGGACGATGTGGATCTGGGGCGGTACGATCCCAAGGCGGCGCCGGCCAAGCAGTTCAGGAACCCGGTCCACTGCGCCGATCTGTCGGTCGATCGACTGTTGTATGTCTGCGATCGCGTGAACGATCGGATTCAGGTCTTCAAGCCGGACGGCACGTTCGTGAAAGAAGGGTTCTTCAACAAGGACACGCTCGGCTCAGGCTCCGCGTGGGACGTTGCCTTCTCGCGCGACGCGCAGCAGAAGTACATGTATCTCGCGGACGGCGAGAACGACAAAGTCCACGTGATTGTGCGCGACACGCTCGAGCTGCTCACGAGCTTCGGCGAAGGCGGGCGCCAGCCAGGCGAGTTCTACGGCGTCCACAGCATCGCGACCGATTCGAAGGGCAACGTCTATACGACGGAAACCTATCGCGGGCAACGCGTGCAGAAGTTCGTCTACAGAGGGCTCGCGCCGGTGACGAAGAAAGATCAGGGCGTCGTCTGGCCCGCACGACCGAAGTCCTGATGCAACGGCCCTGACCTGGGAACGCCAAGCCCGCGAAGTTCGCGAAGCGAGCCGGTTACTTGCGTCTGGCCCGCGGCGGGGCGGTGCTCGAGCGGATCGTCAGCGTGTGGGGCAGCGTGACCGACTCTGGCGCTTTCGCGTCGCTGTTGAGGATCGCCAGCAGCAGTGTCACGGTGCCTTCGCCGATCGCGCGCATCGGTTGCGCGACGGTCGTCAGCGGCGGATCGATGCATCGGGCGAAGCGGATGTCGTCGAAGCCGACGATCGACACATCGAGCGGCACGCGCAGGCCGCGGCGCTTGGCGGTTTCCACCGCGCCCATCGCCATCTCGTCGTTGAAGCAGAAGATCGCGGTCGGCGGCTGGCGCCGCCCGAGCAGGCGTTCCGCGCCGGCCGCGCCCGACTCGATCGAGAAGTCGCCGTTCATCACGACGAAGTCGCGCTCGGCGCGCTGCTGCCTGGCGCGCGCCGTGGCGCCGCGCAGGCGATCGCGGCTGAGCGGGCTGACGAGCGGGCCGGTGATGATGCCGATGTGGCGGTGGCCGAGCCGGTACAGATAATCCATCGCCTCGGCGGCCGCTTTGGCGTTGTCGATGTGCACGCTCGGGATCCCGAGGCGCGGCGTGAACTCGCAGCCGTTCACGACCGGCGCGCAACGTGGCGCCATCAGGCGGACGAGCGCCGCCGCCGCTTTCGGCAGGCGGTGGCCGAGGACGATCAGGCCGTCGGCTTCCTTCCGCTTCAGCATCAGCGCGTAGCGGTCCTCACGCTCTTCGTCGTGCTGCGTGTCGCCGAGCAGCACGGCGTAGCCTTCACGCTGCGCGGCATCTTCAATTCCTTGGAGAATCAGCGAGAAAAATGGATTGGAGATATCCGGCACCGTGACGAGCAGGTTGCCGGTTCGCAGGGTCCGGAGGTTCTTGGCGGCGGAATTTGGCGCATAGTCGAGGAACTCCACGGCCTGCATCACTTTGCGGCGGGTATCGAGTGTCACCATGTCGGGCTGGCTCAGGACGCGCGACACGGTCGCCGTGGACACACCGGCACGTCTGGCGACGTCATAAATGTTGGACACGGCTGCCGCCAATCATACAGGCACGATATTCCTGTGACATTTTCCTTGCCCGCCGCCGCGGCTTCTGTTAGGTTCTGCAATCGATTACATACGGGACGCAATCGGGTGTTCGGTGGCCGGCCGTCAAGAGGCGTGCTCGACACGCGCATCACGGTCCAGCAATCTGGCATTGGCAATCGGCATTAGTTGGGGGAGGACACATGCTGCGAAGGATGCTCCTGGCGGGCACAGGCTCGATGCTCGCGCTGATCCTGGCTTCGTCTCCAGGGATGGCGCAGATCACCACGGGGACCGTGTCGGGCAACGTCAAGGACGGCCAGGGGGGCGTGATCCCTGGCGCGACCGTTGTGCTCGTCAGCGAAACGCGCGGGACCAAGTCGGCGCCGACCGTCACCAATGAAGCCGGCAACTACGTGTTTCCCAACGTCGCGCCGGACACGTATACGGTGGAAGTCTCGTTGGAAGCATTCAAGGCCGTGAAGCGCACCGGCGTCGAGGTGAGCGGTGGCGATCGCATCGGCGTCCAATCGCTCACGCTCGAACCGGGCGCCCTCGCCGAAACGGTGACGGTCGTCGCCGAATCCCCGCTCGTGCAGACGCAGAGCGGCGAGCGGTCGTTCGCGATCACGAGCACGCAGATCGATAACCTGCCGATCGCGCGCGGTAATTTCACGAGCCTGACGGCCTTCACCCCTGGCGTGGTGGCCACAGGCGCGTCGGCCGGTGGCACCCGCCTCGGTGGCGCTGGCCAGAACAACATCATGATGGACGGCATCTCGGCCATGGATACGGGCAACAACGGCCAGATGCTGAACATGAACGTCGACTCGATCGGCGAGGTGAAGATCCTCACCCAGGGCTACCAGGCCGAGTACGGCCGATCGAGCGGCCTGCAGATCACGGCGGTCACCAAGGGCGGCTCGAACCGAATCAAGGGTTCGGCATACGACATCCAGACCAACTCGGACTGGGACGCCAACAGCTGGGTCAACGACAAGAACGGCGATGCGAAGGTGAAGACCAGCACGAAAACCCTGGGTTACACGTTGGGCGGCCCGATTGGCCGGCCGGGCGGCAACAACAAGCTGTTCTTCTTCTATTCTCACGAGTATCGTCCGGTGACCGCAGCCATCAACGGCGGCAACCCCATCCGGATGCGGGTGCCGACCGCGCTCGAGCGCGCCGGCGACTTCTCGCAGACGCGCGACAACAACGGTGCGTTGTTCAATCTGATCAAGGATCCGAACTCGGCGCTCGCCTGCACGGCGGCCAACACGGCCGGCTGCTTCCAGGCCGGCGGCGTCATCGGCAGGATTCCCTCGGACCGTTTGTACTCAACGGGCCTTGCGCTGCTAGGCCGGTATCCGATGCCCAACGTCACGCAAGCGGCTGGCACGAACTACAACTACGAGGCTCCGGCGGCCACGACGGACAATCTGACCCAGCAGCCGGCCATTCGCGTCGACTACCAGCTGTCGTCGAAGCTCCGCTTCACGGGCAAGTACTCCGGCCAGCGCGCCAGAAAACTGATTACGCCGGGCACGATCGACGGGTTCAACGACGTCCTGAACCCCTATCCATTCATCACCAACTACGGGGTGACCGCGAACTACCAGATGAACAACTCGACGTTCGTGGAGGCCACCTACGGCTTCATCCGAAATCAGCTCGCCGGGGGCGGCTCGGGTGGCATTCTTGTCAATCCGTCGGCCAACCTGTCGGCTCTGCCTGGCTTCCCGTTGCTCTACCCGAATGCCGGCATCGTCGATAGTCGCTATTACGCGTCGACCGTCCTCAACGATCTGAATCCGGGCTGGTTCGACGGCACGAAGATCAACCTCCCGCCGGCGTTCGGGTGGGGCAGCAGAATTCAAGGCACCGCCGGTGTGGGCGCCCTGCCTGGGCCGCCCAATCAGCTTTTTCCAGGGTATCTGAACATCAACCGCACGCAGGATTTCGCCGTCAGCCTGACCAAGGTCTGGGGCACGCACACGAGCAAGGCGGGCTTCTACAACAACCACAGCTTCAAGGCGCAGAACACCGGCGCGGGTGGCGTGGCGAACCTGGGATTCCAGGGCTTTGTCAACTTCGGCAACGACACCAACAACGGCCTCGATACGGGCTTCGGCTATGCCAACGCGGCGGTCGGCGTGTTCCAGCAATACCTCCAGCAGTCGAAGCTGATCGAAGGCAGCATGATTTACAACAACACGGAGTTCTACCTCCAGGACAACTGGAAGGTGAACAGCCGGCTGACGGTGGACTACGGCGTGCGCTTCACGCGCCAGCAGCCTCAGTACGATCAGTTCCTGCAGATGTCGAATTTCTTTCCGGAACAGTGGTCGCTGTCCGCTGCCCCGCTGCTGTATCTGTCGGGTTGCAACAACGGGGCGACGGTCTGCACGGGCAATGCCCGCAATGCCATCGATCCGCGCACCGGTCAGGTCCTGACGGCCCCGGGCGCTGCCAACACGGCAGCGGCGATTGGCACCGTCGTGGCCAATTCCGGTAGCCTGGTGAACGGCATTCTTCAGGCCGGGAACGGCATCGCGGACACCTCCTACGTCTGGCCGAACCTGGTCGTGGGGCCCCGAGTCGGTATGGCGTACGACCTGACGGGCAACCAGACGTTCGTGCTTCGCGCTGGCGGCGGACTGTTCTATGACCGTCCTGACGGGAACACGGTCTTCTCGATTCCAGGCAACCCGCCGATCTCGACGTCGCAGGATCTCCGCAATGGCCAACTCCAGACACTGGGCCAGGGTCTCAGCACGGTTGGCGTTCCGGCACTGATCGTCATGCAGTACGACGCCAAAGTGCCGTCGTCGTGGCAATGGCAGGGCGGCGTGCAGATGGCGCTGCCATGGGCCATGGCGCTCGATGTCTCCTACGTCGGCAACCACGGCTTCAACCGGCTGCGGGCGTTCCAGGGTGGAGCCAACGGCGCGATCGATCTGAACGCGATCGACATTGGCGCCGCGTATCTGGCCAAGAACCAGGACCCGACCATCGCCGCGAGCGCCGTGCCCGGCGCAACAGCGTACACCCCGAACATCCTGCGTCCGTACCGAGGTTTGAGCAACGTGAATCAGCAGGTGACGCAGTTCTGGGACGAATACCATTCGATCCAGATGTCCCTCAACCGGCGCACCCGGAATGGCCTGGCGTTTGGCACGAACTACACGCTCGGTCTGTCGCTGAAGGGCAACACGGGGCTGCAGGAGCGCCTGCAGCACGCGGCGGACGGCACCATCTCGGTCCGCGCGGATCAGGCCGATTACGAAACGCTCAACGAGAACCTCGCGTTGCAGCGGCACGTGATCAAGAGCTATGTGGTGTGGGACCTGCCGAGTGTGCCGTCGGGCTTCGGAGCCGTCGGCCGGGCCTTGCTGAACGACTGGCAGATATCGAGCGTGCTGACCGCGGGCTCCGCGTATAACGCCGCCAACCAGACCAACGGCCGGTACGACCTCACCTATTCGTACCAGGCCAACGGCGCCAGCGTGAACCTGACCGGCTCGCCGGACTACGGCGCACGCATCAAATACGTCGGCGATCCCGGCGTCGGCTGTTCGGACAACCAGTACGCGCAGTTCAACACGAAAGCCGTCACCGGACCGACGTACAACAGCCTCGGTCTGGAATCCGGGCGCTTCCTCCTCGGTGGCTGCACCGACAAGACCGTGGACATCGCCGTGGCCAGGAACATCAAGCTGGGTGGCAATCGGAACCTCCAATTCCGCCTCGACGTGTTCAACCTGTTCAACATCGTCGTCATCAACGATCGCAACAGGAACGTCAACTTCCAAAGCCCGACGGATCTGACCATCCTCAATTCCCAGACCCTGGCGGATGGCTCGAACGACCCGGCGCGGCTCACACCGAGGACCGCCGGGTTCGGCGCCGCCACCGGCGCGCAGCCCATGCGTAACATGCAGCTGCAGATTCGGTTCGGGTTCTAGCGGAATTGCACTGAGCTACGGCGGGCGCGGGTCCTTGTGGACCTGCCCCGCTGGGCCGGGTCTCGGATGGACCCGGCCTCCTTCCAACTCTGAAAACGCACTTGTCCCTGAAATCACTGAGTACGACCTTCGCCATCACGGCCGCTCAGGCGGGAGCGCAGACGCCGCCGCGATAGTGAAGGAGACCGGAACCGATGCGGGTGCGGCGCGCGCGAAAAGTCATGGCGATCGTCAGTGTTCTCGCGATCGCCGGTGCCGCATTGCTGCTATGGCGCCTGGCGAACGACGCGGCGCCGCGGCCGAATGCGACGCCCGCTCTTGCCGTCGCCTCGCTCAAGGCGAGTATTTCCTACGATGAGGCCCGGCCGATTCTCGACGCGCATCGAGCGAACCTCCCGGCCGAGTTGAACGCGAAAACGCCAATCGAGCTGGAATCGTTCTGGCCCGCGTGGGTGTCGCGTCACAACACCGAGATTCGCTCGCGGCTCGAGCGCGGCGACGAGGACTCGATTGTCAATCTCTGGCTGTACGGCACGACGTTCACCACGCTTCCGCGGGCGACGGAGCGCGACCTCGCCATGCTCCGCGACCGCGCCCGCTTGGAGGATCTCCTGCTGCGCCGCCTCGACGATCTGGTGGCCGGCCTCGCGGCGCCCGGCGACAACGAGCGGCTGCGCTTCGCCCGTCAGGTCGTCGAGCGGCATGGAGTCGATCCCACGACGCCGGCCGGCGGGAACCAGGCGCGAGCGTACCTCGTCGAGGCGAGAGAGCGGACGATCGCCGAGAATCAGAGCTATCGCCGCACGGCACTATCGGCCGACCAGTTCCCCGATCAGCGCGCCAAACTTGCGGCGTTCGCGACGCTGTTTCGCGACCGCGGGCTTTCGTCCGATACGTCGATCTCCGCTGATTTCGCTCTGGACCAGGCGCTCGGCGCGCTTCTGGCCCAGGGAAAGCTCGGCGCCCGGAGCGTCCGGCGGGTCGCGATCGTTGGACCAGGGCTCGACTTCACGGACAAGGCCGAAGGGTACGACTTCTATCCCCAACAGACGATTCAGCCGTTCGCCGTCATCGATTCCCTGATTCGGCTCAACCTGGCGAAGCGGGACGATCTGCGAATGACGACATTCGACCTCAGCCCGAGAGTCAACCAGCACCTGGAGGCAGCGCGTCAACGCGCTCGCAGCGGCGACGCCTACGTCCTGCAGCTGCCGTTGAGCAGAGACGACGCAGGGCATCAGTGGAATCCGGATCTCGTCAGGTACTGGCGGCGATGGGGCGACGGTATTGGAGACGAGGTGCCGGCCATCGCGGCTCCGGCGGGCACTGCGGTGCAGGTTCGAGCGGTCCGTGTCGCTCCCTCGATCGTGATGTCGATCATCCCGCGGGACATCAACATTGTGCTCGAACGGATGGAGCCGCTCGCGGCCGATGAACGGTTCGATCTGATCGTCGCGACGAACATCCTCGTGTATTACGATGCCTTCGATCAGTCGCTCGCCCTCGCCAACGTATCCAGCATGCTGCGGCCGGGCGGCTTCTTCCTGACCAACTACGCGGTCGTACCGGCCGAGCCGATGGAATCCTCGGCCGGCCTCACGACGACGGTCGCCTTCGACCGGCAACGCAACGGCGATACGTTATTCTCGTATCAGCGACACTGATTAGTACTCAAGAACGTGCTCGGCGCCATCGCAGGTATCGCTCTCACGCTCTCGATTGGCGGGTGGTCGCTGACCGCGCAAGCCGTCGCATCGCCGCAGGTATTGGAAGGGCCCGCCGATCGAGCCGCGCCGCGGACCGATCAGAATTCGATGACCGCGCACACGCAATTGCTCGAGAAAGCGCACCGACGTGGCATCGACATCTACTTCGTCGGCGATTCGATCGTTCGCCGCTGGGGTGCGATCGACTACCCCGATCTTCTGGCGAACTGGCGGAAGAATTTCTGGGGTTGGAATGCCGCTGATTTTGGATGGGGCGCCGACAAAACCCAGAACATCCTGTGGCGCCTCGAGAATGGCGAGCTTGACGAGGTCAACCCCAGAGTCATCGTGATCCTGGCCGGCACCAACAACGTCGGCGCGCAACCAGGCGGCGCCGCGAAGGTGGCGGAGATCACGCGAGGACTGGCCGCGATTCTCACCGTCTGCCGCCAGAAGGCGCCGGAGGCGACGGTCGTCCTCACCGCCATTTTCCCTCGCAACGACAGCATGGCTGTCTTGCCGGAAATCGATCGCATCAACGCGAACATCGCGCGGTTGGCCGACGGGGACCGGGTTCGCTATCTCAATGTGAACCGCCGTCTCGCGGACAAGGACGGCCGGCTGTTCGATGGGATGATGAACGAGCGCGACAAGTTGCACCCCACTGTCCAGGGCTACCAGGTCTGGGCCGACGGGTTGAAGCCAATCTTCACCGAGCTGCTCGGCCCGCCGGCCGCGACCGACCACGCACCACCGCCGACGGGCGATCCCAGCGCGCGAGGGCGCCCGGCCCGCTGAGAGCGTGTTGCATAATTTGGAATTGCGAAGTTGGAATCTGGAATTCGCGACGCATTCCAAATTCTGAGTTCCAACTTCCTAGTTACTCAACGCACTCCCGAGTCCGTTATCGCCCACCCGCGCTTGTCGACGATCGCGGCGACTGCTGGAACAACTGCGGCGCGAATGCCGACAGGTAGTCGCGCCAGTTGAGCCAGGTGTGAGCGCCCTGGCTCTCGATGAAGACCGGCTTGAAGCCGTGCTTCTTCAGCAGCTCCACGGAGCTCCTCGTCGTCGGAATCAGACCGTCGTCTTTTCCGGTACTGAACCAGAGGAGGTTCAAGCCCCGCTTGGTGGTCGCGTTGTCGAGCGCGGCCATGTTCTGCTTCTCCCACGCCTCCGCGAACGGCGCATTCTCCGCGGGCGCCGGCGCCCCCCGCCCGCTGATGAGCCCGGAACTGAAGACGCCGATGTACGCGAACTTCTCCAGATGCGGAATCGCGATGTTCAGCGTCTGGTTGCCGCCCATCGAGAGCCCGGCGATCGCGCGGCTCTGACGGTCCGTCAACACGCGGTAGTTCTTCTCGATGTACGGCATCAAGTCGGACGTGAAGTCATTCGCGAACGGATCCGGCCCGCTCCCGATTCCCGGCATGCCCTGCACGGCCGCGGCCGGAATGGGAGCACCGAGCGCCGCGCCAGCCCCGTTGACGTGACCGGCCGGCATCACGACGATCATCGGCTTCGCCTTGTTCGCCGCGATCAGGTTGTCGAGGATGAAGCCCGCGCGTCCCACCGAGGTCCACGAATCGTCGACGTCGCCCGCGCCGTGGAGCAGATAGAACACGGGGTAACGCTCGCGGTTCATCTCGTACCCTGGCGGCGTGTAGACGTGCATCCGCCGGATGCCGCCGAGCGCAGTCGAGTTGTAATGAACCGAGGCCACCGCGCCGTGCGGCACGTTCTTCGTATCGAACACGTCGGATCCCGGCACCACCGCCAGGCTGTACACCGTGGTGTTGGTCTGGCTGGTCGCCGGATTGCGCGCATCGACCACAGTGAGCCCATCGACCGCGAAGACGTACCGGTAGGCGCCGGCGGGCAGCGGTCCGAACGTCCGTTCCCACACGCCTTCCGCGCCTTTCGTCAACGCGGGCGGCGCGACGCCGCGGCCGCCGACGCCCGGAATGTCGCCGGGACTCCGCAGTTCCACGGTCTGTGCGTTTGGCGCGAGAAGGCGGAACGTCACGCGGCGGTCGGCGCCGACCTCGGGTGACGTCACGGTCGGACCCTGTGGACCTTGTCCCGCGCCACGCCCTTGTCCAGGGGGTTGGGCTGCCAACGGTGCGATCAGGCAGCCGACGACGATGCTGCCCAGGGCCATGCGTCTCAGCGAAAAGCGTTCCTGTGTCATAGGTCTCTCCCTTTCACTTCGGCCAGTCGCGCGGATTGTAATCGATTTCATGCGGCGTTCACTCTATAATCGCGCCGCACCCCATTGATGGTGCTGCGGCCGACGGAGACGTGATGAAACACACGCTGTCGTACCTGCTCGTTCTCGTCGCCGCGGCGTCGGTGACTGTCGTTCCGGCCGCGCAGCCTCCCGCGCCGCAGGCGCCTGACTACAACGCCTACTACGCCATCGGGCCCGATTCCCTGGCGC
>Ga0315281_10004451_pt1 | contig 20323 bp, 16 predicted proteins | sample YL17G07_0_MG_FD_204540 | JGI IMG/M metagenome (GOLD analysis project Ga0315281, IMG submission 204540) | Sediment microbial communities from Yellowstone Lake, YNP, Wyoming, USA - YL17G07_0 | ecosystem: Environmental > Aquatic > Freshwater > Lake > Sediment | place: USA: Wyoming | collected...
CATCCGGACAGGCCTCATCAATGCTTTGTCTTTTTTAAACGGCGAGAAGGAATGCGTTTTGCCTAAACACCCAACTGGGGAATACTAAACCGCGCTTTTCTGGGGAGTTTCAAACCGCGCGCTACAGTTTCTGCCGCACATGCTCGCCGAAGTACCTGGAAAAAGCGTGCGTGCCGGAACTTTGCGCGACAAAAAACATGGCGTCGGTTTTCGCCGGGTAAAGCGCCGCCGTTATGGATTTGATGCCCGGGCTGCAAATGGGACCGGGCGGCAGGCCGTAGACCCTGTAGGTATTATAGGACGATTTCACCTTGACGTCGTGGAACGTCAGCCGGGCCTTGTGCTGACCCAGAGCATACTGCACGGTGGCGCAGGATTCCAGGCACCAGCGCTTCTTCATGCGATTGTGGAACACACCCGAGATAATCGGCCGTTCATCGGCGCGGGCGGCTTCGCGTTCTATGATCGAGGCAAGAGTGACCGCCTGCAACTCGCTAAAGCGCAATTCCCTCGCCCGCTGCGCCAGCGCGGTAGTATAATTCTTTTTAAACGCCTGCAACATGCGGTCGATGACCTTCTCCTCGGCGGTGTTGACCTCGAAGAAATAGGTGTCGGGGAAGAGGAATCCTTCCAGCTTTTTTTCCCTGACCAGCTGCAGGAACCGTTCACGACGGACGATGCCGTGATCTGCCAGGGTATCGGCGATCTGTTTGGCGTCAAACCCCTCGGGGATCATTATTCTGACATATTCGGTTTTCCCCCGCATCAGCAGGCACATGATGGTGAATACGCTCGAGCGCGGCGGGATGAGGTAGAGCCCGGCCTTCAGGTTACGTGACTTCCCCGACAGGGAGAGTAATGGCAGAAACAACGCCGGGGCCGATATGACCCCGGAACGGCTCAGCAGTGATGCCACCTCTTTGGCCGACGCGCCGGGCGGGATCGTAATCGCCGCAGGACCGACGGGTAAACACAGCCGGGGCATAAATATCCAGGCAGCCGTGCCAAAAATAACGACGCCGATGATGAGCAAGACAATATTTCGTTTCAGTGATAACCTACTTGAACCATTTTTTCTCAAGTTCGCGGGTGATCTCGTCTCGCATGTCCGCGGCATCCGTCTCTGATTCGCCGGCAGGCGAACGTTTGAAGAGACGCTGTTTAAACTCGGCAACGGCCATACAGACTGCTCCGAGCCCACCCAGCATACGGTGCAGTCCCCGGTCGTCGGTCACGACCACGAACACCGCGGGGTTCAGTGCGGCGCGCACCAGCCGCTCGATCATCTCATCCGCCGTCACGCCTTCGCTGAATATCACCTTCACATCACCAACACGGTACCGCGGCGCCGCAGGGCTGTCATAAGGCCCATCGAATACAACGGTCAACGTATTACGGGCGCTACCGGCGGGATGGGTCTCGTTAAGCAAAGCAATGAGACGATTCCGCTGCTCTTCCAGCGATCCGCCGCTCAAGCGACCGCTGCGGTCGGATTTGATGATATTATAGCCATCAAGAATGAACTGTTTCAAGGTTTTTCCTTCATTTGCTCATTTGCTATTCAATCGAAATCGGGGACAACTCCCATTGATTCTGGCTGTAAATCGCAGTAGAATATGACGAAATATATGCCTCAAATGTCGAGTATTGTGTCCCCGGAATTCCCTTGACAACCCTATTTCCTATTTCCCCTCTAATTCCCTTAACACAACTCTGTCCAGTTATAATGTCGGATGTTGTTCCCCACTGAATCGACATTCTCTGCCCGCGAAATTACAGCGCCGGACTTAATCTGATCTTTAAGCTCTCTCATAAGCCGTAGCATAGATGAAGTATGTTGAGGCGTTATTGTCATACCACTTTTCACCTCAATCAAGTGAAGTTTTCCGTCTATATCCAGTACCAGGTCTATTTCCAAACCATCCTGTGTTCTGATATAATACATCGACGGTTTCATACCCGAATGCATAAATCTTTTCCAGAAATCAACAATTATCATGGTTTCAAAAATACTGCCAAAGTGCGGGCTATTTCTAAGTGTTTCAAAATCATTTAAACCTAACAGATAACAACAAAGAGCCGGATCATTAAAATATATCTTTGGGCTTTTGACCAGGCGCTTGCCTATGTTTCTGTAATATGGATATAGTAACAGCACCTGAAACCCGGTTTCAAGAAGAGAGAGCCATCTTTTGGCTGTCGGGACACTGATACCGATGTCTCTTGCCATCTCTGATAAATTGAGTATCTGCCCGGTTCTTACTGCGCACATTGTGACAAAATGCTCAAACTGAGAAAGATCGCCCACGTGAGAGATATTTCTGATATCCCTTTCAAGATACGTATTTATGTATGAACCGCACCACAAATGCCTGTCAACTCTTTTGTTGAGAGATATCTCGGGATAAAAACCCCTCAACAAACAGTCAGGCAGTTTAATTTTAACCGGCCTGATTTTACGGGCATTTAACCATTCGGCAGTTGTTAAAGTTGAAGAGCCGTTCCCTGCAATCTCTGACAACGAAAAAGGCAGAAGCGAGATTACTGCCGCTCTGCCTGCAAGCGACTGGCTTACATTATGCATTAACGCAAACTGCTGTGATCCGGTTAGAAGCCACCGCCCGGGCCGTCGGTCATCATCTATCGAGCTTTTTATATATGATAATAGTTCCGGCATGTATTGAATTTCATCTATGATAGCCGGCCGGTCAAAACCTTTAACAAATCCCGCGGGGTCTGATTTTGCCCGCATTCGCATATCGGGATTTTCTAAACTGACAAACTTGTGAGTAGCGGAAAACATTTTTTTCAGCAGCGTCGTTTTGCCAACCTGCCTGGGACCGGTCAAAACAAGGGCAGGAAATGTCTTAACCGCGCTTTTAATTTTGTTTGAAAGCGTCCTGTTTATGTATTTCATGCCAATATTATAACCCTTTATATTTAATATTACAAGTTATATTTTTGGTGCAAGGTGTCTCTTTAGCGTTGCAAAGAAAACTATAGCTCTACGTCGGCGTTCCTGTAGGGCGCGTTCCCCGAACGCGCCGGCAGTTACCCTATTGTCACGACGGCGCGATACAGGGATCGCGCCCTACGACTTCATTAGATTGTTATCAATTGGAGTACCGGCTCTCGCCGGTACGACTTCCTTATGTTGTTATCATCGGAGTGCCTGAAAGGTACAACTTCAATTGGCTAAAGAGACATGCTGCAAGCAATCGCTTTTTCGGGCCAAGCCGGAAAATTACGAATGCGAATCCAAATATGATTGAAGGATCAGCGAAGCGGCCAATTTATCCCTCACCTGTTTGCGCCGCTCGCGGGAAACATCCGCTTCCTCGGTCAGCATCCGGTCGACCTGCATGGTCGTCATCCGCTCGTCGTAGAGCTCGACCGGGATACCGATCTTCTCCCGCAGAGTGTCGGCAAACGAGTTTACGTTGTCCGTCAGCATGCCCGGCGTGCCGTCCATGTTAAGCGGCAGGCCCAGCACAATCCGCACCACGTCGCGCTCGCGCACGATCACCCGTATGCGCTCGACGTCTTTCACCAATGAGGTGCGGGCGATCACTTCCAGCGGCTGTGCGGTAAAACCCAGCGGATCGGAAACGGCAATGCCGATCCTTTTGCTGCCATAATCAATACCCATTATTCTTGACAAAAAATACTCCTTTTTTGTTATTTATCAGCGACAAGATGCAATGGCGCCGGACGCGCGTTTAGTTCAGAGATTGTAACAAACCGGTACCCGCGCGAACGCAGTTCCCGTATGATGCGGGGCAGCGCCTGGTAAGTGGCCGGGACACCCGAATGAAGGAGAACCACGCCGCCGTCGCTGGCCTGTGCCAGCACCCGCGCCAGTATAACGTCGGGGTTCGGCTCCTCATGGTCTTTGGGGAAAACCGTCCAGAGCACCATAGAAAGCCCGGAGGCCGCGGCCAGATTGACAACACGTCCGTTATACCGCCCGCCCGGCGGACGAAAATACAACGATTGTTTCCCGGTAATTTTTTCCAGAATACCCTTCGTCATCACCAGTTCCCGCGTGACATCCTTGTCCGAAAGACGGTTCAGGTTCCGGTGAGTGAACGTGTGCCCCTCCAACTCGTGGCCTGCCAGGGATATCTCCCCCGCGAGGTTCGGATACTCCATCGCGAGCCGCCCCACTACGAAAAACGTCGCGTGCACGTTGTTGTCCCGGAGCAGCCTCAGCAGGCTGTCGGTAAATAATGGATGCGGTCCGTCGTCGAATGTCAGGGCGATGCGGTAGGGGTAGCGCGGGGCCGGCGGCAGCATCGCGGCCGGTTTGGGGGCAATGAATAAACTGCCGGTCAGAAAAAGGATGATCAGCAACAACATTGCTTCGTAGCGGCGTAGCGTTAGATCGAGATCGATTGTAAGCAGTGGAGCCCCTCCGGAAGGAGCCGGAGGCTCCTTCAATAACGCGACCTCCCGCGACTTCATTAATCACTCCTCCGGCAGAGCCGGAGGATTCCAGGAGCAAGGGATTGATATTCTGAGCCCTGCGGGTGCATAATGCTGCGGATGATGTCGATATGATCTACGGTGAAGGCGCCAAACAGCGAATCCTTCAGCAGGGCCAACCGTTTGACCAGAGCGTCCAGGTTTCCGGGCGAGCGCACGCGGCCGAGGGTCAGATGCGCGGAATAAGGCCTCTGTTCCCGCGCGAAACCAACCGCCTGCAGAGCGCCGTCGACGGCTTCCGCCAGCTCCGCAAGCGGCTGCCGGCCGTCCCGGATGCCCACCCAGACCACGCGCGGCGAACACATGGATGGAAAAGCGCCAAGACCGTGCAAAGAAGCCGCGAACGGCGCGAACTTCCGTACCGCGGCGGACAGGACGTCTGCGACCGGCGCGACCTTCTCATCAGGTACTTCGCCGAGGAATTTCAACGTCAGATGAAATTTCTCGGAGCGTACCCAGGCAACGTCGGCAGGCACTTTCTTGAGCCTTTCCTGAACCGCGGCGACGCGATCCCGCACTTCATCAGGAAGTGGGATTGCAATAAAGAGGCGCATAGTATAACTGCAAAAGCAAACAACGTTCTCGGGTTCCTGTGTTCTTGAGTTATATATAACCTGCATATCTACTTGACTGTACCCTGCTGATTTTAGGTGCTTTTGTAGGGACTGTTCCCCGAACAGTCCGCCTAAAAGTTCGGCACGTTCGGGGGAACGTGCCCTACGACTTCCTTGGATTTTTATGATGAAGTACCGGCTCTCGCCGGTACGACTTCCTTATGTTGTTATCATCGGAGTACCCGCTCTTGCGGGTACATAATTGGTTAGTCCAGTCAAGTAGATATGCAGGATATATAATTTGCGCGAGAACACGCGAACGCAAGAACTCAAGAACGCCTTGATCTTTTTGTCTTGTGTTTAACTTCTTTCAACAGCTCGCGCCTCAGGATGTCGAAGGCCTGGTTTGCGGCGCATTCACGGACTGTAGCCCGATCACCGGAAAACTGAAAGCGGAACGCCTGCTCGCCTCCGGGGCCGGCCAGCGCGATAAAAACAAGCCCCGCGGGCTTTTCCGGCGTAGCGCCGCCGGGCCCGGCGATCCCTGTGATCGAGAGGGCATAATCGGATGCCGCCAGTCGCCGCGCGCCCCGCGCCATTTCCAGCGCCACCTGCTCCGAGACAGCGCCGAAACGCTCCAGGGACTGCCGCTCGACACCCAGCATGCTGACTTTAGATTCATTGGAATATGTGACGGCTGCCTGTTTGAAATACATTGAACTGCCGGCTACATTAGTGACCCGCTGGGCTACCAACCCGCCGGTGCAGGATTCTGCGGTACTAAGCGTTTTCCGCATCTTGAGCATCAGTTCCCCGGCCACGCTCTCAGGCGTCTGTTTTCCTTCGCCGTAAATGCTATCGCCGAGCACGGCGTACAGTTCGTGTTTCAGGTTGTTCAGCATTTCATCTACAATCAACTCGTCGCCGCCGATTACGCTAGCCTTGATATCGACTGCGCCGTGGCTCGCCAGGATCGTAAAATCAACGCGCCCCAATTCCAATTTTCGTTCGGTTTCGACTATGGGGCGGATGCGCTCGTCCACCGCGGATTCGGGCATCCCGCTAACGTGCAGCACAAAACTTTTCTTGACGCCGCTCTCGAACTGCTTCACGTAGGAAAAAACCGCCTCTTCGAACATGTGCTGCATCTCTTTGGGCGGGCCGGGCAACAGGATGATGACGTTGTCGGGGACGGCGCCTTTTTTTCCGATTTCCAGGAACTGCCCCGGCGCCGAACCATGATGGTTGGGAATAAGCCGTGCGCCGTCGATAACACCGGCCTGCCGCTCGTTGTTCTCAGGCATCGCGATACCGCGCTGCTTGAAATACCGGGCGATGCCGTCGAGCGCATCAGCGCTCTGAGCGAGCCGCCGACCGAGTGCAGCCGCCACGGATTCGCGCGTAACGTCGTCGAACGTCGGCCCGAGGCCGCCGGTGACGATGATGATACGGCTGCGGCCGAGCGCCGCGCGCAACACCGCGCCGATTCGTTCCGCCTGGTCGCCAACCGTAGTCATCAACGAGACGTCGATCCCGATGGAACCGAGCCGTTCGCCGATGTACGTACTGTTGGTGTTGGGCTTACCCGTCAGCAGTTCCGAGCCGACGCAAATGATTTCCGTACGCATACGCTTGTCCACGAGCGCCTGAACGGCGCTCTAAACTAATGATAGAAGTTGATCTTGTTCTGGTCAGGCGGCTGGGGAACGGTTTTGATCACACCGAATTTTGCTTCAAATTTAGAGATATTGTCCTGCAGCGCGGCCAAAAGGCGCTTGGCGTGGCCGGGAGAGGTGATGATCCTGCTGCGCACTTTCGCTTTCGAAGCCTGCGGCTGAAGGAAAATAAAGTCCAATACCACCTCGTTTTCCGTATGGCCGATCATGGCTAAATTCACGTAGACGCCCTGCGCCGTGGCGTCGTCGATTTCAATCTGGATCTCGGGCTTTTTTTCTTCTTCCATGGTTTACCTCTTAGTGTGGCGTAACACCTATCGCTTTGAGTATATCCTTGATCGCCGGTTTAACGCGGATGGGTTTAGCCGCGCAGGCGATAGCGCGGTCGGGGTCCTTCAAGCCGTGTCCGGTCAGGACGCAGACCACCTTGGGCGGCAGGCTTTCCACGCCGCGGATCACGCCGTTAAAGAAACCTTTTTTCACGTATTTGATGAGTCCGGCAACGGACGCGGCCGAGGCCGGTTCGGCAAAGACGCCTTCGATCGACGCCAGCAACTGGTAGGCCTCCAGTATCTCGTCGTCGGTCACGGTATCGATCGTCCCGCCGGACTCGTCCCGCGCCGCGACCGCGCTTTTCCATGAGGCGGGATTGCCAATCTTGATGGCGGTGGCCAGTGTTTCAGGTTTTTCGACCGGATGGCCGAGCACAATGGGAGCAGAGCCCGCCGCCTGGAACCCCATCATTTTGGGCAGGCCGTAGCGTCCCGAGAAGATCGTGTTGTATTCTTTATAGCCTTTCCAGTAAGCGGTAATGTTGCCCGCATTGCCCACCGGCATGAACTGGTAGTCCGGCGACTGGCCAAGCAGGTCGCAAATCTCAAAGGCCGCCGTCTTCTGCCCCTCGATGCGGTAGGGGTTGAGCGAGTTGACGAGCGTAAGCGGATGCTTCTCGCTGAGTTCTTTGACAAGGGTGAGCGCCACGTCGAAATTGCCGTCCACGGCCAGGACTACCGCGCCATGCACCAGCGCCTGAGAAAGTTTGCCGAGCGCGATGTTCCCTTCGGGGATAAGCACCACGCATTTGATTCCTGCCCGCGCGGAGTAGGCGGCGGCGGATGCCGAGGTGTTGCCGGTCGACGCGCATACAACGGCCCGGCTGCCCGCCTCGACCGCTTTGGAGACCGCCAAGGTCATCCCGCGGTCCTTGAAGGAGCCGGTGGGGTTCATCCCCTCATATTTCAGATAGATTTTGCCGGCGAAATGCAGGTGGCGCGCCAGATTCTCAGCGGGAATAAGCGGCGTATTCCCTTCCATAAGCGTGATGACCGGCGTTTCATTGCCCACCGGCAAATACTGACGGTACTGCTCGATAAGGCCGCGATATGACATAGTTATTTCCTCGATTTTCACTAGCGTTACAGTCCTAAATTTTATCTCTTTAATGACGAAAAGTCAAACCATTTGACAAAGACTTCTTTTTTCGTTAAAATGGGTTTTCATTACTGTTTGTTCAGAGGGCGCCGGAACCCTGAACTTCCGCGTACACCCCATGTAACCGACTGATTCCATTATCCCTTCGGTAATCCCTTATACTCACCGGTATTTTTGCGTGGCAGGTATGCAAACGAGGTATTCAATACAATGAAACTGGACAGGCACAAAGTTTATTTCGTGATTGGCGCGGTCGCCGTTGTCGGCAGCCTCTCTCTGGCGGGACACCGTTTGGCAGCCAGGGGTAGCGAACCGTCGAAAAAAGAAGCGGCTATAGCGGCCGGGAACCCGTCCGTCCCTGGCATGGTCACGGTACATAAACCGAAATACGTGCGTGGCATCCATCTGACATCATGGGTGGCCGGATCGAGCAAGCTGCGGGCAACATTCGACCAGCTCCTCGATGAAACGGAGATCAACACCGTCGTCATCGACATCAAGGAGTATGAAGGAGAAGTTTATATCCCCGGCGTAAAGCTCGCCGAACAGTATAAAACCTACGTCAAAGCCATACCCGACCTTGAAAAATACGTGGCCCGGATGAAAAGCAGGGGCATCTACACCGTCGCCCGGGTCGTAGTCTTCAAGGATAACATCTTCCCGCGGCGCAAACCCTCGGCAGGCGTCAAAGACGCGGCCGGCAACCTCTGGAAAGACCGCAAAGGCATCACCTGGCTCGACCCTTACTCCCCCGAAGCGTGGAGCTACAACCTGGACATCGCCGAGCGGGCGCTGGACCTGGGGTTCGAGGAAATACAGTTCGACTACATTCGCTTCCCGTCGGACGGCGCGATCGGCAACTGCCGCTACAGCCAACACCACTCATCGACGACGGCCAATACGGCGATCGTCGGTTTTCTCAAGGAAGCCAACCGGCGCCTCAAGCCGCGTGGCGCGAACATCTCCATCGACGTATTCGGCCTGACAACTACGGTAACCCACGATATGGGCATCGGCCAGAAGATGATGGAAATGGCCGAATGGGTCGATTTCCTGAGCCCCATGGTCTACCCATCGCACTACGCCAAAGGCGAGTACCGTATCCCCGACCCCAACAAGGCACCCTACAAAACCGTCTACCTGAGTCTCGAAGGCGCCATGAAACGCCTGGGAGCGCACGGATCGAAACTTCGGCCGTACCTGCAGGATTTCTCGCTGGGCTACCATTACGGGGCAAAAGAAGTGCGCGACCAGATCCAGGCGGCCTATGACAACGATATAGGCGAGTGGCTCCTATGGAATCCGCGCTGCGTGTACACCCGCACCGCCCTCAAAGGCAAGGAGGCCGAACTCACCTATGAGAAAAAAGCGCCGCCGGCCGGGATGTTCCCTTCACTCGAACAGAAAGCGAAAAAGACAGCCCCACCAGTTGCGGAGCTGACGGCTCCGACCACAGCCGCACACGCCACGCTCGATAAAAGCACGACCGAACAATCGAGCAGATAGATTCCTCAAGAACCCTAAAGGAAGTCGTACCGGCGAGAGCCGGTACTCCAATTGATAACAATCCAAGGAAGTCGTACCTTTCAGGTACTCCGATGATAGCAACATAAGGAAGTCGTACCTTTCAGGTACTCCGATGATAGCAACATAAGGAAGTCGTACCTTTCAGGTACTCCGATGATAGCAACATAAGGAAGTCGTAGGGCGCGTTCCCCGAACGCGCCGCTTTACACCGTCAAACGGCCGGACTGTTCGGGGAACAGTCCCTACAAAAACTAACAAAAATTAACCTAGTGTGGTGTAACAGTAATATCTTGTTAAAATTCCGTCTTTGCGAGCGTTAGCGAAGCAATCTCGATTTTGCTTGATAAAACAACCGGATTGCCGCGTCGCTTTGCTCCTCGCAATGACAAACAGGCATGTAAAGCTGTTACTGTTACACCACACTAGAACCACGATCAGACATTTAAGGAAAGGGGCCATGTCAAACGATCACAAGATTGCCAAATCGGTCTCCGTCATCAGCTTTGCGACAATGACGAGCCGCGTGTTGGGGTACATACGGGACGGGCTCTTTGCCGGCATGTTCGGCGCCGGTGTCATTTCGGATGCCTTCCTGGTCGCCTACCGGATACCGAACCTCCTGCGGGACCTGCTGGCCGAAGGAGCGCTCAGCTCATCCTTCATCCCCGTTTTTACCGAGTATCTGACCAAAGAAGGAAAAGAATCCGCCTGGCGCCTGGCCAATCTGGTCTTGAATGTCATGCTGATCGCGCTTTCTCTGATCGTCGTGACAGGCATCATATTCACGCCGCAAATAGTCCATCTGCTGCAATGGAACTTATCGGACAACGCATTTTTGCTTACCGTACAGCTAACCCGGACGGTTTTCCCATTCATAGCTTTCATGGCGCTCGCCGCGTTGATGATGGGGATGCTCAATTCACATCACGATTTCGCCGCCTCGGCATTCGCGCCGGCGGTATTGAATGTCATCATGATAATTACGGGCATTTTTATATGCCCCCTGTTCGGCCACCGGCCGGAAAAACAGGTGCTTATATGGACGATTGGCGCCCTGGCCGGCGGGCTGGGCCAGTTCCTGGTACAGATACCGTCCGTAAGAAAAAAGGGCTGGACATACAAACCGATACTCGATTTTACCGACCGCGGCGTAAAAAAAGTATTTTCGCTCATGACGCCGGCGGTATTTGCGCAATCGGTAACGCAGATCAACATTATCGTAGTCAATACCATTATGGCCGGTATGCTGGGCAAGGCGGCCATAACTTATCTCTATTACGGGAACCGCCTCATGCAACTGCCGTTAGGCGTATTTGCCGTAGCGATCGCCACGGCGACGCTCCCCGTGATATCGCGGCACATCGCCAAAGAGGAAATACACCAGGCGATCGCGACTTACTCCTTTGCCCTGCGGCTGGCTTTCTTTATCACCATCCCCGCAACCGTGGGCATGATAGTACTGAGCCTTCCCATCAACGGGCTGCTCTTCCAGTACGGCAAGTTTCTGTCAAGCGATGCGCATGCCACGGCGAAGACCGCGATGCTGTTCAGTCTGGGCCTGTTTGCCTTTTCCGGCGTAAAGATCACCGTGCCGGTTTTTTACGCGCTCAATGACTCCAAAACACCCGTTCGCATCGGCATGTTTACGGTTCTTGCCAATATTCTACTGGGGTTGTTCCTGATGCAACGAATCAGCTATTTCGGATTGGCCCTGTCAACTTCATTGTCGGCGATATTGAACTTTTCCCTCCTTGCGTGGTTCTTGCGTAAGAAATGGGGCTATATCAAAGGCAGAGAGATACTGGATTCCGTTGTACGCATCACTGTCGCCGCGCTGATTATGTCGGTTGTATGCTGGGCCGTATATGCATCGGTTCATTCTCTGACGCAGGGAGTTAATTGGCCCGGCAAAATACGCCAGCTGATCGAAGTTTTTGCAGGTATTCTCGCCGGTATGGCTGCCTATTTGGGTATGTGCCGGGTGTTGAAGGTAAGAGAACTAACGCTGTTATATCGCATGGTTGTATCGGAACAACCGAAGAGCATTGTTGAAACGGGCGTGGCGGCAGAAACGTAGACCAGATCGCCCGCCACTTTATTTTTTAGAGATGGCGGTTATTTTGTAGATATCATCTACCATATTCATGAACGATTCGACAAGCGCGGGATCGAATTGTTTTCCGCTGCTCTCTCCGATGATTTCAACCGACCGCTCGAAAGGATATGCCTGCTTATAAATCCTCTTTGAGACAAGAGCATCAAAAACATCGGCAATCGCCACAATCCTTCCGAAAATGGGGATATTTTTGCCTTTCAACCCCCTGGGATAGCCGGTACCATCCCACCGCTCGTGATGCGATATCGCTATAGAGCACGACATATTCAACAGCGGAAAAGTGCTGTCTTCAAGCAGGGAAGCGCCGATGGTCGTATGCGTCTTCATAACGTCAAATTCCTGCGCAGACAATTTCCCCGGCTTCCGAAGAATGCCGTCCGGGATCCCGATCTTTCCCAGGTCGTGCATGGTGGCCGCGGTTTCGAGAAGATCAAGTAATTCTCCCTTGAAACCATATTCCCTGGCGACAAAACAACTAACCTTCGACACCCGCACAATGTGAGTGCCTGTTTCGTCATCGCGAAATTCAGTCGCGGACAACAAACGCATGACCATTTCCCGGTTGAGACTTCCGTTTCCCCGCAATGCAGCCGTCAATTGTTTTACGCTCTTTGCGCCCATCAATTCGAAAGAATTCTGAGATTTCTTATACCGCAGGATGTTATGTACGCGCAGCAATAACTCTTCCCTCATGAACGGTTTAGTCACAAATTCATCGGCGCCGCTCGCAATCCCGCGGACAACAGCATCCTCTTCTTTCAGGCCGGTCAACAACATGACAGTCACCTCGCCCAGCGCCCTGATCTTTTTTGTCAGGTCGAAACCATTCATTCCCTCCATGATTATATCGGCGATTACCAGGTCAAGCGGCGTACTTTTCACGATGTCAAGCGCCGCCTGCCCGTTGGAAGCGGAGAAAACCTTGTAGCCGGCGTCCATCAAAATACTGCTAATGAAATCAAGATGAAAAGAATCGTCATCAACAACAAGGATTTTCGCGTCAGTTTTGTAAGTAGACATATGCTGTCCTTTAGGAAAACTATTCAGCGTAAGTGCTCAACATTCTCTGTTGAAGGTGTTACTGCCCCTTTATATTCTTTGCTTACACTTTCGATTTCATCGATCCCCTTCAAGAAAGCTTCGACAAGGTCGGGATCAAAATTTTTTCCTCTGCTCTCCTTTATTATTTCGACCGAACGTGCGAAAGTATACGCCGGTTTATAGACCCGTTTCGTCATAAGAGCGTCAAAAACGTCGGCAACCGCCACAATCCTTCCGAAAATGGGTATAGCGGCACCCCTCAATCCCAGGGGATAACCGGCGCCATCCCACCGCTCGTGATGCGACAGGGCGATATCGCACGACATATTCAACAGCGGGAAATTGCTGCCCTCAAGAATGGAAGATCCGATGTTTGTGTGCGTCTTCATGATGTCAAATTCCTGCGGCGTCAACTGGCCGGGTTTGAGCAGGATTTTGTCCGGTATGCCGATCTTTCCCAGGTCGTGCATGGTGGCCGCGGTTTCGAGCAGTTCGAGGAATTCGCCCCGGAAACCGCGTTGCTGCGCGATAATGCGACAATACTTCGCCACCCGTATAATGTGCGTGCCCGTATCGTCATCGCGCACTTCGGCCGCGGACAAGAGACGAAAGATCATCTCGCGGTTAAGATTCCCGACTTCCTTCAGCGCCTGCGTCAGCCCCTCAACACGTTTGGCGACCATCGTTTCGAGTGAGTTCTGGTATTTCTTCAGCCGCAGGATGTTTCGTACGCGCAGTAAAAGCTCTTCCGTTATAAACGGTTTAGGCAAGAATTCATCGGCGCCGCTCGCAAGCCCGTGAATAATATGCTTCCGGTCTTCCAGTACAGTCAACAATATGACGGGCACCTTATACAACTGCTTGATCATTTGGGCCAGATCGAAACCATCCATTCCATCCATGATCACGTCCGATATCACCAGATCAGGCGACTCACTTTGAACCATGCCGAGCGCCTCTTTCCCGCTGAGAGCCGACACCACCTCGTAGCCCTCGTTCTGCAATACTTCACCAAGGATCGCCACATGCAGGGAATCGTCATCAACTACAAGAATTTTCATGGTAATTCTCCTCGGAAAGTTCAGATAGTTTTTACCGGCGAATATTTGTTTCAATATTCCTTAAATTATTGACTGTATAATTATTATAGATTTTGATTAAAATATCAAGTAGAATGTTATTCAGCGAGCCTGGCGGGCAAGCTCGTGGGAAGCGAAACGACGAAGGTTGTCCCTTTCCCCACTCCGCTCCTGGCGGCTATCATGCCGTGGTGCGATTCGATAATACCGTAACAGATGGAAAGGCCGAGGCCGGTGCCTTTGCCGAGGGGTTTGGTGGTATAGAAGGGGTCGAATATTTTCGACAGGACTTCCGCAGGAATACCATCCCCCGTATCGGCGAAGGATATTTCGACGTTGCCGTTATCGGCATTAGCCGAGGTGACGCTCAACTTGCCCCCGATGCTCATGGCGTCCCGCGCATTAAGCATGATGTTCAGGAACACCTGCTGGATCTGCGCGGCATTCCCTCTTATTTCCTTGAGTGCGGGATCGAGATTGAGAACAACGGTTATGCCGGCCAATTTCAAATCGTTGCTGACAATGGCCAGTGTCTTTTCGATGACCTGGTTGACGGCAACAGGGTAAAAATCGGTGTTCCCTTTACGGGAAAATTCGAGCAGCCCGGCCACGATGTTCCGGCTGCGCATTGCCGCGTCTTCTATCATTATGATATCCTGTTTCCGCGGGTCGGCATCGTCGAAAGACGCCCGGAGCAACTGCGCAAAACCGAGAACGACAGCGAGCGGATTGTTCAACTCGTGCGCCACCCCGCCCGCCATTACACCCATCGAAAGCATTTTGCCCGTCTGCAGCAACTGGGATTGAAATTCGTCTTTTTCTTCTTCCATCTTTCTCCGTTCGGTAAAATCCGTAATAACACCGATGAGGCCGGAACCGTCGGCCCTGCTGTACGATGCTTTATTGATAAGGACCTGATGCACGGTGCCATCGGCATGCGGGAGGGGAATTTCATAGTATAATGTGCCGGGACAATGAAAAAGATCCCGGTCGACACGGCTGCTAAGCTCGGCCGTATCCCATGGTATTATATCATAGACCGTATGGCCGATGATCTCTGCTTTTGATTTGCCCATGAACGCCTCAAAGGCGATGTTATGTCCGGTATATTTTCCCGATGTGTCTTTAAAGAATACCGGAACGGGAATGATATCGATCATGAATTGCAGGAACTGCAATTGATTCTTTATCGCCGTCTGCGCCGCCTGCAGTTCGGTTATATCGGCCGCAATAAACAGGTAGCCAACCGTCTCTCCCCGGCTGTTCAGTTGAGATGTCACCGAAAGATTGACGCTTAAACTTGTGCCATCTTTTCTGAAATACTTCCATTCGGGATTCCTTACTCCCTGCCGGACCGACTCAACGAAAACATCGAAACCGCGGACAAGGCGGCCGGCCTTCGCGCTCAGTTCGTCGCCCCGCATCTCCAGTTCCGAGGGCAGGTGGAATATAGCCGGGGTACATTTCACCACGACATCAGCGGCGGCATAGCCGAGCATACGCTCGGCGCCCGTATTGAACATGGTGATAGACCCTTGTGCATCCGTGGCGATAATAGCGACCTGCGTGGATGCATCCAAAATCGCTTTTCTCTGCGCACTGACGCTATAGAGGGCTATCGATTGCTGTATTATTCTCAGGAAGAACAAGGTGAACGCATAGAGAAAAAAGGTGAGCGCAATAAAAAACAGACGGAAGTGGGAAACGAGTTTTGTATCGTTAAGCATAATGACGAACCACTGCTCATCCCCCACGAAAATACGTCCCAGCGTAACGTAATATTCCTCTCCGCCGTACGACACATCGTCGCCGTCCTTGATTCCATGGTTTAACCACGGAGTTGCGAGATGAAGGCCCGGCTGGCTCGAAAGCAACACGGCGCCGTTAGTATCGACCAGGAAACAATGATCGAAGCTTGTCAAATTCTTTTTCGCGTTTGACAGGTTCATCTTCACCACCGCCACACCGGCCACCCTGTGTCCCGCGTCCATTACCGGATAGCTGACATAAAATCCCAATTCCCCCGAAACCGGCCCCGTCGATTGAAAATGAACGTGTCTCCCCGCAATAGCCTCACGGAAAAAATATTGTGAATTACAATTTTTACCGGCAAGCCCTGATTCCCCTCTCAGTTCCGAGGATGCGATGCAGATGCCTCTCATATCTATCAGATAACAACCCGACAGGCCGAATGAGTCTTGATAACGGCCCAGGACCGTCTCCGCCCGTTCGACAGCGGCGCGGTCTTTCAGCAGGAAGGCCGGCCTCACCCACGGCGAGTCTTTCATCGCGCGGCATGCCTCCTCCGGCTTCGTCGTATCATTGCTAAGAGCCTCGGTGATCATCCGGATATTGGCTCGCGCGTTGCGGATAATGATGTTGCGCGCGTAGTGCCCGGCGGAATCGGCGCAGATCCACCCCAGAACGACGATCAAGGCCAGCACAACTTCTACATACCGGAAAAATCTGAAAAACGCGGGATGTTCCTGCTGCCTGATGCCTCTAAGCAGGGCAAAGCGTGAATTATTCCACAGGGCGGCGACAATGATTATCGCCGCGAATGACTGCGTCAGATGAACGGAATAACCAAGCAGGTGCAGGAACGTTTCATAGTTTATCCAGCGGCCGGGCAGGAAACATGCCGCCGGCAGAATGAGGCCGGTTAACATCGCGAAGGCCAGAAAACAGCAACTTATGAACAGTACCAGAGAACGCCTTTTTGATTCGTTTCTCGATATCTTATAAAAGAGCCATGCCGAAGAAAGGATGGCGGGGAAACCCAAAAAATAACGGATAGTTGCGTCTAAACCATGCCAGCCACCGAGAATGCCCAGGCAGGCAAGTAACAGGAAAGGAAGATGAATCAGGCGGGGAATGCTTTTGCCAATCGTTTGCCGCACACCAATTCTCGAAAATTCAATAAGCGCAACAAACGAGATCGTAAGCATCAGCGTTGACACTACCAGGAAAAGGGGCGTATCGACACACCCGCAATAGCTTCCCGCCACATTCAGCCATTCGTGTAATCCGTATATCACGCTGAATACGCCGAGGAAACCCCAGGGAAGCCTTCGATCCTCTTCCCGCTCAAGAAGAAAACAGATAACCGCAAGAGTGATAAAAACCAATCCGTTAAAGAAAAAGATAAAATCCATTTGTCGGCTTAAAAAATTATGCATGACAGTGAACCTCCGCGCGGCAATCTGAGCGGTATCAGAAGTAGCCGCGGGTTTATTTCAATCTAAATAATCCATTCGCCGCGCGATTTCTCTTCGGTGATAAGCGTCTTTATTTTCCGCTCTGTTTCAGGTTCGAGTTTAAGCGAGTTGACGGCTATCCGCTGGTGCAACTGCTTAAAACCTTTCAGCGCTTCCCGCTTGACCCCGTAATCCGCATCAGCATATAGATTGAAGAGCATGGCGATCGTTTCCGGCGTGGCGATGCGCGCCAGCGCCCGGGCAACGTTCGAACGTACCAGCGGATTTTCGTTCGCAATCATCCGCTCAAGAAAATCCAATGCCTGACCGGGAGAAAAATCGTGCAGGTTCTCCGCCATAAGGCTGATGCGTTCCCGCGCGGTCTCAAGAGCGGTTGAACCAAACTCATCGTTATCCAGCAATTTCGCATGCCGCTGCAACAATGCATCCGACAACTGGTTCCCGTAGAGTTCCGAGCGCACCTTCTCCTCGACTTGATGCGTCCGCAGGTCGAGTTCCGAGCGCAGGCGCTCATCCTCTTTCCGCGTACGGTCTTTAAGTTCAATACGATACTGCTCTGCCGCCTGATGCTCGTATTTGACGCGTTCCTTCATCTTCTCCAGTTCGGTCGTCAAAGTATTTTTATCGGCATTCAACCCTTTCAAAGAATCGTCCGCCTGCGCCAGTTTTGCGGCGAGTTCAGATAACGCCGCCGCCTTAACGGCAAAAAGGATAACGAAAAGCAGGAGAAGCAGGCCGCCGGCAACAAAAACATTTGCAACCCAGCGTGGGAGATAGATTTTCTGATTGCTATTTAGGGCCTGTGACGGCGCTTCCTGCAAAGGATTGGCTTTCCTGACGGTCGCCCCGGCGCGGACCGCGGCCGGCTGTTTCCCCTCCCTCGGCTGGCCGGGACGGGGCACAGCCGCCGCAATGTCCGGATTAATAAGCTTAATTCCCATCGGGGTGTCTTTTCCTTTCGCAGTGCCCAATAGTTCATTGGTCATCCGGTACATTTCCTGCACGCGGATGTTTTCGGGGGATATTTTTATTGCTTTCTCCAGATATTCCAATGCCTTGCGGTAATTTCGACTCAGGTGGTTCTGTGTCGCCGCCTCAAGCAGGATTTTCGTCGTGAATTCATTGATCTTCTTATTTGCGGGGTCCAGCTTCTGGGCTTTCTCCAGGTTTTCAACGGATTCGCCGAAACGCCCCTGCAAATAGTTTTCCATTCCGGCATTAAAATACACGTCCGATTCTTCGGAGGCCCGGGCTAGAAATACACCGCTCAAACACAACAAGACGGCCAACAACCACACACAACGCTTCAGCATACGAATCTCCCAATCCCCATAAGGCGGAAAAGTCAATGCGACTTGTACCTTCCAGATACCCCGATGATAACAATCTAAGAGGAAGTCGTAGGGCGCGTTCCCCGAACGCGCCGAACGAATCGGAGCGCTCGGGGAGCGCTCCCTACAGATAACCACCAAATTTGTTATTACCTGCGACCTTTGCGGTTAACCGCTATTGTTGCTGTATATTGATATCGAGCACGTTTTGCAGGCGTTTCAGCAACTGGTTTGCCTCGTCGTTGGCCGGGTCAATCTTGATGATCTCTATTAATTCCCCTTTCGCGTCATTGAACTTCTTGTCTGCGATAAAAAGATGCGCGCGCGATAAAAATCCCCATACCCTGGCTTTTTGATTGTCCGGCTGAAGATCGAGCACCGCGCGCGATGCCGCCTGCGCTTCACCGTACCTGCCATCCAGGTAGGCGCGTTCGCAGGTTTCAAGACGGAGATGCGTTGCCGTCGAGTCTTCCTGCACCCGTATTTCCTCAAGCAGTTGCCGCGCTGCGTCATGGCCGGGGTCGTTTGCCAGTATGCCTTCAAGGATTTTTCGCGCAGCGGCATATTTTCTTGCATCGAATTGGCGGCGGGCCTTGAAAAACAGGACGCTCACCTTCATTTCCCGGCCTAAGCGTCCGATCTCGGCGTGAATCGTTTCTTTTTCCTTCTTCTTCATTTCCTCATAGCGCAGCTTTTCTTCCGCCAGGTCGTCCCACTGCCGATGCACCTTCAGTTCCGCTTCGGAAGGCGCAAAACCGTAGCGCACGGTAAGAGTAAACGCATGCATAAAATCGAGCGGATGATATATCAGGGCGTAGTCCAAATCCATTTGCCGCGTGGAAATACCGAAACCCGCCGAGGCCTGCTTGGTATTTATCCCGCCGCGCCAGTGAAACCATTCGGGCCAGCGATATTCCATGCCTCCCGCCCACTGGAGAACCGTACCCGCAGGATAAATATCTCCGCTGAAATAGAGCCGGTTATGGAGCAGTTCGTGACGGAAACCGAACTTGGGAACGACGGGGAACGTATCGGACCCCAATCGCGGCGGTATTATATTGAGCAGATTGATCGCCCAGACATGGCCGGGCGCCGCATAATACAGGAGGCCGGCGTCCGCTCCTACGCCTTTCTCCGAGAGCGTGTCCATATCCTGAGACACAAATTTCAGGTTCATGCCACCGTACAGGGATTCTGATATTTTTCTGCCGTAGGCCAGCATTATCGTAGTTTCCTGGTCGGAAAATATCCCGGTGTTTTCTCCCAAACCGTTGGTTTTCTCGGCATCTCCCGATCCGAGGCGCACCACCCCTAATCCAACGACATTGTTGCCATGAAACGGGACGCCGTACATCACGGAAGTAAAGTTGCCTTGCGCAAACAGCGGCGTAACGCTGAAACTGGCCTCTTGCCACCAAAGCGAAGCGATTCCCGCCGGGTTGGCGTAGATGGATTGCGCCTGCCCGTCCAGCGCCGTCTGGGCAAGGCCCAGTGCAAGCCCCCGCGCGCCGCCGCTGAAAGAAGCAAGGTACTCTCCCGGAAAACCCGAACTCCCCGATGAAAACCAGGCGCCGATCGGTGCGGCCAGGACGGCAACGATGATACCGGCAGTCACGCAATGTTTCACTTGAAAATCCACCAATCCTTCCCGCTTTTCAAGCGTGAACCTCCCATTTTCTAAAGAGGGAACGGCTTCCTCTATCGTCGAAAATTACCTTACCCGCATATCTACTTGACTGGACTAACCATAATTATGTACCCTCAAGAGCGGGTACTCCAATGATAACAACATAAGGAAGTCGTACCTGCGAGAGCCGGTACTCCAATGATAACAACATAAGGAAGTCGTACCTGCGAGAGCCGGT
>Ga0315281_10004453_pt1 | contig 20309 bp, 17 predicted proteins | sample YL17G07_0_MG_FD_204540 | JGI IMG/M metagenome (GOLD analysis project Ga0315281, IMG submission 204540) | Sediment microbial communities from Yellowstone Lake, YNP, Wyoming, USA - YL17G07_0 | ecosystem: Environmental > Aquatic > Freshwater > Lake > Sediment | place: USA: Wyoming | collected...
TCCACGAGAAGCGGAAGGTAGCCGATGGCATCGTCATCAACGCCGGCGCCTACACGCACACCTCCGTCGCCCTGCGCGACGCGATCGAAGCGGTGACCCTCCCCGCAGTCGAAGTGCATATCTCGAACACCCACGCGCGCGAGGACTTCCGGCGCGTCTCGCTCATCGCCGCGGTGTGCCTTGGCCAGGTGACCGGCCTCGGACGGGCGGGCTACACTACCGCCGTCAACCTCCTGCTCGACCACCTCGAAGCGACGAAGCACTAACCCGCACCACTCCCAGCACCGGAGCCTTCCATGTCAGACCGGCTGACCCGTCTCCGTTCCGCCCTCGCCGGGGCCGGGCTCGACGGCTTGTACATCTCGTCGCCGGTCGATGATGTCTTCGGCAAGCACTCCCAGAACCGGCTCTATGTGTCCGGGTTCAGCGGCTCCACCGGGGTGGTGGTAGTCACCCAGGAGCGCGCCATCATCGCCGTCGATTCGCGCTACACCGAGCAAGCCGAGCGCGAGTGCGTCCCGCGCGGCTTCAGCATCTTCGCGGCGACCGGACGCCGCACCGACTGGATCCCGAAGCTCTTCGCCGAAACGCGACTGGCGGGGAAGAAGGTTGGGGTGTCGGGCGCCGACCTCAGCTACGCCGCCTTCGTCTCGCTGGGCGAAGCGGTCGCGACAATGCCAGCACCGGAGCGCCCCGAACTGGCTCCCGCGCCACCCGTCGTCGAAGGGCTGCGCAAGTACAAAGACGCCGACGAACTCGCGCTCCTGCAGGAATCGATCGCCATCGGCGACCGGGCGTTCGATTCGGTCGCGGCTGCTCTCGTCGCGGGCCAGACCGAAGAAGCCATCGCCGATGCCGTCGAGCGGGCCGTGCGCGAAGGCGGCGCGGAAGGACTGTCCTTCTCGACCATCGTCGCGGGCGGCCCGTGGGCGGCGATGCCCCACGCCACGCCGCGCGACGAGCCCGTGCCAGGTGGGGTACCCCTCGTTGTCGACATGGGCGCGCAGTACCGCGGCTACTGCAGCGACCTCACCCGCACCGTGACGATCGGCCCCGCCGACGCGAAGTTCCGCGAGATCTACGCCGTGGTCTACCAAGCGCAGCAGGCAGCGATCGAAGGTGTCCGGCCTGGCATGGGCGGCGCCGAAGCCCATCAACTGGCCGCGGCAGTCATCGAACGGGCGGGCTATGGCGACTGCTTCGGGCACGGCCTTGGCCACGGGGTTGGCCTTGAAGTGCACGAAGCCCCCTATCTCGGGCCGACCTCGGAGGATACCCTCGAAGGCGGCATGGTCTTTACGATCGAACCGGGCATCTACATCCCGGGCTGGGGCGGGGTCCGCATCGAGGATGTGGTGGTGCTGGAAAACGGACGGGCCCGGGTGCTCAGCCACGCCGCCAAGCTCGTACCCGCAGGAGTATGAACGTTGATTTCGACCGCTGAACTACGGAAGGGCGCGACCATCGAGCTCGATGGCAAGCTCTTTTCGATCCTTGAGTACAACCACATCAAGACCGGCCGCGGCTCGGCCCAGGTGCGGATCAAGCTGCGCGACGTGCGCAGTGGCTCCACCATCGAGCACACGGTCCAGGCTGGTACGAAGTTCAACCGCGCCCACGTCGAGCGGCGCGAGATGCAATACCTCTACAGCGATGACCAGTTCTACTACTTCATGAACAACGAGACCTACGAGCAGATCCCCGTGACCGCCGACAAGGTGGGCGACGCGAACAAGTTCCTCAAAGAGAACGACACTTGCGAACTCGTGCTCTACGGCGAAGAGGTCATCGGCGTCGAACTGCCGGCATCGGTCGAACTGACGGTGACGATGACCGACCCGGGCTTCAAGGGCGATACGGCCACCGGCGGGACAAAACCCGCGACCATGGAGACCGGCCTCGTGGTGAACGTGCCGCTCTTCGTCGAAATCGGCGCGAAGCTCAAGATCAACACCGACTCCGGGGCGTACATCGAGCGGGTGGGGTAAATGTCCCAGGCGTTGCCCGTCTCGGCGGTGGTCAACTTCGTCCGGGAGATCCTGGAAAACAACGAGATCCTGACCGACCTCTGGATCGTCGGTGAAGTCTCGAATTACACGCGTTCCCAGGCGGGTCATCGGTACTTCTCCCTGAAGGACTCGGCGAGCGTCCTCCGCTCCGTCCTCTTCGCCGGGAAGATGCCGGGTATGCAACTCCACGACGGCGACCGCGTGCTCGTCCACGGCTACGTTTCGATCTACACCCAGCGCGGCGAACTCCAGTTCGTCGCTGATTTCGTCCGGCCCGAGGGCTACGGCCTGCTCAACGCGAAGCTTGAGGAACTCAAGGAACGACTGGGCGCCGAAGGGTTGTTCGAACCGGGCCGGAAACGGCCCTTGCCGCGCTTCCCCCAGTGCATTGGGGTGGTCACCTCACCCACCGGGGCCGCGCTGCAGGACATCCGCAACGTCATCGCCCGCCGCTGGCCGTTGGCCGAGCTGGTGCTCGCGCCCGCGTTGGTGCAGGGCGAGCAGGCGCCGATGCAGATTGTTGGAGCGCTGCGAGCGCTCGCCGCGCAACCCGGGATCGACCTCGCCATCGTCGCCCGCGGCGGCGGGAGTATCGAAGACCTCTGGGCCTTCAACGACGAACGCGTAGCGCGGGCGATCTTCGGCTTCCCTGTGCCCGTGGTCTCGGGTGTCGGCCACGAAACGGACGAAACCATCGCCGATCTGGTCGCCGATGTGCGCGCCCCCACCCCCAGCGCCGCCGCCATGCGTTCCACGCCGGACGTGCGAGAGCTGTGGACCGGCCTGCGCGTCCTGGACCGCCAGATGGCCTCAGCGGCGCGCGAGGCCGTCGGCGCCGCAGCAGCAGAGGTGGAGGCAAGCCTCGGACGGGTGCGACGCGGTTCGCCAAACCTTGAGCTGCACGCCCAGCACGTCGCGCGTCTGCTGCGCGAGATCGAATCGGGCCTGGAACGGTCGTACAGCGACGACCGCGCCCGCTTCGAAGGGGTGGCGGCACAGATGGCGGCGCTCAACCCCATCGCAACCCTCGGGCGCGGCTTCGCAATCGTCGAGACGGCCGCCACGAAGAAGGTGGTCAACAGCACCCGCAAGGTGAAGGCCGGCGACCGCCTGGCGATTGCCGTCAGCGATGGCGCTTTCTGGGCGGAGGTCAGCTGAGATGGCGAAAGACCCAACCTTCGATGAACTCTTCACGGCGCTCGAAGAGAAGGCCCGCAAGCTCGAGCAGGGCAACCTCGGCCTCGAAGCGAGCGTGAAGCTGTACGAGGAGGGCGCTGAGATCGTCGACCGCCTTCGCAAGATCCTCGAAGCCGCTGAACTCCACGTGCGCACTATCCAGAACCGCCTGGCCGACGACGAGGCGCAGTTACGCGAAGTCGAAGCCGACTACGACGCCGGGGACGACTGAGTGGCCGGGACGCCCCTCCGCATTGCGTGGCTCACTACGGGGCGGGGGCCCGGCTCCTACGGCGCCCTGGAGTACGCCCTCAAGGCCATCGGCCGCGGGCTGCCGGTGGAGGTAGCGGTGGTCTACGTCAACCGCGCGCGCGGCGAAGCGCCAGCTACGGACCGGCTGATCGCGATGGCCGAGGCGCGCGGCATCCCGGTGGAAGCCGTCTCCTCGGTCGCCTTTCGGAAGGAGCGTGGCGGCAAGATCTCCCGGCCGGGCGAGCAGCTCCAGCCCTGGCGGCTCGAATACGACTCGATGGTTGCCGGGCGATTGGCCAACTACGACTTCACCCTCGGCGTGATGTTCGGCTACATGCTCATCGCCACTGAGCCGCTGTTCTCGCGCTTCACCTTCATCAACGACCACCCCGCGCTACCCACAGGCCTGGTTGGCACCTACCAGGAGGTCATCGCCGAGCTGATGCGCACGAGGGAGGATGAATCGGGCTGCATGATGAACGTCGTCACCGGCGACGTGGACCGTGGCCCCGCCGTGAGCTACTGCCGGTACTCCATCCGCGACGACCGTAACGAAGAGATGTGGCGCTCGTTCGCGAACGTGACCACCGGCGACGAAACGGTCGCCGAACTGCAAGAGACGCCGCTCTACCAGGACATCCGTGAGCGAGGCGTGGACCGCGAACGCCCGTTCCTCGTGGAGACCCTCCGCGCGATCGCCGAAGGCCGCCTGCCAATCCCACCCGCCACACCTGCCGACCTCACGCACGAAGTCGAATCGGCCCTCGGGCGAAGATAGACGGCACGCCTCCGCGAGTTGTGGTTAAATGCGCGCTATGACGGCCACCAATCAGATCTGCCCGGACTGCTCAGCGCCCTACACCCTTGAGGACAACTACTGTCGCAAGTGCGGGATGTTCGTCGCGGCGCTGCGGACGATGACCACGGCGGACGCGCACCCGGCGAGCAGCAGGGCGCTCCAGCCGGTACGGGGCAGCCTGCCCGTGCCCGTGAGGCGGGCCGCGACGGCGCTGGTGGTTGGTACCGTCTTGCAGATCGGCATGAGCGTCGCAGGCAAAGCGCTCGCCCGCCAGGCGGTCCGCTCTGTTGGGTCAGCACTCACTTCGCAGCCGAAGCGCTCGAAGCGCAGCCGCCCGGCCAGCCGCCCCGCCGACCCGATGGCCGACGCTACGGTCGTCAGCGAGACGCTGATGATCCAGCGGGTCTGGGCGCGGCGGGACTAACCGGCGTGCACCCTCGCACCCTTTTGGGACGCCCCGAAGCGGGCGAGTACGGCGACTTCTTCGCCGGGTACGTTGCCCAGGCGCCCGAAAACGACATCGTCGCGGCGCTCGAATCGACCGGCACTGAGACGGTCGAACTCCTGCGCGCGGTGTCCGAGCAGGCCGCTGGCGAGGCACCTGCGCCCGGCGAATGGAGCATCAAGGAAGTCGTCGGTCACCTTTGCGACACGGAACGAGTCTTCTCCTACCGCCTGCTCCGCCTTTCACGTTTCGACGCGACACCCCTCCCGCCGTTTGAGCAAGAGGAGTACGTCGCGAACACGCACTTCAACACCCGCCCCCTCAACGATCTGCTCGCCGAGTACGACGAACTGCGCCATGCCACCGTGCGGCTGGTGGCGTCGCTAGCCGCGGAGCAAGGGCGGTTCATCGGCACCGTCGGCGGCTCGCCCACGAGCGCGAGGGCGATGGCATGGGTCATCTGCGGTCATAACCGCCAGCACCTCGGCGACCTGCGCCGCAACTTCCCCGCGTTGTCAGTCGGGCGCGCGTACCTCCCTCAAGCCGAGCTGCGACCGTAAGGAAGCGCCCAACGTTCGAGTCCCCACCAGCGCCGCTCATTGTTCGCCCGCCTGTCTCGTGCGCGAGCCCGCTTGTACTCTTGATCCGTGCCCCCACCCGTCCCGCATGCTCAACGGACGCTGATCCTCGCCCTCCTCTGCGTCGCCAGCTTCGCGGTCGTTTTCAACAACCTCATCATCACGCCGATCCTCCCGGACATTTCCGACGACCTGGGCGTGAAGGTCGCGGTCGCGGGCCTGCTGGTGACGGTCTACGCGGTCGCCGGCGGCATCGCGGCGATCTTCTCCGGACCCTTCATCGACCGGATTGGCCGCAAACCGGTGGTCGTCGCCGGGATGACCTTGCTTACCCTCGCGACGCTCCTCTCGGCCATCGCCCCGAGCTTCCTCTTCCTTGCCGGCGCGCGCGTGCTGGCGGGGCTTGGCGTCGCCTGCCTCACCCCGGCCGTCTTCGCCGCCGTTGGCGACTACTTCTCCTACGAAGAGCGCGGCCGGGCGATGTCCTGGGTGATTTCGGCCAACACCAGCGCCAGCATCTTCGGTGTGCCCGCGGGCGCGTTCATCAGTGGTCTACTCTCGTGGCGATGGGCGTTCGTCCTGCTCGCCGCCATCTCGGTCCTGTTCACGTCGTTGCTCTTCTTCAAGCTTCCGAAAGACGCGCCCCGCGCTGAGGGTGGCAGCGGCGGGATGCGCTCCGTGGTGCTGGTGCTGCGCGACCTGCCAACGACGATGGCCCTCTTTTCGAATTACGTCGCGACCAGCTACTGGTTCATCTTCGTCACCTTCATGGGCGCCTACTTCCACGACGAGTTCCACGTCGCCAAATGGGCGCTCGGGCTGTTCACGATGGTCATGGGCATCGGTGTGCTGGTTGGCGGGAACATCGGCGGCCGCCTGGCCGACCGCATCGGCAAACGGCCGGTGATCCTCTGGACCAGCGCTATCTGCGCCGTATTCATCTCCCTGGTCACCACCGCCTCACCCCATCTCTCGATCGGCGTCGGCCTCCTCTTCATCTTCTCCACATTCAGCGGGGCGCGGTTCGCCGGCGCGCAGACAGTGCTCACCGAGATGGCGCCCGCACGCCGGGGCACCGTAATGGCCCTTAACGCATCGGGCCAACAGTTCGGGATCGTGACGGGTTCGGCGCTCGGTGGTCTGGTGCTGAGCGTGTTCGGATACGCCGGTCTCGGCCCTGCGTCGGGCGCGCTGGCGCTCCTCTCGCTCGTCACCTACGCGATCTTCGTGGACGAAACGCGCTTCACCCCCGCGGCCGAAGAAACCGCACCGGCCACCCAACTCGACACCTCCGCCGCTGGCTAGCACGCCGCGTTCGAAGCTCCCCTCCCCCACGGCAGTGGGAGAGGGGCCGGGGGTGAGGGCGCCGTTCGTGTTTGTATTCACAATGGCCCTTTGCTAGACTCGGAGCGCCGCTCGCCCCTGTCTTGCAGGTGGGTCGCCCGGCGGAGGTTCGATGGCGTACGGCAAGGGCATCGCGACGGGCATGGGCCTCACGCTGAAGGCCATGTTCCGCACCCCGGCGACCATCCAGTACCCCGAAGAATCCCGCCCGATCCCGGTCTACGCGCGCACCAACCTGCTCTGGTTCGAAGAGCGCTGCACCGGCTGCAGCACCTGCGCGCAGGCCTGCCCCGATGGCTGCATCCTCGTCGCTACCAGCCAGGACGCCGAGGGCCGGCGGAACATCGACCGCTACGAAATCGACTTCCGCATCTGCATGTATTGCGGCCTCTGCACTGAAGCCTGCCCCTACGAGGCCATCCAGCCCGGCGGCCCCGCCGACGACGCCGTCTACCAGTTCGATGAGATGTACCGCCACAAGCATTCGCTCACGCGCATGGCCCGCACGTTCCTCGAAACCCACGACAACACCTATCCAAATCAGATGAAGGCGCCGGACCCGGACGCAGACTTCCACCGGCTGTAGGTCGTTATGACAACGATTACCGTCAACGGCCAGACCATCGAGGCGCCCGCCGGATCGCCCCTCGTTGAGGTGCTCAAAACCAATGGCGTCTACATCTCGAACCTGTGCTACATCGATGGCCTGAAGCCCTACGCCGGCTGCCGCTCCTGCCTTGTCGATATCCAGGGCCCGCCGGGGCTGCAACTGAGCTGCACCGCCGTCATCCAGGACGGCATGGTGGTGGAAACCGACACGGAAGAGGTGCGCGAGGCCCGCAAAGCCGTCCTCTCGGTCATTCTCGCGAACCACAGCGACCGCTGCCTCACCTGCCACCGCCGTGAGCACTGTCACCCCGGCGACATCTGCCTGCGCGACGATGTGGTCACGCACCGCTGCCTGACCTGCTCCAAAAACTACCGCTGCGAGCTCCAGGCCACCTGCGAAATGGTCGGCATGTCGGGCTACGAGCCGTGGGTGGGCGAAGAGCGATCCTTCTACCAGGCTCCCCAGCCGTCCGCGGACCGCGGCAACCCGTTCATGGAGTTCGACCCGCAGATGTGCATCATCTGCACCCGTTGCCAGCGTGCCTGCGAAGACAAGCGCCATACCGGTGCCATCACCCTCAGCGGCAAGGGCTGGGATACGCAGATAGCTTTTGGCGCCGGCGGGCCCATCCATGACAGCAACTGCGATTTCAGCGGCGCCTGCATCGATGTCTGCCCAACGGCCGCGCTCATGGAGCATCCGAACAAGTGGGTCGCAAAGCCCGATACCTGGACCACCACCACCTGCGACTCCTGCGCCGTCGGTTGCAGCCTCTCTATTGGGTCGGTCGATGGGCGCGGCGTAATCGTCCGCCCCGGCACCGGTAACCCTGTGAGCGGCGACCAGATCTGCGTGCGCGGGCGCTACCACTACGACTCACTCAAGCCCCGCGAGCGCCTCGGGAAGCACCTTGTCCGCCGCGGCCAGATCCAGGCGCCTGTTGGCTTTGCCGATGCAGTCAAAGAGGCTGCCGCCGCGTTGAAGGCAGCCGCGGCGAAGGGGAAGGTCGGCGTGCTTGTGGGGGGCACGGCCACGAACGAGGAAGCCTGGCTCACCAACCGCATCGCGAAGGAAGCCTTCGGCGGCAGCGCCGATAGCGCCCTCGGGCCGGTTATCCGCGCCACGAAGACCGCCCTCGAAGCGCGCCTCGGCACCTGGCGCATGGCCGCCGACATGACCCGGATCGCCAGTGCCAAAGCCATCGTTGTCGTCGCTGACGACCTTGAAGAGAGCCACAACGTCATCAGCGTGCGCGTAAAAGACTCGATCGTCCGCAACGGCGGCAAGCTGATCGTGATCGGCGCGCTGCGAAGCGAACTGGTCGACTACGCCGAGGTCTGGCTCCAGCCCGCCGGCGGCGAAGAAGGCCAGATGGCGGGCGAACTCGCACAGGCAATAGCGGCTGGATCGACAACAGGCCCACTCGCCGCGGCTGTCGCGGTGCTCAACGCCGCCCCGCGCGACCAGACGATTGTCATCTGCGCCCCGAACCCCGTCAGCCCGGCCCAGGCCGGCGCGATGGCAGCGGGAGCGGCGAATGTCGCTGTCGCCCTCTTCGGCAACGACGCTTCGAACAACCTCGTCGTGCTCCCCCCCGAAGTGAACGTAAACGGCCTGTTCGACATGGGCGTTGCCACGGCCGGCGCGGCCGACCCCCTCGCCGGCCTCAGCGGCCTGTTGGTAATCCGCGACGACCCCACCATGCGCCTCCCTGGTGCGGCCGAAGCGCTCGCGAAAATCGAAACCATCGTTGTCATCGACGGTGTACTCCACGAGACGGCAAAACAGGCCACGGTGGTCATCGCCGAAGGGCGGGCCTACGCGACCGCCGGCACCTACACGCAGGGCGACTTCCGGGTGCAACGCCTCTCCGGCGCGATCCAGCCAGAGAGCGAAGCGGTGGTCTGCATCGACGCCCTCGCCTCGCTCGGCCAGCAACTCGGCCTTTCGCTCCCCCACAACGCCGATGCCGCCCTGGGCGAGATCGCGAAGGCGAACCCGGCCTACCAGCCTGCCTACGACCTGATCGTCGGCGAGGGCGTACGCCTAACCGTTGCCTCAAGCGGCAAGGGGACGATTGTCCCGGTGCCGTCAGCAACTGCCGCGACGGGCATCCGCCTTATCACAGGCCGCGACCTCTACACCGCCAGCGACGCCGCCTCGCTTCGCCACCCGGAAGCCGAGAAGCTGCACCGCTACGACCACATCCAGGTCTCCGAGCAGGACGCGGCCCGACTCGGCATCGCGAACGAAGCTGAGATCGAGATTAACGACGGCACCAACACCATCCGTGCGAAAGCGACGGTGACGGAGCGCGTCCCGGAAGGCGCCGTCTACGTGTCGAGCCTGCTCCAGGGTGGGGCCGTGGTCGCCTTCTTCGGTTCGGCCACTGTCCCTGCAGTGCGCGTCGGAGCCCTCACGCCGGCCTGATAGGCGTGTCCCCCTAGGTAAGAATTTCAGCGCTTTTCTCTATTTCCCTAATGCGCGAAGAGGATCGTGCCGACGATAGGAGGGGGAACTCCGCGCACGCGGCTCTTCGCCGGAAATGAGTCGGCGTGACACCTTTCAGAGCCCTGCAACGGCTTGGCCTCCCGGCGGCAGTCGCAGCGATCGCAGCCGCCGCGGCGCTGCTGGCCACGTGTCTTCCATCCAGTGCGGCCGATGGCCACTACGTGGCGTGCGGCAGCGGCATCACCCTCCCCCGCAGCGTGAAGATTGCCGACGGCGTGGACCCGGCGCTTGTCCGCGCCGCCATGGCTGAGTGGAACGCGTTCTGGGGTGTCGTGTTCGCGGAGACGACGGGGCCGGCGGATGTCGACGTGATGGCCTCGCCGGCGACCTTCGTCGAGATGCCCTGCACCAGCAGCCACGCCGTGGTGCATGTGGGGCAGGATGTCGACCTGTCCTACTGGCTCACGCACGAGTTCGGGCACACGCTCGGCCTGGCCGACCACATCCGCGCTGGCGATCCCCCGGCACGCTACATCAACCCCGGCCACTGCCCTGAGGACGCCTACGACGGGATCATGAGCTACTGCACGCCGCGCAGCAGGTGGTTCGGCGCCGGTGACACCCAGATGATGCAGACGCTCTATCCGCGGGTGAGATACGCGCCACCTGTAGCCACGCCGGTTGGCCCGCCGGCGGTCGCGGCCGTGCCTGCGAAGCCAACGGTCGCAGCCATCACGACGCCCGCCTCGGTCGTGGACCCGGCGCCCGCCGTGCCCCCGGCGATACGCACTCCTGACCTTGCCCCGGCGCCCGGTGAGACGACCGCCGAGAAGCCGCATCTCGCCGCGGCGCCGGGCGTGCCGTGGTACTTCGAGTCGGTCGCGGCGGGAGCGCGCACCAGTGGCTGGCAGGTTTCCGCACTCGGGCTAATAGCGGTGTTGGCCGTCGGACTGCTCATCGGGAGAGCTTCGGCCTCACCCACAACGATTCGCAGATACGTGATGGCGGGCGGGCTGCGCCTCCACCGGACAAGGCCGTGGGCGCGGGCCGTGACGCTCACGTCTGGCGTGGCCGCACGGCATCTCGCACGCGCCGCTTTCGCCCGGTTGTACCTGGCTGGGCGCGAAGCTCTGCCGCTGATGAGGCAATTTGCGAACGACGCCCTCAAATCGTGGGCCAGGTCGTTCGAAGTCAGCGCGATCGCCGGCAAGTGCTTCGTTGTCCCGGCCGGCGGCCCCGAAGAACAACCCGCCGTGATCATCGACCTCGCAGAACGGCGCGCCGCACGACGGCTCTTTGACGCGGCCAGCTGACCGAGGCGCACGTTACTGGGCGCGGACCTGAAACTCCTGGGCGGCCGGGCGGCTGGCCGGGGCGAACTGCCCCGGGTTGATTGGCGGGAAATCGTGCCCGAAGACGCTGTCGGCGCCGGGCGCGGTCCACACGTGCATCTCCCACGATGTGAACTTCACGAAGTTGCCGCCGACGCACTCGGCGGCGCTGGCAGTGACGCTCACGTTGCTTCCCTTGAAGCAGAGGTCCTCGTGACGGTGCCACACATCGAGCGGGCCAAAGAACGTCGGCGGCGCATCAGTGACTTTTTCGCTCGCGAACATCGCCCCAATGAGCTTCCATGTACCGTCCATGCGCTTGCTGTAGAGCAGGTTTTCCGGCTTGTCCGGGTCCATCAGGATGCCATCGGTATTGAACTGGGGGTTGTAGAAGTGGGCAGCGATCGCCGGCAAGTCCTGCGTGACCTGGACGAAGCCGGCAGCCATTGCCACGCGGATGTCCTCGTACTTCGCGATGCTGGCCTTCACCTTCTGGTAGAACGCCGAAGCGGCCATCAATTGGTCGGGCGAGGACTTCACTTCGGTCTGGCCGTCGTGGAAGTGCGGGCCGCCCTGGGCGGTTCTGGTCGTGCCCGCCGCTGTGGTCGCGGGATGGCTGTGGTCATCCGCCGCGGCACCGGCCGATCCGGCCGACGCGGGGTTAATCGCCACCTGCGCCGGGATCGTGTGGGCCGAATCGTCGTGCGCGGTATCACTGGCCGCGTGGAGATGTGCGTGCGCTTCCGCCGACTGGTCTTCGGCGAGGGTCGCCAGCCAGATCGAGCCGGCAGCGGCGGCGCCGAGCGCCGGGACGGTGAGCATGCGCAGGGTGGTCGCGAGCCGTCCCGTCCCGCCAACGCGGCGTTCGTTCGTCCAGAGGACTGCTACACCCATCACACAGATCGCCGTGAGCCCGAGCCCGGCGATGATGAGCGCGTGGCTCGGGTTGGCGAGCGTAAACACGCCCTCGCGCCCGGCGAGCGTGGAATCTTTCGCGTGGAGGTAGGCGTCCCAGCCGAGGCCGAGAAGATGCAGCGCGACGCCAAGGATGGCGCCCGCCCAGAGCAATGGGTATTTCATCCGTCCCCCGTGTCGCTCGTACGTCCCTTGGCTGAATCCTATTCGGATCCGAGGTGTGCGGGAAGGCTCAGCGTTTCGGGATGCCGAGCTGCGCCATGACTTTCTCCAGCACCGCGTAGTCTTGCGCCCCTACAACGCCATACTGCTCGACGAAGACGAACGTCGGCACACCGGTGACGCCGATCTCGCGCGACCAGGCAATGCCGTCGTCCACCTGTTGCCGATAGGCGCCGTCTTCGAGCGCGAGGCGCAACTCCGGCGCGTCCAGCCCGACCGATGTGCCGATCGCGACGACCGTCTCCGCCCGCCCGATATCGAGCAGGTCCGTGAAGTACGCCTTGAACATCGCCTCGCGGAAATCGAGGACGTGCCCCCGCTCCGAGGCGAATTCGGCAGCTTCGAGGGCAAAGTGCGAATTCGAGGTGAACGTCCGGCCGCGCGCGAAGGTTATGCCGAGCGATTGACCACGCATCTCCATATCGCTGGGTGCGTCGCCCGGCTGCGTCATCGGGCGACGAGGTTTCCCCTCGGGCGGGGTGCTCGGGTCCAGGAGAAACGGCGCGAACTCAAGGTCGATCGCGTACTCGCGGTGCAGTCGCGCGATCTCCGCCAGCCCGATGTAGCACCAGGGGCAAACGAAATCGGAGACGACGATAACGGCGGGCGGCGCGGCGACTTCGGTCATGCGAGAAGTATACCGATCGCGGCAGCCCGGTAGCCGTCGCCCACCGGGGCGACTGGGGCGGCACCGCGCGCGTCCTCATCTCACGATCGTCGAGAGTGATGGTTCGAACGGACCGCTCCCTGGCAGTCGCGGCTCGGCGAGGGCCTGCTACTTCAGGTGGCGCTGGATCGGCAGCTCGCGGATGCGCTGGCCGTTGAGGTCGAAGACCGCATTCGAACAGGCGGCCGCGATCGGGACGATGCCCGGCTCGCCTGCACCCGTCGATGGCAGCTCTGGATTGTCGACCAACACTGTGTCGATCCTCGGGATGTTATTGATCCTGGGCACCCGATAGCGCGTGAAGCCGGCATTCAGCACGCGGCCGCCTTCGACATCGATCGCTTCGTAGAGGGCGGTGCCGAGGCCCATGACGATCGATCCTTCCATCTGGTTGATGGCTCCGTCGGGATTCACCACCAGCCCGCAATCCAGCGACGCGGACACCCGATTCACCTTCACCTCGGTGCCCTGCAGTTCCAGCTCGACACAGGTAGCGGCGTAACTGCCCACATCGAGGCCGATCGCCACACCGATGCCCTTGCCCGAAGGCGGCTTCGCCGTCGTCCAGCCGAAGTGGTCCGCAGCCGCTTCGAGCACGCGCCGGTAACGGGCGTTCGAGAGGTTGCGCAGGCGAAGTTCGACCGGGTCGACTCCGACCGCCGCCGCGATCTCGTCCATATGGACCTCGCGGGCGAAATGGTTCACCGCCCCACCGAGGGAGCGATATGACCCCGAAGGGAGCGGGCCTTCCGAGGCGGACACAGTGACGAACGCGTTCGCCACGTCGTACGGCGTCTCCGAGCCACGCCGCCCGATCATCGGCCGCGACTTCGCCGCATGGTGGGCGCGGAACTCCCACGCCACCAGCGTCCCATCCGACTTGAACCCGCTCTTGATTTCGATGAGCGCCGCCGGGCGGAACGTCGCCCAGGTGGTCTCCTCAATGCGAGTGAAAGCCACTCGCACCGGCTTGCCCGCGATCTTCGCCAGCCGCGCCGCTTCAATCGCCATCGGATAGATGCTCTTCCCGCCGAAGCCGCCGCCCACTTCGGGGGTGATCACGCGGATCTCGGACTCATCGATCCCGAGCGCCCGCGAGAGGTCGTTGCGGACGCCGAACGGGCGCTGGCTCCCGCACCAAACGGTCAGGCGCCCGTTCGCCCACGCGGCCACGGCGGCACGCGGTTCCATCGGCGCGTTCGAGATGTAGGGCACGAAGTAGGTCGATTCGATGACGTGGGCAGCCTGCTTGAAGCCGTCGGCGACGGAGCCCTGCTCCTGCGTCGTGATCGATTCGCTCGCGCTATCGAGCAATAACTGCGGGATCTCCCAGCGGCCGGGCTGGTTGGTCTGCTCGCGCCACATCGCGCGGACCAGGCGCGCGCCGAACTCGGCTGCCTCATCGGTCTCTGCCAGCACCGCCGCTAGTTCGCCATCGCGCACGACCGCAACCACGCCGGGCCATGTTTCCGCGGCGGCGCCGTTCAGTTCGAGCAGCTCCGCCCCGTACGACGGCGGCCGGATCACCTTCGCGTAGAGCATCCCCGGGACGATGACATCCTGCGAGTAAACCGCCGCGCCGGTAACCCTGGCGACCGCATCGATACGCGGGTTACGGCGGCCCATGACCGTGAACTCGGCCTTCGGCGTCAGTGCTACGTCGTTGTCTACCTTCCGCTCCACTCGCTTCCCGGCGAGCAGGTCGGCGTAGGAGGCGTTACGCGAGGGTTCATCCTTCGAGGCGACGTGCCCGTCGCGCGCCACCAACTGGTCAACCGGGAGGTCAAAGCGGTCGGCAGCGAGTTCGAGGAGTGACTGGCGAGCGGTCGCGGCGGCTTTTCGTAGCTGCACGCCCACCCGCGCCGTGGACTGGCTGCCGAAGGTGCCCATGTCCCACGGTACGAGGTCGGTGTCGGCGAGGATCACGTCGACCGCCGAGAGCGGTACCCGCAGTTCGTCCGCGACTTCGACTGCGAGGCCGGTGCGGATACCCTGCCCGTACTCCACCTTCCCCGCGAACGCGGTGACGCTTCCATCGGTCGAGACGGTCAGCCATGTTCCTTCAAGCGCGTTGGGTTGGGCCGCGCCGTAGGCTGCGGCGGCGTACCCGGTGCGCGCAGGCGGGAAGCCAATCGCCACCTCGCCGGTAATGACCAGCCCTTCGCTGAGCGCTGGCGCGGCGGTCATCGCACCGCCTCCGCGGCCAGCCCGGCCGCCGTTGCAACGGCCTTCTGGATGCGGACGTACGTGCCACAGCGGCAGATGTGCTCCGCCAGCGCTTCCCTCACCTGCGCCTCGCTCGGATGGGCCTCGCGGTTGAGCAGCCCAACCGTCGTCATCACGAAACCGGGGATGCAGTAGCCGCATTGCATCGCGTTCTCATCCACGAAGGCCTGCTGCACGGGGTGGAGCTGATCGCCATCGGCCAACCCTTCGATCGTGGTGAGCGAGCCGCCGCCAACCGCGCCGACGGTCGTCATGCATGTCCGCATCGGCTGACCGTCCACCAGCACCGTACAGGCGCCGCAAAGGCCTTCGCCGCAGCCGTACTTGGTGCCCGTCAGGCCAAGGTCGAAGCGGATGTAGCTGAGGAGATTGCGCGAAGGGTCCGGCGCCTGCCGTTCTTCGCCATTGACGTGGACTGTGAGCATGAGACCTCCGTATGTGCCGGCGATTCTCGCACGAGGGCGAAAGGGTGTCGCGCGGTCCGCGGGCTGCACCCATGAACGCCGCCCAGAAGGATCTGTACCTTGGGCCTGGACCGCGATTCGACCGGCGCGATGGTTCAACGGGCGGGGTGGCGTCTTCTACGCCCAGCTCTTGCCGGCGGGCATGGCGAGCGCTTCGACGGGGATCATCTCCCGCAGAGCAGAGGCGACGAGCGTCCGCTGTTCACCGGCGCGTTGTTCGAGCACGCCTCGCACCACCACGAACGGCGAAAGCCGCACCACCTCGCGGTTGCGGGCGGCAAGGTCACGGCTCACAAGGACGTTCAACATCCCGAACTCGTCTTCCAGCAAGAGAAAAATGATTCCTTTCGCTGTCATCGGCTGCTGGCGGCAGACCACCAGCCCGGCCACCTCCACCACTCGCCCGCCCGGCATCGAACGGAGGTGCAGGCTCGAGGCAACGCCTTCGCCCAGTGCCGGGCGCAGGAACTGCATCGGGTGGCTATCGGGCGAAAGGTGGATCAGCGCGTAGTCGGCTGTCATCCGTTCGTAGGGCGAGAAGTCGCGCAGAGGGACTTCGTCCTGCTCCGTCGGAAGCGAAAGACGAAGTTGCCGCTGCCGGGGCATACGCAACACCGATTGCTGCATGCCATCGCAAAACAGCCCGAGTTGCCAGATAAGTTCGCGGCGGTTGAGCCCAAACACATCGAATGCGCCGACCTGGATCAGCGCTTCCGTCGCCCGGCGCGGCAGGCCGGTGCGCTGCACGAAGTCAAAGAGCGAAGCGTACGGGCCGGCGCGCCGGCGTTCCTCCTCTACACGGGCGCCGCCCGCTTCGCCGACGTGTTTCACATAGTGGAACCCCACCCGCACCGCGCTCTGCTCTACGGTGCAGCGAGCCTCGCTGGCGTTGATATCGGGGCGGAGGATATCCACGTTGTGGCGTTTGGCATCGTTGGTGAGTACGTGTGGTGGGTAGAAGCCCATGGGCTGGCTGTTGAAGAGCGCGCAGAAGAACTCGGGCGCGTAGTACCGCCGTAGCCACGTCGAATGGTAGGCAAGCAGGGCGAAGGCCACGCCATGCGACTTCGGGAAGCCGAACTCCGCGAAGCCGAGCAGGTTTTGGAAGACCGTCACCGCCACCTCCGGCGCGACCCCCCTGGCGGCGGCGCCAAGGAGGAACTTTTCGCGGTAGGCCTCCATTGCCGCCAGCGAGCGTTTTCGGCTCATGGCCCGGCGGAACTGGTCAGCTTCGCCGGCGGTGAAGCCGCCCATGGCCTGCGCGACCTGGATCACCTGCTCCTGGAAGATGACCACGCCGAGCGTCTCCTCAAGGATCTCGCGGACGCATTCGTGCGGCACCTCGGGGATGTAGTTGGGGTTCTTCCGCTGCTTTTCCCGGCGGCGGACGTATGGGTTCACGGCCCCGCCAACGATCGGGCCCGGCCGCACGATCGAAACCTGCACGGCAAGGTCTTCGAGGTTGCGCGGGAGCGTACGGGGGAGCATCGCGATCTGGGCGCGGCTTTCAATCTGGAACACGCCCACCGTGTCACCGTTGCAGATATCGTCGTAGATCGCCTCGTCGTGGAAGTCGATGCGCGAAAGGTCCACGACCGTGCCCCGGTGGTGCTCGATAAGGTCGACGCAATCTTCCACGGCCGAGAGCATGCCGAGGGCGAGGAAATCGATCTTCACCATCCGTGCGTCATCGATGGCGTCTTTATCCCAGTGGCAGAGGTAGCGGTTCGGCCAGGCGGCCGGCTGGCAGGGGACGTGGTTGATGAGCGGGTCCGAAGAGATAACCATCCCGCCGACGTGCTGGGAGAGATGGCGGGGGAAGTCGGCGATCTCGGTGGTGATCTCCGCGAGGAGGCGCCAGCCGCGTTCGTCCGCGCGCCCGGTTGTGCCCGGGTAGCGGCCCAGTTCTTCGCCCACACGGGTGGCCGAATCGTAGTGGCTGCCCATCTTCGCGAGGCGCTCCAGCTCCGCCATCGGCAACCCGAGCACCTTGCCCACATCGCGGATGGCGCTGCGCGAACGGTACGAAGGGAAGATCGCTACCAGCGCGGCGTGTTCCTTCCCCCAGCGTTCGTAAACCCGTTCGATCAGGCGTGCGCGGATGTCGCGGGGGAAGTCGATATCGATATCTGGCAGCGAATGCATGGTTTCGTTGAGAAAGCGGCCGATGAAGAGATTGTTCCGCAGCGGGTCAATGTGGGAGAGGCCGATGAGGTAGCAGATGATCGATGAGACGGATGAGCCGCGCCCCCGCCCGGGTGGCAGTTCAGTCACGCTGCGGGCCCGGCTGGGGCCACGCACTTCCCGCGCCACTTCTTCGGCAAGCTGAAAGACGTCGTGGTAAACGAGGAAGAAGCCGGCCAGGTCGTGCATTTTGACGAGGGCAAGCTCATCGGCGAGGCGTGCCCTGGCCTTTTCCTGTTCGTGCGTTGCGTACTTGCGCCCGATGCGCCCCAGGCAGACGCGCTCAAGCTCTTCGATGGGCGTGCTGCCTTCGGGCACGGGCGGCGATGGCAGGCGATAGCCGAGGTCTTCGGTCAGGTCGAAAGTGCAGCGCCGGGCGATGCGGACGGAGTTCGCGGCCGCTTCCGGGTGGTACAGGGCGAAGCGTCTCGCCTGTTCAAGAGGTGGGCGCAGGTAGAACTCGGCGTTCGGGCGGCGTTCCGCATGCGATTCATCGAGCGTCTTGCGGTGCTTGATCGCCACCAGCACATCCTGCAGGCGATGGCGGGCCGGTTCGTGGTAGTGGACATCGCCGGTGCCAACCACCCCTACGCCAACCCGCTCCGCCAGTTCCACGAGGGCGAAGTTTCGTGGGCGGTCGCCGTAGACCAGGTTGTCCTGCAACTCCACAAAGACGTTTTCGCGCCCGAACCAGGCGGCGAAGCGGCGGAGCGCGGCCTCGGCTTCGGGTATCCGCCCGGCGCTCACGAGCTGGGCCAGCCGCCCTTCGCGGCAGCCAGTGAGCAGGATCACGCCTTCGCTATGCGCCTCCAGCTCGGCGAGGGCGAGACAGGGGTCAAGGCGGCGCTCCTGCTTGCCGGCATCGCCCTCTTCGCGCAGCCCAAAGGCAAGGCTGGCCAGGCGGCAGAGGTTTGCGTAGCCCTGCCGGTTTTCGGCGAGCAGGGTGAGGTGCGAACGGGCGCCGTCGTCTTCAAGAAGCGTAAGTTCGAGGCCGGTGATCGGCCGCAACCCCGCCGCCTTGGCCGCGTGGGCAAAGTGCATCGAGCCGAACATGCCATCGTGGTCGGTGAGGGCGAGAGCGCGGTGGCCCTGGGCGGCGGCAGCGTTCACCAGTTCTTCAATGTGGGAAGCGCCTTCCAGCAGCGAGTAGTTCGAATGGGCGTGCAGTTCCACGTAGGGCGCGCCATCGATCGCCTCGATCGGGACCGGCGGGGCCGGGTCGCGAGGGGCCATTGAACGCGGCGTGTCGTGGTCGCTGGTCGCCTCCATTTCGCGGCGGCGTGCTTCGTAGTGCGCCCAGGTTTCCATGTAGGCCGGGCCGGTGGGTCGCATGTGGCTGGCCTCAGTAGCTCTGCTGATACCAGCCGCCGGTGGCGCCGGGCTGGTCATCGTGAAAGAGGGTGTCGAGGCGCCCATCCGCAAGGAGCACGCGGTAGTACGTCCGCGCCAGGGGGTCGCCGCGCCACCATTCCTCGGAGATGCGCCACACCTCCTCCACGCGGGTCACCCGCTGGGAAGCCTGTGACCGGGTCATCCGCGTGAGCAGGACGGGCATGCCCGAGGAATCGGTCTCCACCAGCACAGGCCGCGGCAGCCTTAGGGGTCGTAGTCCATGAGCGCGTGGCGGCGTTCGGGGATGCGGCTCCATGGTTCTACCTCCACAACGCGCGCTACCGATGGATACCCGTAGCGCGCCTTCAACTGGCGGACCATGTCATCCAACTGCTCGCGTTTTCGTACCCGCTCGGCGTTCAGCAGCGAAGGCTGGCGCCCGCTTTCGGCGGTGAGCCCGCCCAATTCCAGTTCCAGTTCGGCGATAGGGCCGGGGTACTCGGCGAATTCGAGCAACGGGCGAATCGCCGCCCAGAGCCGTTCCCGCCCGCCCGCCGGTTCGCGCAACACCCGGACACGCTCCCAGAGACGTTCGGTATCGGTGACTGCACGCAGCCGCACCGAACACACGAACCGGTTGAGCGCCCGCGGATGCCGGAGCGCCCGGATGAGTAGTTGTTCTACGGTGAGCGTGACCGATTCTTTGCTGATCAGCGGCGGCTGCGCCTGTGCGTGTTCCACCACCCGTTCTTGTTCGAACGGCCGGGGGCGAAGGGTGGTCGCGTCCTCGCCACGGGCAGCCAGCCATGCCCGTCCGCCCGCGGCGCCGAACTGTGCCTCCACCGCCTGGCGCGGGAGGGCGGCAAAATCGCCGATGGTGCGGATGCCAAGCATCTGTAGCCGTTCCGTCGTATCCGGGTGGAGTGGGAGCCAACTGGCCGGCTTTTCGGCGAGGAAGCCCCCGGCATTGCCGGCTTCAATGCGGAGTGCTTCGCCCGGTGGGGCACAGCGGGCGGCGACGTACGAGGTGAACCGGTTTTCGGCGATGCCGAGCCGGGCGTGCAGGCCTGCTGGCACGGCAGCGAGGATCGCCTGCTCCACCATGCCCTGCCCGGGATAGAGCCCCTCCAGGCCGTTCAGGTCGGCGTAGACCAGGCCGGGTTCGGCCTCTTCGACAAAGGGGCTGACCGTGGCGAGTGCTTCCACCAGCAATTCCGCGACCCCGGCTACCCGCGATGTGCGTTGCTGAAGCACCAGGGCGGCGGGGTAGAGGGTGGTGGCTTTGCGCAGGGGCATGCCCGGCT
>Ga0315281_10004454_pt1 | contig 20307 bp, 16 predicted proteins | sample YL17G07_0_MG_FD_204540 | JGI IMG/M metagenome (GOLD analysis project Ga0315281, IMG submission 204540) | Sediment microbial communities from Yellowstone Lake, YNP, Wyoming, USA - YL17G07_0 | ecosystem: Environmental > Aquatic > Freshwater > Lake > Sediment | place: USA: Wyoming | collected...
CGGCCGGCCAGCGACTCGAGCCCGCCGTAGCCCCAGCCCCACCCGGACATGACCACCGCCATGCGATAGAGGCCCCAGGCCGCGTAGTACGGGAGATGCGTCAATGGCGCACCCGTCGCCTCCTCGTAGGCGTACGAGAGCACGGAATGCCCGTCGTCGCTGGGCCAGCCGCCGAAGACCGACATCAGGGCCGCGTAGAACCCCAGGTCGGAACGACGGTCGCCGATGGAGCCGAGTTCCCAGTCGACCACGGCGACCACCTCGTCGCTACGAAAGAGGTAGTTCCCCGGGTTCGGGTCGCCGTGGATGAGCGCGTGGAGCGCGTCCGGCGGCTCGTTCGCCACCAGGTAGGCGCGCAGGGCCACGAGTACGGGGTGGCGCGCGACGCCCATGCGCTCGGCGCGCACGTCCCACAGGGCCAGCTCGCAGAGGAGCGGCGAAGGCGGAGCAGACTCGTCCGCGCCGGGCGGCAGCAGGAAGCCAAGACCCGCGGGGCGCCAGTCCACGCGATGCACCGCGGCAAGGGCCCGCGCGGCCGCCATCAGCCTCGGCGACCCGCCGCCGTACCAGAATAACGGCAGCGTCTCGGCGCTCAGGCGGTGCATGAAGAAGAAGGGCGCACCGAGCACGCCTGCGTCCCGTTCGAGCCATGCGACCGTGGGCACGGGCACAGCCGTGCGTTTCAGGGCGCGCATGACCCGGTACTGCCGCTCGACGTCGTACGGCGCGAGGATGCCGTCGCGGCGCTGCGGGCGCAGCACGAGGGGCACTGTCGTGGTCGTCCCGCCGCACGTCACGAGCAGGTCGACCGCGGCAGTCTCGTTGCTGGCGCCCGCGGGCATCGCGCCGACACGTCCGACAGCCACGGACTCAGCCGAAGGCAGGCGCTCGTGCAGGTACGCGGCGACGCGCTCGCGCCAGTCCATGCCTCAGAGCTCCGCGAGCGCCGCGCCGAGGAGCTCTTCCAGCTGCGGCCAGGTGTACCAGGGATCGCTGCCGTTGAACGCCCGCCAGCCGTGGTAGATCACTCCGAGCTGGAACAGCCAGAACGCGCGGAACGGCGCCATGGCCTCGAGCGGCCGTCCGCTCGCCTGCCCGTACATCACGGCGAACGGCATCTCCTCGGCCGGGCCGAAGGGCGCCCCCTTCAGGTGCGACAGTGCCAGCAGGTGCCCCACGTCAGAGCGAGGGTCGCTGATGCGCGCCTGCTCCCAGTCGACGACGGCCACGACCTTGCGGGCGCGAAACAGGTAGTTGAACACGTTGATGTCGCCCTGGCAGAGCGCCAACCGCCCGCCCCCCGGGGTGCACGCGCGCAGCGCGTCGAGCGCCCGCGCGAGCAACGGCTCACGCTCGCAGCCAAAGGCCGGCATGCGCTTCGCCACCGTCTCGACCTCGGCAGCGAAGCCCGCGGCAGGCGATGCGGGCACCCCGAGCATGTCGAGCCCGGCGGCCCGCCAGTCGAGTGCGTGCACGCCCGCCACGGCCGCTGTGAAGGCGCCGAAGTCGGCTTCGGGACCCGCCTCGCCCATGTGCGGCGCGTCCACGAACTCCAGCAGGAGGAACGGCGCGCCGAGAACGCTCAGGTCGTGCTCGGCGGCGAGAACGCGCGGCACCGGCACGTCCGTGGCCGCCAGGCGCCGCAGGACCTCGCCCTCGCGCAGCACGTCGTACGGCTCGAAGATGCCCCGCGTGCGTTGCAGGCGCAGCACGGCCGCCGCCACTGGCGCGTCTCGCAGGGCGAGCCGGCAGGTGATGTTCGAGGCGCCCCCCGCGAACGGCTCGACGGCCTCGACGCGCGCGCGCTCAAAGCCGGCCTGTGTCCGCAGCCATGCTTCCACCGCTGACGCCGCCGGGATCTGTTGTTCTCCCACACTCCGATTGTAGGGCAGGCCGCTACCCGCCGCGGAGCACCGCCGTGATCGCCTCGACCGAGTCGTCCCCTCGTCCCAGGGCCACGCGGCCCGTGTCGCGCAGTTCCCGCAATGAATCCCGGAAGTCGGCGAAGTGGCGCATCATCACGCCGAGGTGGATGTAGACGGCGAAGCCCATCGCCTCCGCTTCCGCGGGCGTTACCAGCCAGCTGTTCAGCAGTTGAGGGATCCCGGCCAGGTCGCGCGCGGCCCGCTCGACCGACTCGCGCGACTTCAGCCCGTCGACGAAGACCATGTCGGCGCCGGCCTGGCGGTACGCCCGGGCGCGCGTCATCGCGTCGTCCCAGCCATTCGGCTGCAACGCGTCTGTCCGCGCGATGACCACGAGCGCGGGGTCGCTGCGCGCGGCCACGGCAGCGGCGACCTTCAACTCCATCTCCTCGCGCGGGATGACCTTCTTGCCGGGCAGAAAGCCGCAGCGCTTCGGCCACTCCTGGTCTTCGATGTGCAGTGCTGCCACGCCCGCGCGCTCGTAGAGCTCGACTGTGCGCGCGACGTTCGCCTCGTTGCCGTAGCCGGTGTCGGCGTCGGCGATCACGGGCACACCCACCGCCGCGGCGACGCGCGCCGCGTTGGCTGACATCTCGCCCAGGCCGATGAGCCCCATGTCGGGCAGCCCGTGGGAGGCCGCCGTCCCGAAGCCCGTCATATAGACGGCCTCGAAGCCCGCCGCCTGCGCCAGCTTCGCCTGCACACCATCGAAGACGAAGGGCGCCACCACGAGCCCGCGCGCCATGAGCGCCCGCAGCCGCCCGCCGGGCGTGTCAGCCACGGAGCACCGCGGTCTGGCCCGTATCCAGATACTCGTCGAGGCGCGTGATGCAGCCGCCGCCGAAGCTGAAGACAATGCAGGCAAACACTTCGAGCGGCTGGCCGTTCGGCGCCGTGCCGCGCAGCACGTGCTGCTGGAAGACGCGGCCGTCCTCCATGACCGTGCGGCGCACGTCGTCGTAGCGCATGCCCTTGATGTTCGTGCTCACCCAGCGCAGCACGGGCAGGTTCTCGGCCGGCCCCTGGATGGCGTTGTCGTTGTTGTGCCAGATTTGCGCGTCCGGCGCGTAGCAGGCGCGCACGGTCTCCAGGTCGCCCGCCTGGATCGCCGCAAAGAAGCGGTCGAGCAGCGCGAGCTTTTCCGCCGTCGTCATCGTCGCCATCGTGTCAGCCTCCCGCGGGCGGGCGCTGACGCCGGCCACCGCGCGATTACGATTATACGGAGGGCGGCGCCGTCCTCGAGCATCACGCGTTCGTGGGGCTAGTTGGACTCTTCCTTCGTAACACCAGGCGCCACCACGCACCCGGGCCCGCGGTAGCAGGCAGGGGGCCGCTGCGGAGTTGGCGTCGCCACGGGCGTCGGCGTGCGCGTGGGCGTCGGCGTCTGCGGCGAGCAGTTCGACCCCGCGTTGTTGTTCGGCGGCGCGATGATGTTCCCGGTCTTCGAGGGATCGTCGAAGTCCTGGTAGTGCCATTCGAGCTGGCCGGTGACACGGATGTGTCCCCCGGTTTCGCCGGGCGCAATGAACCCGCTGTCGAAGTCGTAGCTCGGGTTGTCGGGGTTCGGGTCGGCAAACCTGGGGATCACGACGCGGTGCGGCTTCGTGTCCTTGTTCAGGAACTGCACTTCGCTGTCATTGCGGTTCACGGTGCAGGTCTGGGGGTTGAAGCCGGTCGAGGTGATTTCGATCGTAAAGGTCGAGCCGATGGCCGACGCGTGTCCGCGGCTGCTGACGGCGACGGCGACAATGCCGAAGACGAGCACACCGGCGGCGGCCAGCCCCAGCAGGGACCGGTGCCAGTTCCTCACCACTGCGTCCTCCACGGCCGCGCCCCGCCACGGGCACGTTCACCGTAGGCCCACCGCGCCCAAGCGTCGAGCAGTCCGGCGGCGCCGGGGGCCTCCCTTCTGCTATAGTTCGCCGCACACAAATCCAGAGGGGCTGAGTTCATGCGCTTCGCTTACGAACCTGACGCCGAAGCTTTCCGGGCGGAAGTTCGCGCCTTCATCAAGGCCGAGCTGCCCGAAGAAGACCAGCGCCGCCCGCGCGAATTCGGCAGCAACGAAGAAGAGTACGGCTACACGATGGGCTTCCAGCGGAAGCTCGCGCAGCGCGACTGGCTCGCCATGGCCTGGCCCAAGGAGTACGGCGGCGGCGGCGCGAGCCACATGCGCCAGCTCGTCTACAACGAAGAGATGGCCTACGCGGCCGCACCCTCGATGAACATGGGCATCGCCTGGGTCGGCCCCAGCCTGATGCTGTACGGCACCGAGGACCAGAAGAAGCGCTTCATCCCGCGCATCACGACCGCCGACGACTGGTGGTGCACGCTCTACAGCGAGCCGGGCGCCGGCAGCGACCTTGCCGCCCTGCAAACGCGTGCCGTGCGCGACGGCGACGACTTCGTCATCAATGGCCAGAAGATCTGGACGAGCGGGGGCCACCTCTCCGACTGGGGCTGGCTCGCCGCCCGCACCGACCCCGACGCGCCCAAGCACAAGGGCATCACCATGTTCATGCTCGACATGAAGTCCCCGGGCATCACCGTCCGGCCGCTCGTGAACATGGCCGAGCATCACAGCTTCAACGAGGTCTTCTTCGAAGACGTCCGTGTGCCTGCCACCCAGGTGGTGGGCGAAGTCAACCGCGGCTGGTACCACATGGCGGTCGCGCTCGACTTCGAGCGCAGCGGCATCCAGGCGTACGCGGGTGGCCGCCGTGCTGTGGAAAGGCTGATGCGGATCGCGAAGGAGCACCCGTCGCTTACGGCCGCGCGCCGCACCGTCCGCCACGAGCTGGCTGACCGGGCGATCGAAGTGCAGGCGGGCACGTTCCTCGCCTACCGCGTGGCGACCATGCAGGCGAAGGGGCTTGTCCCGAACCACGAGGCGAGTTGCAGCAAGGTCTTCGGCAGCGAGATGAGTCAGCGCATCGCCCTCACCGGCATGCATTTGCTGGGCATGACCGGCCAGCTTCGCGGCGACTCCCCGGGCGAGATCGTGGACATGGCGAGCAGCTACCTCTCGGCGGTCTCGGCCACGGTCGCGGCCGGCACGAGCGAGATTCAGCGCGGCATCATCGCCACTCGCGGCCTGGGCCTGCCGCGCGGCTAGCCGCTTCTGGCACGTTCGGTTCCCCTCTTCCGCCGCCGCGGGAGAGGGGCGCAGGGGTGAGGGCGGAACGTTGACTTTCGAGAGCCCGGTGCGCGCGCGCGCCGGGTTCCTCTATACTGCCCGCAATTCATTCCCATGTGAGTTGTCCCCATGAAGTTTCACTGGTTCCACCTGATGCCCTGGCCCCACCTGCCCGAAGACTTCCAGCAGAAGCACCGCTCGGTCTGGGTGGACCCCGACTACAGCCTCTACGACCCTGAGCGCGGTAACGCCGTCTACAACGAGTACCTGGACGAGTTGGAGTTCGCCGAGAAGTGCGGCTTCGACGGCCTGGGCGTGAACGAGCACCACTCGAACGCCTATGGGCTCATGCCGAGCCCGAACATCATCGCCGCGGCATTGGCACGCCGCACGGAGCGCGCCGCGCTGCTCGTGATGGGCAACTCGATCGCGCTCTACAACCCGGCCATCCGCGTGGCCGAGGAATTCGCGATGCTCGACGTGATTAGCGGCGGCCGGCTCATCGCCGGGTTCCCCGTGGGCACGTCCATGGACACGAACTTCACCTACGGCGTGACGCCCGCGACCCTGCGCGAACGCTACTACGAAGCGCACGACCTCATCCTTCAGGCGTGGAAGGACAAGGGCGTCAGCAGCTTCAACGGCAAGTACAACCAGATCCGCTACATCAACCCGTGGCCGCGCCCGTTGCAGCAGCCGCACCCGCCGATCTGGATTCCCGGCGGTGGCTCTATCGAGACGTGGGCCTGGTGCGCACAGATGGGCTACCTCTATTCGTACCTGTCCTACAGCGGCTACATCCGCGCGAAGAACACCATGGACCTCTGGTGGAACCAGGTCGACCAGCGCGGCCTCGAACGGAACCCCTTCCAGGCCGGCTTCGCCCAGACCTTCTGCGTCGCCGAGACCGACGCGGAGGCGAAGAAGCTCTACGAAAAGCACGTCGACTACTTCTACAACCGCTGCCTGCACGTCTACCCCGGCTTTGCCGACGCCCCTGGCTATCGCACCAACGCCACGGTGAAGGCGGGCATGCGCAGCCAGATGGAGATGATCAAGTCGATCGCGAAGGAACGGCAGAGCTGGGAGTCCCTCGTCGAGAACGGCTACGTCATCGCCGGCAGCCCTGCGACGGTCTGCGAGAAGCTCGAACAACTCTCTACGACCCTCAACACTGGCCACATCATGACGCTTATGCAGATGGGCGACATGCCGCGCGAGCTCGCGCTCTACAACACCCAGATGTTCGCCGAGAAGGTCATGCCTCACTTCAAGAACAAGTTCGAGGACAAGTTCGTCGATCACTGGATGCCGAATCCGCTCCCGGCAGAGCGCCGTGCGAAGCCCATCCCGGCCACGAAGCAGGAGCTCCGCGAAGCGGCCCTGGCGGCAGGCGCCGGCGCCTAAGCCGTAGCACCCCCGGCGGATCGGTACCCCGACCGTGAGGGAGGGTGCGCTTGCCCTCCGTCCTGGCCGCATGAGCGCCACGATCTCGCCCGGATGCCGGGCGAACACTCTCGGCCCCCCGCTCCCGCGTCCGCGGCGGGCCACCAGCAACGCGAGGCAAGACTATGGGCAGGCTCGAGGGCAAAGTCGCGATCATCACCGGGGGCGCGCGCGGGCAGGGCGCCGCCGAGGCCGAACTCTTCGCCAGCGAGGGCGCCGACGTCATCGCCAGCGACGTCCTCGACGCGGACGGCCAGAAGCTCGCCGCCCGCACGGGGGTCACATTCCTCCACCACGACGTCACCTCCGAGGCGGACTGGCAGCGCGTCGTCCAGGCCGCGGTGGACCGTTTCGGGCGCCTCGACATCCTCGTGAACAACGCCGGCATCTTCCGTCCCGGCGGGGTGCGGGACACGAAGCTCGCCGACTACCGGCGGGTGATCGAGGTGAACCAGGTCGGCGTCTTCCTGGGCATGCAGGCGGCCGCCCCGGCGATGATTGCGAACGGCTCCGGCGCGATCGTGAACATCTCCTCCATCGCCGGTATGCGCGGGTCGCGCGGCGCCCTCGCCTATGGTGCCAGCAAGTGGGCCGTGCGGGGCATGACGAAGTCCGCCGCCCAGGAGCTCGGACGGTTTGGCGTCCGCGTCAACTCGATCCACCCCGGCGTGATCGACACGCCCATGCTCCACGAGATCCCGGGCGTCGACGCCGGAGGGATGGAGAACATGCTCCGGCGGACGCCGATCAACCGTGTCGCCGACCCGATCGAGGTCGCCCGTCTCGCGCTCTTCCTCGCCTCGGACGACAGCAGCTACTGCACCGGCGCCGAGTTCATCGTCGACGGCGGGGCCATCTCAGGCTTCTGAGGACAGGAGGCGCGGCATGGCTTCTTCCCCCCGCAACACCACCACCAGCTCCTCGCTGCCGTGAATGCCGCGGACGATCTGCTTCTCGATGTCTGCGGTGCGGCTCGCACCCGTCAGGATGAGCGCGTCGCCTTCGCCCAGGTACGGTTCCAGGTCTCCCGGGTAGCGCACGAGGTTGGCCGGGTCGAGTTCGACGACGACGCGCTTTGCGGCGAGTAACGGCCGTCGCGCGGCCTGTTCGCCCGTGAGCAGCGCGCTGCCGGTGGAGGCGACGCCGGCGGCCGCGGTCAGGAGCCTATCGCCCTTGCGCGCCGGGCACTTCTCAACGACCTCCACGCCGAGCGCGGCCGCGCGGACGCGGAACAGCTCCGCGAGCGAGTCCGGCACGCTCTCGGGCTGCACCACTGGCTGCGAAGGCGGCGCCGCCGCAGCTGGTCGGAGGTTCGCCGGGTCGCGCGTGGGCGCCGGGTCGGGCAGCGTCCGCGGGTCGTCGCCCGTGCCGTTCGGGCGGAAGAGGCGCCCGCCGCTGCGCAGTCCTATCCGCGCGGCGGCCGATACGGCGCGCGCCCGCGTGGCGCCGCCGAACGCGATGGCCCATGTCCGCCAGGCCAGGCGCTCCGCGCGGCCCGCCACCTCGTGGCGCTCGACCGCGCCGGCGCGCAGGTCGAGCAGCATCCGGTGGAGCGGGATGCCCACCGGGCAGGCCTCCGTGCACCGTCCGCACAGGCTGGACGCGAACGGCAGGTCGGCGAAGCGGCCGTCGGGCCAGAGCAGCGGCGAGATGACCGCGCCAATCGGCCCCATGTAGGGCGACTGGTACGAAAGCCCTCCGGCGGCGCGGTACACCGGACAGCCGTTCATGCAGGCGCCGCAGCGGATGCACTTCAGCACGTCGCGGTAACGCGCGTCGGCGGCGATGGCCGAGCGCCCGTTGTCGACGAAGACGACGTGGCGCTCCTGGCCGGGCATCGGCCCCGCGAGAAAGTGCGAGAACGAGGTGAGTGGCTGCGCCGTCGCACTCGGCGCGAGGACTTCGAGGATCGCGAGCGCCGCCGCCTCGTCGGCAACCACCTTTTCGAGCCCGGTGATGGCGACGTGCAGCCTGGGGTGGCTCACGCCGAGCGAGACGTTGCCTTCGTTCTCGACCACCATCACGCGTCCGCTCGACGCCACGACGGCGTTCGCACCGGTGATGCCCGCGTCGCAATCCTGGAAGTACGCGCCCACGACGTCGCGCACGTAGCGCGAGAGCCGTACGGGGTCGTCGTCGGGCAGGTCGGCGCCCGTGCGCGCCAGGAGGGTGCGGATGCGCGACCGGTCCAGGTGCAGCGCCGGCGCCGTGATATGGCTCGGCCCGCGCCCCTCGACGTCGACGATGTACTCGCCGATGTCCGTTTCGAGCACGTCCAGGCCGGCCGCCCGGAGCGCGTGCGTGAGCCCGACCTCCTCGCCCACCATCGTCTTCGACTTCGCCACGCGCCTCGCGTCGCCGAGCAGTCGCCGGACGGTCGCGACGGCCTCCTCGGCCGTCGCTGCGCGGTGGTAGCCGACGCGCTGCCGGCCGAACGACTCGCGCAGTTGCGCATGGAGCGATTCGAGGTTGGCGACGGCGTGAGCGCGGGCCGCCGCCGCCCGCTCGGCCGCCCCCGGCCGCCCACGGGCAAGCATCCTGGCCGAGTCGGCGACGAGGCCCCGCATGATCGGCGTGACGGTCGCCCCGGGCCGTTGCTCGCGAATCTCCCGAGCGGCGCGCTCGCGGTACGCGCTCATTCGAGCGCCCGCGAAAGGAGCTCGGCGATGGTCCACGTTTCGAGGGTAACGCCCATGCCGCGCGCGCCTGACTCGATGTGCGCGAGACAGGAGAAGTCGGCGGAAACGAGCACCCTGGCCCCGCTGGCCGCGACGTCCGCCAGCTTCGCCGTCATCAAGGCGACCGAGATCTCGGGCAGCTTGACGGCAAAGGAGCCGCCGAAGCCGCAGCACTCGTCCTCGAAAGCAAGGCGCCGCACCTCCAGGCCCTGGACCCGCCCGAGCAGCGCGAGCACGTCGCCGGTGATGCCCAGTTCGCGTCGGCCGTGGCAGCTGTCGTGCAGCGCGACCGTGCCCTCAAGGCGGAGGCCAAGCCTCTCCACGTTGGGGTGGTGGGCCACGTAGCTCGCAAACTCGTGGAAGCGGCCGGCGATGCGTCCCGCGCCCTCCGCGCGCCTGCCTTCGAAGAGCGCGGGCAGGTAGTGCGTCACCATGCTCACGCAGGAGCCGGAGGCGGCGACGACCACGTCGTAGGGCTGAGCCGCCTTCAACAGCTGGCGGCCGGCGTCGCGGGCTTCGGGGCGAAAGCCACTGTTGAAGGCCGGCTGGCCGCAGCAGCGCCCGTCGATCAGCTCCGGCTCGTCGCCGAGAGCGCGCAGGATCCGCAGAGCGTGCTCCGCGTCGCGCGAGCGGATCGCGCCCAGGTAGCAGGGGTCGAAGAGCGCGATCCGGGCCACGGGGGCAACGCTAGCGACGCAGTGCGGGCGCCGCAAGCGAATCGGGCCCCCGGCCACTCTTCCCGGCAATTCCTTACGGAGCCCCGTCTGCGCTCTGGTATCATTCGAGAAGCTATGCCGTCGAGCACGGGAGTCGTGGAGGACGTTGCAGAGGCGCCCCCGGAGACGGGTGAGGCGCCTCACCTCCCTGCGCCCGACGAGACCCTGCTGCGGATGCGGCAGTCGATCGCTGCCGGCCAGCACTGGTTCGACGCCCTCCTCGAAGCCGTTGGCCGTTGGCGCGTCCCCGAGGAGCACGTTGGCAAGCGGCACTACCGCTACCTCGTGGCGGGCGAAGCCTTCGACTGGCTCCTGCTCGCCGAGCGGCTCGTCGACGCTGCTCGTGACCTCATCCCGCAGGCGGAGGGCGACGCCCTCGTCTTCGAGGGGCGCTGGCCCGTCGAAGTCGATGATGACCAGTTTGCCGAGCGGCTCGGGCAGGCCAAGCTCAGCGCGCACCTGAACTATCTCTACGGCGTCCTCGTGGAAGAGGCGTTGCAGCTCTCGGTCGAGGAAGAGATCCACAAGGAGCGGCGCAGCCGCGCCTGGGGTGACGACGGCCGTACCGATGAGCCGATGTTCATGCGGGTATACGGGAAGCCGCGCGAAGAGTTGATGGCCCAGTACTACGAAGAGACCCGCATCCTGCTCGGCGGGCGCGTCGCCTACGCCGACTGGAAGGCGTTCACCTACTGGCTCTTCAAGTTGCGCCTGCGCCGTCAGGACAAGGCGCGCGTGGCAAGCGACACGCGCAAGGGCCTTGCACAGCTCACCCGCATGGAGCTCGCCGTGAGCGAACGCCGCCGCGGCGCTGTCCTCAACGAAAGCGACTTCGCCGCGCGCTACGGCGTGTGACGCCTGGCGGCCGCAGTCCTCGCCGCGAACCTCACCTCTGGCCAGCGGTCTCCAGCCGCAGATGGCCCTGGGCGCCAGCAAGCGCAGGCAGCACTTCCGGCCGCTCGAAGTTGTCGATCAGCAGCTCGGGGATGCGCGACCGGCCGCTGCCCACGGAGTTGATCGCCCGCGACATCTCGACCACGTCCAGGCAATAGCCGCGGCCTTCGTAGAGTTCGCGCACGGCCGGGTGCTCGGAGTTCGAGAGGATGGCCGCCACGCCGCGCCGGGTCAGCGCTTCGAAGCAGTCGCGCAAGCGCTCATGCTCCCCAGGGCCGAAGGCGTTCGCCGTGTACGCCGTGAAATGCGAGGTTGCGCTCAGCGGGTAATACGGCGGGTCGAGGTAGACCAGGTCGCCCCGGCGCGCGTGTGCGCAGGCCGCTTCAAAGTCCTCGCAGGCCAGCTCGGCATGGTCGAGGCACGCCGCCGCGGCGCGGAGCCCGGGCACGTCTGCTATGCGCGGCTTCACATAACGGCCGTGAGGCACGTTGAACTGGCCCTTCGCGTTCACGCGGTAGAGGCCGTTGTAGCAGGTGTGGTTGAGGAAGATGAGCCGGGCAGCGCGCTCCACGGGGTCGCGCGGTATGGCGGCTCGGTGCGCGAGGTAGCAGGCGCGGCGGCCGTCCGGGTCGAGGGCGAGATATTCCGCCTCCACGCCCAGGAGAACCTCGATGAGGTCCTCGGTGCGGTCGCGCACCATTCCAAAACACTCGACCAGGTCAGCGTTCGAGTCGGCCAGCCTCGCTGAGCCCGCGCGGCCGGCAGCGCAGAGGGCGAAGTACACGGCTCCGCCGCCCAGGAACGGCTCGTGATACCGCCCGAACGCGGCGGGCAATCGCTGGACGACGCGCGGCGCGAGCTTCGCTTTGCCCCCGGCCCACTTGAGGAAGGTTGCGCTCACAGCGCGGATTGTGGTCCGCCGCGCGGTTTCACGCGACCGCCGGGAGAGGCCGTTTCGCGGCGTGCCTCAGGCGCTGGCGGCTCCTGCGAGGAAGAGCGCGTGCGCTCGCTCTCCGAGGGTTGCGAGGTCGGTTGCGGGCGCGCCGGGGCCCGCCAGCCCGGTCGTAACCTGGCCCCAGACGTCGAGCACAGAGGCGAGTTGGTCCCGGTGAAGCGCTGCGTAGGCGGTCGCGATGGCCGTCAGCCGCTCGCCCACCGCCGGCGCCGCGGGCGGGCCTTCCCTCGCCGCGAGCCAGGCAACGCGCGTCGCGATGTGGTCCCACGGCCACGCGAGCACCGAATGCTCGCGGTCGCCGAGCGCGGCTTTGAAGCCGTCGGCGGTGCGTCGCGCGATTGTCGAAGCTTCGGCCGCCATCGGATCAGCCGCCGGTGGCGGAGGAAACTCGGCCGGTTCGGCGAATGCGACCCCGCAAACGAGCGAGGCCGCTTTTCCGCATGCCTGTTCGAGCTGTGCGAACGTGAGCGCCTCGATCACTTGGCCGGGTGCGAACGACCGCAGCAGCCACTCCCCGAACGTTGGAGCGGCCGGGCCAGGGGTGGGATTGCGGCGGCGAAACAGCCTCACCCGTCGATCGTGCGCGAAGGAGCGGGCCACTGCCAACAGGGGAAATCCCTGCGAATCCTGTGACGGCTAGCCGCACGAAGGGTCAACCCGGGCACACGGCACTCGCCCGGCGCGGCCCGGTGCTGTAAAGTTGCTCAACGGGCCTCCCCCTTGGGAGGCCCGTCCTTGCGTCCTCAATCGGACGGGGCCAAAGAGAGAGACCCATGCCTATCGTCGTCGTTGTCGGCGGGCAGTGGGGCGACGAAGGCAAAGGCCGCATCGTCGACCTGCTCGCCCGCAAAGCGCGGGTTGTCGCGCGTTACTCGGCCGGGAACAACGCCGGCCACACGATCATCAACGACCGCGGCGAATTCAAGCTGCACGTCGTCCCGGCCGGCATCTTCTACCCCGAGAAGACCTGCGTCATCGGCAATGGCGTCGCCGTCGACCCCGAGGTGTTGCTGGGCGAAATCGACAACCTCGAAGCGAAGGGCGTGGACACAAGCAAGCTCTTCCTGAGCGACCGGGCGAACCTCATCATGCCGTGGCACAAGGCCATCGACCTGCTCGACGAGAAGCTGCGCGGCGACGCCGCCATCGGCACCACCGGCAAGGGCGTCGGCCCCTGCTTCATCGACAAGGTCGCGCGGCGCGGCATCCGCGTCGCCGACATGATGGAGCCCGAAGAGCTCGTGCACCGCATCAGGACCGTCCTCGACTACCAGAACCGCGTGATCACGGCGGTCTACGGCGGCGAGCCGATCGCCTTCGAGGCCTGCTTCGAGAAGTACCAGGAGTTCGGGCGCCGCCTGAAGCCGTATGTGGCCGACACCCAGGCGATCGTCCTCGACGCGCACCACCGTGGGGAATACGTGCTCCTCGAAGGCGCCCAGGGCGCCCTCCTCGACCTGGACCACGGCACCTACGAGTACGTCACCTCCAGCGTCCCCAGCAGCACCAGCGGAGGCGCGGCGATCGGCATTGGCGTGGGCCCCACCGACATCCAGCGCGCAGTCGGCGTCTTCAAGAGCTATTGCACGCGGGTGGGCAACGGTCCGTTCGCCACGGAGCTCCAGGGCGCCATCGCGGAGCGCCTGCGCGACCACGGCAAGGAGTTCGGCCGGGGCGAATATGGCACGACCACGGGCCGCCCGCGCCGCATCGGCTGGTTCGACGCCGTGGCCGCGCGCTACAGCGTGCGCTTCAACGGCCTCTCGGCCATGGCCCTCACACGCCTGGACGTGCTCGACGGTCTGCCCTCGATCAAGATCTGCACCGCCTATGAGCTGGACGGGGAAATCTTGCGGACGGTGCCGGCGAGCGCAGCCCTCCTTTCGCGCTTACGGCCCATCTACGAAGAGCTCCCGGGCTGGACGGACGCGACCTCCGAAGTGCGGAACTTCGACGACCTGCCACCCCAGGCGCAGGCGTTCATCCGGCGCGTGGAGACACTCGTAGAGTGCCCCGCGGCCCTCATCTCCGTGGGGCCTTCGCGCGAGCAGGCGATCATCGTCAACCCGATCTTCTGAGCACTGGCCGGGGCGGCCCGTAGCGGAGTTCAGCGGGCACACGTTAGGATGCGCGCCGTATCACACCCCCCGAGGTGACTCATGACGGCCGGCCTTGCTGAACGCTACCGCATCATCGACACCGACTCCCACGTGAGCGAGCCCGCTGACCTCTGGACGTCGCGCGTCCCTGCGAAGTGGGGCGAGCTCGTGCCCCACGTCGTGCCAGACCCGCGCGGGCCGCGCGCCGACGGCAAGGTCGCCGACATCTGGGTGTTCGGCGGCGAGCTCGCCATGGCCACCGGCGGCCCGGCTATGGCCGGCTACAACGGATTCCTGCCCGACCACCCGGCAACGCTCGCGGACGCGCACCCGGCGGCCTTCGACTCGCGCGCCCGCGTGCGCTACCTGGACGACGCCGGGATCTGGTCGCAGGTGATTTACCCGAACGTGGGCGGATTCGGCTCCGGCCGTTTCCTGCAGTTGCGCGAGCCCGAGCTGATGCTCGACTGCGTGCGCGCCTACAACGACTTCCTGTCTGAGTGGACGAGTGTCGCGCCCGAGCGCTTCATCCCGATCATGGCGCTGCCCTTCTGGGATGTGGAGGCCGCCGTGCGCGAGCTCGACCGCGCGTGGAAGCTCGGGCACAAGGGCGTGCTCTTCGGCAGCCAGCCGGAAGGCTTCGAGCAGCCCATGCTCGCCGACCCGCACTGGGACCCGATCTGGGCGGCGGCGCAGGAGCGCGGCCTCGCCATCAACTTCCACATCATCTCCGGGGCCGGGTTCGACCTCTTCGGTGGCTACCCGGGCAACGGCCCGCACACCAACGCCGCCAAGCAGTCGGCCGGGTTCTTCCTCGACAACTCGAGCGCCATCGGCGACGTGATCATGGGCGGCATCTGCCATCGCTTCCCCACGCTGAAGTTCGTCTCTGTCGAGAGCGGCATCGGCTGGATCCCGTCCTATCTCGAGGCGCTCGACTGGCAGTGGGCGAACATGGGCGCCTACACCGAGCACCCGGAGCGCGACCTGCTGCCCTCGGAGTACTTCCGCCGCCAGGTCTACGGCTGCTTCTGGTTCGAACGGGAGTCCGCGCGGCGCGTGCTCGACGTTTACCCGGACAACTGGCTCTTCGAAACGGACTTCCCGCACCCGACGAGCCTCTCCGACGGGCCGGTCTCGACCTCGGGGCGGCCTCGCGACTGGGTGGACAAGCACCTCTCGGGCTGGCCCGAGCATCTGCTCGCCAGGGTGCTGCACGACAACGCCGCGCGGGTCTACGGCATCGAATAGACCGCGCTCAGGCAGCCCGCGCTCACGCGGCGCGGCTGCCGCCGTCTTTGCGGCCGCTCTGCTTCTTCATGCGCGCATCCGGGAGCGAGAGCGGTGCGTTGGGCTGGCCCGGGAGCGCCCACGGTCGCGGCGGCAGCCGCCGGCTGGCCAGGCGACGCCGGGCTGCCCAGAGCGCGAGTCGGCCGGCAGCGGCCAGCAACAACGCGCCGCCCGCGGTCATCATCCACCATGCGTTTCCGCCTGCCGCGCTGGACGCTCCAGCCGCCTCGGATGACGCTGAGGTTGCTGCGGCGTCACCCGCGGGTGGACCCGCCGCCTCCGGGACGGACGGGTTGGGGCCCGTGTCCGGCGCTGGCGGCACAGGGGGCGGGCCGCTGCTATCCGGGCCCGGGTCCGTTGACGTTCGGGGCAGCAGGAGCAACCCCGCTGGCACCATGAGTTGCGGTAGCGATGGCTCTGGCTCCGGCGCTGGGGTTGGTGCGGCCGCCGTCGTGGGCGCGGATGCGGGCGGTTGCTGGCTGTTGTCCTTCGTGACGCCACCCCCGGATGGCGCCTGCGTCGGCGCAGGGACGGGCTCGTCGCCAACCAGCCCGAAGTCCGACACCCAGTACCAGCCGTACGTCGAGCCAGCGACAAAGAAGCGGCCCACGCCGACCACCCGGTACGAGGCGTTGAGCATGTTCTGGTTGTGCGGCGGCGAGGCTTTCCAGGCGTCGAGCGCCTGCTGCGCCCCGGTGAGCGCCCCGCCCGCGGCGATGTTCTCGCCGGTCGCGTTGGCGAGGTAGCCGCAGTCGACGGCGCGGCCTTCGGAGGAGCGGCCCAGCGAGTCGGTGTGCCCGAAGGCGTTGTGCGTCGCCATGTCGGCGGCCATCCACGCCGCCGCGCGGCTCAGCACGGGCGAGACCGTGAGCGCTCCCAGGCCGTTCTGAGCGCGGTAGCCGTTCAGGGCCTGGACGAAGGCGGACTCCTCGGCGTCCAGCGCTGCGTCCGCGGAGTATGGGCAAGGCCCGGCAGCTCGCGCCGGCGCCACATGGCCCCCAACGAGCAACAGCCCCACGGCTGTGAGGAAGCCAAGCAACACCGCCCGCCGATAGCGCATGGTCACCGCCCTTCGCGACTACATCCCAGATTCTTAAGTCGGCGGGGAGGGGCAATAGCGACAGGCCCTCATTGCCGCCTTCCGCTTCCCTTAGAGACCAGTGGGGTCCGGGTGGGCCGCAGAGCACGCGCCGATGGGCCGTACCGCTCCAGCCGGGTGCGGGCGATGGTGGGACGCGGGCGGGCCGATGTGTTGCAAGGAGTGACCCATGACGACCCTCGAAGCAGCCGCGACAGCCGCCCCGGCTTCAGTCCCCCAGCCCGGCGACCCGGTGCCGGTCAATGCGATCATCCAGGCACGAGACGTCTGGATGACCTACGAAGCTGAAGGCAACCCCGTCCGCGCGCTGCGGGGAGTCTCCCTCTCCGTCCCGCGCGGGGAAATGGTCGCCATCATGGGACCGTCCGGGTGCGGCAAGACCACCCTGCTCAACTGCCTCAGCGGCCTCGACACCATCGACCGGGGCGACGTGCGCATCGAGGGCCAGGACATCGCCGCCCTGGGCGACCACGAGAAGACCTCCTACCGCGCCCGGCGCATGGGCTTCGTCTTCCAGACCTACAACCTGCTGCCAGTCCTGAGCGCCGTCGAAAACGTCGAGCTCCCGCTCGTCGTCTCAGGCGTGGACGCAAGCGCGGCGCGGGAGCGGGCCCTGAAGGCGCTCGCCCTGGTGGGACTCAGAGACCGCGCGGCGCACGTGCCTGCCCGCCTCTCCGGCGGCCAGCGCCAGCGCGTCACGATCGCGCGGGCGCTCGTCAACAACCCGGCGATCGTCTGGGCCGACGAGCCGACCGGGAACCTCGATTCCCAGACCGCAGACGAGGTCATGACCTTACTGAAGCACTTGAACCGCGAGCAGGGACAGACGTTCGTCATCGTCACGCACGACCCGGGCGTGGGCGCGCGCTGCCACCGCATCGTCCGCATGCGCGACGGCGTGATTGAAGGTGAGGAGCGTCCGCGGTGAACGAGCTCTTCGGCCTCTCGATGACGGCCATCATGATCGCGCTCCTCATCCTGCTGGGGATCTGCCTCGCCGGGTTCGGGCTGGTCTACCTGCGCGCGCGGGTGATGTTCCGCATGGGCGTGCGCAACATCGGGCGCCGCCGCGCTCAGACGGGGCTGATTGTCGCCGGGCTCACCCTGGCGACGGCCATCATTACGGCCGCCTTCACCACCGGCGACGTCGTCGCCTACTCCGCGACCACCACGACGTACGACAACCTTCAGCGGACCGACCTCAGCATCCACCACTTCCGCCCGGTCAGCGGCGCCATCCCCCTCGCCCAGACCTATGCGGACGAAGCGGTCACGCCGGGTCTCGAAGCGCTCTTCCAGGCCGACCCGGACATCGAGGCGTTCATGCCGTTCCTCTATGAGCCCGTGCCGGTGCTCAACCAGCGGACGCGCCTCTCGGAGCCATCCGTCGTCTTCGCAGGCGCCGACGGTGCCCGGCTCGACGCCGTGGGTGGGCCCCACCTCACGAGCGGCGGGCGCGTCAGCATCGCTTCCCTTGCCGGCGACGAAGTGGTCATCACGGCGAAGACCGCGGACAAGCTCGACGCCGTCAAGGGCGACGTGCTCACCGTCTTCGGCAGCGCCGGTCCCACGCCGGTGCGTGTCGCGGGGATCGTCGAAGAGGAACGCTCCGCGGGCGTGCTCGAATTCGGGTCCGCCAGCAGCCTGGGCATGGCCGGGAAGCTCGGGACAGTGCAGGCGATCACCGGCCACGCGGGCAAAATCAGCACCATCAACGTCGCGCTCCGCGGCGACGTACGCAGCAGCCTCCAACGCTCCAGCGCTGCGGCGGCACGCCTGGAGGCGTTCCAGAAGGACGAAGATCGCAAGGCCGAGGCCGGGCTGGGCGGCGTTGCCTTCCAGGTGGAGGAGATCAAGCGCGACGCCGTGGACGGGGCAGAGCTCGCCGGCAGCATCTTCGTTACGGTCTTCCTCATGCTGGGGCTGTTCTCGATCGCCGCCGGCGCCATGCTCATCTTCACCCTCTTCGTGATGCTTGCCGCAGAGCGGCGCACGGAGATGGGCATCGCGCGTGCCGTCGGCGCTCAGCGTTCGCATCTCGTCGAGATGTTCATCTCCGAAGGCATGGTCTACGACCTCGCGGCAGGGCTCGTGGGCGTACTTCTCGGCGTCGCGGCCGCGCTCGGGATCGTCGTCGGGCTCTCGCGGCTGCTCATCGGCGACGTGCTCGGATTCATCCAGCCGCACGTCACGCTGCGCTCGCTCGTGGTCAGCTTCTGCCTGGGGACGGTACTCACCTTTGCCACCGTCGGACTCTCCTCCCTGCAGATCAGCCGGCTGAACATCGTTTCGGCGGTGCGTGGACAGTCGGACCGGGAGCCCGCGCACCGCGACAGGCACGGTGTGCGGTGGCGGTGGATCGCGGCGGGGGTGCCCGCGACCCTGCTGCTTCCGCCCCTCGGCTTCTACTGGGTGTTGCGGAAAGGCTTTGGGCTGCCCGGGGCATGGCTGACCGGGCCGGGCGGGGTCGCGTCGGGCATCGCCCTGGTTGCTCTCGGCGAGTATGTGCGGCTCTCGTTCTTCGTGACCCTCGGCATGTCCTTCGTCATTCTCGGGGCGGGCGCGACCGCCCAGAGCCTCGGCGCGAGCCGCCGGGCCACCTGGTCTGTGGCGGGCGTCGTCCTTGCGGCGTACTGGCTCGCACCGGCCGGGGTACACCAGGCGCTGTTCGGCAAGCTCGACGGCAACATGGAGATGTTCGTGCTCTCGGGGATCATGATCGTCACGGGCTTCACGCTGGTCATTGTCTTCAACGCGCGGCTGCTCACGCCGCTGTTCGCCGCACAGCGCAAGGGACCGAAGCGGTACGCGGCGCCTGTTTCGCTGGCGGCTTTGACCGTGGCTGCCGCCCTCATGGGCTGGCTCGGCGGCGACCTGGCCGGCGGGCTGGGGCAGGCCTCCTACGTGCTGGCCGCATTTTTCGCGATGTTCACGCTGCTCTCCATGGCCTCGGTGCGCATCTCCCGCATCGCCCCGGCCATGAAGATGGCGATCGCCTACCCGCTCGCGAACCGCTTCCGCACTGGGATGACGATCGCGATGTTTGCGCTGGTGATCTTCTCGATCACTGCCATGGGCATCATCAACACCAGCTTCCTCGGAATGTTCAGCACCGAAGACGGCCGCGGCGGCTGGGACATCCTGGTCAACACCAACCCCAACAACCCGGTCCCCGACCTCGTGGGCGCGCTGCGGTCCGAAGGGTCGTACGACCCGGCAGCCATCACGGCCGTGGCGCACACCACGGACTATGACGACAACGTGCAGCGCGCCCGCAACCCCGGCGGCGGCTGGTCGGCGTATCCCATCCGCGCTGGCGACGAAACCTTCTTCCGCCAGGCGCAGATGAAGCTCGAAGGCCGTGCCCGCGGCTACGCCAGTGCGCAGGAGGTCTTCGACGCCGTGGCCAACTCGCCCGGCCTCGCGATCGTTGACTCCTCCGTGGTCCAGAACGCGTTTGCGGGCGGCAACTTAGCTCTGAGCGCCGACGTCACGATCAAGGACGGGCAGTACGACGCCTTCCAGATCGAGATCGGCGACAAGGTCACGGGCAAGACGCAGACGGTCACGGTCGTCGGCGTCCTTTCGGCCAAGATGCCGCCCAACCTCGTGTTCGGGGTGTACGTGCACGAGACGACGTACCGTGCCCTGTTCGGCGCACCCGACTACCGCACGACGCTCGTCCGGCTCGCCCCTGGCACCGCCGCCGTGCGCGCGGCCAAAGGGATCAAGGCCGCCCTCGTGATGAGCGGCGTGCAGGCCGTCTCCACCAAGCAGAGCATCGACGACGCGATGGCGGTCTCCCGGGGATTCCTGCGGATCTTCCAGGCGTTCATGGGCCTGGGCCTCTTCGTGGGCATCGCCGCCCTCGGCGTCATCGCTTTGCGGTCTGTGGTGGAGCGGCGCCAGCAAATCGGCATGTTGCGCGCCATCGGGTACCAGCGCCATACCGTCGCGCTCAGCTTCATGCTGGAGTCGAGCTTCATCGCGCTGGCGGGCATCCTCTCGGGGCTCGTGGGGGCGACGCTGCTCTCGTGGCAGCTCCTGAGCTCGGATTACTTCCCCGGTG
>Ga0315281_10004455_pt1 | contig 20305 bp, 21 predicted proteins | sample YL17G07_0_MG_FD_204540 | JGI IMG/M metagenome (GOLD analysis project Ga0315281, IMG submission 204540) | Sediment microbial communities from Yellowstone Lake, YNP, Wyoming, USA - YL17G07_0 | ecosystem: Environmental > Aquatic > Freshwater > Lake > Sediment | place: USA: Wyoming | collected...
ATTTGAATTTGTCCGACCTTACGATTTAATTCCGAAATATACGGAAAAATGCGAGCGTAGCCCCGCCGAAGGCGGGGCGAGCGAGCAAACTCTTTCCCCTGAAAATTTGAAATGTCTTGATTGGTCGGGGCACTGGGAATTGAACCCAGTCTTCACGCACCCGAAGCGTGCGTACTGCCGGTATACTATGCCCCGGCGAAATTTGGTACGGGGTAAAAAGGACTCGTGCTACCATTACACTACAGCCCGATGATCTCTTAATCGGAATCTATATTCGCCATCGCAAGAAAATAATCAGAAAATCGAGATGAGGCGAAGGACAAAAATGACGTGCTGTGCCTTTGGGCCCCGCCTTGGCGGGGTGCATAGTCATTTTTATCGTGAGTCGAATCCGATTTTCTTTATTTTTGAGCGTGGCGAGAGCTTTTTGGTTACTTTTTCTCGGCAGAAAAAGTAACTCTTTGTGCCTTTTGATAAAAGGCAATTTTATTTCACCCAATATTTCCCTTTTATTTCCAAATCTTCTTCTTCCTTTTTTTCTTCTATTTTCACTTTCGCCATTTGGCGCAAGCTAGACAAATCTATTTCATTCAATTCTTTAACCCGCTCTCCCAGATATTTTTTCTCGTTTTTTTTGGGCTCCTCAATCGCCTCGGCCAGAAGCACGTCCAAAATGGCGCCGACTTTAGGGCCGGCTGGAATCGCCAGAATTTTCATAATATCATTGCCGTTAATTTTAAGCATTTTGACCGAAATCGCATCATACTGGACTTTTTCAACCATATATTGAAAATGACGCAGCCGATAAGGCTGGGCTTTGGGCACGCCCGAACCCAATCTGTCTGCCACGCGCAAATCGATCAGATCCTGCATATTATCAGGCCCAACGCGTTTTAATAAGCGCCGGATGGCTGCCTCTGTCACGACTCCGACATCATAGACGAACATATGGCTGCGGACCAGAAGCGCCACTTTATCTATTGTATCGTTGGGAAATTTCAGGCGTTCCAGAATTCTGGCGGCGAAGCGCGCGCCGACAAAATCATGATTATAGAAAGTCGCTGAGACCCCCTCTCCCTCTTTGACTTCCGGCTTGGCTATGTCATGAAGCAAAGATGCCAGACGAACTTCCAGATTGAATTTTTTTTCAACCGCGAATTTAAGCGATAAAAGATTATGTTCATAAACTGTGTAAATATGGTGACGGTTCTGGGTCACGCCAACTCCTTTTTCCAGTTCCGGGATGATATATTTCAGGAGACTCGAATCTTTTAATAACTCAATACCCTCGGCTGCCTTGTCTGACATAATTATTTTTACCAATTCATCGCGCACGCGCTCTTTGGCAATCGCCTGCAGCCAGCCGACATTTTTTTTAATCGCGTCAAAGGTTTTGGGCTCAATGACAAAATCCGATTGGCAGGCAAATCTGACTGCTCTCATCATGCGCAAAGCGTCTTCTCCGAATCTTTCTTCGGGATTGCCGACGGCCCGGATAAGTTTTGCTTTTAAATCTTTCTGACCATTGAATGGGTCAATAATTTCATGAGCTTGGCCTGAGAGAACACGAAGACCCATTGCATTCACCGTAAAATCTCTTCGGCTTAAATCCTCCTGGAGTGTTTTGGCGGATCTCACCTCGTCCGGATGACGCTTGTCAGAATATTTAGCTTCGGAACGATAGGTCGTTACCTCGATTTCTTTCAAATTTTTCTTTTTACTAGGGGTTTTAACTGTTACGGTCAGAAACTTATTTTCGTAGAAACTATTAGGGAATGCTTTCTGAATCTCTTCTGGTTTGGCGCTGGTGGTAATGTCCCAATCAGCCGGTTCCTTGCCCAGCAGGAGATCGCGCACGCAGCCGCCGACGACAAAAGCCTCAAACCCATTTTTTTCAAGTTTGCCCAAGGTCTGCTCAATTTCTTTTGGAATTTTTACCTTCATGTTATTCCTTCTGTTAAATCTTATCTCATTTATGCCTTTTTTTCAATTAAAATTTGGTTAATAGCCTCAAATGTGTTAATTTATAAATGTAACCCGTAAATTTCCGCTCTTTGGCTGGATCAGGAATCCGACCAAAATTCGGGAACCATACGAAAACAAAATGGAGAACCCAAACAACGAGTTTCAGGGTCATATAACCCAATATCACAGACACCCTCTAAAAATGCTTCTGGCAGCGCTTTTTGCCGTTTTGATCGTCGTTGTCGCTGTTTTTATGGTCTTTGCTGCCATGAATGAATATAAAAAAGGCGGCTACATCGGCCAGGACATCGTCGCCAAAAACACGATTTCAATTTCCGGCGAAGGAAAGATTTTCGCGACGCCCGATATCGGGATTATAGACCTGGGCGTGGTTTCTGACGCCAAAACAGTGGCCGCGGCCCAGAAAGACAACGTGGCCAAAATGAATAAAATTACGCAAGCGATGAAGAATTTGGGCGTTGAGGAAAAAGATTTGAAAACGACCAATTACAGCATCTATCCCAGATATCAGTATCTTGCTGGCAAAAGCGACATTATCGGCTATGAAGTCAGCCAGACGCTGGAAGTCAAAATTAGGAACCTGGACAAAGTTGGCGACATTATCAGCAAGGGAGCCGAACTTGGCGCAAATCAAACCGGCTCTCTCTCTTTCACTTTTGACGACCCGGAAAAAACAAATGCCGAGGCGCGAACCAAGGCAATCCAAAATGCCAAAGAAAAAGCCGACGCGCTTTCCGCCTCTCTTGGCGTAAAATTGGTCAGGATTATCAGTTTTTCCGAATCGTCTTATCAACCGCCGACACCTTATTATTCAGATAAGGCCTTAGGAATTGGCGGCGGCGGAGCGACACCGCCTGATATCCAGACCGGCCAAAACGAAGTGACTTCAAACGTGACGATTGTTTACGAGATACAATAGAAAATTTGGCGGTCAACCCGTCAAATTGCGCCCCCACGCCTTTGTCCCTATAGCTCAATTGGATAGAGCGCCGCGCTTCGGACGCGGAGGTTCGAGGTTCGAGTCCTCGTAGGGACGCAAAGGCGTGGGGGCGCACAAATTCAAAATCCCGTTCTCCGCGGGATTTTTTGTTTGGATCAAAGTTTTTTACTATTTTTATCTATAAAACGGATCCAAGTAAGTTTTATTTTCTTCCTGCATGAAATTAGCTTCTCTCTTGGCAAAATCGTCTACCATTTTTTGATACAAATCTGAATTAACAGCAATTTTTTTAATCGGCAGGTCCTGAGGCGCTTTAATCTGCCATGTATAAACATAAAATATTACTCCTATATAAACTAATGCAATTAGAGACAATAAAATAAAACTTATTATTTTATGCGATAATAAAAATTTTTTAAAAAAAATAAAAAATTTTTTAAAAATAGGTGCTCTAATTTTCATTTTATTGAGTAAATGCCTTTAGGTTAATTAAAGTAAAAATGCTATTTGTTGGAATTTCTTTCACTCCGCTTATTTCCGGAGGCCTGGTTGAAATTTTACTAATATCGAGCGACTGTATCTGGACGCGATATTCCATGTTTTCCAAATAATTTAAAAAGTGCATCGCGTCAGAAAAACTTCCTGCTAGTTTAATCTGAAAATATAAAGCGCTGTCTTTCTTTTTGTTATCGGCTCCCGAACTTATTAAGTTAATTTCAAAGGCATTGTTAGTTTTCTGGGCCAAATTTTCAAGCGAATTAATAAAGCCAATCGGCTCTGTTTTGGAAACAAAAGCCTGATTGAGTCTGTCAATTTGCGGCTTAGTTTTTTCAAGCTCATTTTTGGCCTGAGATATTTGTTCCCAATTTTTATAAATTGCTTCAAATGCTCCCTTTTCTTCCGCTAATTGGCCGCTACTACTCATGACCCTGGACGTTAAAAACCAACTGCCAAAAGAAAGAATGGCCAGATTTAGTATAATAAAGCCAATCGCTACAAAGTTTTCTTTTTTATAACTGCGCGAATAATTCATTATTAAAAAATTATTGTGTTTTTAATTCAAAAGCGAAGGAAAAATCTATATTATTCTGTTTAAGAAAATTGCTAAGCGGAGTATCAAGATTTTTAAAGTAAGGCGAGTCTCCCAAAGCATCCTTGAAAGAAAGCAAAGCCTGGCGAGTGATAGCCGTGCCTTCAAGTACAAACTTATTGCCGTCAATCCAAATACGCTTGAATTTTATATCTTGCGTTGTCAATTCGGTCAGCTTCTCTACATAAAATGAATATTCTGTTTCCTGCCTTTGAAGCTGATTAAAATATTGCAATTTCTGATTTACTCCATCAATTTCTTGTTTTAGCTCTTTAAAAGCTTCATTTTGAGGACTACTTTCCAATCCATCAACAATGCCTTGAATAGATTTAAGCTGTATTAATAAATACCACCAGATAGAAGAAAGCAATGCCAAAAATATTAGAACAAAAATCAGACTTGAAAAACCCCAAAAAAGCACCTTTTTAAACGCTTTTTGGCTCATAATCTCTGCTTTTTCTTCTGGTGGCAAAAGATTAAGCTCAATCATTTTTTTAAAATTCTTTTAAACCTCTTAGCGCCAGACCCAAGGCCGTGGCATAAGATAAAGAGTCGTCAAAATTAATTTCGGGCAATTTACCTGAATCAGAACTAAAAATATTGACCCAGGGGTTGCCCACAGACACCCCGACTTTTAGATTGGAGGAAAGAAAAGCCGGCAGACCCTTTAAATTAGCCCCGCCTCCGCAAAGTAAAATTTTTGAAATATTTTGCTTTCCCGAATGTCCCAGTTTGCTGGCTTGGAAATAATCAACATATCTGTTTATTTCTCCAACCAGCTCAAGGAGTCTTGGCTCCATCGCCCGATAAACTTTGCCGTCTTCCTTGATTTGGTCCAGACCTATTTTGAGTTTAAGATCTTTGGCTTTTTCTTTTTCTACTTTCATAATTTTTGCGATATCGTAAATTAATTCTGTGCTGGAAATCGGCAGCCCCGTTGTAAACAAAATCGTATTGTCGCCAAAAATTACCAGCGTCGTCTTTTTTGCTCCCAAATCAATAATCATTACTGCTTCGGCGCTAATTTCGTCTTTTATCAGTGCCCTTGCATTGGCAACCGACTCAACTTCAAAAGCCAGAGGCTTCAAGCCGGCTTTTTTTATTACGTTCAAATACGGGTCAACAAGGGTTTTGGGCAGCGCTCCTATCAAAATATCCAGGTGGTTTTTTGAGCCCGAAGCCCTGGGTATTTCTTGCCAGTCAAAATAGATATCGTCCAGCGCAACCGGAATATTTGCTTCCAACTCCCATTTTATCGCCTCCGGGACTTCCTCTTTTTTTATTTTCGGCAATTGGACAACTCTGATATAAGATTCGGTTTCGGGCAAAGAAACAATACAATGTTGGGTTTTTATCTTCTGCCCCTGCGCTTCGCTAAACGCTTTTTTTATAAGATTTATCAGCTCGTCTTCTTTTTTTATAACACCGCTTTCAATGACATTTTCCGGTATTTCCTGCCGGCCAAAACTAACCAGCTCCAAATGCCCGCTGGCTTCTTTTAATAAAGCGATTTTAATTGATAAATCGCTTAGGTCCAGGCCAAAAGCTGAAAACTTTGAAAAAAACATATCTTAATAATACAAAGTCAAAATTCAAAGGTCAAAGCTTAAGTAATTTTGATTTTTGATTTTTTAATTATTAATTATTAATTATTTATGGCACTTCCTCCCAGCTCGAAATTTCCCACCCCGCACCGGCGCCGGAAGAAAATTTAGCCGAGGCCAAACCCGATTCATAAATTATCTTGGCGCTATTGGCAATAGTAATTTTATAACCGGTAACTTCTTTTAAAGTCGCATTGCCAACGTTAATATTGCCTGCCGAAGCGTAAAAAATCACCGTATCGGTGCTATTGGCAATATTAATTGCATCGCCTGATTTTGTTGAAAGAAACATAAGATAAGTGCCGGCCCCGTTGGAAAAAAACACGCAATTATTGCTGACTGAAATTGTGCCATCCGTCAAAACGACTCCGCTTGTATCTGCGTAATTTGAGCCTAATCTTATTTTAGAAACGTTATCAAGAATAATATTGCCCGTAACATATATCGTACCAGTTACGGTTAGATCAGAACCATTATTAATAACCAGATTGCCGATAATTTTTTTTGGCCCTAATGAACCGACATCTCCGTTGTCCAAAGTATAGTCTCCATTAATTACGCCTCCGCTTGTTGCTCCTTCTTTCCAATCCGCAATATTGGATACAGAAACCGGCAATTCTTCAACTCCCGGATCATCGCTTCCAGAAAATTGGGTACCTCCGACACTGCCTCCTATAAGGACTTGAAAATAGGCATCGCCGGTAATATTAGAATTACTGATAGTATGGGCATGGGCATTGCCGCCCACGTTCATAGTATCAAGAAAATTGGTTGCGCCTCCCATCCAAGTTTTAAATGCTAAATCTCCATTAACTGAATTCCAAGAGGGGTTGCCAGCATCCCATTTTGGACTATATTTCCCTGTGCCGCCAAGATAAGCATCGGCTGAGTCTTCTCCCCAAGAAAAATAATTATTGCTGTCAGCCGACGTATCAACTACTATCCAGTATTTGGTGCCAGCGGATAAATTTGGCGGCGTGACTATTGCCGTATCAACCCAGCCGTAATTTGTACTGATTTTAGAAGCCACAAGAGTGCCGTAAGCACCGGCGCTGACCAAGTTTTTTGAAGGTTTTCCGCCGTTATCAGTCAATATCCTTATTGTTTTATCGCCCGGGCTGCCAAATTTTTTCAAATAAAGGCTGACTTTTATTAATTTTTCGCTGACAGAAGGAGTAAAAGATTGAGCGGCATCAATTTCATCTCCTTGTTTGCCGAAAATAAAATCTGCTGGATTAGCGCTGATCCATTGCTGATCCAGGACAGGAACACTGCCGGCTACCCAAGCATCGCCCGTAATTGTTGCACCGTTGCCTCCCTGAATATTTCCGTCCGAATAAACGCTGCCAGTTACCTGGCTGGAATTGCCCATATCCAACCCCCCTTCCCCTACCTGAATTCCATAATAAAAAGAAACGTCTGAAGTAGAAATAGCTAATTTAACTTCTAAGCTGCGGAAACGATTTTCGGCTTCACCGTTAACCAAAATAGTTTTCTGCCTGTTGGTGCCAGAAATATTTATTGTTGCATTGCCCGAACCGACAGCCAAGAGATTACTCGCCAGATAATTTTTTCCTCTGATAATCCGATAAAGGCTGTCTTCAATTCCTCCTTCTGCTGCAAAATAAGCTTGGGCAGACTTGGTAAAATTTCTTCCGATTTTTTGTTCAATCAGGGTTGTTAAGCTCAAGGCGGCGATTATAACAACAACTACGCATAAAATAATGACCGTTGCCAGTAGCGCGGCAAAACCGCGTTTTGATTCCGGATTCACTTTTTTAAATTCAAAAATTCCCATGGGTTTAACGGCCTTCCAAATTAATGGTCGTAGTTATTTGGAGGCTGCTGGAATAACCGGGCAGAATTGAGCTAACCGCCGTCTCAAGCCGCAATATTATTTGAACAGAGGGCCGGGAGACAGAATTGAATAATTCGCTAAATACCAAATTTGTTACTTTGACATGGCTGCTTGTAATGGCAAAAGGACTGCTTCCTTCTCTTTTCAGACATAAGCTGTCGCCGCATTTAAAAAAATCCACAAATATGCTTTTCTCCTCTGCGGATGAAGAATTTGTTTGTTCAAGGCTTAATTGGCCGGGATTTAAGTCAAAAACTGAGGTTGGTGTATAAACGCTTTTTGAATTTCTTATTTCAAAGGATATAATTTCTATTGCCCGGCGGCTGTTATCAAGAATTTCAGAGTTTGTTTTTACTTTAGCGCCTGTTCTTATTATTCCAATGCCAAAAACTACGATAGTGGCAATTACCAAAACCAGAGACGCAATATAAATAAGCATTTCCAGCAGGGTAAAACCGGCTCTAAATCTGGTATTTGAAATTTTTCCCGTCTGGCGGAATAATTTTTTTATCATTTCCAATTAGTTAAATATGATTCTAACTTTACTTCATAATTATTGCCTTTTTCGCTCCAAGAAACCGTGGCAGTAATTTTCCTCGTGCCCGAATCAGGCGTGCCGCTTAATGCAATATCATCATTGCCATCCCTGAAAACTTGGCTAAAAACAACTTGGCGGGAAAGCCCATTAATAATTTCTGCCCCGCTTGCCAGAGACCATTTCAGAGGCGTGCCCCCTTTTTGAGGATGATAAGGAGTGTCCAGTGCCAAGGCACTAAAATTTGTCCAGCTTTCTTCTTTGACAGCTCTGGCTGCTTCCATCGCTTCAACTGCCAAATTTGTGGCAATTTGATTTTGTTTCAGATGTGTCTGTACGCTAATAGCAAAATTTCCTAAAAATCCAAGACTAGCCAGTGCCAAGCTAATTATGGCAGAAGCAATAATTATTTCTATCATCCCGAAACCTTCTGGCTTGTTTAAATTTTTTACTTTATTTTTTTTTGCCATCTTATTGTAAATCAGGCGCTCCCGCCCAAAAAGAAGTCCCTTGCGACATTACCCCAACGGCCGTATAATTTATTAAATTTTGGCCGTCCAAATAAATATCCAAAGCCTTTGAGTTATATCGCCTGTCGCGATGAATACAAAATATTGTTTCACTATCTGATAATTCATGCGTGTGAATTTTTAATTTTTGATCGACCCATCCGACTGTTATCGTACCTTCCCAGCTGAATTCGGTCTTGCCTGCGTTCAAAAAAGTCTGGTAATCAATTGATTCGGAATAGCCGTCGTTCGGAAAAAAAAGCGTCAGAGTAGCAGCGCTTTTCGTATTTTGGGAATAAAGGACATGCACATGACGAGAATCTTTAATGCGAACCGAATCATCAACGATGCCCGAAGCCAAGCTGACAGTGCCGGAAGAATCTATATAAATAATTTTATTTTGGCTCGCATCGCTGGCCATTTCAATTTTAATTGTTCCTTCGGCTTCCGCATATCCAGTCAGGCGCTCAAATGCCACGCTTGAGGTGCCGTCAGTCAAATTGATTTGAGAAATTAATAGAGTAGTCGGCAATTGATGAACTAAATTATCCGGCGAAGCAGAGTCAAAAAAAGCGCCCTTAAATAAGGTGAATCTATCGTTTTCAAAATAAATACCGTAAGGACTGGCTCCTTCAGAAGCCAGAGTTTTGCTTTGGGCCAAACGCAAGGAATTGATTATTTCTTCTGCGGTAGCATCCAGAACTCTTTCTTTTTGAAATGAATTCATGATGACCAAAACAAACCCGACCAAGATGCTCAAAATCCCGATAACAACAAGAATTTCAATAAGAGAAAATCCTTTTTTTGCCTCCATTTTTAAATTTAGGAATAAAATAGGTAAAAACTAAATTGCATTCACCATTGAATACATCGGCTGAATCATTGAGACGGCAAAAAGGCCAACTGCCGCGCCGATGATAACCATTAAAATTGGCTCAATTATGGTTGATAAGTTCTTGGTGATATTAGAAACTTCTTCTTCGTAAAATTCTGCTAATCTTTTGGTAATCTCTCCCAAAGTCCCTGTTTCTTCCCCAACTTGAATCATTTGGGTGACAATCGGCAAAAACAAGTTTGGGAAAGTAGCGAGAGAATGACTGAGCGGTTCGCCTTTTTGAACTTCTTTTGACGCCAAAATAAGTGATTCGGAAAAAAGGCTATTAGTCATGGTGCCAGCGGATATTTCCAAAGCTTTAACTATAGATACTCCGCTTTCAATAAGGGAGCTTAAAGTTCTTGCCATTCTGGCCGAGTTAATTTTTTTTGAAATATTGCCAAAAATTGGCATTTTTAAAATTATATTATCAAACATCCTAATTCCTTCTTTGGTTCGCAAAATCACCCTGAAGCCGATTATCAAAAAGACTAAAACCAAAATAACAAGCCACCATTGGGCGCTCAAAAATTTGCTAATAAAAATAACTATTCTTGTCATAAGAGGAAGCTGGACATCCATTTCTTCGAAAACCGACATTAATTTGGGCACGACAAAAATCATCATGCCGGTGCCGATTGCCAGCATTGCCACCAAAATAACTGCCGGATACATCATGGCGCTCTTGACTCTTGAACTTAAATCATGATCTTTTTTCATCTGTACTGCCAGCAATTTTAAATTGCCTTCCAGATTTCCGGAAGATTCACCCACTTTCACCATATTTATAAAAAGATCGGAAAAAACATCCGGATATTTTGCCAGCGCATCACCAAAAGCAGTCCCTTTTCTGACGTCTTCTTCAATTTCCGTGATAATTTTTACAAATCGTTTGCTATTTGTTTGAAGTATTAAAACCTGCAAAGCCTTGTTCAAAGAAAAGCCGGCCTTGACCATTACGCTCAGGTGCCTGGCAAAAAGCATTTTTTCAACCAGCGGTACGCCGCCAAAAATATTAAAAGCTCCCAAGATTTTTCCCAAGCTCAAAGAGAGTGACTTGGGTTGCTGGGCAGTTTTTACCGAAGTTAAAATAAAACCCTCCCGACGAAGTGCTTTTGCTAATTCCGAAGTATCAGGGGCTTCCTGCGCCCCGCTTTTTCGTTCTCCGGCCTGAGATACGGCCGTGTAATAGAATAAAGGCACAATTAAAATTTCTAATTGACCTAATTTCTCTCGCTACGCGAGATCTGGCGGAGCCAGATAATCCAGTCCCGCGAAGCGGGACATTTTAGGTTAATTAGAATAATTAGAAATTCTTTACTCTTTCGTTACTCTCAAAATTTCTTCTATGGAAGTTCGGCCCTCAACCGCCAGTATAAATCCGTCCTGCAGCATTGTGATCATTCCTTCTTTTCTGGCCTGAAGCTCTATCTCGTTGGAGGTGGAGCGAGCAACAATCATTTGTTTTATGCTTTCAGTTACCTCAAGAGCTTCATATATGCCGACTCTACCTTTGTAGCCGTCCGGGCAGTCCCCGGTTGGTTTTGGTTTGCAAAATTCAATGTCGCTCCAATCCGCTTTGGGAGCAATAATTTTCTCCTGGCGTAAAATTTTTAAAATTTCTTCAAGATTAAACTGGCCGCCTAGGCTTTTGATTTCGTCACCGGATAATTTATATTTTTCTTTGGCATCTGGATGCAACATCCTGACCAGCCTTTGGGCAACAACGCAATTTGTCGTTGAAGAAATCAAAAACGGCTCAACCTTCATGTCAATTAACCTGGCGAAAGAAGCAGCGGCTGAATTTGTATGCAGGGTTGAAAGCACAAGATGACCGGTGAGCGCCGCGTTAACCGCCAAAGAGGCGGTTTCCGTGTCTCTTATCTCCCCTACCATAATAATGTCGGGGTCTTGTCTGACTAAGGAACGCAGGCCGTTGGCAAATGTTAAACCAATTTTTGGATTGACTTGCGTCTGATTAATTCGCGGCATTCTGTATTCAATCGGGTCCTCAATTGTTGAGATATTGACCTGAGGTGTGTTTAAAATATCCATGACCGTATAAAGAGTCGTCGTCTTGCCTGAGCCGGTCGGCCCGGTCACCAGAAGCATTCCGTTGGCTTTTCTGATATTGCGGTATATCCGCTCAAGCGCTTCGCCTCTGAAACCCAAAGTTTCCAAGGTCATGCCCTTTGAGTCTTCTGACAGAAGCCTCATGACAATTTTTTCTCCGTTATAAACGGGCAGAATGGAAACACGGAAAGAAATTTTATATTCTTCGGTCTCAATTTTAAAACGGCCGTCCTGAGGCAGCCGATGTTCATCCAGTTTTAAATTGGCCAAAACTTTAATTCTGGCTACAATTCCTGCCTGCACCTGCTGTGGCAGAACCATCGCGTCATGCAAAATTCCGTCTATCCGGTATCTCACAATCACTTCTTTTTCCAGCGGTTCAATATGGATATCGGAAGCTTTCTGCAAAATTGCGTGCTTGAGCAGCGTATCAACAATTTTGACAGTTGGCAGCTCTTCGGCCGCTTTTTCCAAATCCTCTTTGGCCATTTCTTCCTGCCCTTCTTCGGGCACGGTAATAATCTTGGCTTCTTTTTCAATCAATTCGCCGAATTCGGCCTGCAGGCTTTTTTGATACTGCTTAAGAACATTCTTAATGCTTTCCTGCGAAGTCAACCTGGGAAGAATTTTTAAACCGGCTTTTTTCTTTATAAATTCAATTGTCTGCAGGTCTCCTGGTTCAAGCATCGCCACTTCCAGATTTTTCCCGATTTTGCGGAAAGCGACGATATTATGTTTTCGGGCAATTGGCTCGGGAATTACCGAAAGCACTTCTTTGGCCACGTTTTCTTCTTCCAGATTTACAAACGGAATACCCAAAATATATGCCTGCAGGCGGATTATATCCTCCAGTTTAACCACCCCCTGCTTAACCAAAACATCGGTCAATTTTTCTTTTGACTTCTCTGCTTCTTTTTCGGCTTTTTTTACCTGAGTTTCTGTCACCAGGCCGCTGTCAATTAAAAAAGCCTTAAGTTGGGATGGCGCCACCTGCATATTTTAAAAATATCCCGCACCTTTTGCCGACAGCAGAATTTAAATTAAATCGCTGTTCGCAAAAGATGTTTTTTCAAACCGCAGTAAATAAACTACGGTTCCCAAAAAAGTGCGGGGTTATACCAACTCCTTTATTTTCTTGACGACATCGTTCAGCTCATAATTGGCCTTGACCAGATAGTTAGTCGCGCCTCCAGAAAGAGCTCTTTCTATGTCCTGCGGGCTTTCAAGGTTGGTCAGCACAATCACCGGAATCTCTTTAACGCTATCGTCATTTTTTAGCTCTTTTAGAACCGCGAAACCGTCCATTTTGGGCAGAATCAGATCCAGCAGGATTAAATTAGGCTTAATCCTTCTGACCAAAGCCAAGCCGCTCTGACCATCCAGAGCGCTTTGGACTTCATACCCCTCCTGTTCTAAAGCCCGGCCCAGTGTTTTTTGAAGAGTTGGTTCATCTTCAATAAAGAGAATGAGTTTTGACATATTTTTTTAAAAGCGAGGGAATTATTAATAAAAAACATCGCGCCCGCCTGCCAAAGCCAAAAGTGATTAATTGGTGTCACAGAGTAAATTCCTAAATCGGATATAAACGCTGTAGCTCCATTCAATTCCTTTTGGCTTTTGGCGGGCAGGGAGCCGCCTTTGAAAATATTTTTTTATTAGAAAATCGACGTTTGGCGGCGAGCGCTGAGCAGCGGCCAAATAAAAGTATCGCTATACTAATGATGGCCGACTGCGTTTTTTTATTAATGGTTCCCGAGCGCCGTTATTTAGCTATTGGAATCTTAAAATAAAAAGTTGTGCCCTTGTTTTCTTCGGACTCAAACCAGATTTGCCCTTTATTCGCTTCAATAATTGCTTTGACAATGAAAAGTCCCAGGCCGGTGCCTACTGTTTCGTGTTTCATGACGTTATCTGAGCGGAAAAATTTCTGAAAAATATTTTTCTGCTGGGCTCGCGGTATGCCGACTCCCTGATCGCTGACAGAAACCTGTATAAAATTACCTACCTGCTGCGCAGAAATATCAACGGCTCCCCTGCCCTTGCTGTATTTTATAGAATTATCAATTAAATTGGAAAAAACCATTTTGCATTTTTCCGGGTCAGACAATGCCGGCGCCAGATTATCCTGAATTTTCAAATTAAGGGCGACATTTTTGGCTCTGGCCATGGGAGCCAAATCAACAATTACTTCCTGGGCAATTTTTTTTATATCAATCGGCTTAAGCTCCATCGGCAAATTACCCATTTCGATTTTTGTCACATCCAGCAAATCATTTATCAGTTTCAGCATCCTCTGGTTGCTGTCTCTGATAATTGCTAAGTATTCGGCCTGCTCATGGGTTGGTTTTGTTATCCCTCCTTGCATTAACAGATCATTGGCCCAGCGCAGCGAAGAGAGAGGAGTCCTTAATTGATGAGAAGCGATTCTGATAAATTCCGTCTTCATTTTATTTGCCTGCAGCAACTTATCAAAACCCTGAACAATAACCGTACCAATAATAAAAATAATCAAAGAAACTAAAATGGTCATCAAAGCCGTTATTTCTGGTTCTTCCGTAAAACGCGTTGAAATCACATAGGTACTGATCATCGCGCCGATATTAAGCAGGCCTAAAATAAAAAATAAAAAACTGGGGCATTGCCACAAAGATATACTATATTCGCCGCATTCTCTAAAAAGCGGAAATTTGCTAATTATTTTCGCTCCGTCCATGATATTTCTTTTTATTTATATTTATCTATTTACTAATATTATATCACAGACTGGCGAATCTTTAACAATAAGCGTTGGGGAAAACTCGGCTTTAAACAAAATTATGTTTTAATTATATAATTCCTATTCTTGAAATTAGGGCGAATTTCAGATAGACTAAGTTTATCCCGCACTTTTTGTTAACAGCGTAGTTTTAGACTCAACCGATGCTAAAATTATTTAACCCCAGCCCTAAGTGAGACAGAGCTTAAAAAGGTGAGGGATTTATCAAGCGGACCGTCGCCCCGTACCAAAATTCAACGGAGTGTAGTATAACGGTCCCTAGGTCGCGAAGCGACCGGGATCCCGGCAGAATAGCTGCCTAGGGACAGTACGCCTGCTTCTTGCCCCGTTAGAAATTTACCGGGCTGTAGTATAACGGTAGTACGCCTGCTTTGGGAGCAGGTGGCCTGGGTTCAATTCCCAGCAGCCCGACCAACTTAAACTTTTTTCAAAATCAGAGGCGATTGGTTGCTCGCTCGCCCCGCCGGAGTTTATCCCGCACGGCGATGCGGGAGCGGGTCTCGCTTCGCAAAAAGCCCTGTATTTCGGAATTAAATCGTAGGGTCGGACAAATTCAAATTCAGTTTTTCTGGAAAGCAAACGGCGGTTCGTTCCAATTTTTTCCGTCAATGATTTTATTTCATAAAAATCATTGGACAAAGCAAGTTTTTCGGCGTGGTAAGCGGTATTTATCCAGTCCCGCAAAGGTTCAATCCAATTGTTTCCCTTTCGCCCAAAATCAGACTTTCTTTTATTAAGGTCTGTTTTTGTTTTAATGAGTTCATCTTTTTTCACAAGGTAAGTTTCTTTTTCAATTGAGCCGTCTAAAAAAGCGTTGACCAGCTTATCAAGCTTGATTTCCGCTTCTTTGATTTTTTCTTCAAGATTTTGGGCGAAAGATTGCGACGACAAAACATTTTCCTTTTCCCAAACATCAACTTGAGCGTTCATCTTTTCCACCCAGTCATCGCAAAGAGCGACATTTTGAAGCCGTGATTTTAATTGTTCGGCGAGCAAATCCTCGCGCAAATATCGCTGGCTACATTTGCCGAGCTTTTTCGTGCAACGATAATAACGATAGGTTCCGCCGTGTCCGTGAGCAAATTGCGCGGTAATGGCTCCGCCGCACTCGCCACAAGTCAAAAGCCCGACAAATGGGAAGTTATGCCTCTTTTTGGATTTGCGAGGTCTTGCTCGCTGTTTTAATACTTTTTGGACGGCTTCAAAAGTCGCTCGGGAAACAATTGCCGGAAAACCGCCCTCGTAGCTTTCGCCATTATGAACAATTATTCCGAGATAAACTTTATTCGTCAGCATTCTTTGCAAAGTCGCTTTACAGATCGGTTTTCCGGTTCCGCTCACCACGCCCCAAAAACTCAGGCGTTGGCCCAAACTTTCCAAAGTATGACGGCCTTGCGAAAATTCCTCAAACGCTTTGGCAACGCACCTTGATTTTGTCGGTTCCGGTTCAATGGTTCTTGTTTTAGGATTATTCACATAGCCAAAGGGCGCAAGGCCGGGCCATTCGCCCCGCCTGAGTTTTTGTCTAATCCCGCGCTTTACATTTTCCGACAAATTGTCGGAATAGTATTTTGATTGGCCAAAGGCGACTTGAAGCATAAAAAGCCCTTGCGGAGTTGGCTCAAACCAAAATGTCGGGAAGCGCAAAGAAACGATCTTGCCGATGTCTATGCTGTAAATTATTTGTCCGCCGTCAACGGAATTTCTTGCCAAGCGGTCGGGGTGCCACGCAATAAGTCCGATTGGCTCTTTGTTCTCATAAACCTTGCTCATCATTTGATTAAAAATTTCTCGGCCGGGTTTCTTTGCGCTTTTGCTCTCAATAAAGGTTTCCGCAATTTCAATATTTTCCCGCTTGGCAAATTCCGCCAACTCCGCGAGCTGGGCTTCAATTGACATAACTTGTCTTTCTTCATCTTCGGTAGATTTGCGAGCGTAGAGAAAAAATTTTGTTTTCATAATGTTTGCTCCTTAATTTATAATGTCGCCTTTGGCCAAAAGCGCGGGATTAAAAAACTTGCTTTGTGTTTTTGCCTTTGGCAAAAAACGGAAAAAATTGGATACAAATTTCATTTGTGAATTGCTCCGCAATTCCGAACCGCCGTTTGCTTTCCAGAAAAACTGAATTTGAATTTGTCCGACCCTACGATTTAATTCCGAAATACAGGGCTTTTTGCGAAGCGAGACCCGCCGAAGGCGGGGCGAGCGAGCAACCAATCGCCTCTGATTTTGAAAAAAGTTTAAGTTGGTCGCAATTACTGAACGAAGCTCGAACCTATTTTGAACGAAAAATGCTTGATTAGCTCCGCTCCGCGTTTCCGCCCGCCGAAAATCGGCGAGCAAAACAAAACAATTTTCTTTCAATTTTTTAACGCCCGCCCGCCAAATTATTCTTAAAAGGAATTGAAAATTGTTTTGCTTTGATGTCTTGATACCAAGACGGCGGAAACGCTTCGCTACGGCTCGGGCGTGGCGGAATTCCTCCCCCCAACCCCCTCCTTCCGCCACGCCCTCGCTCGGACTGCCATTTTTTTCGGCGGAATTGGAGGCCGTATTTCGCAAAGCGAAATGCGCCGCCAAAGAAGATGTTGCCCTTGCCCCAACCCACCCGTGCGCGGGCAACGACAAGGAACTCCCTAAAAATTTTGATAAATGCATGATAAAAAATTACTCAATACAGCAATCAATCGCTTTTTTGACTAATTCACCAAGTTTTCCCATAAATCCTTTTTTCTCGGTGTCATTTTTATTTATCGCCTTGTCATCAATTTTTTTAATATCACCGACATTGAGCAGTTTCATATTAAGGCCCCAAAACAGCGAATAAAGATTATAGGCCTTGCCAAAAAGATCGTATGCTTCCTCTTTTTTGTTCATTCCTAACTGTTTTGTGCCAACTTCCATAAGTCGCATTGAAGCGGCGAGCAAATGTTTTGAAATGCACCAAACTTCGCCCTCGTATTCTTTGATGATTTTCTTAAGCAGTTCTTTCCTCATTTCTCGGACATCTTTAATCATGTCGTAGTATTCGGTTTTGCCGAGCTTGGCTCCGGTAAAAAAGAAATGCTCTTCAATGCTGACAAGGTTCATTATGGCAATGCTTAAATCTTGGTCGGACGACAAGTCCATTTTTTCCTGCTTTTTCATCTCGTCCACTTTTTGGATAAATTCGTTGAGATTTTTAATCGGGTTTTGATTGTTGATTGTATTGTTCATATTGTTATTTGGTTAGAAAATAATAAATTATGCTTAAAATTATTAAAGGCAGAATCGGCATAACGACTTTTTGGAAAGGAAAATAACTATGCCCGTTGTTTTTTTCTTTCAAATAAAAATACCAGCTCGCGCCAAACCAAAAAGCCAGACTGCCTGCGATTATCCCAAAGAGCAATTTATCCAATCCGCAGGCGCATAAAGTATTGAGCGGATTGCCGATAACGCCGGAATAATAAAGCGGAATAATTATCAAAGTGTAGTAGGCGAAAATATTTATAAAAATTCTGCCTTTAAAACGGATATTTTTCTTTTCCAACCAGCTTTCCGTCCAAACAATCATAGAAACAATGAGTCCGCCAACCCATAATCCAGTTATTGCATCATCAACTCCAAAATAGCGTGAAAGACCGACTCCGGCGCCGACGGCGATCGTGCAAATCGGGCAGACCGCCAAAGCTTGTTTGGCAAACAGCAAATTAAGGCCGAAGATCGATAACGCAAAAACAATTATTTTTTTCATACTATTGTCGGTTGGTTTTTATTTTAAAAAATTCAATAATGTCCTGATCGCCCACAAGACATTTTGAACCGTCCCAGAGGAATGGAACACCGATTGAATCGGTCGGCAATCCGCAAATTTTCGCTTTGGCTTCCAATTCTTTAGCATTGTTTTGATTGTAATAAACTTCTTTTTGGGTGAAAGAAATTTTATCACCAGTGCTATTTTCTCTTATATATTCCTCAACAATCGCGCAGTGCGGACAGCCGTCGCCGTAGAAAAGAATAATTTGGCTTGCTGACTGGCTTTCCGTTGTTGTTGTTTTATCTGTTGGGGTTTGGTTTTTATCTTTCTCTTTTGAAAACGCAAAAAATGAAAAAATTAAAACAACGATAAATAAAATTGTGGGAATAATGACTTTATTTTTCATAACTTTACCCTATTTTAAAATTTAATTTTATTATCATTGCTTCGGCAAATAAACGATAAATTCACTGCCTTTATTTTTCTCGCTTTTCACTTCGATTTCTCCTTTGTGCGCTTCAACTATCTTTTTCGCAATAGTTAAACCGATTCCGATGCTGTCATCTTTTTTAGTCCTGGCCTTATCAGCCCGATAAAATCTTTCAAAAATAAATGGCAAATCTTCCTGTTCAATGCCTTGCCCGTTATCTTTTATTGAAAATGCTATCCGTCCTGCTTCTTGCCAGGTTTTCAACTCAATCGTTCCGTTGTCGATTGAATATTTAATGGCATTGTCCAAAAGATTAAAGATAACTTGCTCAAATTTAGACGGATCAATTTTTATTACCGGCAGTCCAGGGTCAAATGTCTTATGAAAGTCAATATTTTTTTGCGCGATTCTCAATCTGAATTTTTCGCATATTTTTTCGATTAAGCCATTCAGTTCAACATCTTCAAGCGACAGCGAAAAATTATCGGATTCCAAAATGGCCAATTTCTTTAATTCTTTTGTCAAATAAATCAATCTCTCGGCTTCCTTTTTCACCAAAGAAATCGCCTTGCTCCTTTCCGGCTCATTATTAATGACATTGTCATTTAAAGCCTCTAAATAGCCGTAGATATTCGTTAGTGGGGTTGAAAGCTCATGGGATAAATTGGCTACCAAGTCTTTTCTTAATTTTTCCAGTTTTTCCAAACTGGAAAACATTTCATTTAGTGTTTTTATTAAATCGTTAATTTCGTCACTGGTCGCGGCGTTTATTCTGATCGTGTAATTCCCGTCGGAAAACTTTTTGGCCGCCTTCATTACTTTTTGTAAGGGGCTTAAAATCAGTTTACTTAAAAAATATCCGAACATAATGGATATAATCGCACCCAAACCTCCGACCCATACCAAAGACCGATTAATGCTCATTAAAAATCCTCGTCCCGCTTCTCCGTTGAAACAACGAGGCATAATATTTCCAGAAGCTTCACAAAATTCTTGAAAATAGCGATGAATATAATAATTGGCTGAAAAACTGACAATTATTATTGCCAAAATAACCACAGCCAAAAACGACAAAGTCAGTTTCCATTGTAGATTGAGTTTGATTCTTCTCATTGTTTTAGCTTATAGCCGACCCCTTTAATAGTAATTATTAAATTCTGGCTTTTGTCATTTAATTTTTGCCGCAAATTGGCAATATGGACATCTATAGTCCGATCGAAGACTACTTCATCGTCAAATGTATAAATTTTACGCATTAGTTCAGACCTGGAAAAAACAACTCCCGGCTTTTGCGCCAAAACCAGAAGCAGGTTGAATTCGCGCCGGGTGAGATTTATTTGTTTGCCAAACCTCTTAGCTTCAAATCTTTCCGGAATTATTTCCAAACCATTTATTTTAATCGCTTTTTTATTATCCACTATTGCGTCCGTTGAGCATCTTCTTAAAAGGGCTTTTACTCTGGCTACCAGCTCTTTCGGACTGAAAGGCTTGACGACATAATCATCGGCCCCGATTTCCAGCCCGACGATTTTATCGGTCTCTTCGTCTTTGGCCGTAAGCATAATAATCGGAATATGGCTTCCCGCTCGAACCGATTTCGCTATTGTCAGGCCGTCTATTTCAGGCAACATCAGATCCAGAATAATCAAATCCGGATTTTCTTTGGCAATTTTTTCCAATCCTTGTTTTCCGTCATTTGCTACTGCTACCCTGAATCCGTCTTTTTCCAAATAAAGTTTCACCAGATCGGATATTTTAATATCGTCTTCAATTATTAAAATTTTTTCACGCATAAATTTAACCTGAAAATTTGCTTAAAATACTTTATTCAACTTATTCTTTTTGTAAATGTTTTTTCGTGTAGCTTTATCGTAACAACCAAGAAAATCAA
>Ga0315281_10004456_pt1 | contig 20299 bp, 18 predicted proteins | sample YL17G07_0_MG_FD_204540 | JGI IMG/M metagenome (GOLD analysis project Ga0315281, IMG submission 204540) | Sediment microbial communities from Yellowstone Lake, YNP, Wyoming, USA - YL17G07_0 | ecosystem: Environmental > Aquatic > Freshwater > Lake > Sediment | place: USA: Wyoming | collected...
TCTCGAGGTCCAGCAGCCACAGCGCCAACATCGGCAACGAGAACGGCATCAGCGCGGTTGCGACGACGATGACGATCACGGCCAGCGCCGCGTCCAATCCGAGGATCAGGCTGATCGCCGCGCTGGAAACGATAGGCGCGGCCGCCGTCATCAGCACCAGCGCCTGGACCAGCGCCGGCGGCAGGTCGAACAGTTTCAAGGCAAGCCACATCAGAGCCGGGGAAATAACCAGCAACCATGCGACGATTGCGCCGACGAGCGCCGGCCGCTGCGCGTAGCCGGCGATGGCACCCCAATCCAGTCGCACCAGGGCGATGATCAGCGGCACCACCAGGCCGAGGATGAGCAGCGGGCGGGCCAATGTGGCCAGTTGCGGAACGAGCAGGCCCAGCAGCGCGCCGCCGGCCAGGAACAGCGTAGCGTGTTGCCCGAGAAAATCGAACGCGCGATGCAGCATGCGCATCAGGGCCCCAGTCGGCGTCTCAGCTACTTGCCTGCTTGAACGCCTGCGCCAGACTCTGCCCAAGGCGATACAAAGCGTGGTTGGCGGCGGCAACCGCGCCCCCCATGGTGACAAAGCCGTGCGCCATGCCTTCGAAGCATTCGTACAGCACCGGCACCCCGGCCGCGACCAGCCGGTCGGAATAGGCGCGACCCTCGTCAACCAGCGGATCGTAGCCTGCGGTGATGATATGCGCCGGCGGCAGGCGCGCCAGATCCGCGGCGCGGATCGGCGATGCGCGCCAATCGTCGTAGTCCGCCGGCGACAGGTAGTTGCCGCGAAACCACAGCATGTTGTTGCGGGTGAGCAGATAGCCTTCGCCGAACTTCGCGTGCGATGCCGAATCCATGCGCTGGTCGGTCGCAGGATAGACCAGCGCCTGGAACAGCAGCGGGGGCCCGCCCGCGTCCCGCAGTGCGAGGGACACCACGGCGGCGAGATTGCCGCCGGCGCTGTCCCCACCCACCGCCATGCGCGCAGCGTCGACGCCGAGCGCGGCCGCATGCTGTGAAATCCAGCGCGTTGCGGCGATGGCGTCTTCCACCGCCGCGGGAAATTTGTGCTCCGGCCCCATGCGGTAATCCACTGCAACGACCGCGCAGCGCGCCCGGTTCGCGAGCGTGCGGCAGACGACGTCGTGCGTGTCCAGGTCGCCTATGGTCCAGCCGCCGCCGTGGAAATACATCAGCAGCGGCAGCGGCGTGCCCGCCACCGTCCCCAAGCCACGATACAGCCGCAACGCAATCGGCCCGGCCGGACCGTCCGCAGCCAGGTCGCGAACCGCTTCCACGCCGGGGGCCGGCGGACTCAGGAATGCGCGCGCCTCCTTGTACAGCCGCCGCGCCTCTTGCGCGCTCACGGTGTAGAACGGCGGCAGGCCCGAGTTGTTGATGCGCTCGATTACCCCCTGCATTTGCGGATCGACCGGCATGGCTGTCCCTTCTGCAAGTTGGCGAAAGCTCAGGCCACCAGCGCAGGCCGCCGCTGCAGCGCGAGCCATGCGATCGCCGCGCCGATTACGGCGAGAAGCGGCAACGCGGCGTAGTTGAGCGCCTCCCAGCCGTTGCGGTTCATCAGCAGGCCGGAAGAAAAGGAAGAAGTCGCGGTGGCGAGAAACACCAGGAAGTCATGCGTGCCCTGCGCCTTGGCCTTCTCCGACGCGCGGTAGCAGTCGGTGAGCAGCGTGGTGCCGCCGACATAGAGAAAATTCCAGCCCACGCCGAGCAGCACCAGCGCCCACCAGAAATTCGTAACCAGCACCCCCGACAAGGCAACGACCACGCACAGCGCCTCCAGCGCCACCCCCGCAAGCATGACCCCGAGCACGCCGAAGCGCCGGATCAGCGAACCGGTGAAAAACGAAGGCGCGAACATGCCGATGACGTGCCATTCGATGACCAGGGCGGCTGAGCTGTAGGCATGGCCGCACAATCCCATGGCCAGCGGCGTCGCCGTCATGAGCAGGCTCATTACGCCGTAGCCCAGCGCCGAGCCGATCACCGCGACGATGAAGGCGGGCTGCGCCGCGATCTGCGCCAGCGGCCGGACCGGCTCGTGGCGCTCGGCCGCACTGGGCTGCGGAATGCGGATAAAGGCGAGCAGCACCATGGTGATGAGGCAAAACACAATGAGCGAGGCATAAGCGCCGAGAAAGGGAACGGCAAACAGGTCCCTGGTATGCGTGCTCATCTCCGGCCCGATGATGCCACCGAAGAGGCCGCCGGTCAGCACCAGCGAGATCGCCTTGGCCTTGAATTCCGGCCTGGCCGAATCGGCGGCGGCGAAGCGGTAATACTGCCCGAAGGCGTTGTAGACACCCAGCACCAGCACACCCGCGCACAGCAGCCAGAAACTGTGCAGCCACAGCGCGAGGCAGCACACGGCGGCACCCGCCATGCCCATGGACGTGCCTGCCTGAAAACCGGTCCGGCGGCCGAACCGCTTCATGAAAAACGAGGCCGGCAGCGTGCTCAGCGCCGCGCCGACCACGTAAGCGGTGGCGGGCAGCGTGGACAGCGCCTTGTCGTCGGCGAGCGAGAAACCCGCCAGCGCCGCCAGCGAAATCAGGGTGACGTTGTTGGTGAACAGCAGCGCCTGGCAGCCGGTCAGCAGGGCGACGTTCTTCTTGGCATTTTCCATGGAAGGGGGACGCTCATTTCCCGGCGGTCCCGGGCAAAGGATATCGGCCGGCTAAGGGAAAGGCGGCATTATACAAAGTCAGGGCGCGAACAGAGCATGGCGGCCGTACATTTTCCGTGCCGGACTCGTGCACGATACCGATTGACAAATTCCACGGGCTGATTCATCCTCGCGCTGCGTGTTCCGCACGAGAGCAAGCGCAGTCGCCGTCAATCACTTTAGGAGAGGGAAACTCATGGCCACAAAGAAAAAGGCAGCAACCAAGAAGACCGCTAGCAAAAAAACCGCTAGCAAAAAAACCGCAAGCAAGAAGCCCGTGAAGGCAAAAGTAAAACGCAAACCGAACGCGGCGTTCATGAAACCGATGACCCCGAGCGCCTCGCTCGGCGCGGTGATCGGCGCAAACGCGATGCCCCGCACCGAGGTGACGAAGAAGATCTGGGCCTACATCAAGAAGAACAAACTGCAGGACGACAAGAACCGCCGCATGATCAACGCCGATGACAAACTCAAAGTCGTGTTCGGCGGCAAGAAGCAGGTTTCGATGTTCGAGATGACCAAGCTGGTCAGCAAACACTTGGGGTAAAGTTCCATCTGCCTCAAACGACAAGGGCGGCCTCGAGCCGCCCTTGTCGTTTCCGGGTCATGCGCAATGAGGACGGCGGGGCCGCTTCGGAAATCCGGTAACGGCCTTGACGCAGTTCAGGCGGCGAGCAGCTCCGCCGCAAGCTGGCGCACCGTCTCCGCCGCTGCCTGCGGGCGCTCGAAAGGAAAAAGATGCCCGCCCTCGATGCGCCTTACCTGGAAGCTGCGGCGCGTATGCGCCAGGCCCACCCGGCGCAACTCGTTCGAGTGGCGTCCGCCGATGAAGCCGGCCGGCAGCTTGAGTCGATTGCAGTAATAGACGAGGTCGTGCGGAAAGCTACGGTAGATCCGGTACTCGATTTCCGGGTCGAATAGCAGGCGCACGCGTGCGCCCACGGCAACGGTGCCCAGCGCGGCGTAATCGTGCAGGCAGTCGGCGTCGAAATGACGGAATATCTTCCTGCGCCGGAAGTGCGCGACCATGTCCTCCACCGACGGCCAGTCGCGCCGCCGCTCGCGCGTGGTCCGGCCGGGGGTGACGCGATCGGCCAGGCCCAGGCGCTTGAGCATCCCGAAGGCGGTGCCTTTGAAATAGCCGAGGATGGGCGCATCGAGCAGGATGATGCACTTGAACAGCTCCGGACGCTGCACCGCCGCCATGAAAGTGAGGTAGCCGCCGAGCGAATGCCCCACGCCGACCACCGGCGTACGGCAATGCGCAGTCAGAGTGTCGATCAGCTGCGCCACCAGGTGAGGCCAGCCTTCGGTCACCGGATAGGCCGGGTCATGGCCGATGCAGTTGATGCTGCTGATACGAAAATCGGACTCCAGATAGCCGAAGAACTTGCGGTAGCAGGCGGCGGGGAAGCCGTTGGCATGGGAAAAATGCAGTGTGTCGCGGCTCATCCAGTGTCCCATCCCTGAATATCCGGTTCAGGAAACCGGCTGCGCCGGCTTGCTTTGCTCGGTCAGCGCCTTGAATATTTCCGCATATTCGTAGAGGCGCGCCACCGCATGGGCGCGCTGCGCCGGCGTGAGGCTGCGATCCAGTTCCAGCAGCATCTGGATGTATCGCTCCCGATGCAGCTCCGACAGGCGCCTGTACTCGGCTGAAGCGCCCTCCTCCCAGTCGCTCAACCACAGCTTCAGCCTGGGTTCAAGTTCCGCCGGGCCGCGGTATACCTTCAGCAGCGCAAGGAACTCACCCTGCCGCCGCTGCCGATTTTGCAGGCGCAGCGCGTACAGCAGCGGCAGCTTCCCACTCGAGGCCTTGAGCTGCGTTTCCTGCTCGTCGGATAGATCGCCAAACCATTCGCGCATCAGCTCGAGGTTGCGCTTGTCGCGGCGCTTGCGCTGCTCCACCTCGCCGCCCTTGAGGTATTTCTTGGCGTACTCGGCGTCGGACTCGGCGAACTTTTTCTCCAGCCGCCCGAACTGGGCCGGGGCCAGCGTGGCCAGCACCAGCGCAAGGTCCGGCGCGGCATGCGCGGCCATGCGGCGATAGCGGCCGATGACGCTCTCCCAGGCCCACTCGAGTTTCGGCGCCGTGAGCCCGTCGGCGAGCTTGTCGCCCGCGCTCGTCAGCAGCACGCTATAGCGCGGCAGTTCCTCGCCGCGATGCCAGGCGTGGAGGCGCGCGAGGCGCGCCTTGAAATCGTCCTCCTGCGGGCCCTCAAACGCAAAATAATCGTTGGCCATCCAGCCCACGACCGTATCGGCGTTGTTGTAGGCGAGGCGCGCGCCGCTGCAGCCGGCAAGCCAGGCGACGGCAAGCAGCAGTAGCGCGATTCTACGAAGTTGTTTCGAAATGATGGCGACAGCCCCTGATTCAGTGGCGGACACGGAGAGGGACTCCCTCGTTCTGCAATCGATTCCCGGAAGACGTCGCATCTTCGGCTTACCAGTAATTTTCCACGCTGATCTGGCCCGGGTCGCGCCGGCGATGCTTCTTCAGGCCACGCTGCTGCAGCGCATGCACGGTGTCCGCGACCATCGCCGGATTGCCGCAGACCATCAGGCGCGATGACTGCGCCAGTCCGATGCCCGCCCTCGCCTCCAGCCGCCCGTCTTCGATTGCCTTGGGGATGCGGCCGCCGAGAGCGAAATGGCTGTGTTCGCGGCTGACGACGGGTACGAACACGAATTGCCCCGCATGCCGCGCCTGCATCGACCGGATCTGGTCCTGGTAGCAGAGTTCCTCCGCGCGACGCACCCCATGCACCAGCACCACGCGCTCGAAGCGCTGCCACGGCGCCTCGGTTTTGAGGATCGAAAGAAAGGGGCCGAGCGCGGTGCCGGAAGCCAGTAGCCACAGATGCTCGCCCGGCGGCACTTCCGCCAGGGTGAGGAAACCAGAGGCCTTAGGCGTAAGGTAGACGGTGTCGCCGGCTTCGAGTCTGGATAAGCGCGGCGTCAGGGGATGTTCTGGCAGCACCACGTAATAGAATTCGTGCGGACGTTCCGCTGGCGCGTTGACAAAGGAATAGGGTCGCCCCACCATCTCGCCGTCGACCGCCAGCGCCAGCTTGGCGAACTGGCCCGCCTCGAACGGCACGAGCTCGGCATCCACCTGCAGCGAAAACAGGCGTCCGCCCCAGTGTTTCTGGGCAACCACGGTCCCTTCGGCCCATTTGCTCATTGGACCCGGTACGGTTCGGTGTAGAACGACTCGACCTCGCCCCCGAGCATGACCACGCTGCCGTTGCGGCGGTTGTTGCCGGTGTCGCTGAACTCGAAACTGTAGGTGCGGCGCAGCGCCATGCGTCCGTCGGCGTTGCGCGCGAAGCCCAGCGCCACGCATTCCACCGTCTCGTCGAGGAACATCAGGCCATCGCGCTCGCAGGCGCGTTTGCCCGACCGTAGCGCGCGCTCGCGCGCGCGCATGCTGTCGAACCAGAGCCAGACGAGCGCCGCCAGCAGGAACAGGGTAATGGATTCCGCCATCGAGTCATTTTACATGGAGGCGGTGGCGGCAATGTTCAAGTGTTGCTGTCCGGGCTCGACGGAATTGCGCATAGCGTCTGCAATGCGGCCGCAGGCCAGGAGCGGGCTTGCCCGCTGATCCGGGGCGCCACGCGCGTGCCGGGCTCAGGCCGCGGGGTTTGGATAGATCCGGTGAATGGCGTCGATTCCGGCCAGCGTCCCGGCATCGAGTTCGACCTTGACGCTGTCGATGTTCTGCTTCAGCTGCGCCAGATCGGTCGCGCCGACGATGGTCGAGGCGACGAACCAGCGCATGCGCACGAAGGCGAGCGCCATCTCGGTGGCGCTGAGGCTGCGGCTTTGCGCCAGCTTGCAATATTCTTCGGCGGCCTGCGCCACCCGCTCGCGCTTATAGCGCTCGCCGAAGTCGGCGTAGAGCGCCAGGCGCGCGCGCGGCGGTTTCGCGCCACCCGCATATTTGCCGCTGAGCATGCCCATGGCGAGCGGGCTGTAAGCGAGCAGCGGCACTTTGTCGCGGAAACTCGCCTCCGCAAGATCGGCGTCGAAGATGCGATTCACCAGGCTGTAGGCGTTCTGGATCGTCAGCGGCGGCGGCAAGCCGTGCACGCGCGCCAGGCGCGTGAACTCGCACACGCCCCAGGTGGTTTCGTTGGACAATCCGTAATAACGAATCTTGCCGGTCTTGATCAGCGCCGCCATGGCGTCGATCTGATCGAGTATGGATACTCCCGCCGCCTCCTTTGCCGGATCGAAGCGGGTTTCGCCGAACATCGGCACATTGCGCCCCGGCCAGTGGATCTGATACAGGTCGATGTAATCCGTGCGCAGCCGTCCGAGGCTGTGGTTGAGCGCCACGCTGATATTCTCGCGCGTGAGTTCCGTGTGCCCGCCGCGCACCCAGTCGCGCCGCCCCGGCCCCGCCACCTTGCTCGCGATCACCAGTTTGTCGCGCTGTTGCTGCGCCAGCCACGCGCCCAGGTAGGCTTCGGTGCGCGCGTAAGTGCGTGCGCTGGGCGGTACCGGGTACATCTCCGCGGTGTCGATGAAATTGATGCCGTGATCGAGCGCGAAATCCAGCTGCAGGTGCGCGTCGCGCTCGCTGTTCTGCTCGCCCCAGGTCATGGTGCCCAGGCTGATTTCCGATACGCGCAGATCGCTGTCGCCTAGCTTATTCAGTTTCATGCCGGGTTCCGGGCGCTGTTCGGATTCAAATTCTAGGCGGAATCAGGCCCATGTGCATGCCGCTATCGACGCTGATGAGATCGCCGGTCATGAGATCCGCGCCTTCGATCAGCCAGACGATGACCGCGGCGACTTCCTCGGGTTTGCCCGGTCGGCCGAGTGGCGTGCCCTGGCGGTAGCGCGCCTCGATCGCGGCATAGCGCGCGCCGTAGCCGTCGCGCAACCATTTGGTGTCCACCATGCCCGGACAGACCGCGTTGACGCGGATCTCCGGTCCGAGCGCGCGCGCGAGCGACATGGTCAGCGTGTTGAGCGCGCCCTTGGATGCGGCGTAGGCCATGCTCGATCCCATGCCGTTCTTCCCCGCTATCGAAGAAACATTGACCACGGCGCCGCGTCCGCTTTTCTTCATCGCCGGCGCGCAGGCGCGCACCATCTGGTAGGTGCCGACGACATTGACCGAATAGATGCGCTGAAAATCCTCGGCGGAAAGCGCGTCCAGCTTGGAGTGATCGGCGAACTTGGTGGCGCCGGCATTGTTGACCAGCGCGTCGATGCGGCCCCACCGCTCCAGCGCCGCTTGCGCCAGGCGGCGGCAATCGGCGTCCTGCGCCACGTCCGCCTTAACCAGCAACGCCTCGGCGCCAGCGGCCTCGCACGCCTTGAGGGTCGCACGCGCCGCGTCCTCGCTCTTGCTGTAGTTGACCACCACGCGCGCGCCCCGCCCGGCGAGCATGATGGCGCTGGCGGCGCCGATGCCGCTGGCGGACCCGGTGACGATGCAGACTGCGTCTTTCAGTTCCATGATTCACCCTCTCAGAAGACCCCAACGGCGAAAGATACAAACCTGTCAGGCATCCATGTTCGTTCCTGTTTTCCTGGCCGACCTTGGTGTCCTGCGCGTCCTTCGCGGAAAATTTTTCAGACCGTCGCGACCGGCGTCGCGGGGGAGCCGACTGCGCCGGTCAATCTCAGCGGCGGCGCGGTGAGCAGGAAGCGGCTGCGCCGGTTGGCGCGCAGCCACCGCGCGAGCTCGCTCAGATACCAGATCTCCCCCAGGTGCACGCCCAGCTTGAACAGGCAGTGCTCGTGCAGCGGCATGGCCGGATGCTGTCCCTCCACGGCGCGCGCGGGCAGCAACTCCACCGCGTAATTGTCCGAGATCAGTGCCGCCACGCCGCTGTCGCTGACCCATTGCAGCAGCTTGTCGTCGCGCCCGTCCAGCCCGAGGTAGGCGGCGTCCAGTTTTTTCATGTCGACGTCGCGCTGCATCTCCATGATCACGTCGCCCCAGCCGGTGTAGAAGCAGGCCATGTCGCCTTGCTCGACCTCCACCTTGTCGGCTTCCATCACGCGCATCAGTTCGTCGTAGCCGACGGCCTTGCGGCAGCGGCCGAAGTGCGCAAGCAGGTCGATCATCACCGCCCGGCCCTGCACGCAGGTCTCGGCCATGTGCTCAATTCCCAGGCGCTTCGCCTCGCTGCCTTCATAGCAGCCCCAGGGGGAGAGTTCCGCGTGCTGGGGAGGGACGATATGCTCGCCGGCGCGCCAGCCGTTGTAGAACACGGTTTCGGCCATGCCGTCGCCGTCGGCGTCAAACTGCGCACCGACATGGGCGAAACTGTCCCACTGCGTCGAGTACTGCAGCCAGAGTAGCACGCCGTCGTCGCAGACCACGTCGGTATGCAGCGGGTTCTCGCCGGACAGCAGGAAATTGAAATTGGCGCGGCCCGAGCGGACCGTGGCGAAGCGCCGCGGCGGCTGTCGCCGCGCGTTGACCTTGTTGCCGCCCGGATAATCCAGCGGCAGCGACAGGCAGAAACACCTGCCGACTCTGACCTCGGCCACGCCCTGCAGCACTTTCTCCGGTGTGACCAGGTTCATGCGGCCGCGCTGGTCGTCGGGGCCGAAATCGCCCCAGTTCGAGCCGGGCGGGCGCTGCTTCCATCTGTGCGGCATTTGCTTGGCTCCGGACATCTATGTAGCGCGTCTCAAGCATTGTCGCATGCCAACGGTTGCGCGCTGCGCGCGCCAACCCTGCTCTTGGTACGGATAAAACAGCCGTACCAAAAACATGGTTATTGTTAACAGCAAGGACAGCATGGGGCCTTCATACCAGATCACCGATTGCGCACGGATGGCTTTTCATCTGTGCGCAATCGGTGATCCGCGCGGACGGTTTTTCGTCCGCGCAAAATCGAAACCCTGCAACACTGGCGGGCGCGAAAGAAGGCGATGCCCTGCGGTTCATGCTTTCGGCGCCACCCCAGCCGACTCCTGCTCCTGCAGCTGCCGCCACATCACCTTGCCGGTGGCTGACTTGGGAAGGCTGTCGACGAATTCGACGATGCGCGGGTATTTGTATGCGGCCATGTGAGCCTTGCACCATTCGATGATGTCTTCGGGACGCACGCGGTCCGTGCCCGCGGCCCTCAACACCACCACCGCCTTGACCGTCTCGCCGCGGTAGGCGTCGAGCGCACCGATGACGCAGGCCTCCTGGATGTCCGGATGGCCGAACATCAATAACTCGACCTCCGCCGGCCAGACCTTGAAGCCGGAAGCGTTTATCATGCGCTTCAGGCGGTCGACAATGAAGAAGTAGCCTTCCTCGTCATAGCGCCCGAGATCGCCGGTGCGGAAGAAGCGCTTGCCGTCGTGCTCGATGAACGCCGCCCGGCTCGCGTCCGGATTGTTCCAATATCCGGTGAAAACCTGCGGACCGCTGGCGATGATCTCGCCGGTCTCCCCCGGGCCCAGTTCCTTCAGGGTGTCCGGATCGATGACGCGCGCATCGGTGTTGCAGATGGGAATTCCCAGGCATTGGCGTTTGGGCCGGCTGGGGTGGTTGCTGTGCGTCGGCGCGGCGGTCTCGGTGAGCCCGTAACCCTCGCAGAACTCGAGCCCGGTCAGGTCGTACAGGCGCTTGGCCACGGCTTCGGGCATGGCCGCGCCGCCGCCCGCGATGCCACGCAGGTTCGCCAGGCTGTCAGACTTGAAATTCGGACTGGCGAACAGGTCGATCACCATGGTCGGAATATTGATCCAGCCGGTCACCCGGTAGCGCTCGATCAGTTTCAACGCGAGTTCCCGGTCCCAGCGCGTCATCACCACGATTCCCGCGCCCAGATATATGCTGGCGTTCATCAGCATCTGCATTCCGGTGATATGGAAGAACGGCACCACGGCGAGCGTGACGTCGTCGGGGGAGCCGCGCGCCCAGACGCCGGCGAGCGCGACCGTGCCCATGAGCGTGCGGTGCGTATGCATGCAGCCCTTGGGATGGCCCGTGGTGCCTGAGGTATAGGGCAGGCAGGCGAGGTCGTCGGGTCCGGCCAGGTGCGGGCCGGGCGCGCGTCCGGCCGCCAGTGCCTCGGCCCAGCCCACCATGCCGGGCGCTGGTGCCGGCGCGGCCAGCCTGAAGAAATCCGGCAGCGGCAGGTCGGTGGCCGGATCGATATAGTCCGCGTAATTGGCCCAGATGATGCGCGCCAGGCCTTGCGCCGCGAGCAGCGGCGCGATGCGCGGCAACAGTTCGTGGCCGCAGATCGCCAGCTTCGCCCCGGCGTCGGACACATAGTGCGCCAACTCCGCGCCGAGGTTCATCGGATTGACCGGCACCACCACCGCATCGGCGCGCAGAATGGCGTAATAGGCGACGACGAATTGCGGACTATTCTGCATGTAGAGCAGGACCCGGTCGCCGCGGCGCACGCCGCAGTCCTGTTGCAGGTAACCCGCGAGCGCGTCCGCCTGCGCCCTGAGCGCGGCGAAGCTGAGTTCCCCGCCGTAGAAGAAGATCGCGGTCTTGCGCGCATAGCGCGCGGCCGCGACCTCGAGGTTGTAACAGAGGCTGGTCTCCGGCAACGGGAACTGCTTGGGCACGCCCACAGGCCAGTGCTTGTAATGCCTATCCTGCATGGTCCTCCTCCTGCAGTCCCGCTTCGCGCGGGGCGCCGCGGCTTTTTCCCCCGCGGCCTCAGCCGTACTGCCGCGTCACCCACTCCGCCACGCAAGCCGGTTTGTCCGATCCCTCGCGCTCCACGGTCACGCCCCAGGTAAGCTGATTCCCGCCCTTGATGTTTTCAAACTTGGCGAGCACGAAGCGCCCGCGAATGCGCGAGCCGGCCGGTACCGCATCGGTAAAGCGCACGCGATTCAGCCCGTAATTGACGCCCATTTTCATCCGGCTCACATCGACCGTGCTCTCGAGCAGATGCGACAGCAGCGACAGCGTGAGAAAGCCGTGCGCGATCGTGCCGCGGTAGGGCGACTCGCGCCGGGCCCGCTCCGGATCGATATGGATCCACTGCGGGTCGACGATGGCGCTTGCGAACTGATCGATGCGCTCCTGGCCAACCTCGAACCAGGGCGAAACGCCGATCTCCTGGCCGACGTGCAGATGCAGTTGAGTAATGTCGTTCATAGGGGCGCTATTCTGCCATGAAACGCCCGGCGCAACGCCAGTTAGTGACGCCGGTTTGTCTCAGGCGCTCTTCTTGCCGGCCGCCTGGTGGATCGCGGCGCGAATGCGGGGGTAAGTGCCGCAGCGGCAGAGGTTGCCGGCCATGGCCGCATCGATGTCGGCGTCACTGGGCTTGGGATACTTTTTCAGCAGCGCGCAGGCGCTCATCAGCTGGCCGCTCTGGCAGTAGCCGCATTGCACCACGTCGAGCCCGGTCCACGCCGCCTTCAGTGCCTCCGCCTCGCTACCTTGCAGGCCCTCGATGGTGGTGATTTCGCGTGCGCCGACGGCCGAGATCGGCGTCGTGCACGAACGCACGGGTTCGCCGTCCAGGTGCACGGTGCAGCTTCCGCACAGCGCCATGCCGCAGCCGAACTTGGTGCCCGTCATATGCAGTTCGCCGCGCAGCACCCACAGCAGCGGAGTGTCCGGCTCGGCCTGGATCTCCACCGCCTTGCCGTTGATCTTCAGGGTTTGCATATGCTGAATATCTCCAGAGTCGGGTTCAGGCCAGCTTCAGCGGCAGCGAGCGCAGGCGCTGGCCGGTGAGGGCAAACAGGGCGTTGGCCACGGCCGGCGCAATCGGCGGGGTTCCCGGCTCGCCTACGCCTTCGGGGGGTTCCGTGCTTGGGATGATGTCGGTCTCGATCACCGGACATTCATCGATGCGCAGCATCCGGAAGTCGTGGTAATTGCTCTGTTGCACCTGGCCCTTGACGATGCCGATCTCGCCGTAGAGCGCAGCCGACAGGCCGAACACAATGCCGCTTTCCATCTGCTGCCGGATGAGGCTGGGGTTGACCGGGAAACCGCAATCGACCACGCACACCACGCGATGCACGCGGATGCGCTTGTCTGGCGCCATCGATACCTCCGCCACCTGCGCCACCACCGAGCCGAACGACTGGTGCAGCGCCACGCCGCGCGCGCGTTTGCCGCCATCGGCTGCAGGCGACAGCGCCTGACCCCAGCCCGAAAGCTCCGCCACGCGGGTCAGCACGCGCAGATGGCGCGGGTGCCGCGCAAGCAATGCGGCGCGAAACGCCACCGGATCCTTGCCCGCCGCCGCGGCCGCCTCGTCGATGAAACCTTCCTTGAAGAAGGCATGGTGCGAGTGACCCACCGAGCGCCAGAATCCCACCGGCAGCGGAAGATCGACAATCTCGTGCCCGATGCGCGCGTTCGGCCATTCGTAGGGCTGGTCGAAAGCGCCTTCCGAGGCGGTCTTGTCGGGACCCGCCCCGGGCAGACCAAAGGCGCGCTTCAGTAATTGTGGCACGATGGCCTGGCTCGCCGAAGTGTTGTGCCAGGCCGTCAGATTGCCGGCCGCGTCGAAGCCGGCCTTGAAGCGCGACACGCAGGCGGGGCGATAAAAGTCGTGCGTCATGTCCTGCTCGCGCGACCAGATGGTCTGCACCGGCGCGCCGCCGGCATCGCGCGCGATGGCGGCAGCCTGGGCAACGAAGTCCACGTCGAGCCGCCGGCCGAAGCCGCCGCCGAGCAATTGCACCTGCACGTCGACCTTCTCCGGGGCGATACCCAGCACCTTGGCCGCCGCGCTGCGCGCCATGCCCGGCACTTGCGTCGACACCCACACTGTCGCCGCACCGTCCTTGAACTGCACCGTGCAGTTCATTGGCTCCATCACGGCATGGGCGAGGTAGGGCGCGCGGTATTCGGCGGTGATGGTTTTTGCCGCGGACTTCAGCGCCGCCTCCACGTCGCCGTGGCTGTAGTAACCGAATCCGGTTTCATGGTCCAGGGTCTGCGCCAGCCGGCGGTATACATCGTCGCTGGAAATGGCGGCGCCGGCGCCGTGATCCCAGTCCACCCTCACCTCCTTCAGGGCGCGCATGGCATGGAACGGCGTGTCGGCGATCACCGCGACACCACCGGTGCCGCCGTTGTAGCCCTCCACCGCCATCACCTTCTTCACCCCGGGCAGCTTGGCTGCCGCGGCGCCGTCGAAGCGGACCGCCTGGCCGCCCAAGGTCGGGCACATGGTGACGCTCGCGTACAGCATGCCCGGCGGCAGCGCGTCGATGCCGAAGCGCGCGCTGCCATCGAGCTTGGATGCGCCTTCAATGCGCCGCACCGACTGGCCGAGGAGCTTGAAGCGCGCGGGATCCTTGAGCCGCACCGTGCCCGGCAGCGGCCGCTTTGCCGCGAGCGCCGCCAGCTCCCCGAAAGCGGCGCTCTTGCCCGAGGCGTGCAGCACCCGGCCGGCCTCGGCGCGGCATTCGTCGGGCGGCAGCCTCCAATGTTCCGCGGCGGCACCGATCAACATCGCGCGCGCCGAGGCGCCGGCCTCGCGCATCGGCAACCAGAGGTCCTTGATGCTGGAGGATCCGCCAGTCATCATGATCCCAATCTCGCGCATGGTCTTCGCGGTTAGCCAGCCGGCAACACGCTTGATAGCGCCGTCGTCATCCGGGTGGAACGGCAGGCCGTCCACAACGGACGCCAGGTTGTTGTAGATTTTGTCGATGGTGGACTGCTCGACCCTCACCTGCGCCCAGTCGGCGTCCAGTTCTTCCGCCAGCAGCATGGCGAGGCCGGTATATACGCCCTGGCCCATTTCCGATTTGCATATGACCACCGTGACCGTATTGTCGGCCGCAATCTTGACCCAGCCATTTAGCGCGGATTGCGCGTCGCGCACCGCGAGTGGTTGCGCGGTCGTGAGGCGCTGCCGTGGCGGCAGCAAGGACCAAGCCACCACCAGTGCACCGGCGGCGCCTGCAGTGCCTAGCAAAAATGTTCTGCGTTTCACTATGGTCTCACTCCGCAAGGGCAAGCTGAATCGACCGCGGGCACATAGTTTAAACCGGCTTCCGGGCCGTCAGTTCGGAATATAGGTTCCGCGTCCGGGCCGCGGACCGCTCCGCTGGCCTCAGGCGGGCTTCTCCAAAGCAGGCGTTTGTAGGTCGCAGATCGACCCTTAGCACTCTTTCGGGTGTAGACTATTCTTAGCAGTGTTCACCTTAGGGTAGGGAGCGCCGGTGCCGGCGACTGTACTGCAGTGTGCCGGCCGGGTGTTCGAATGACCCGGCTCTGGGAAAGAGGTTACCGATGAAGAAACCGTTCCTGTTGCTCGCACTCATCGCCGCGATTGCACTGCTGGCGCCTCAGGACGCCTGGCCTCAGAAGCCCGAGGCGACGCGCCGTGTCGCGATACTAGGCGTGGGCGGACCGCCCTCGCCGGATGCGCCTAAGCCTTCTTTTTCCACGCTTCTCAAGTTCGAGTTCTTCCGCGTGTTCAACGAGACCCTAGCCAGACACGGCTACGTGGAGGGGAAAAATCTTGTGATCGAATTTCGCAGAGGTGAGTACGAGCAACTGCCGGCATTGGCGAAAGAGCTCGAGCAACTGAAAGCCGAGGTGATCTGGGTCCTTGGTACCCAGGCCGGCCGGATCGTCCAGGGGGTCGTGAAACGCACGCCGCTCGTCATCTATTCCTGCGACGCGTTCGAGCATGTGTCAAAGCTTTCGCGCCCGGGAAGCAACGTCACCGGGACGACATGCATGACGACGGACCTCAGCCCGAAGCGGCTCGAGCTCCTGAAGGAGCTGCTCCCCGGGATGAAGCGGGTGGCATTCTTTGGCGATCCCAAGGATGCGTCGGAAGGTTGGCGCCTGACGCGGGAGGCCGCGCCCAAGCTGGGCATCGCGATTCAGATGGTTCCATACAAGGACCGCGACAGCATTCCGGCGGCGCTCAAGCAGGTTGCGAAGATCAAACCGGACGCCGTCTTCGTGTTCCCAGACGCGATCCTGCAGCGCGAGTTGGACACGATCGCCAAGTTCTGGATCGAGCATTCGCTGCCGTCCATGAACGCCTTCCCGGAATACGCGGAAGGCGGCGGCTTGATGTCGTACGGCGCGGCGCACACTGAACTCGCCCCAATGATGGGAGAGCAGGTGGCGAAGATCCTCGACGGCACGCGGCCGGGCGACGTTCCATTCCAGCGGGCCACGCAGTTCCACTTGGTGATCAACCTTAAGACCGCAAAGGCGCTCGGCATCACGGTGCCGCAGTCGATACTTCTTCGCGCCGACCAGATGATCGAATAGGCGGCCATGAATGGCGGTTTTCGGGAAACGCGAACGGCCGTTCCTGGCCGGACGCGCCAACCGCCGATCAGCGTCGAACGGCAGGTATCGCTGCACAACGGCCAAAGTAAAGCAGCGGATGAAGAACGGCCAAAGTAAAGCAGCGGATGAAGAACTCGTCTTGGATGACCGGTATGGAGCAGCACCGCTGGGCGAATGTCGGCTATGAAGCGACACCACCCAGTGGCTGGCCGAACCCGGTCTATCGCCCTTGGGAGAAAGCCGCCATTCGTTCTAAACTCGCTAACACACCGAGAGTTTGAGCAGAAAAGAGTGCCCAGTTATGCCCTGACCGGTGATCCGCAAACCTTACCTTCCTCCTCGCGCCTCAGGCTCGGCGCAGGAATGCCTCCACCTCATCGCGCGAAGGACTGCCGCTGCGGCCGCCCGGCCTGGTGCATTTGATCGCTGCGGCAGCGGCTGCGAAGCGCAAAGCATCTTCGGGCGTCCCGCCGCGCGCCAGTTCCAGCGCAAATGCGCCGTGGAACACGTCGCCGGCCGCGAGCGTGTCGACGACGTGCACGGAAAACGCAGGAAGATGATGCAGGCCTGCCTTGTCGTCGGATTCGACCCAGGATACACCGCGCTCGCCCTGCGTCACCGCGGCAAAGCGCGCACCCAGCGCCAGCGCGCGCCGCAGTCCGCCCTCGACATTACTGGCATCGGCGCCGGCAAAGCACGCCAGCCCGTGCTCTGAGAACACCGCGTACTCGGCTTCCCCGGCAAGCGATTGCAGCGTTGCAGGCTCGGCGGTATCGGCGTCGATCACGCTCGGAATGCCGGCCCGGCGCGCGGCGCGCAGCGCGGCGACGGCGCCCTGCGGCCAGCGCACGTCGGCAAGCAGAGCGCCGGCCGAGGAAACTTGATCCAGCGGCAGCCAATCGGCCGGCGCTTCCAGCGCCGTGCCGCGATAGCTAACGATCAGGCGCTCACCGCGCGCGTCGATCAGGATTGCCGAGGTGGACGAGGAGAGCCCGTCGAAACGGCGCAGGCCGCGTACATCCACGCCTGCCGCCTGCAGTTGTGCGCTCATGACGTGGGCAACGCTGTCCGCGCCCACTGGACCCCAGAATTGCGCCTCGCCGCCCAGCCGCCCTACCGCCGCAGCCGCGTTGGCGGCCATGCCGCCGCCGACTTCGACCAAACTGTGCGCCCGTACTTTGGCGCTCCCCTGCGGCCACGCATCGACCGTGAACACCCGGTCGAGTGCGCTGTGTCCGACGCAGATTACCTTGGCCACGGAACTCCCGCCTGCTAGCGCACCTGGATCGTGCACGCCGACCATTCTTCGGGCGAGACACTCGGCTGCATGAATGGAACGTCGAGCCGACTGCGTGCGTTCACATTGCCCTTCTGCTTTGGTTGAAGATCCGGCGCTCGAGGGTACGTGGGCGTTGGGGAGTATTCTGATCGTGGCTATTTCGCAAAACGTTCCCGACCCAATCTATGCTTGTTCGCTGCCGTCTTCGTCTCCATCGACTTCCTCGTCAAGCTCATCCGCTTCACTTACACGTGGCTGCATCTCTGCAGCGAGCGGCAGCGCCAGCGCCGGCGAGTCGGGGTGCCACATGTGACGCCGCGTGACGGTACGCAGATTCGGTGCGCCATACACGAAGCGGGTGTCATACTGACGATAGATAGTCTGAAAGAAATTGTCGAAGTGCAGCACGCTATCCTGACGTGGATAGAACGGGATCACCTCACCAAGCGAAGCATCGTCCGGGCTGATTAGGAGTAAACCAACCGCCTCGTAGCGCGTTACGTCGTCCCGCAGGTCTTTTCTTCCGGACAGTCGTGCGATCGCGTCATGGTAAGCCTTAATGTAGCGGGTAACCTCGCCGGTTTTCGTTAAGGCGGTATCCGCTTGTTTCAGCAGTCCCGTCTTGGGGTTCGGTTTGATCTTCATCTTGGCACCGCTAGCCGGAATTTCACCTTCGCGGTTAGCCCGAAGCAGGTGCAGGAACGCATAGACCAAGCCAGGATAGGCAATGTGCAGGTTTGTGCAGTCGCCAACTGCCTCTTCCATCCGGTTTGTGAGGTTTCGGAACGCACTGAGCGTCCCCTTCATGGAAATGGCAACGCAGGGGCCTATTCCATCGAGTGAAACAACAACATCAACATCCTTGGTTTTCAGACCACCGAAGACCGTAGCTTCTGAGCCGCTGGCAACGCTGGGGTCATGGTGAAGGAGCAGACTCTTGCCCTTGCGCTCTACTCGCATCGGCGGATGCGGTTTGATCGTCGCTGGGTCGAAGCCCCCCTCCAATACCAGACGGCAAGCCACGTACCAATGCATGCGCCGGATATGAGCAGCGCTTTGCGTTCGCTTATCGGGCATTACGAATGCCCGGCGTGCGTCCGCGAAACTGCTAAGCCCACAAATCTGTGGTTGCTTCTTGGTGGCCACCATAATGTCTCCAGCTTTGGAGTGTGCCCAAAGCTTCCTTGATGATTCGAATTTCGTCACAATTCCATCGGCTATGGTCCGCGATTGCGATTCGCTGCGCTTCCCGAGGCTCGATCTTAAGCATACCGCCACCGAGCGGATGTCCCTCGATCTCGCAACTGAGGCCGGTAAACGGGTGCGCCCACGCCGCTTGAAGACCACGCAGGCTTACACCGCCTGCCAATCGGACCGCATGAACCGAGTTTGTGCAGGCGCAGGTAGCCCGATTCGCTACGAGCGCAGGGCCCTCGCCGCTCATGTACGACAAAAATGCATCTGGAATCACGACATCCGGCACTACGTACCAAGGAGACCGATTACGGCACTTGTAACTGCTCCGCGCTTCTCTACCTTCTAGAGAATCCAGGTACCGCCGCACGCCAGTCGGCACCTCTACATCTGCCGAAAGTCGCAGAAGCAAGACTGGATCGTCCCTGCGATACCACTCCTTCACAGTTGCATCTGTGACGGCGTCGCCGATAAGAGCACGCCCGTTGCGTACAGTCGGTTGAAGTAACGACCTCGGAACACCAATGCGCTCCACCTGAGACGGGCGAAGGTGGAAAAATTCATTCGCTCCCGTGACGTACCCGATCCCGACTTGGGCCATGGCGCCTAGCCGCCGTGTAGCTGGATCGTTCAATGTTCGCGCGTAAAGTTCCCGCGCCGTGCTTTCCATCAAGAATGGTCTAAGTCGGTAATTCGCAGTCCGCCATTCTTGTAGCGAGACTCGGACGCCGTGGGTCGGGGGCTCAGGCAAGAAAGAAAAGGATTCCTGCTTCGTCAATAGAAGGTCGTTGGTCCGAGCGCCGAACTGGTCCGCGTACAACAGCCATGCATCCTCGGAAAGGTCGGAAAAAATCTTCTGCCGAACCGCAAGTAGGCGGATGTCGCCGAAATTGCGAAAGAGGTACTCCAGCAAGGGCCGGGCATACGGCGCGTGCCCTATCTCAGCGGGAACGACGAACGCCATGCGACCGCCCGGCTTGAGTAAGGATGCCGCGGCAACAAGGAATGGAGCCCAGGACGAACTGAGCGCGGAAAATGTCGCGCCATGGCTTTCGCACAGCGTCAACGCTCGCTGACGCACTTCTCCGCTAAATCGTTGATAGCGAATAAAAGGGGGATTGCCAATCGCGCACTCAAATCGCTCTTTGGTGCTCGCTGCCCAACCGAAAAACTCCCCCTCATGGACAAGAGCCCAAGGCGCACGAGCACGAGCAACGGCAGCCGCCTCAGAATCTTGCTCAACCCCAACGGATCGCTTGTGTAGCGTTAGGAATCTTCCATCACCGGATGAAGGGTCGAGGGCCCGATCGGTTGATCTCCGAACCGCCCAGTTAACAAGAGAGCGCACTGTGCCATCCGGTGTGTAATAGGCGCCGTGCTGCTTTCGGCGGTCTTCGGACATATCCTGCAATGCTCTCATCCTGGCAATCGGCGCCCTGAAACGGTGCAACAGATTAGCAGATTGGCGGCAATGTTGCGGTGGGAATGGGCGTCATATTGCGTTGGTCATATCAGACAATATTCTTCAATGCACGAACGCGCTTTATTGCGCATTGCCCGGAGAGCCGCATGGGACGGGCGTTTCCCGCAGCTTAGCCCGTTGGTAGGGTCAGGCGCGACTAACGCGGGTTCGCCCTGGCTCATGACTGGTTCAGCCGCGCAGCAGATTCGGCAGCCACAAGGCGATTTGCGGGAAGATGAGGATCAGCAGCAGACCGACGATCTGCAGCACCATGAACTGCATCATCCCGGCGTAAATGTCCTTCAGGTCCCAGTCCGGCACCACGCCCTTGAGAAAATAGGCCGACAACGCCACCGGCGGCGACAGCCAGGCCGTCTGCAGGCACACCGCCACCAGGGTGCAGAACCACACCAGGTCGATGCCCAGCTTCTGCACCAGCGGCAGCATGATCGG
>Ga0315281_10004457_pt1 | contig 20298 bp, 5 predicted proteins | sample YL17G07_0_MG_FD_204540 | JGI IMG/M metagenome (GOLD analysis project Ga0315281, IMG submission 204540) | Sediment microbial communities from Yellowstone Lake, YNP, Wyoming, USA - YL17G07_0 | ecosystem: Environmental > Aquatic > Freshwater > Lake > Sediment | place: USA: Wyoming | collected...
TGATCGGCTTGAGTGAGCACGAAGCGGGTGTCGGACTCATATATTAATGTCATGCCTTCATGGAGCTGTTGGCTCTTGCAACCCCGCGCGGGGCGTTTGAAGGTGATCAGCCGTCCGTCATCGGCGAGTAACTCGACGGTATCGATTTTCAACGTGAGGCTCGCCATCCCCGGATGCACCCAGCCGTGACCCAAACCGATGTCGCGGTTGTGACTGGTGCGGTAGATCCGTTTCCATACCAACGGCACCGGGCCGGTGAGTGCGAAGTCTTCCAGCGTCAGCAGCTCTTCGCCGCTCACCATGCTGATGGGTTCACCTTGGCAGACGGGATCGGCGGGATCGCCGTGGGTCGCGGCCGTGGCGACATCCTTGTTTTGCTGGGTCGTGGTACTTGATCCGTCCTGCGCATGCGGCCCCAGGGTGGTGGTTTTACTGTTTGCCGCACCGGCGCCATACGCCTCGGTGGATGATGTCGATGTCGCGGGGGCATTGGCGTTGTTACCGCCACCCCGGCCCCTCTGTGTTTTATTCACCATGGCGGTGGGGTTGAGGGTGTTCAAGTGAGATTGGAACGTGGTGCGCGCCATCCCGGAAATGCTCGCGTGCAGGTCCCAGCGTCCGAGGGTTTTGTTATAAAAAAAAGCGGGACTCAGCGCCGCCCACGTCTTATCGCACACCAGCACCCATTCGCCGTTTTCCACTTGCGTGGGTTGCGCTGTGGTGGGGAGGCCGTCGATGGCGCGATCTTTTTGATTGAGTTTACTCAGCGCGAAAGTCGGTGTGGCGATGTACGCCAATTCGCTGGTGGTGACATCGCGCAGGCGTTTGAAGTGGGGTTTGAGCGGTGGGTTCATGGGGTGGTGTCCATTATATTGTTAGCGTTCGTCCGTTGTGATGCCTTCGCGTGATCAACTACCTCGTTTTAATTATCTCCGATGTTGCATGCTCACGCACCTCATTTTGTCAGGTGGCCGACATAGTCTACAACAAGTAGTCAAAGTGAGCGGTACCGAATTGAAAATATTTCCGGGCTAGAGTGTTTCCGGATTGTAAACTTTCAAGTGATTGCGGTATTTCCGCCAACAGATTTTCCATTTAATCGGAACGTCACTTAATCTTGTATCGTTGTGTTAAATCGACGGGGTGGGTGAGGGGTGTAATTTTTCCGGGGGATCGAAGTGTGAACCCCATCACAATTCAAACACAGTTTACAATCTGTCACAAATTTGCAGGCCCAAAGCCGGGGGAAAGGCACCCGTTTTAGTGGGTTTGTAGTAGAATGCCGCAGCTCCGATAAAGGCACGCCGGGTGAGGTCACTTTCCATAAGGGGGCACACCGGGCACGCAAAGCCGCTGGACCGTTACTCTATATATATGGAGCAACGCCGTCGCAGGGTTCCCGAAGAGCCGAGGTCTGCCGCACGCCGGCAGGATAGGCGACATCAGATTACGACCATCATTGATAAAAAAGGATTTCGGCATGAGCATGCAACGCGGTTTCGCTGTGGGATTACGGTTGGCAGTAGCTTCATTAGGGATGTTCATGCTGGCCAGTTGCGGCGGGGGCGGTGGCGGGGGCGGTGGTACATCGGCGCCCAGTAGCAATGCCGATCTGAGTGCATTGAGCGTATCCGTCGGCAACCCCGCGCCGGGTTTTGCTGCAGCGACGACAATATATTCCCTCACGGTATCCAGTACCACGACGAGCACCTCCGTGACCGCGACGACGGCCGACAGCGGCGCAAGTGTCAGCATCAATGGCGTAGCCACCGCGTCGGGTGTAGCGAGCAACGCAATTCCGCTCACCGCCAATGCCGTCACGACCATCGACATTGTTATCACGGCCGCGAATAACAGCACGAAAACCTACAGCGTGCAAATCACCCGATCAGCAATCGTACTCAGCAGCAATGCCGATCTCAATGCGCTAAGCGTTTCCGCCACCGGTACCCTCACTCCTGTTTTTGCAGCAAGTACAATGAGTTATTCGCTCACTACCGCCAGCACCACGGCCACTACCACGGTGACCGCCACGGTCGCTGACAGCGGCGCGAGTGTCAGCATCAACGGGGTGGCCGCCACGTCGGGTGTTGCCAGTAGCGCCATTGCACTCACCGAAAATGCCGCCACGACCATCAACATCGTGGTCACTGCGGCCAATAGCAGCAGCAAAACCTACAGCGTGCAAATTACGCGACTACCACCACCCAACGCCAACCTCAGTGCGTTGTCGTTATCCACTGGGGTCATTGCACCGGCGTTTGTTCCCGCCTCGGTGAACTACACCAGCACCCTTGGATTCCTTGCCAGTCGTGTGCGGGTGTTAACCACCACACAAGACAACACCGCCAGCGTCACGGTGAATGGCCAACCACAAACAGCGGCTGGTTATGAAGTCGCGTTAGTGGAAGGCGCTATAACCAATATTGATGTCACCGTCACGGTGGCAGGTACCCCACCGCAAACGTATAGCCTCGCGGTAACACGGGATACGTTGGCGACGTTTCAAAGTCATCTCTTCGAACAAATCGCAGCAAGTGACGGTCATACGGGCGAGTATTTTGGACAGTCCGTGGCGATTCATGGAAACACGATGGTAATTGGGTCTTTATACGCAACTGTGCCAGCACCGGGTATATCCGATGGTGCAGTTTATGTATTTAGTCGCTCATCTGCGACGGCACCTTGGGTAGAACAAGAGATTCTGAAAGCCAGTAATACTGCGCTGTTGGCACGTTTCGGTACGGCTGTAGTGTTCGATGGCACGTACATTATTGTAGGTGCAGAGTCTGTGACGGTGGCAACACGGAATTGTAACTATTGTGGGGCCGTATATGTATTCACACAAGACACAATAAGTAAGAAATGGGTAGAGCGACAAATTTTAGTGCCGAATGATATTACTACCACAGTATTCGGAATTAAGTTGGCTCTGGCAGGCTCCACACTGGTTGTCAGTGGTGCCGCTGAGGTGGTCTTTGTTTTTGACCGTGATAGTGCCGGCTCATGGAACCAGACACAAAAACTACAAGCTAGGGTATTCAATTTCAATAGCATTTTTGGCGCTAGTGTTGCATTCGACGGGAAACATATCGTAGTTGGCGCACCTGATTTTATCGATACCAGTGCAAATAATAAGATTGGCGCTGTGTATGTCTTTGGCCTCAGCAATGGGGTCTGGACAGAAGAGCAGATTCTTCACACCAGTATCCCTGTCACTAATTCAGCGTTTGGTCACAGTGTTGCAGTGGATGGCGATACCATCGTGGCGGGGAGTCCGTATTCAACAACGGGCGCGGGTTCAGCGTATGTTTTTCAGCAAGATACCCAAACTGGCCAATGGACACAACAACCAACGCTCACTGCAGGGATTCCAGGTTATTACGGATATTCCGTGGCGATTCAGGGCGATATACTGATTGTCGGGAGTACTAGCGAGACGCAAACCTATAATGGCACTACTATTCCCGGCGCAGGAAATGCCCACCTGTTTACGCGCAGTGTTGCCGATCCAGTTTGGACCGAAAAAACACTGGTACGGCCTGTTCCCACTGCACTCGATTCTGGTAGCGAATATGGGAAAACACTCAATTTACAGGGTGAGAATTTAGTTGTTGGCGCAGACGGTATGCTGACAAATACAGGCTGGGCATTTACCGTTAAATAGCAATAACACAGCACACGTGCAGTACCGAAACAAAATTAACATAAAGGTTTTTTAGGGGCGAACATGCAGGTATGTAAACAGTTTAAGCAGAGATTAATCCCAACCTTAGTACAGGGAAGTTGTTATGCCACACTGCTGCTGCACTTCGCCCAGCCACTACCGGCCCTCGCCGAACAAACCGGCGCTCAAGTGGTCGGCGGTACCGGCACGATTACCCAATCCGGCGTCAACACCACGATCAACCAAACCACGCAAAACATGGCGATCAATTGGCAGACCTATAACGTCAATGCCAATGAGCGCGTGCAATACATCCAACCCAACGCCTCGTCGATCTCCTTAAACCGCATTCTCAGCAACAACGGCTCAATCATCGCGGGCCGCATCGACGCCAATGGCCAGGTGATCCTGGTGAATCCCAACGGCGTGTTTTTCACCCCGACCGCCGTGCTCAACGTCGGCAGCCTCATCGCTTCGGGCTTGGACATCAAACCCACCGATTTCATGAACGGTAATTACATCTTCAATGAAGTGCTGGGCACGGACGGCGCGGTGATCAACAGCGGCATCATCAACGCCTCGCTCGGCGGCAATGTGGCGTTAGTTGGCCGTCATGTGGAAAACAACGGACTCATCTCCGCCAATTTAGGCACGGTAACGCTCGCCGCCGGTAAAGAAGCCGTGTTGACCTTTGACACCGCTGGTTTGTTAGGCGTGCGAGTCAGTAAAGCCATTTTGCAAAGTGAACTCGGTGTTGATCCGGCCGTACTGAACAGCGGCACCCTTGAAGCCTCCGGCGGCAAAGTCTTATTAACCGCGAGTGTGAGTCAGGACATTTTTTCGCAAGCGGTGAATACCAACGGCATTCAACCCGCCACCAGCGTGGTGGTGAATCCGGATGGCACCTTCACCTTGGGCGCCGGGGCCGATGTGGTCAACACCGGGTCGATCGATACCTCAACCACAACACCGGATCAAAACGTCGGACGGATTGTTTTGATCGGCGACAACGTTACCAGCAGCGGCACGCTCAAGGCCGATGCGCTCAATGGCAACGGTGGCGAGATCGAACTGCATTCGAGCAACATGACCTTGCTAACGCAAAACAGCGTCACCTCCGCGCGTTCAGTGAGCAATGGCAGCGGCGGTATTGTTAAAGTATTGGGTGATAAGGTCGGCTTGTTTGATCACGCTGTGGTGGATGTGTCGGGTGCGAATGGTGGTGGGCAGGCGTTGATTGGTGGCGACAACCAAGGTAAGAATGCAGCGATTCAAAATGCCAGTCGCACGTTTGTCAGTGCGGGTAGCAACATCTATGCTGATGCTTTACAACAAGGCAATGGCGGCAAGATCATTAATTGGTCCAATGACTACACGTGGTTTTACGGTAATGCCTTTGCGCGTGGCGGCAGCGTGGCTGGCAATGGTGGCTTTGTGGAGATATCGGGTAGTGGATTAACGTTTGCAGGCGGGGTAGACACAAGTGCAGTAAATGGTGCAGTCGGGACACTCTTATTTGATCCTACGAATATTTCTATTTTGGCTGGAAATGTTGCCACAACCGATACCTTGTCAACCACCGGAACTACTTCCACATTATCCGCCACTACCGCTGGGGCTGGTATGTTAACGATTGATCAAAATAACCTACAGGCCATATCAAATACCACAAATATCGTATTGCAGGCAAATAACAATATAACAGTTGAGCAGCTTGTTAATGGCGGGGGATTTTCTACTACCTTAGCTTTGAGCACGATTGTGGGTCACAGCGTAACTTTTACAGCCGACGCGGACAACAGTGGCGCTGGTAACTTTACTATGCTTGATACAACCAATACGATCCAGACACAGGGCGGAAGTGTCTCGATCAGTGGTGTCAACCTTACGGTGGGGAATATTATTACCACGGGTGCGGGCAACTCTGCGGGCGGAGCAATAACGCTGGCGACCTCTTTGAATTCAGCGGCTGGTACGATATCAGTAGGCAACCTCACAACAAATGGTGGTACAGCTGCTAACCAAGTCGGTCTAAAAGCGGGTGATATAACCATTAGCGCGCCTGGCCTGGTTTCAATTGCAGGGGCTATTTCCGCCAATGGAAGTAATGGTGAAAGAAATGGTACTACAAGCTATGCAGGTGGCGCAGGTGGGAAAGTCGATATCCGTTCAACGGCTGACACAGTTGCGGTTAATGCTATTTCTGCCAACGGTGGCGCTGCAAATGGAACAGGAGGAGGAACAAGCGCAAATGGTGGAGCAGCAGGCACGGTAACGCTAAACGGACAAACGGGCGTGACGCTAAGTAACAATATTAATGTAACAGGTGGTAATTTGGTTAATGGTGGTTCAGATGGTGCTGGTGGTACAGTGACAATCACGGGTCCTGCCACACTCGGTAGCAACATCACTATCGATGCAAGTGGTAACAATAGCAACCCAGGAACGACCGGTGATATTACATTTAGTAACACCATCACCGGCGCGAATAACTTAATTTTAACTGGCCAGGATATTTTATTTAGTGGCGTTATCGGTACTGCAGGCACCCATATCGGTGCATTGAATATTACTGCCGGTGGCGCAGTGAGTGCCGTTACCAATGCGATCAACGCCACTTCTTTGACTTCCAATTCAACGCTCGCATTCGCATCCGGCGCTATTAATACATCAGGCGCGGCAGATACGGCTGGAGGTAATGTCGGTATCACCGCATCGGGGATCAATATCGCCAGTATCAACACGTCTGGCGGAACAGCCTCGGCTGCTGCTGGACGCAACGGCGGTACTGTCAGCTTAGATGCAAGCACATCGATCAACGTGGGCACCATAACGACGCGGGGGAGTGCTGCGGTAACAGGTAACGGCGGTAATGCAGGCACGATCAATCTCGGTGCTACAACCACCCCCACGGCGGTGATCCTCAATGGTGATATTATTGCAACCGGTGGTGTTGCCGGTACAGCCGGAACCACCGGGAGCTCGCAAATCGCTCAAGTGTCTGTGAATGGCACGGCAACCATTGCCTATCTAGGGAATTTTACCTCAGAGGTGCATATCACAGGTACAGGTACAGCAGATACGCTCGTTGCTGCAAACAGAATTAACGATTGGAGTATTTCAGGCGCAAATAGCGGATCTCTGAACAGCGCAACCTTTCCAACCCAATTACCGGGAGTAACCTTCTCATCGATTGAAAATCTTACCGGCGGCTCCAGCACCAATGACACATTTACTTTTGGCACAGCAGGAAGCTTATCGGGTAGCACGGGCATTAACGGCAATGGTGGTGCTGACACGTTGGTTGGCCGTGACACGACGGGTGTAATCGCAAATAATTGGAATATCACTGGACCAAATTCAGGTACATTAAGTCAAGCTGCAACCCAATACACTCGATTTACACAGATAAATAATCTCACCGGTGGATCTGGTGATGATAATTTTAATTTTACAGCAGCCACAAGTGCCATTTCTGGAATAATTGATGGTGGCACTGGTGTCGGTATTAACACCCTTTCGCTCGCTGGCCGGAATGGCGCGAATACATTCACGGTAGCAAGCACAGGTAATAACGTTCGTGTAAGTATTGTGGGAACAAACATTGTTAATAACTTTAGCAATATTCAAAACCTCACCGGCGGCGCAGGGGATGATACGTTTGAGCTCGGCCTCAATATGGGCACGATTGATGGTGGAACAAACGGTAACGATGTATTCAATATCAATGCATCGGGATTAACTATTACAAGCCTAGTGGGTGGTACGGGTGGTACAGATACCCTGCGTGGACCAGCTGCAGAGAATTATTGGACAGTCACGAATGCAACGGGCGGCGGTACTCTTGACCAAAATGCGGGCGCAGGTGGAAGTCCAAATATAACATTCGCTGGCATGGAAACATTGACCGGCGGGCTCGCGACCGGGACAGACATAAATCATTTTACAGTTAATGCCACTGCGTCGATTAACACGTTAAATGGTGTTGGCGGTAATGATATTTTTCTGATTAACGGCTCAGTGGTCACCGCCAATGGCGGCGCGGGCGACGATGCATTTACGCTCGGCCTCACAGGGGCAGTAACAGGTAGTGGCACTGGACTTGGATTAATCGGCGGCGCAGGGACGAACACACTAACCGGCCGTGATGCAAACAACACCTGGACCATATCTGGACCCAATAGCGGTAGTCTAAGTGATACGGGTGGTCAGTATGTGGCAAGTTTTTCGCAGATTCAGAATTTAAACGGTAGTGCTGTTTATACCGACGATTTCAATTTTACAGCAGCCACGAGTGCCATTTCTGGAATAATTGATGGTGGCACTGGTGTCGGAATTAATACCCTTTCGCTTGCAGGCCGAAATGGCACGAATACTTTCACGGTGGCAAGCTCAGGTAATGATGTTCGTGTATCCAACGCGACCACTGCAAACATTGTTTTTAGCTTTACCAATATTCAAAATCTAACCGGCGGCTCGGGAAATGATACGTTTGAACTCAGTGCCAACATGGGCACGATTGATGGTGGTACCGGTGGTAATGATGTATTCAATATCAATGCATCGGGATTAACCATTACAAACCTAGTGGGTGGCACGGGTGGAACAGATACTCTTCGCGGACCCGATGCAGTAAATTATTGGACAGTCACGAACGCATCGGGAGGCGGTACCCTTGACCAAAATGCAGGGGTAGGTGGAAACCCAAATATAGCATTCTCTGGCATGGAAACACTGACCGGCGGTCCTGCGACAGGCACCTTGCTCCCAGGAGGGGCGATTGCGTCGGGCACGAATGTTAATCATTTTACGGTGAATTCTGGCGCTTCGATCACCACGCTTAACGGTGTAGGCGGTAACGATACCTTTGCAATTAACGGTTCGGTTGTCACTGCGAATGGTGACGCAGGCGATGATAGTTTTAACCTGGGTACCTCGGGCACAGTAACTGGTACCGGTGTGAATGGGCTAATCGGTGGGTTGGGTACCAATACACTCACTGGCCCGAATACAGCGGCGTCCGCCACGACAACTTGGAGTATAACCGGTAGCGATAGTGGCTCCATAAATACGACTACAGCGCCCTATGTTGCGCGGTTTGTGCAGATTCAAAATCTGAACGGTGGAGCCGGTATTGATAATTTCAATTTCACTTTATCGGGTGCAATCACTGGAACAATTAACGGGGATAGCACAGGCGCTGCAACGAGCGGAATAAATACTATTTCGCTTTCTGGATTGTCGAGTGACTACACCTGGACGATCGCCGCCGCCAATAATGTTGAAACGACGACTAATCCAGTCAGCATCGTTGCTGATTTTAATAATATTCAAACCTTAACAGGCAGTTTAACAGGTGCGGATAGATTTGATATCACTACTGCATTTTCTGGAACGATCAACGGCGGCAATGGTACTAACAGATTCAATATTGGGGCAACGATTATCGGCAGCGTGAATGGTGGTACAGGCAATGATAGCTTCTATATCACTGCACCCTTCATCTCTGTCATGTCTGGTAGTCTCGTCGGCGGTAGTGGTTCTGATACTTTATATGGATCAAGCGCGAATCCATATAATATATGGACTGTCGGTAGTAATGGTGGCGGCATGCTTCAATCATCGCCTGATGGGACTACCATTACCGGAACGATTAATTTTAGTGGCATGACCAATCTTACTGGCGGGACGGGGGTAGATAATTTTATCTTTAACGCTGCCACGAGTTCACTGGCTGGTCTGATTACCGGTGGCACAGGTGCGGATACACTTGTCCTCACCGGTTCGTCTATCGCAACCGTGCAACTCTTTAATGCGACAACAACTAACCCATCCGCTGCGGCCAATCTGAACGTATTTCAGGTTGGTAGCATTACGGGAAATGGGGCAGCAGCGAGCACGTTAATTAGCCCAACAGCGACACAGAACACCTGGTCACTTGATGCCACGGGTTATACCCTGCAGTTTGGCACGTTCTCCGTTGGCTTTTCGAACTTTACAAATTTGCAAGGTGGTTCGACACTTGCTGCAACTGCAATACTACCGAACTTAAGCATAATCAACCCCGGTGAACGTTTTACGGTTAACACCGCCGCAGTAACCACGAATATTATTGCAGGTGACTCACCCTTTACCTTGGTCAGCGTCAACACTGGTGGCAGCATTGGAACCATTACCGCCTCGGGCGCTGGCACCAATACGATCAATGTCGGTGTGGGTGGTACCTCCACTGCGATTACTGCCGGCAATGGGACTAACAACGTCACTGTTGCAGGAAGCTCTGGGGCAATTACCGCAGGCAGCGGGACGAATGGGGTTGATGTAACAGGGGCTGTTACAGGGGCTGTTACGTTGGGATTGGGTACGAGTGATGGTGTGGCGACGGTACATGTTTACACCGGTGGTTCAGTTTCCGGCGCGATCACGACGGGTTCCAATGCGGATTCCATTATAATTGAAGGTACAGGAACAGCCCTTTCGGTTAGTACGGGTGCTGGAAGTGACAGCATTACAATAGAAAATTCGAATTCCATTACGTCATCAGATCCAGTAACTGGCATTGACGGTGGCACTAATCCCATCCTATTTGGTGACTCATTGACTATAAATGCAGCCAACACTACGGTGTACACTAATACATTACGCACTGGTCTTCTCAATACAATCAAATACCTTGGTATTGAAAATAAAATATCGACGAATGGTACGTTGGATTACAGTACAACGATAGGCAATCAAATAATAGATCTAAACACCAACAGTGGCTTTGCAACCGTCATTGGCAATCCAAATTACGTCATGACATTGATTGGGCGCAACGGTACTACGAGCTACTGGTATGTCGGTTTAGTCCCTGGCGTCACAATCCCCATTGGTAGCGCAGGTGTGAATGATGGCCTGAACGATGGAATGGTCGTTTTCGGAACGCGGGCGATCAACTTCATTGATTTTAATCATCTGGTTGGTGGTGGCATTGCTGGCACCCCGTCAACGAATTACTTTTTTATCACGAATGCAACGACCACGATACCAAACGGATTCCCCGCGAGTGTTACGGCGCTGCCGACTAACGGGGCTTTCAACGGGACACTCGACGGCGGCACAGGCACGGGGACAACGAACACCTTAACCGCTCGCGACACGGTGAATGATTGGAACCTTAACGCCGCACGCGGTGGTAACATTTTATATACAACACCGGTTGGCAATACGTCCGCATCGTATACGACCAACTTCACCGGCATGCAGAATATTGCCGGTGGCGCTGACAGTGATCGTTTCGCCTTTACGGCAGCGACCGCAGTCGGCAGCTTCACCACTATCAATGGCGGCGGCCAGGCAACGGGGATGGATGTAGTGGATTTCTCCGCCTTGCCAGCGGCGACCCTCATCAGCGTGCAACTGGGCGGCGCGACCTACACGGGTATTGAAGGGTATATCGGCAATGGCACCAATAGCACACTCACCGGTGCGACCGCGGCCAATACCTGGAATATTTCAGACAATTTAACACTCACCACGGCGGGCACAACGGCCGGTGTCACCTCGAATACCCCAACGAATTATCCGGCTGCGAATAACAGTGGGACAGTGTCAGGCACCACCTTTATCAATTTTGCCAATCTCACCGGCGGCTCGGGCGCGGGCGCATCTGACACGTTTGATTTTACAAATGTCGCCGCGAATTCCACCAGTGGCCTGGTCACCGGCACGATCACGGGTGGGTCGGGCACGAACACCCTCATAGGCCGCGTTGATAACAGTACCTGGGTGGTAAACGGAAATAATAGCGGCTTTGTTGTGACCAACATCGGTGCGACGGCAACTCGCTACATCAATAATTTTACCGGGATTCAAAATCTCACCGGCGGTAGTTCTGCCACGGGGTCGGATATTTTTGACTTCTCCACGAATAATGCGGGCGTGATCAGCGGGACGATCACCGGTGGTGCAGGCTCAAACACCCTCAAGGGTCGTTCAAATAATAGCACCTGGTTGATCAACGCGGCGAATGAAGGCAGTGTGCGTGACGATACCGGTACACCGGCAATCTATATCACCAAATTTACGGGGATCCAGAATCTCACCGGCGGTGCCGGAGATGACACCTTCCAGATCACTGCATCAGGCACTGTCACCGGGGGTATCAACGGTGGTACTCAGACACTTTATGATTTCCTCGATTTGTCCTCTGTCACCGGGTTTAGCTATACCATAGGAAGTGCAATCACGATTCCTGGTGGCGGCACAGTCACCGGGATCGAGGGTCTCGTTGGCGCGGGGGCAGCAAGTACCTTAACGGGAGTCGCAACGGGCGGCACCTGGGCCATTCGTGATGTTGACGGAATTGGTACACGGTTTGACGGTGTCAATGACGGTACTGTGATCTCCGGCGGAACGACATTCTATTTTGTTAATTTTGCCACGCTGGTGGGTGGCGCAGGTGCGGACAACTTCACTGTTGATGCCACGGGTTCAATGACCGGCTCGATCAACGGTGGTGCGGGTGTAGCGAATAGTTTGACCGGGCGCAACGGGGTTAATTTCTGGACTATCGATGCTCTGGCCAATACGAGTAGCATTAAGGCGACTAGCAATACAGCACAACCCTACGTCACTTTCTCCAACATACAACAACTCGTTGGCGGCAGCGCTAATGACACCTTTGGCTTTAGCGTGACGCCCACCGTCTCCGGGGTTACTGCCGTCAATGGTGGTACGCTGGGCGCAACAATTAATGAAGTAAACGTGTCACAAGTAACAGGCAATGTGGATGTGTCATTGAATTTGTTTACCAACATCAATCAATATGTGGGTAACAACACGGGTGCGGCCAGTAGCGCCAACAACAGCACCTTGCTGGGCACCACCGCCACGACCAGCTGGAATATCAACAGCCAAAATGGCGGTTGCATCAATAGCGGGAGTGCGACAAGTTGTACCGGGGCCCCGATCCTGTTCAGTAATTTTAATAATCTAACCGGCGGCACAGGCACGAATACGTTTAACCTCAATAACATCACCAACGCCTCAACGGGTTCATTGAGTGGCTTGCTGACCGGCGGCGGCGCGGCAAGTCTGGTGGTAAATACCACGGGATTAACCACTGTTCAGGTATATGACACACAGCCAACACAAGTAGTTAATTCGCCGGGGTTCATCGCGGTCTTTAATATGGGCGGTACTATCAGTGGCACCAATTTCATCACCGCCACATTGTGTACAGGAGTTTGTGCGTACATAATTGATGGTCATAATACGTATTCATTGCTCGGAACCCATTACACTAACTCAAGCATCCAGGGTAGCGCGGGAGATGACACTTTTCTCTGGCAGGCGGGCTTTCTCGATGGCTTCATCAACGGGGTTAGCGGTAATGACCGGCTGGTTATTACTAACCTTGCTAATTCCACCGTAGTTTTAGGCGGCACGACAGGTGCTTCCAATGTGATGAGTGTGCAAAATGTACAAACGGTTATTGCTAATAACAACCTCAGTAATACACTCATTGGTCCGAATTCAATAATAAATACCAATTTCTGGGATATCCATTCAGTCAGTATCGATACGAGTGTCTACCCATCCAACAGTGGTACTGTTACTACCGCAGGTTCTATCGTCACATTCGCCAATTTTAATAATTTAACGGGTGGCACAGGTATGGACAACTTTACCTTAGCCATTGGTGGTTCACTTACAGGATTGCTTAACGGAGGTGGTGGCTTGGGTGCGGATACTCTTGTCATTACCAATCAGAGTAGTACAACAGTGCAATTGGTAGACGCCGTTCCAGTACCACAAGTAGTCAATCAAGCAAACAACTTAACCGTGTTTCAGGTTGGAACAATTACCGGGAATGCCACAGGTGGGACGGATACGCTGGTAGGTTCCAGTGCATCTTTGAACATCTGGACGCTTAATGGTGCGAACAGCGGCAATGTCAATGATGGTACAAACCCAGCCACCAGTTTCAGTAATTTCGCCAATCTGCTGGGTGGAACTGGAAATGATAGATTTGATATCGCGCGGGATATCAATGCACCAACGAATGCCCAGTTCAATGGCACAATTCATACCAATGGCGGTGCGGATACTCTTAATGTTTATTTGTCAGGATTGGAAACCGGTGTGGCGGCGGTGAATTTCATTACCGACTCAGGCTCTACCGCAACTGTGCATATCCAAGATGCAACGACAAATTCCGGAGCCTATACCGGCATCTATACGACCGGTGTCCCTGTGGGGAATACAACGGGGGATCAGTTTGTGTATACCTATGGGGCTAACCAATATACTGTCAAATATGCCGGTGCACAGACGGTACAAGATACTGTTACTGCGAACAGTTTGATGGTGAATGGAACCGGTAACCCAGATTTAATGGCGTTATCAATGAGCGCAGGCTTTGATGCGGCATTTAGCGTAAATGCCTCTGTCACAGTGAATGTGGCCAATAAAAATAATCTGATCCTCGATGGTCTGGCTGGCGCGGATACCATCGCCTTGTCTGGAACCGCCGCAATTACATTGCCGACAACATCGACACTGACACTGTCAGCAGAAACGGTCACACAAACCGCCTCAAGGTTATTGGTCGGTTCTTTGGTGTTAAATGGAGTTGCGACAGCTCCCGCGCCATTAAATATTGATGTGACTAACCTGAGCATTAATAATTCCGGGAACTTGATGATAAATGACCCGAATGCACTGGCGCTGGGTGTGGCAAATAATATCTTTAGCACGGCGGGGTCACTTGATATTACGGCTGGTGGTAATGTCACGACTAACTCACCCCTGACCATCAGCGGTGCGTTAACGATAAGAACTCCAGGGAATATCACACTCAATAATACAGTTGCAACGAATCTTGCCAGCATCAATGCTGCCAACTTTACTGTTATCTCTGGGGGAGACATTACCGATTCAGGAGCGATTTTAGTCACTGACACGACAGACCTGACGGCGGGGGTGAACAATATTACGTTGGATAATGCCAACAATAACTTTAATGTTGTTAACGTGGCGAGTGCCAATGCGGTAGTGTTGAATGATGTCAATAATATTGCTGGTGGCACAATGACAGCCAATAGCATCAATTTACGCACGGTAACAGGTATTGGCGCATTGACAACGCAAACAGCGATATTGGATGTTATCAATACCACCAGCGGAGGCGTGACCATCAACAATACAGGTAATGTGCAGGTGACCAATTTGCAGAATTACGGCCCAATTACTTTCACGAATGCAGCCGGTGATGTCACTATCGATCAAATCAATGCAAACTTTGGGCGTGATTACACCATCGATACGACGAGTCCATATGGTGGGACAGATGGTGCGGGGAATGGCTTGGGAGTTGTCACCATGACACTGACTGGTACGGGTTCTGTTTATGGCTTAGGTCCTGATTTCACCTCACCACCGCCCGAGGTTGTGGCCGAGAGTCTTCATGTCAGAATAGAAAATGGTGTTTTTGGTTTACCTCAGAGACCTATCAACGTTCGAGTAAGAAGTGTATTTTCTCTTTCCGCACAGTCGGGTAGTGTATTCTACTTTCTTGGGCCACCACTGGTAACCCCAACGGGTACTTCGCTGTCTGTGTTCAACGGCCTCGAAGGTTTAAATGGCCAGCAGTTGATTGGCGTTGAATCACTGGCGGAAGTCGATCCGGCAATCTTTACCGAAGTACGCAACTATTTCTATGAAGACATCGCGATTAAGATGCCGCCCGATCAGCAGTACGCGGAAGACGATGAAAAAGAGAAGAAGAAGCGTTTGAATGAAGTCGTTAATCCGTAATGGAGTGGGGTGGGTCGAAATGACAAGTAATCGGTTGCAGTGGCAAACAAAAAAGTAGCAATAACAAACAATAGTTCGAACCGATAGAACTGACAATTAATATAATTCATTAATTAAAAAGAAAGTGGTTATGTATTTCATAAAATCTAAAAAAATATTTTCTGCTGTGTTCACGATAGTAGTGGTACTGGGACTCGCAACGCGTGCGAATGCGGACTTCCTGGAATTACCGGACATCAAAGAGATGCGGGACATACGTAGCAAGACCTATCTGCGTGACATGGAAATCCCGGCCGTGCGTGAACGCAGCCCGGACCCGACGGCTGGGCCACGGTTGGGAGTGTCTGAATTCCGCGTCCAAGGCTTAGTGGAATACCCTGACTTAGGCATTACCCGTGAGGCATTGAATACCTTGGTCGAAGGTATTCGCTTTGAAGTGATGCGCGAAGGCAAACTCTTGGAATCCGGTTACACCATCAATGAACTAGGTCAGATTTCTGACCTCCTGGTGGAGATCGAAGAAGATACCCTCGATCGCCACGTGACGCCCTTGGACACGCAAAAGTTGGTTTATCTCATCCGCGAACAACGCGGTAAGCGCGGCGTCACCTTGGGTCAAATCGAGACGGTAGCGAACAAGATCACCAGTTTCTACCGTGAACGCGGTTTTATCCTGGCCAAGGCCTACATACCCAAACAACAAGTTCGGGATGGCATCGTCAATCTCACCTTGTTGCTCGGCATGCTGGGTGAAGTGAATGTCGCAAACAACAAGTTATATTCAGCCGACAAGCTGAAGTCAACCTTTGATGATCTAATGGGTAAGCCGGTAACGAATGCCGCCGTGGAAGAACGCTTGTATTTGATTAACGATTCACCGGGGATCAATGTCGAAGGTTATTTTGAGCCGGGGTATCAGGTCGGTGATTCGCGGTTGAACATCAATGTGCGCGAGGAAGAAAAATACAGCTCCAATGTCCGTATTGATAATCACGGTAGCGAGGAAACCGGGATGTACCGGCTGTATGCGGACTTCCAGGCGAATAACCTGTTAGATAGGGCGGATAGCCTGAGTGCGGCAGTGTTGGAGGCTTCATCACCGAGTAACACGTTGTATTGGCGATTAAAGTATGGCATGGATCTTTTTATACCACAGATTAAAGTGGATATCGAAGTGTCAAAAAATCAGTTTTTGATCGACAAATCAGCTTCGACCCCATTGGATATTCATGGAGATGTGAACTTAACGGCGTTGACAGGTAAATACATTTTTAAACGCGGCAGAACGGAGAACTCTAATCTGGAGTTGCGTTATGAAGAGATTGCATCAGATTTGCAGTTGGGTGATATTCCTGATGTAACGAATGCTTACGATGAAAAACTAAAGAATATTAGTTTGAACTACAACTACGATTTTCTTCAAGAGACGAAAAGCCGGTTGCATCAGGGCAATGTCAAACTACTTTCTGGAAGTTTTGACTACGGCGCCGATTCTAGCCAGGATGAAAATTATCTTATTCTGTCTTCCGGTTACACTTTGCTGTCCTTCTGGAAGATTCCATTCTTCGAATCCAATTCACGCGTGGTAGTCCGTGCCAATGCCCAGTACTCCGGGAAAAACTTATCGTCGGCTATGCGCTTTTCCTTGGCAGGTCCCACCCGTGCGCGTGGATTTCCAACCAGTCTGTTTACCGCCGATGATGGCGTCTATGTAGGCGCGGATTGGGTATTTAACAGCCCGGATTTATTTGATTTCAATCTTACCGAATCCATTAACTTTAAAAACGTGGCGAAACCCTTTCTTTTCATCGACGGCAGTAAGGGTATTCAGCATACCTTGGCGAGCGGGGAGGCAAATGCCACGGCGCAGATCTTTGACGCCGGGTTTGGCTTGCAGTTTTCCTCCGGCAAGCATTTTCAGGGTAACCTGCAGTTCGCCTTTCCTATCAGTGAATCCTTTTCAACTATGACCACGATGGCCGATCACAAAAGCGTCCATGTCGTGTTTGATTTCCAATACGGGTTTTAAATAACTGATCCGAACTAATTTATCAGCCTAGTCGCTGGCTTAATGTGGAATTGAATTAGTAGGCCGAGATTGATGTATACGACGCCAGGTATGGCGGAAGGTACGACTGCATGGAGGCAGCAGGTACGACCCCACGGACGGGAGAGGTAGACAACGTCGGGAACGAGTTGTCGAGAGTTGCGTCGGGAACAGCAACCGAGACTGTGTCAGGAACAAACAGTCGAGCAATTGCCGAGGAGATGTGAATGCCACGGAGGCATCCCTGCCGTACTTACTGTATACCAAGCCCGACCCCGACGAGATTACGCTGTATATGCATTCACTGTCATCACAAGGAGTAACACATGGAGCTCAACATAGCCAATGACATGAGTGATAAAGAATACAAATTCTTCTCCCTGGGCGGACGCAAAGTTCAGATGCTCGGTCTTATGGATGACGATGAGATGACGATTGAATCCGCTATCTATTTGGGTACGTACACGGGCAGCTTGGCAGAAGCGCGCCGCGAGTTACAGTCCCGCCTGCAATTCGCGGATTACAGTACAGATCGCACCGGCACCTATTCAGCCACGTATTATCTACTGTGTGATAGCGAGAACACCATATTGGATATGACTGCCGCTAAAAACCCGAACACGGCCACGCACGATGACACGACCGCAGCGGATATAACCGCCATACGTGAGACACTGAATCGCCTGGGTTACCACAAGCTTACCGCACTAACGCCGGAATACATTGACGTGTTAAACCGTGAGTATTCATTCCATATGGAAGAATTTATGCAGGAAATGGGCGACTTAAATAGGATGTTAGATCACTTAATCGCTCCTCCGTCGCCATCGAGCACCGTTAATGAAACGAACTCACCACCATCGAGTGCAGTGGAAGGACTTGTGACAGAGCCGTATTCTGAAGAAAATGAAAGGCTCGTTATGGAGCAGCTGCTGCGTTTCGAGAAGGAGGCGAACGGTACAGACAAAATTTCCGATTGGGCAATCGGGCCACAGGAGTACCAAGAAAGACCGGAAGAGGATACATCGGCCACGATGGAGAGCATTGTCGGTTTCCCGCAGCCCGTTGACCCCGTATTCACCTTGCAACTCCACAGCACGCACGCGGATGATATACCCGCGCTACGCCGTATCATTGAAGCCAAGCTGGGCACGATGAAGGATAATGATTGTAAATGCACGAACGCCGTCATTTGTCAGCATGACAAGTATCACTTGACGATTGGTACCAACGATGCGATCTCGATCGAGGCAATCACGTCAGTGCTGAACAACGAAATTGCACAGCGCCCCATCGGTTATGCGCTGTCCATCGCACAGCCAACGGCAGACACAAATACGATAGGCTATAAAGAAAAGAAGGTCGGCAGCGGTCCGTACCCCGAATACACCCCGGCAAAAATGGTCGCGCTGCGCGAGGCGGTGCGGCAAGACTTCAGCAACTTTGAATCAGAGAATGCATTGCTGATGGTTTGTATTCAAGCTATTCGAGACGCGAACCAATTTTATACCCCCTTTGCCATGCCCGATGCCAAAACATTGCAAAAAATGGTGGCGCTCGCGGCCCTGCAACAACCAACAAAACAATCGATGGAGCAGGGTGCGGTGGCGCGTGAAATGGCGAAGTAGGTCTTATCGCCACTGAGGTATAAGTTATAAGACTAATTGACGGTGACGTTTACTCAGCGCACGTCGCAGGAAAAATACGATAGTAATCCGATTGGACACCAAACCCGCAAGGGAAATAGCCCTGCAGTGCAAATGATTGACTTGCTATCGCGGTGACATTCGTGATTAAAAAGCTAAATTCAGATTGTTGCATAGCCACACATTAATAACAGTCGATAAAATATTATCGCAATTATTCTTGGTCCTCCATGATGTTAATAAACCAGAGCTCACAAGAATTATTCCAGGCCACATCCATCATTCTCGTGATGCATGCCGTCACGCTATTTATATCAATTGCATCAAGTTCTATGTAGGCATCAAAAAAGCAGGTTCCATTTGGTTGAGAAGATATTTCAGTATCGTCACGCAGTTTTTCAGTTTTAACTATTGCATATTTCAGTTGGGTTGATTTCTCGTTTGATGGCGCAAAGAAGGTAAAAGATAAATAGCATGTTGCAGTATTAATTGGTTGCCACGAATTCCACTTATTTTCAAGAACGGATAAGCTTGCTACTAGGTTTGCTTTTTTTGTGGCATATTGTTTGATTGGCCCAGTGGCTTTAATTCGCATACTCCAAACTGTGGCAAAGTACGCAAACGGAATGAGCGAAGCCAAACCGTTTGCGGACCAGGCAACGTACAGACAGGCGATAGAAACCAGCGGGAAAATCCACAGTAGTTTTACAATCAATTTCCCTCGAAAACTACCTCTTTCTGCGCCATGGACGCCAAAAAACATTGGCACATATGGGAACCCTATCGCCCCAATTCCAATGGTGAAAACAACAATAAAGCTCAATAGCGATAATAACCAAGTCGGCATATATTAATATTCAGCTATATAGTTATGAAAAGTGAACAGGGGAAGTGCTGTTATCATTATAGTGTTCTTTTTTGCGTGCTATGTCCTTTCCTATCCCGCAGTGTCGCTGGGGTGTACTATTGATCTTCCGATTATTATGGCCGCATGGCGAAAAGTAACCTTTCAAAACAGATAGTACACAGCGGCTTTAAAGTATAAACAAGTCTTTTAACCAGCGGATGGTTAAGCTGTGCAGAGCCATTTCCCAATATATGCCATTATTATAAATAAGTATTCCCCTTGGATATTT
>Ga0315281_10004458_pt1 | contig 20292 bp, 32 predicted proteins | sample YL17G07_0_MG_FD_204540 | JGI IMG/M metagenome (GOLD analysis project Ga0315281, IMG submission 204540) | Sediment microbial communities from Yellowstone Lake, YNP, Wyoming, USA - YL17G07_0 | ecosystem: Environmental > Aquatic > Freshwater > Lake > Sediment | place: USA: Wyoming | collected...
AATAACTCCATCTTAACATAGACTTTTCTTTCCAGTTTAGTCTCTTATCGGACAGTATCATTATGTCTATATCGCCGCCTCTCTTGCCGTCATCAACGCGGGAGCCGAATAAATATATCAAGGCATCTGGCAAAATAGCTAAAATCTCCCTTTTAAGAAAATTTATCTCTTCTGATGTAATTCTCATATCCTTCGAAGTTTCCAATTTCTCTTGCGCATCTTCAAGATCTCTCTCATCAAAAAAGGCGCCTGCGCGTGCATCAATTTACTCCGACTTCCACTCCAACCAATCTTGATGTAACCTTTGGAGACAATTGCTACCTGTGCACCTTTTCTGCCGGTGACGCTTTCAGGCATTCGGCAAAAGCTTTAGGGTTAACCGTAGAGTGTTTGAGCTTATAGAACCGGTGGAAATTTTCCACCAGTTCAATTTTTTCAGCTTTTGAAAGCTCAATGATATATCCAGCAGGAAACTTGTCGGGATTATTCGTAACGGCTTTATTAATATCTCTTGTCTCAACCCCATAGGTCACAGCCACGTCAGCATCAAGCAAAACGCTTGCGCCTCTGATTTGAATGACCAGATCGTTTAAATCCTCAAATTTTGCTATATCCATCATGTCACCTCCTCTTCTGGTGTAATTCTCATATCCTTCGAAGTTTCCAATTTCTCTTGCGCATATTCAAGATCGCGCTCATCTGCCGTTCGCCTTCCTTTGCCCCTCTTCATTCTCCAGCCTGAGAACCTCTATTTCACTTTTGAGCCGTTCAAACTCGTCAAGCTTCCTCTGCAGTATAAGAAACCAGGGACAGCGACCGGATTTAAGAAGTCCCACCTGGACATTGTCTTTAAATATCGCATAAATGCTCCTTAACTTCTGAGAGTATTTTCTCTATATCCGGACGCTGAGATTCAATAACAGATTCTCCGATATGCTTATGATCAGGATGAGTCTTTACATCAGGATGGTGTGGAGTATTATCATACCGAAATATCACACTCCCATCTGGTCTTTGATAATGATAACGATAACTCAACCATGTAAAATTACTATCAACAATGCGGATAGCCTCACTAATCTCCAACAGTGAATTATTTACAAATCGTAAACGAATACGCAAATTTACTCTGTCTCTTGTTAATACTTGCTCTTGATAACCTTCAACTTCTACCTTGTATAATCCAGTAACAAGTTGCCGAATTATCTCAAGATAATGTTCTATGCTTTTCTTCATGCGTTAACAAGCTTTAACTTTTCTTCCAACTCAAGTTTCAACTCAATGTAATGCTGATAATCTCCGGCCCATTCCACAAAATCTTTAGAATCTACGAGTCCGCCTGATAAGTAGTTGGCGTAAAAATCATCAGAAGACATCTTGTATTTTTGTTCATAAGCAGCTAACGATCTAAACAGCGCATTTAATGCATCAATAGCCGAGGTATATACTACTTGTTTAAATGACATGTCTTGCCCTCCTGAATATGCGTTAAAAAAGGGGACAGATTTATTTTACCCATTATTTTCTTCCACAAACAATCTCAGTTTTTCCGTATCGGTTCTCGGGGACGTTGATGCTTTTGATGCATTAAAACACGGAACTTTGGGGACGTTGTTTCTAATATTGCTTTGACGACACAAAAAAGGGGACAGATTTATTTTACCCATTATTTTACTTCCACAAACAATCTCAGCTTTTCCGTATATCTTCAAAGTTTAACTCGCAATCTCTCAATATCTGAGCTAATAACCCTCTCCCAATCATTTCACCACGATGAACAGGCACTACCGTGCAACGACCATCCGGATGCTGGAGAAAGTGGTGACTCCCTTTGATACGCATTACCAAGAACCCATGTCTTTGGAGTGATTTTATTATCTGGGTCCCCGTAACTAAAGGACGTTTACTCACGCGTTTACCGCAATGCGCTGAACACCTACAAACTCGTTCATGGTAGGCGCTTCAACTTCAAGGCACAACTCAATTGCCTCCCGCACTCTTTTCATCAACACATCCAGAGATTTAGCCTGCGTATGACATCCCCTTAACGCTGGAACAGAGGCTACGAAATATCCATCTTCATCCCTTTCAATAACTACATTAAATTCACGTTTCATGTTTTCCCTCCGCTTACGGCAAAACTAGGTTTGAGTCCTTGTCCACGGAGTGCAGGGTCAGGCTTGCAAACTTGCATTTAGTCTCCAAAAAAAACTAGGGACAGCGACCGGATTTTGAGAACTTTTCCAGATTATCAGTATATTGAGATGCTCAATCAAAAGATTCCTTTAAGCCTGCTTCTTTCAAAATTGAGATTAGCGTTCCTCTTGGAAGTTCTCTTTTATGATAAGGAACGATAACCCTTTTCCTGGTTTCGTCATTATAATAAACCCTATGGCTTCCGGTTTGGTGATCAAGTAAAAAGCCATTCTTTATGAGAAGTTTTATTAACTTCTCAGCAGTCAGAGATGGTATCTTAGGCATATGTCAAGGTCAACAAACCTTCCAATGTCTCCGAATCGTCCTGGAATTTCCCCTTGTGTTTCTTAACGCTTGCCAGATATGCATTTATTGCATCTCTGGCCATTTCCTTGGCTTCGGCTAAAGTCTCACCATAAGTTATACAACCTGGAAGGGATGGGACACTAACAGTATAGCCACCTTCCGGCTCCGGTCTAAGGACAATCCTAAAAGATATCTCTTTCTTCTGCATCTGAGCTATTGCCATAATTGCCTCCTGCTTTTCAACAGAATTTTTAGAAATCTCGGGACAACGACCTGATTCCCTTCACTATCGTCCGTTATGCTCTTCATTTTTCGCTCTTTTCGCTCCCAAAAGGAACTAAGACAGCATTCATAAAAAAAGACAGCTACGAACGCGCTAATCGGCTCTGGACTTGGGTTTGCAGGCTTTTTCAATAATTGACCGACACTTCATTTACGAGTCCGGGCACCGGCAATACCGCCTTTACTTTGAATCCTTAAAACACGCAGGTTGCCTGTAGATTGATTCAAGGAGAAACCAGGGACAGCGACCGGATTTCTCCTCAAAGTCCACACTATGGGACAAAACAGGCGGCCAAAACCAAATAAAAACAATAGCTATTTTATTTCTCATTTTTTCTTCTTCTTTACAGTATGCTTGAACTTCAAAACCGCAAAGTTCAGCTCGATGGATGTCTCTGTATCGCTTGTTTGCAAGTCGTCATCAAAGATTCCGGCGATCAATTCTCCGCTTCTCTGCATGAGCGCCTTCTGCTCAACTTTATCTTGAACAACCGATAGCTCCTGAATGCTTCTTGACAACTGTCTGATTTTCGAGAAAGTCTCGATGATCGCCAGGGTAGCCTGAACTGCCTGCGGACTTTTAAGGATGGTGGCCAGCATATACAAGCCTTTTTCGGGAAAGGCGCTTGGTAGCTTAACTTTTCCGCCTTTTATTGAAGTCGAAAATTTCGACTTCAACCCATCCCACTCTGCCTTATCCACTTCGATGATGTATCCGACTGGAAACTTTTCAGGATTATTCTTTACGGCCTCATTGATGCGTTTTGTCTCAACACCGTATATTTTGGCTACATCAGCATCCAGCAAAACACTTTGGCCGCGCAACTCAACGATCAGGTTCTTTAAATTCTCAATTTTTGCTATTGCGCTCATATCAGATCATCCTTTCCATTAGCAGAGAACAAACGGGGACAGATTTATTTTACCCATTATTTTACTTCCGTTTTGGGTTTTGGGGTCTGACTTGACTATTGACATTCATCTCAAAAATACCCAAACTTAATCCTGCAACAACTATAGTCAAAGGGTCCTCTTTCTTGTCATTCATCAGTCGTGCCAATTTGAAACTCACTACCACTATTTGTAGTTCTGAAGCCATTCTAAACAATTTCTCATTTCAGTCATCGTCTTCTTATTTAAAAATCTCATTATTCTCCGCATCAATTCCTTTAGAGGGAGATAATCAGTCACAATGATTCCTTTGTGCAACAATCCATGCCTGTAATATTCTCTTTGAAGGATAACAAAGTGCTTAATATTTCTTGTTAAAATAATCCTATTATTTTTTGTTGCGAATTCCAACTGCTCTTTATCCGTTCCGCCCCTCATTTTAACTTCATGGGCACTAATTACATCATATCCCCTACTTCTCAAAGCAACGGCTATACGGTCCGTCAGGTCTTCATCTATATAAAGCCTTATTTTCTCCAAGCCTCACCCGTGGTTTTCTCTATCCAATATTCTTCTGTGTTTTCTTCGATAATTTCGTCAATCTCACCTCTATGGTGATAATAATAAGACAGGGCGTCATAAACCTGCATATGTGTTATGTGGGGATACATAGCCACCATTTCGTCTGCCGTATAACCTGATTTTTCCAGCTCTGCGATCAGACTGACCGTGATCCTTGTACCGACGATTACCGGTTCACCTCCACAGACCCCTTTCTTTCTTGCAATATAGAGGTGTTTTGTTCTTTGTTCTTTTTCTATTACAGGTGACATGTGAAACCTCCTCTCATTTGTGTATAGTTCCTTGGAAGACTTAAAGTGGACGGTTCTCTTTATTTCCCTTAAAACACCCGGGTTGCCTGTAGATTGATTTATATGGCTCTTTTTTTATGTCTTTTTCAGAAAGCTCCTCAAAACCCTCTTTCTTGAGCATCTTTACGATTTCTTCTTCTTGAGTCAACCTTATTTTCTTAGCCATTTTTTGTACCTCTCTATGTAAATTTCAAAATTGTCCTTCACGTCCTTTATTGCCAAATCCAAGCCTTGCTTATTATCCAAAAATTCATACCACACTTTTCTTTTTACCGTCCCGTTAATGTCCATAATATCTTTATGGGGACATTCATGAGCGCTGTCACAACAGGGGACAGATTTATTTTACCCCTTATTTTACTTCCCGAAAACAATCTCAGCGTTTACATAGATCTTCAAAATTTAACTCACAATCCCTCAATATCTGTGCAAATAGCCCTCTTCCAATTGTTTCAGCACGATGAACCGGCACTACCGTGCAACGACCATCCGGATGCTGCAGGAAGTGGTGACTCCCTTTGATACGCACTACCAAGAACCCATGTCTTCGGAGGGATTTTATAATCTGATTGCCGGTAACTAAAGGGCGTTTGCTCACGCGTTTACCGCAATTCGCTGAACGCCGACAAACTCGTTCATGGTAGGTACTTCAACTTCAAGGCACAACTCAATTGCCTCCTGCACCCTCTTCATTAGCACATCCAAGGATCTAGCCTGTGTATGACATCCCCTCAGTGCCGGAACAGAAGCGACGAAATAACCATCTTCATCCTTTTCAATAAGCACATTAAATTCACGTTTCATGATTTTCTCCTTGCACACTTGGGTGTTATAAAGCATTTTGGGGACGTTGTTTCTAACATTGCTTTAGGAGTGCAGGGTCAGGCTTGCAATCTTGCATTCATTCTCAAAATTCAGGATAGCGACCAGATTTGTCCGACGGCAGCAAGATAGAAGCACCTTAATCTCCCCGCAATCATTTATAAACATTGTCATGGTGATCGAAATCCAGCAGGGTTACAAATTTATCTTCTTCAGCTATCTCGTATACGAGCACAAAAGACCCGCCCACATGAACCCTCCTCTTGTTTTGCAAGGGCTTCCTCAACGGCTTGAAGCGATACGGATCATCAAGAATATCCTGCACCTTTCTGTAGATTAACCGGAGCATTTCCTGGTCTTTTTTCCGTAGCCTCTTGAATTTCCTATCCAGACCTTCCTTGACGGCGAGTCTGTACACTATTTCAAACCGTACCTTTTTTCGAAGTCATTTACAATAACCGCACGTTCGCTGTCGATATCTCTCATTCGCAGAATATACTCATCCCTCAACTCAGGTTCTTCAAGAAGACTTTTCTTGATTTGACTCACATCCCGTTGTAAATCAACCACTTTTCTGTAAATCATCTCAATAGTAACATTCTTCATAATACAGGTCCTCCTTTAAACGTAGGGAAGTTTCTGAGTCAGGGAGTGCAGGGTCAGGCTTGCAAACTTGCATTTAGTCTCGAAGCCCAGGATAGCGTCCGGATTTCCACTGCTGCATCATGACAAAATAGTGTATTTTCCTTCAAGCAAAAACTAGCCTACGACCTTTTGGCTCGGGAACTGGATCTCCAAATTCCATAGCGGTATCAATCCACAGTTGTATTGCCTCTTTAACATTCATCAAGGCAGCATCCTGTGTATCCCCATGAGCCATACAGCCAGGCAACTCAGGTACCTCAGCGATAAATATCCGATCTTCTTCGCTCCAGTAAAGAATAATTTCATACCGTTGCATTACTTTTGCCCTCCAAGTCTATACTTCAAAATAATTGACCGTACTTGGCGAACCTGATACGCTTTGGCTTTACTTCCATCACGCTGCAAATTCACCTTATCCTCTACGCCATGCTTTCGGAAAACATGATGACTACCGCGAATCCGCTCCTCAAATCCAAGATGGTGCAACAATTGGCATAAGTCATCGAAGACAATATTCGCATCCGAAGTGCCATGCAGTATCCTTAAAATCAGTTTATCGTACTTACCCACATCGAGACCTTTGAATTTTTCATGTTTTGGTATTTACCTTGTTGCGTAGATTAAAGGATTATATCAAAACAGGGGACAGCCATGATTTGTCCGACGGCAGCAAGATAGAAGCACCTTAATCTCCCCGCAATCATTTATAAACATTGTCATGATGATCAAAATCCAACAGAGTTACAACTTTTTCTTCTTCAGCTATCTCGGGGAAGTTTCTGGGTCAGACATGCAAACTTGCATTTGTAATGTTATCCCCACCTCCCAATTCCGGGGACACCATACTTAATTACCCTCGCAATCTCATCCATGGACAACCCCAACTTATCCAAAAATATTCCAAGGACATAATATCATTTTTTGGTTTGAAGTTCATGTCCATTTATCATTCAAAATTCTGCTTGCATAGACCGGACTGACGGAGAATAGACATGAACGTGCCATATGGAATTTCGCGTTTTGCCGCCGGTACAATGACGGTCAGGCTGCCACATCGAAACTTCTTGTGGCTGCCTGGTTTGGTCTACCTCGACAAAACCATGTGAATGAAGCACAGATATGATATGCCGCGAAGAGTACAGTTTAGGCATTTACAGAAGCCTCGCCAATCAAGGCCTCACCGACATCATGAAATAGATACGTCGCAGAGTCATCCTTAAGATAAAGTTCCACAGCATCTTTGAGATTTACCACTGCTTCATCAATGCTTTTCCCAAAACTGGACACATCAACATTCAAACATTGAGAGACATAATATTTCCCCTCGCAATATACAACATACTTTAGACTACGCATATATATACACCTCCTTGAAAAAATAGGGGGATGATTCTGCAGAAGATTCTGGAGTCACCCATTGAGACCTTTGAATTTTTCATATTTTGGTATTTTCCTTGTCGTATTGTCGGACTTTCTCAAATCAGACAGTTTCCTATCAGCTTTTTGAGTCTTTATATCCCTCTTTTTCCGTCGATACTATGCCTATTGCCCCCTGGTTCAGGGCCTTTTTATATCTTCCTGCCATATCTGCCCTATTACCATCAAGCTGTACCCTGATTCTCTAACGCAGGATCCGACTCTATCTTGTACCACTATCCCTTTAACAACATCAAGGGCGGATACGCGTCGGCTCCCTCATTACTGCTTCCAAATCTTTGTCACAGCAGTCAGTGTATTGCATCATATTACTCCATAATATCCCTTATACCACTCCACAAACTTCCTGATCCCTTCATCAATAGACGTTGACGGTTTAAAACCTACGTCCTTAACCAGATCATCTACATCCGCATATGTAGCTGGCACGTCTCCGGCCTGAATCGGCAATAAGTTTTTTTCTGCTTTCTTGCCAAGACAATCCTCCAATGTCTCAATATACTTCATCAACTCAACTGGATTATTGTTACCGATATTATAAATTTTATACGGGGCATAACTTGTTGACGGATCAGGGACTTTACCATCCCAATCAGGATTTGGCAGGGGGATATTGTCCATCACCCTTATTACACCTTCAACTATATCGTCAATATAAGTAAAATCCCTCTGCATCTTGCCGTAATTAAAAACATCTATGGGTTTGCCTTCCAATATCGCTTTTGTAAAAAGAAAATACGCCATATCAGGCCTGCCCCACGGCCCATAAACCGTAAAAAACCTTAATCCTGTGCATGGGATGTTATACAGGCTTGAGTAGGTGTGAGCCATAAGCTCGTTCGCCTTTTTTGTTGCAGCATAAAGAGATACGGGATGATCTACATTGTGATGCACTGAAAAAGGCATTTTTGTATTGGCCCCGTATACAGAACTGGATGAGGCAAAAACAAGGTGCTTGACCTGGTTATGCCTGCAGCCCTCAAGAATATTCAGAAAACCATAAATATTACTGTCAATGTAGGAATATGGATTAATCAGGGAGTATCTGACTCCTGCCTGGGCTGCAAGATTGACCACACAGTCAAATCGTCCTTCACTGAATATGTTTAAAACCCCGACCCTATCCTCCAGAGACATCTTTACAAACTTAAAGTTACTCTTCTTTTCCAGTTGTGCCAGACGGGCTGCTTTCAGATTGACGTCATAATAGTCGTTGAGATTGTCCAATCCAACAACAGCAACTCCTCTTTCTAACAATCTCTCAGCAAGGTGAAACCCGATAAAGCCTGCTGCTCCGGTTACCAATACTTTTTTCATTATTGTCAGGACTCAATTCCTTCATTCAAGAGCAATACCTGTACTGTTTCAGAAAACAGTTCGCCTGTAGGCGTCTTATAACTCAAAAAGCTCCGCCTTTGAAAACAAGTTTCCCTCAGCATCTTTTGCAGACAGTATGGGCTTCCTATCAATAGGCCAGTTTATAGCCAGCTCCGGGTCATTCCAGAGAATCGTCCTTTCGTGTTCCGGCGCCCAGTAGTCCGTAGTCTTATACAAAAACTCCGCAAAATCCGACATTACGAGGAACCCGTGGGCAAAGCCTTCAGGAATCCATAACATACGTCTGTCAGCAGCAGAAAGAATCACACCAACCCACTTGCCGAAGGTCGGCGAACTCTTTCTGATGTCAACCGTAACATCAAAAACCTCTCCGGAAGTAACCCTGACAAGCTTCCCCTGCGGCTGACTTATCTGGTAATGAAGTCCGCGCAGCACATTTCGACCGGACCGGGAATGGTTGTCCTGCACAAACCTTGTTTTTAACCCGGTTTTTTCTTCCCACACCCTCTGATTAAAACTCTCATAGAAAAACCCCCGATCATCGCCAAACACACGCGGTTCAATAATGAGTATCTCAGGAATTTCAGTTGGAATAATATTCAATGCCGATCGGATATGTAGTCATTTTTATGAAGAAAATCTTTGATTTTTTCATTAAGTTCCATTGCACTTTTTCTTAAATCCTTGTAATCTTCTTTGCTGAATAAATAAGCCGGATTATAGTCAGCCTCTTCTCTATATTTCATCAGTCTTGAAAAAATATGAGAATCGCCGGCAATAAAGGGTCCGTCCTTGACAAAGTGCAGACTAAACAGTCGTAATGCCCCTTCATGACTTTTGGGCTCGAGCCCTTTTGTCAGAAGCAATCCTCTAATATTATGAAGTAAAGCGTAATAAAGCCTTGATACAGCACCCGTGAAATAGCCGTTGTTAAACAGCAATTCAGCCTCAGACAACATTTCAGCCGACTTCAGCAACTCACTCGCAATATTCTCTTTCTTGTTCCCGTCGGTCATATAGGAATTCCCTCGCGCTCAATATCAAGCGCTATCCGTCTTTCCCTATGTTTAAGAAAATCAAAGTCAGCCTCTGAAATGACTAACGTCGATAGAGGAGTGAGATATTTCAGTTCAATGTCTGCAACTACGTCAAATAAACTGTTTTTGAGTTCTCTTGTCAGGCTGGGGACAATAATAGCCACATCAATATCAGAACCTTCTTCATAGTCTCCCCTAGCCCTCGAACCAAACAGTAGCATTCTAAAATTGACATCCCCTAAAATACTCGCAAGATCGTTTTTCAGTTCCTTTAATATATCTTCATACATATTATTATCCTAATCAGACAGCGCTGACTCCTGAATTCAAACGCTCATCGTACATGTTCCGGTAATAGTCCCTGTAAGACCCATCCATTACTGATGCCACCCATTCAGTATTGGCTATATACCAATCTACTGTACGCCGTATACCCTCCTTAAAGCCTACAGTCGGTGACCATCCAAGCTCAGACCGGATATTTGATGCATCTATTGCATAGCGGCGATCATGTCCCTGCCTGTCTTTCACAAAACGTATCAGGCTTGTACGCAGCTTACCGCCCGGAAGCAGTCCGATCTTTTCATCAAGGATGTTACATACAGTCTTGACCACATCAAGATTTTTGCGCTCACTATTGCCGCCGATATTGTAAGTTTCTCCAGTCTTGCCATATCTAACCACTGCCCAAAGGGCCTCGCAGTGGTCCATTACATAGAGCCAGTCCCGCACATTTCCGCCGTCGCCGTACACAGGGAGTTCTTTGCCCTGGATTGCGTTTTGGATAATCAGGGGTATCAGCTTTTCAGGAAACTGATAGGGTCCGTAGTTGTTGGAGCAATTTGTAATAGTCACCGGCAGCCCATAAGTGTGATAATAGGCGCGGACAAGGTGGTCTGAGCCGGCCTTTGAGGCTGAATAAGGGCTACGGGGATCATAGGGAGTAGTCTCGGTGAAATATCCCGTGTCACCCAAAGAGCCGTACACCTCATCGGTGCTTACATGATGAAACCGGACATCTTCGCGGCCTTCCCATAAATTTTGCGCAGTCTGAAGAAGGCTGAATGTCCCGTTGATGTTTGTCTCAATAAAATCCTTTGGCCCTGTAATGGACCTGTCCACATGGCTTTCAGCGGCAAAATGGACCACAACCGTAATATTATGGTGTCTAAAGAGGCTGTCAAGCAACTCAGAGTCGCAGATATCTCCATGCTTGAAGAAATAGCGTGATCCGCCATGAGCACGCTCGATATCTGCAAGACCGGCAAGATTCCCGGCATAGGTCAACTTGTCAAGGTTCAATACTTTGCCCTGAAAATCAGGCTGAGCAAACAAATAACGAATGAAATTAGACCCTATAAATCCGGCGCCGCCTGTCACCAAAATAGATGCGGATTCAATGCACAGTTTAGACATGCACCATCTCTTTATTCAGGAATGCTTCTGTTGCCTCTTCCCAAGCGGGTATCTGCATTTTCAATAATTTGCTGATTCGCTCACTACTCATTGCGGAAAATTTGGGCCTTTTTGCAGGCAAAGGGAATGCGTCCATAGTAACGGGTCTGATGAACTTCCTAATACCCTTTTTATCAAAAATAAACCTTGCCCACTCATACCGTGAGCAAAAACCGCTGTTGGTCAGATGATAGATCCCTGTGAGTCGTTGTTCCAATGCCCTGAGCGTCACGTCAACAACCATGTCGGTATATGTCGGCACTGAAAACTCATCGCAGGTTATCTTCAGATATTCATTTTGCCGGGACCACTCCAAAAGTTTATTGATGAAATTCTGCCTGCCCGTGCCGAAGACCCAGCTTAATCTGAGCACAAGGCATCGGTCGCCTGTACTAAGGACTGCATCTTCACCAGCCAATTTTGACTTTCCGTATACATTTAAAGGGTTCACCGTATCCGATTCGATATAGAGGGCACTATCCTTAGTCCCGTCAAATACATAATCCGATCCATAGTGAACAAAAAATGCCCCGTGTTTACTTGCCGCATCAGCAAGAATACCCGGACCTTTTGTGTTTACCCTGTAGGCCGTTTCCTGATCCTGCTCTGCCTTATCCACGAGATTGTAAGCCGCACAGTTGATTATCACATCCGGACGGTAAGCCGATACAATCTTGTCAATCTTTTCCTGGTCCGTAATACTACACTCGGCTTCATCAGGGGCAAGGTAATCGGCGGATTCCGATTCAAACTTCTCGATAAACGCCCCTGCAAGCTGGCCGCTCCTGCCAGTAATCAGGTACTTACAGGGCATCAGGCAACCCCTGGCCGGCAACTATCCGGAGATAGTCGCCGTAGGAGTTCTTTTGGTGGACATCAGCGGCCACAAGCAACTGCTCTTTATCGATATAACCAAGCCGAAAGGCTATCTCTTCTATGCAGGCCATCTTCAGTCCCTGTCTTTTCTCTATTGTTGCGATGAACTCTCCGGCCTCAAGCAGGCTCTCATGTGTGCCTGTATCAAGCCATGCATACCCCCTGCCCATAAGCTCCACACGAAGTTTGGCGCGCCTGAGATATTCCCTGTTTACATCCGTAATCTCAAGCTCGCCCCGATGTGAGGGCTTAATCATCTTTGAAATGGAGACAACGTCGTTATCGTAAAAATAAAGACCTGTAACAGCATAGTTCGTTTTTGGTTGTATCGGTTTTTCCTCAACCGACAATACCTTTCCTTCGGCATCAAACTCAACAATACCGTAACGCTCAGGGTCTTTTACGTAATATCCAAATACCGTTGCCCCACCCTGTGTGTTCACCTCACTTACCGCCTTCCTAAGCATGGCAGTAAGGCCATGGCCGTAGAAAATGTTGTCACCAAGGACCAGGGAGACGGAGTCTTTGCCGATGAATTCTTCACCGATTATAAATGCCTGGGCAAGACCATCCGGAGATGGTTGCTCTTTATAAGTGAATTGAAGCCCCAAATCGCTTCCACTCCCAAAGATATCCTGAAAGCGGGGTAAATCGGAAGGCGTGGAGATAATCAGGATGTCCCGTATGCCGGCCAGCATCAGCACTGCCAGAGGATAGTAAATCATGGGCTTGTCATAGATGGGCAGGAGCTGCTTGCACACACCCCGTGTGATGGGATATAGGCGCGTGCCGCTTCCGCCTGCCAGGATAATGCCCTTCATGAAATATACCTCATGAGCTTATCATTATCTTCCATAAACATCTTCAAGCCTCACAATATCGTCTTCACCAACATATTCGCCGTTTTGGACTTCAATAATCTCAAGGGGCACCTTGCCCGGATTTTCAAGCCGGTGCATAGTGGACTTGGGAACATACACAGATTCATTTTCATGAACGAATATTTCTTTATCACCAACCGTAACCTTTGCAGTGCCTTTAACCACCACCCAGTGTTCGGACCTGTGGTAATGCATCTGCAGGCTCAGCTTCTCAAGGGGAGACACGACAATGCTCTTGATTTTATAACGAGCATCCTCTTCCAAAACCGTATAATTCCCCCACGGCCGATAGGTCGTGACATGCTCTGTGACCTCTTTTCTGCCCTCCGCCCTGAGCCCTTGCACAATGTCCTTAACCTTCCGGGCCTCGCCTCTTTTTGCAACCAGGACAGCATCGCCGGTCTCAATGATCAGGCAGTTTTCAAGACCTATTGTGGATATGAGTCTCCCCTCACCTAAAATTAGAGTGTCTTTCGTATCCACGGCCCGGACTTCACCCACCTTGACATTCCCGTCACCATCTTTTTCCAGAACATCATAAAGCGAGTCCCATGAGCCGATGTCGTTCCAATAAAGGTCCAGGGGAACTGTGACCGTCTTTTGAGATTTTTCCATAACCGCATAGTCTATGGAGATATCAGGTAACGCGGCAAAACCAGAAGTGAATTCCTCAAACCCTTTTTTGAACATTCCGCCTATAACAGGTTCATGTAATATTAAATCTTCTCTCATGGAATCGATCCGGAACATGAACATACCGGAATTCCAGAAGTAATTGCCCTCAGAAATATAGCCCTCAGCCGTTTCACGGTCAGGCTTTTCCACAAATCTCTCAACCTTATAAAATGGATTGGGGCCGGATTGCAACGGCTCAGGGCAGGCCTTTATGTAACCATATCCGGTTTCAGGCCCCAAAGGCCTTATCCCGAATGTCACAATCGGACCTTTTTGCGCGATCTCTTCTGATTGTCTGAGGTATTGGATGAATTTTTCCGCAGGCTTGATAATGTGATCAGACGGACAAACAAACACCACCTCATCATCTTTACATCCAAGCTTCTCCAGACAATATTGGATGCCCAGGGCAATTGCAGGGGCCGTGTTCCTGCCGGCAGGTTCAAGTATAATGTGCGCGGCTGTTTGCATGTTACCAAAGGCAGGAAGCGCCTCGAGGTTTGACTTTACATGGAACCTGTAGTCGCTGTTTGTCATGACCACGATGTCCTCAGGTGAAACCGTATTGAGCAGCCTCTCAACCGTAAGCTGAAGAAGGGATTTGTCCCCGTATAGCCTTAGAAACTGTTTGGGAAGGTTCTTTCTGGACAGGGGCCAGAGCCGCGTGCCAGAGCCGCCTGCAAGGACCAGCACCTTCATATTGCCGCCTCCATTTTACTTTGACCCAATCAAGCCGAGCAATTCAGAGGTTTTTTCCTTCATCAATGCTTCATCGCCTCTTGATTCAACATTGAGTCTCACAACAGGCTCGGTATTTGAACTCCTGAGATTAAAACGCCACTTGTCAAATTCCATGCTGAGTCCATCGGTATAGTCGACTGACAATGCGCCGGGCCTGTATCGGGCTTCAATACTTTTAATGGCCGAAGCCGGATTTGTGAGCTTGCGGTTAATCTCTCCACTTGATGGGAAAAGGCTTATCCTCTCCTGAACAAGCTGCGATAAAGGCTTCCCGGTCATGCTCATAATCTCAAGCACCATCAGCCACGGAATCATTCCACTGTCACAAAAGGCAAAATCACGAAAATAATGGTGGCTGCTCATCTCACCCCCGTATGCCGCATTCTCAGTCCTCATCCTCTCCTTGATGAATGCGTGGCCTGTTTTGCTCATGACAGGGACCCCGCCGGACTTGCTTACAATATCAAGGGTGTTCCACATAAGGCGGGGGTCGTGAATTATTCGCGATTCAGGGTTCCTGCCAAGCACTGCGGAAGCAAGCAAACCAACGATATAATAGCCCTCCATGAAATTGCCGCTTTCGTCAAATAAAAAACACCTGTCAAAATCTCCGTCCCAGGCTATGCCCATATCCGCTCCGTGTTCCCTGACAGCCCTGCTTGTTGTATCACGGTTTTCAGGAAGAAGCGGATTTGGCACCCCGTTTGGAAAATTGCCGTCGGGTCCATGATTAATTTTTACAAATTCAATGGGCAGATGCCTTTCAAGGAGGTCAATAATCCGTCCGGCACAGCCGTTGCCCGCATTTACAACCACTCGATGCGGCCTCAGTACGGCAGTGTCAACATAAGACAGGATATGGGATATATATTTATCGATAACCGAAAGAGAAGAAAGGTCTCCGGTGCATTCGCCCACGACATACTGTTTTGAGACAGCCATATCCCTTATATCATCAAGACCGCTGTCGCCGCTTATCGGCTTTGAGTCCTCACGGACGAACTTCATGCCGTTGTAGTCCTTAGGATTATGACTTGCCGTTACCATGATGCCGCCGTCCATCTTTTCGCTGAAAACCGCAAAGTATACCTCTTCGGTGCCGCAGACGCCTATATCAAAAACATGAACGCCTTCGGACCTCAAGCCTTGTTCCAGACCGCCCGCTATCTCACCGCTTGTAAGACGAACATCCCTGCCTACTATTACCCGACGTGGGCCAAGGTATTCCGCATAGGCGCGTCCTATACGATATGCGATGTCCCCGTTTAATTCATCCGGCACCCTGCCCCTGACATCATATGCCTTAAAACAGGATAGATTGTCCGGCAACACGTCAATTGCCATTGTTGACCTCTTCCTCCAACTCCACAATCTGCCTTTGAAGATGATCGTATTCCTCCATCTTACGCTTCAAAAATTCCTTAGTCAGTCTAGTCTTCTCACCCATGCCTTCAGGGGTCAGCAGGTACATATATTTTCTCTTATTGCCGGCTTTCTGAAAGTTATGCAACTTTATGTGTCCCTTGTTCAGCAAAGCTTTGATGACATAATTTACCTTCCCAAGGCTGATTCCATTATTGCTTGCAATCTGCCGCTGAGAGACAGAAGGGTCCCTGGCTATTTCCCTCAGGACATCGATGTCAAGATATGATTTTTTCAAGGCTGGAAAAAGAGTTGCAGATACTGCTCCGCCCTCTCACTTACATCCGGAGGGCTGCAAGCTATTGTTCAAAAATGAACACATTATTTATAACCAAAAAAGTAACAATATGTCAAGCTGTTGCGCGGCCTATTAACTTAGAGCGTCTAACAAAATGTCCCGATCAATAAATCAGGCAGGGCATAGTATGTGAGCGGCATCGGCGGTCCAGGCAAAGCCATGGACGGCGAAGCGGGCCGCCGCGCCTCGGAGACGGGCCGGATGCCCGGCGAGAATGAGCGAACATGCTGTGCCTTGTCTGATTAACTATCTTCATTTCGTTAGGGGCTCTTAATTGACAGTCTTCCCCTGATTTTCATATACTATCGTCCACTAAAAGACCGCAAGGAGGTATTGAAATCATGGACTTCGGACTCAAAAACAGGCTATCGAAGATATTCTCGCCCAAGACCGGAAAAACCGTTATGCTGGCCGTTGACCACGGCTATTTTCAGGGGCCTACCACTGGTCTGAGGGACATGAAAAATATTGTGTCTCTTGTCCCTCACGCAGACTGCCTCTTCGTAACCAGAGGCATACTCAGAACGTCTTTTGACCCGAGGATATCAACGCCTATATGTCTCAGGGTATCGGGCGGGCCGAGCATACTTGGAGAGTTGTCCAACGAGGATGTAATAGTATCAATGGAAGAGGCCTTGAGGCTCAATGCCTCAGGAGTCGGCATGTCAATCTTTGTCGGGGCCTCAAATGAGGACAGGACTATATCCAATCTCGGGAGGCTTATCAACGAGGCTGAGAGATATGGTATGCCTGTACTGGCAATAACCGCTGTGGGTAAAGATATGGTGCGTGATGCGCGTTTCATTGGTCTGGCGTGCAGGATAGCCGCTGAACTGGGCGCCCACATCGTCAAAACCTACTACTGCGAGGGTTTTGAAAAGGTGGTCGAGGGTTGTCCGGTCCCCATTGTAATTGCCGGCGGCAAAAAACTGCCTGAGATGGAGGCGCTTGAGATGACGGAAAATGCCATTAAAGCGGGCGCATCCGGAGTGGATATGGGCAGAAACATATTTCAGAGCGACAGTCCGACAGGTATGATCAAGGCAGTTCGGGCCATAGTTCACAAAGGCGCAACTGCAAAGGAAGGGTTTGAGATATATCAGAAAAACAGGAAATGCGGGCCGTCTGAAGCCTGTGATCCGGAAATGGAAAAGGTCTAGGGGATATATGAGCCGATGAAAGTCGCGGTATATTACAGCAACTCCGATGTCAGGATAGAGGAACGACCTGTTCCGTCTATTGGTGATGGGGAGATACTGGTCAGGATGATGGCGTCCGGTATCTGCGGGACTGACGTGATGGAGTGGTACAGGCAACAAAAGGCCCCTCGCGTGCTTGGCCACGAGATGGCGGGTGAGATCGCAGAAATAGGACGCAATGTTACAGGCCTCAAGATTGGAGACAGGGTCTTCGTCTCACACCATGTCCCATGCTATGTTTGCGCTTATTGTGCGGCCGGTAACTATACTGCCTGTAATTTTCTCCATAACGGCAACTATGAGCCGGGTGGCTTCTCTGAATATATCCGGGTGCCCGAGCAGAATGTTATATCCGGGACATTGCTTTTGCCTGATACGATGTCATATGAAGAAGCCGCAATGATCGAACCCCTTGCCTGCGCAGTGCTCGGACATAAAAAATTGGAGGTCAACAAGGGTCAAACAGTTCTGGTGTTAGGCTCCGGCATTTCAGGACTACTTCACATCAGAATGGCTAAACTGAAGGGCGCCAAAGTCATAGCAACGGACATCAATAAATACCGTATGGATAAGGCGCTTGAATTCGGGGTGGACCACGTCTTTCATGCCTCGGATTATTCCACCGATAAATTAATAAGTGTCAACAAAGGCCGACTTGCAGACAGGATCGTGGTCTGCGCCGGCGCACAAAGGGCAGTTGAGAGCGCTGTCTCATCCATAGACAGATGCGGCACCGTGCTATTTTTTGCAGTGCCGAGAGAAGAAATCAAACTGCCGTCCATGGCCTTTTGGAGAAACGAGATAACCTTAAGGTTTTCATACGGGGCGGCCCCTGACGACCTTAAGGAGGCGATGAAACTTATAGAAACAGGCTCGGTTGACATTGGTAAAATGATAACCCACAGGGTACCATTCAGCGACATTCAGAGCGGCTTCAAGCTGGTGGCTGAAGCGAAGGGCTCGCTGAAAGTTGTGATTGTGCCGGACGGAATTTAGTCCAGATATGATGACAATTACAGATCTGAGATTCTTAACCTACAGGGGTCCGCATAGTGCGTATGCCCTGGCAGCCTAACCTAATCCGGTGTCCGTTGAATCGGGGGAACATCAGAACATCTAAAGACATGCCTGTCTTGCCTTTAGTCTCATGGTCATTGTTTGTCCCGACTAATCGTGACTCTCGTATTGAACTTCCCTTCATTGAACCTCTTTTAAGACGACGCTTGAGTAAGCTATCAAGAATGGCCCTAAAAGTTGCCTATGACTGCGCACATGACCTACCCAGTGTGAGTACGATATTTGCTTCAAGACATGGAGAAATCCATGGTAGTGTTGCTATGCTGCATGATATATCAAATAGAAACAAAATGTCTCCAACCACTTTTAGTTTATCTGTGCACAATGCTGTTTTGGGGCTTTTTTCTATTGCCCGTGCTGACCGCTCTCCGTCGTCAGCCATATCTGCTGGCTGTGATACTTTCTTTGCTGCATTACAAGAGGCTGCTGTGAGGTTCTATAGAGATATGACAAAACCTATATTGTTAATCTATGCAGATGAGATACTACCTGATGAATTGGCAGTCTTCGCTAGTTCCACTGACAAAGGCCATGCCATGGCTCTATTGTTTAGCCAGTCTGATGCGGCAAAGCACTTGTTTTTTCAATGGGGACAACCACGCGGCAAAAGAAACATCGGAGACCCGGCTATCGCCTTTGCCAACTTTCTCAATAGCGGAGGAACCCAATTCAACTGGAACGGACCGAGACACTCATGGGAAATGGCCCTTCAATAAGAAGACGTATCAACTACCTGTGGCGTTTATTTGCTACAGGTACTGGATTTGTCATCTTTTACTTTTGTTCTTTCATAATGTTAGTTTTGATATTGCCGATTCTCCGAATGGTTGGCAACAACAAATCTACCACAAGCCTACGTGTGCGCCGAATAGTTCAAAGTTACTTCTCCTTACTCATAAGTTTTCTTGTTATTGTCGGTGTCATAAAACTAGAGATATCAGGTACTGATCTCCTAAACAGCTGCGGCAATAAGCTTGTATTGGCGAATCATCCGTCGTATTTGGACATTGTCATACTACTTTCTATATTGCCCAATGCTTGTTGTATAATAAACAGCAAGTTGTTGGCGAATCCATTTATAGGTTGGATCGTACGCGCTGCGAATTACATAAGCAACGATTCTGATGCTGAAAGACTTGTAGATGATTGTGTGAAGGTCCTTAAAAAGGGGGGCACACTAATTATTTTCCCTGAAGGAACACGTTCGATTCCTAATCAGAAGATTAGATTTCACAGAGGGAGTGCACATATTGCTTTAAGGAGTGGAGCTGATATTCAATTGTTGATTATTCACTGCAATCCGCCCCTTTTTGTAAAGGGAACTCCCTGGTATAAAATTCCAAAACAGGCGTCAAAATTCACAATTGGTATAAAGTCTCCTATAAAGGCACAGGATGCAATAGATATCACAGAACCTGATTCTATTGCTGCCCGCAAACTGACAAGGTTCATGGAAGAATACTACTCAAAGGAGATTTCAGCGGCATGATTAACCTTGAAGAGAAAGTAAAATCATTGATAATCGACACCCTGGCGCTGGAAGATATAACTCCCAAGGACATTGTTAACGATGCACCGCTTTTCGGTGAAGGTTTGGGCCTGGATTCTATCGATGCCCTTGAGTTAGGTATTGCCGTTTACAAAGAATATGGGATAAAAATTGAGGCGAGTGACAAGAATGTTCGTAATCATTTTAGTTCCGTATCGAACTTGGCCTGGATACTGTCAAGTCTTTTCTGTAAATTCTCACCAGGGCTTTATCCTCAAGGGTTTGCACGGTTTTCATTTTAGGCCGCTGCCCTTTCAATTTTTAACATCCTTAACTTAACCAGTATAGCTTTC
>Ga0315281_10004459_pt1 | contig 20291 bp, 33 predicted proteins | sample YL17G07_0_MG_FD_204540 | JGI IMG/M metagenome (GOLD analysis project Ga0315281, IMG submission 204540) | Sediment microbial communities from Yellowstone Lake, YNP, Wyoming, USA - YL17G07_0 | ecosystem: Environmental > Aquatic > Freshwater > Lake > Sediment | place: USA: Wyoming | collected...
CAACTTGCCCATGATTCTCGGCGTCGCCGCGGCTGCCGGTCTCGGGCTCATGCTTCTCACCAAGCCACAGCGCTCGAGGGCGTAGGAGGTTCGGCATGTACGAGAGAATGCCCGCGAACATCGGCGCCCTTCCGCGCTGGCTCACTCCCCCGAGCTGGCTGCGCAACATCGCCGGCAGCGTGTTCAAGGGCACTAAGGTCACGATCCCCACGCCGGCGGGCCCGCAGACTTTCGACCTGGGCAATCCCGCGGACGTGGCGGCACTCAAGAAGCTACTCACTGGCGCGAAGGTCAGCACGAGCGTAGGACAGCAACCTACCAACCCGCTCGACCAGGCGAATCGGGCCGTACAAGAGAACATCCCGGGCGGCTGGCTCACGATCATCGGGCTCGGCCTCGCCGGCTTTTTCCTGGTTCGCGCCCTCACGCAGCCGCGGCGCAGGAGCGCCTGACATGCCCGGCGTGGTTCAATGGGGAATCGACGAGCTGTTCGCCATGCTCGGGAAGATTCGCGCCGGCGCCGAGGCCGAGCGCGTCACAATCTCCGAGAACAACGGGCGGCTCGTCGCACTCAACGCGCGGGTGCAAGCGCTGCCCGCCTCCGCGAACAAGACCAAGATGCTCGCCTGGATCTCGCAGAGCGTGCGCCGTCAGGCTGAGATTGCCGGCACCTGGCGGGCGCTCTCCAAGCGCTTCGCGGACCTGTCGGCTCAGGTCAGCGCGTGGCTCAAGTCTGTCGGCATCGCGCCGAGCGCCGCGGGGCTGTCGGGCCTGGGCGAGCTCGGCGCCGTGTGGGTGGTGCCGGTCGCTATCGTCGCACTTGCGCTCGTGGCCTGGGCCGCGGTCGCGTTCATCCACGAGCGCAATCAGGTGCAGCTCAAGGCTATCGCCTTCCATGAACAGGCGTTCAATCAGCTCGTGAAGCAAGGGGCGAGCACCGCCGAGCTCGCGGCGTTCGTGGCCGGCGCGGACAAGCAGACCAAGGCGCTCGAGCCCAAGGGCGGAGACCCGCTGGGCGGACTCGGCAACGCGATCACGGCGCTCGTGATCGGCGCGGCCGTTGTCATGTTGCTCCCTACCATCATGCAGGCCGTGCGCCCGCGGAGGACTGGCGCGTGAAGCGGCAAACGTATGTCTTCCGGGGCTACTGCCAGGATCGCGGCTATGCGGACGTGCCGCTGGCCGTGCTCGTGCTCGAGCCTGACGTGCTCGGCGCGAATCGGCCGGGAGACCGGGAGCGCGTGCGCAAGCTCCTGACCCAAATCCGCGACGCGATTGCCGGGCATAGCTCGCTCGCCGTGACGCTGACGCGCCAGAATCCGCGGACGCTCGTGCATGGTGGCATGGCTCAGGCCGCGCTCTATCACGTCCTGAGCGGACGCGGCGCGCCGCTCGCGGACCTGTACGTTGGCAAGGCGTGGGCCCGGAAGGTGGCCCGCGTCTTCGCCGGATTCTACCGGGAGCCGGTGCGACTGGTGGAACACGCCAACTGGCCGCACGAGGGCCGCGAAGTGTGGGACGAGCCAACGGAGCGCGTTGCCGCCAATCCCTCCGCCCCGTGGCCCCCGCTGGTCAACGAAGTCTGGCACAACTGGCGGACGGGCGAAGATGCCACGGTGCGCACCGTCAAGGGCAACCGCGCCGAGCTGATGAGTCACAGAAGCGGGATGCGCGGGTGGCTCGATCGGCCCGACCTGCTTGACTCGTGGAAGCCCGCCGGCCGCGGGAATCCGCGTGCCGGAGAGCCGGACCCGTGGACCGGCGGCATCTATGTGGCGGACGGCTGGCTCGAGCTCACGCCGGCACAGTGGCGGAAGCTCTCGCGTGAGCGGAAGGGGCGCGCCGAAGCCGGCAGCAACTTCGCGCAAGCGTATGGTGTGGGCACACGCTATGCGCTCGTGCGCTCCGAGGCCGGGACCGGCATGCTCGCGCCGGTGCGTCTCACCACGGCCCGCGCTCCGCGACGCAACGCACGGCGCGCGGGGCCCGAGCTGCCGAAGTCTCACCGGCTCGCGGCGAAGCTCGTGCGCTCGCTCGGCTTCAATGCGATGGCCCATGAGATTCTGAGCGGCAAGCAGACCGCACCGCGGACCCTGCAGGCGCTCCTGAGCATGAAAGGCGTGCCCGAGAGCCGTAAGGTGATCCTCCGCCACGCACTCCAAGCCCTCGAGCGCGAGGCCGGCGGTGCTCGCGTCGTGAGCTCCGCGGCCGAGCTCGCAGCCGTCAAGCGTGAGGCGTTCGGCCAGCTCTCGCGCGAGCTCGGCCGGCCCGTGCGTGTGCCGAATCGCGGCCGTGTTCCAACGCACCGGCAAGCGTTGGGGATGCTCAAACGCCTCGAGGCGCACGAGCGAGCGAGCGTCAAGAATCCGTCCCGGCTTCCGCGTGTCGGCACCTACTGGCAGCGCACGAGCTATCCGCAACACCTGGCCCGCGTCGCTTCGACCGAACGAGCCAAGGGCGCCGCTCCGCCGATGGTCACGCTTCATGTCGTGACGGGGCACGGGGAGCTCATGGGGACAACGCGGCTCCCGGTCAATGAGTTTGCCGCGCTGTACGTTTCCCTCCCGGCCTCGAGTCCCTATCGCAAGACGTTGCCCAATCCTCACAGGCCGGCGCCGGCGGCAGCCCATGCGTGTCCGCCGTCCCCCGGCGCGCAGCCGGTGCATGCCCCGGCGCCGGCGGCGGGGAATCCCCTACCCCGCTGGGCGGACCCGCGGTCGATCCGCACCGTGCGCAGCGGTCGGGCGCTGGTCCGCGTCGCCTGCCCCCGCGGTCACTTTCACCCGCGGGCCCGCGGCCGGCGCAAGTGTGACGTGGCCACACGCGCCCTCGAGGTGCTCACGCCGAATCGTGGGCGTCTCATCCGAGAGCGCGTCAAGCTCCTGCACGATGTTCCGGGGCTCGGGCGCACGGGCGACGTGGTGACGGGAGAATACGGCTCACCCCCTCCGGGCTTCGGTGGTTTCGCCGGTTGGGAAGTGCTGCGCGGCGGGCGCGTGTTCTCGCTCGAGGAAGGAAGCGACGCGCAGCGGATCGGCCGCGAGAATCCCGTGCCGGAGGCCGCGGCGCAGACCTTTCGCATGTGGCACGAGTTTGACCCTCCGAGCCGGGTGAAGCCGGTGCGCGTGCCGTCGCGGGTGATCCCGCGGCATGTGGTACGGCTCGGGGAGATCACGCGCATCGACTACCGATCGGACAAGTGGAATCCTGGGAGGGTGGTGACGTACACGCACACGACGCGCGCCCCGCGTCCCATCCTCGTCACGGGCCCGGGCGCGCGCGGAACCTACATCGTCGGGGGTCGCATGCGCGTCACTCCCGATGGCCTGGTCAACTAGGGAAAGGAGCACGGTCATGGCAGGGAGTGAAGTGCTGGTGGTTGGCGCAGCGAATCCGCGCAAGAAGAAGGGCCGGAAGGTCCACCACAAGAAGCACCGCCGGCACGTCGCGCGGGCAGCGAATCCGACGCACCGCAAGCGGCACTATCGCCGGCACAACCCGGGGCGGAAGCACGGGCGCCGGCGCTACGTCCGCAACCCGCGGCTGCCGTTCGGGATCAACTTCCCGCAAATCCTGGGTGTGTCCGCGGGGCTCATCGGCACGGAGCTCGCTGGCGGCTGGCTCGCCAACATGCTTCCGGCCGAGTGGAAGAAGGACGCCAACGCGGTCAACATGGTGCGCATCGGCAGCAAGGCCGTGGTGGGCGTGGGTCTGCCGCTCGTGCTGAAGGGCATGCTGCCGCGTGGCCTGGGCGCTGCCATCGCCATCGGCGGCGGCGTGGCCGTGGTCTTCGATCTGTTCACGACCTTCGTGGGTCCGGCGGTCGGGCTCACCGGGTACGAGTACGGGCAGCTCGGCGCCTTCGAGACCGAGAGCATCGGAGAGCTCACCGCCGGAGACTCCGGCGAGGCGTTCGCGCAGGGCGCGTTCTAGCGCTCCGTAGGATCGGCGGCTACCTGGGGTCTCGCCGGCCCCGCACACACTCACTACGGGAAGGAGCACGACAATGCCGGACCGCATCCTCGACGACGTGGTTGCCGTCAACGTGCAATCGCTGTACGACACGGCCACGATTCCCGCCCCGGGCATCGCCACGCTGAGCTTTTTCCAGACTCCGCGCGGCGGCGCTGGCGGCAACTTCGCGGCGGCGGCTGCCGCGAAGACCTACGCCGACACCAACATGGAAGTCGCCGGCATGCTGCCGGCCGGTTTCAACTTCAAGGTGCTCGGCATCCGGCTGCAGCCTGGCTTCGGCATGACGCGGGCGGATTCGGTCGGCTGGTCGAGCGGGGCGTGGTTCACGTTCTGGCTCGGCTCGATCGCTCAGCTCCGCGTGCCGGTGGACACCGTTCCCGCTGGCGCGGGGCCGCACGGCTTCTATCAGCTCGCCGCGGCTGCCACCAATGCGGCGATGTCGCACGGTATGCCGGACATCCACAACGCCTACAACATCGGCCGCAAGCCCATCGACCTGCTGCAGGGAGTCAACTTCTACTGCACGGTCGATTGGACCGCGGTGATCGCTGTCACGGGCGTCGCGCCGGTGCAGCCGGCGCCGGGTCTGCCGCTCCGCTGCTACCTCGACGGTTTCTACTACCGGGCGCGCGGCTAGGCGTTCGGGATCCAGCGAGCGGGAGAGCAACACAGAGGCAGGGCGGGCCCGGAAGTCCCGGGCCCGCACCACACGCTAACACCGGAGGGATGCCGTGCCGGTTACCGGGCAGGCTCAGACACTCGCCCCGCGCATCGTGGGGCTCAACGCTCGTTCCGTCGCGGACGTGCGCCGTGACCAGTTTTTCCAGTACACGGCGACATTCACGTTCGTCACGGGGCTCGAGACGTTCGCGGTCAACATCACGGTCCTCAATGATGCGCACTTCATGTGCGTGAGCACGAGCTACGCCAACAGCCTCGAGGTCTCGACCGCGCTCGCGGGCGGCGCCGGCGGTCCGGTTGCCATCCTGAACGGCGGCGGGATCGTGCAGATCACGGACGGGCATGGCCGGCTGCTTTCCAATGCCGCGGTCCCGGTCACCTGCTTGTTCGGCACGGCGCGTGAGCCGTTCGTTTGGCCGTTCACTCACTGGTTCCGGGCCAACGGCTTCATCGGGCTCCAGGTCACGGGCGCCGGTGCGACGATGGCCGCCGGCGTGCTCCGGCTGGTCTTCAACGGCTTCAAGGTTCCGCCTTCGGCGCTGCCGAGCTCATAATGCAGACCACGTTCCCACAGCTCGGCTACCCGCCGGCGACGCGAGCGCGGCAGATCGCTGAGGTTGTCGCGCCTCTGGATTCTCCGGCAGCCCCTTCGTCTTCGGGGCTGCCGGCGGCGCTGTCGCCGGAACAGGGCATTTACGTCCGGCTGTCGGGAGCCAACTTCCCGCCGGCTGGTTCTATCCCGGTCGACGAGCCGGCAGACGGCAACCTGGCCCCGGCTACCACCACCACGCTGCTGACCTACCTCGTGCCGAGCAACCTGCGGCTGCGCGTCGCCGGCATCGGCTTCGGCGCGACCGATCTCTTGGCGTGCGCGTTCCTGACCTGGGCGCTGTTCGTCGACGCCGATCCCGTGTCCGGCTATCGCTCACAGCCCGCGGCCGTGGGATCGCTGCGCAACCTCTCACCGATCGTGCTCGTGGTGCCGGCGGATCGGCGGCTCAACGTGGTGGTCACGATCAGCGCCAACGCGGTTTGGACCTACCGCTATGAGTGCCGGATCGCCGGCTGGCTCTGGCAGGAAAGGATGGATCGCTAATGCCTCAGCCTCCCGTCACGCCGATCTTTTCGACCGAGCCGACGAGACCGATCCCCTCGTGTACTCAATGGACGTTCCCGGGCTCGCGGGCGGCGGTGCCCACGGTGCTGCAACCCCTGGGCGCCGCCGGCGACACGATCACGGCGGAGTTTGACGTTGCGTTCGGGATCACGGACGAGAACCAGCTTCAGCCGGGAGACTGGCCGAACGCCACGGGGGGCGGTCACGGCACGCAACCGCCTCATGCGGTCGGGCCCTTCTTGGATGCGGCGGCGTTCATCGTCGCCACGGTTGCCGGCAGCTCGGCGCTGATTACGGTCGAGTACGCGATTGACCAGAGCTGTGTCTATCATCTAGTCACGCCGGGAACCGTGGTGCCGGATCAGGTCTTCACCAACGTATCCGGGTTGCGGATCACGGGGCGCTTTGTTCGCGTCAGGCTCCAGAATCGGGATGCCGTGGCCGGCCACACGCTCACGGTCGAGTTTGGTGCCTACGTTCGGTCAACCTAATGTCTTCGGCCCTGGCGTTCTCCGGCTCCGTGCCGGTCAATCAGCTCGACGCGCTGCCGCTGTTGACGGCTGACCAGCTCGCCTACGGCGGCACGGTCTCCATTATCAGCGGCCAGGTCAACCGCTACTTTTCGCCGGCTGATACCGGCGTGAACGGCGCGACCATGAACACGGTCGACCCGAGCGGCGCGCTGTCCGGCTTCCCGAGCAACAACTATCGGCACATCATCCAAACCAACACCTTGGACGTGCGGGGCTGCACGTTTTTCACGGTGCTCCTGGCCGTGAAGATCACAGCGGTCAATCAGGAGAAGGTGGGCGGTGTCTTCAAGCCGCTGGTCATGGACCTGTTCATAACGTCGCCGGTGCCTGGCGCGGGCACGGACGTTTCCCCGATGTGGACCGCTGCCTATGGCGCGGGTCCGGCCGGCGCGGGCACGGGTGGCGCCTGGCCGCGCGCAGCACGGCTCACGCTGCAGCCGGCAAAGCAGGCGCCTCCGTTCTACAAGTCTTCCGGTATCAGCTTCCAAATCGGCGGCGTGGGGCCCACGACTAATGTGGCGTGTGGGAGCCTGGGCTTCGTGCAGCTCTGGTTCAACTTCTACAACGGTGACGCGGGCCCACCCACGCCTTTCGATGATACGGGCTCGCTGGCTTACTGTTCCGTGTACGGGTCGAGCTAACATGCCGGCGGCTGCCTATCTTCCCGTCAATCAGCTACGGGCGTTCCCGCTCCTGAGTGCGCCCGGCTACGCGGTGCAGAACGGTGACGTGCAGGTACTCCAGGGCCGGCGCTCGATCACGTTCTCGCCGGCACAGACCGGCATCAATGGCTGGCCGTGCAACTTCGGAGACACAGACGGACAGTTCAAGGCCACGAGCAACTATCTCAACGTGCGCGGGTGCTCGCGCTTCTCGCTGCTAGTGTCGATGCGCATGTTTGAGCCCAAGAACGACAACCAGAGCGGCGGCGGTCCGTTGGCGCTGTCGCTCTACGTCCAGAACCAGGTGCAGATTCCCGCCGGCGGAACGGCGGACCCGATCACGGACGGCGACGGGATCATCGAGTGGCCTTTCTCGTGCTCTGCGACGTTCTTGCACAGCGGTTTCAACTTCGGACCTGGGCCGTGGCCGTTCTATAACATCGGCTACAAGTCCATATCCCTGCACTTCACCGGCTACGGCAGATCCAGCCTCAGCCCGCCGGGCGGAGGCTCGGGCGTGATTCGGCTTTGGCTGCGCGGCAGCGGAGGCGTGGCGATTCCCGACAACGCCTTTCCGACGCTGTACGCGACGCTGCTTGCACAGAGCTAGGGGGTAGCATGGCGGCGCCTGACTTTGGACCCTTCCCGAATCCGCCAACGTTGCGCGACCCGCTACACACCCCGGTCGACGGCGCGACGGTCAAGTCCGACGCGGCGGACCTACCGTTCAAGCCGCGGGCCATCCATGTCAGTGTGGCTGGCAACGTGAAGTACACCGCGAACGGCGTGACCATCGGGCCGGAAGCCTGGGAAGTCGGTTGGCATCCGGTGCGCATCGATCGGCTCTGGTCCACGGGGCTCTCGGCAACGCTGACCCTCTGGCGCTGACATGATCGGCGCCGGCATGGGAGCGGGGCCGATCGTGCGGCCGTTCTATAACCACGTCGCCGTAGCGTTCCCGAGCATCGTCCGCACCCTTCGCGGCAACGTGGTATCCAACGGGGTCACGGCTACGCTCGCCAACGTGACGCTTGCACTCAATGAGCTCTTGGTGGTCTCGACCTGCTTTGACCAGGCCGACAGCCGCATCATCAATAGCGTGGCCTGGGGCGTGACGGGCCTCCTGCAGCAAGGCGACCAGGCATTCGACATCCTCAGCGACGACGAGCTTGAGCTCTGGACCATCCGGGCGCCCGTGGCCGCGACCCGCAACGTGGTCTTGACCTGGAGCGGGCCCGTTCACTCGGTCACGATCGTAGAGAGCTACACCAACATCACGAGCAACGTCGTGGACCGGCAGGCGACGGATGCGGCGCCGCCCCACATTCTGGGCAGCATCCCGGACAGCGGGCTCACCGCGGTAACGTCGCAAGCGCATGAGCTCATCCTGGGCCACATCGGGGTCAATACGAAGATCCCGTTCGGCACCTGGATTGCCCCGCTCGTGCCCGCCTTCGACCAGTTCAACGACGCCAGCATCGACGGCAACTACTTGAGTACGGCCTGGTATGAGGGCCTGGCGCCGGCGGCGTTTCGCGCCGCGTTCAACGGCGGCCAGGCCGGGAAGGGGTGGGCAGCGTTCTGTACCACGTTCCGCGCCGTGTAGGGTAGGGCTTGACGGCACACCCGGACGGGTGTAGGCTGTTCCCTATCCGCAAGCCGGGCACGGCCGGCTCACCGCGGGCGCTAGGCGCCGTGACCGCTGGCGCGTGGAGGGGTCCATGCTCGAGGCCGGGCTCATCGTTCTGTTCATCGACCTCCTGTGGTGGATTCGCCGTTAGCTCGGAGGGGCGGGCACAATGGCAAAGGGAAGTGTCACGGTGCGCTGGAGTCGCACGGGCGGCGCCGTGCTCGCGCACCGCGGGCCGCAAGGGGAGCGGTTCACTGTGTTCCGCCCCGCCGGTTCTACGCTCGGCGTGATCGAAGCGGCGCGCATCCTGGGAACGTATGACTTGAAGCTGTACCGCTGGCGTCGCGCGGGCCGGTTGAAGATGGTCCGCCGTGCCGGTCACTGGCGCGTTCCGCTCTCCGAGGTTCGCCGGCTCATGCAGAGAGGGGACCATGCGTAGAAAGCTGAGACGTTCACGGGCGCGCCTGTTCCGCGTGCACCAGTATCGCCAGAGCGCGGCCCATTCTCGGGCGCTCGTGCGCGAAGACCGGCAGCAAGTCGAGGCCGCACGGCTCGGCGCGCTGGCTGCCGCGGCCGGCGCGAAGCTCCTGCACCTGCAGGCCGTGGAACAGCGGCGCAAGCTGCGCGAGTGCCGGAGCCGACTCGCTCGGCACCTGCGGCGGCTCAAGGCCGCGGAGTCGCGGAGTTAGGCCGTGGCGACCATTGCCCCTGAGGTTGTGAGCGAGCTGCACGCGGCGCTCAAGGAAGCCGAGAAGCTAGGGGACATGGGCAAGGAGTCCCCGGCCATCGCCGTGCTCGCCTCTCTCCGCTTTCAGAACCTCACCGCTCGCGCCCTCGTGACGCTCATGGCGTACCTGAGCGAGCCCGCACCGGCGATTTGCCGCGGCAAGCTGGAGGGGCTCAGGAGCGTGCTCGCGCTCTGCGCCGATGCGCACCAGGCGCGCAACTACACCGAGGCCGGCGTGGGCTATCAGGGCGTGCTCGCCACGGCCGCGGTTATGATCCTCGACACGATGGTAGGAGCCTGACCGTGGCCTGCAAGCGCACGAGAATCGAGCGAGGTCGACGCCGGCGTTGCCGGCGCGCCTGGCGACGGTCGAGCACCGTGCGCCGGCTCGTGGACCGCGCCGCGGGGCTCGGCACGCTCGCTCTCATCCTGCAACACTTCCTTCCGAGGGACTAAGGTGGCAACGATACCCAAGACACAGCCGGCCGAGCTGCTACAGTCGGGGACGTTCCCGGCCGTGCCGTCGAGCGCAGAGCTCGGCTTTCGGGGTGAGCGTTTGGTGGGCTTCATGTTGAAGACTCTGAGACGGCGCGGCGCCATTGTGGGAGGGGTCTCCGTGGCGTTGCGCCGCTCTCTCGTGCAGAGCGTGAGCGCTCGGCTGTCCTTGGATTCCGAGCGCTGGCGCCGGGAAGATCGCGCGGAGGGCTTGCGCCGTGAAGACCCAACGTAGCAACCCCGAGGGCTGGCGCTCGTATGGGCCAGGGAAGTTTGACAGCATGGTGGACAGCTTCCTGTACTCCGCGACGCTGGAGGGTTGGGGAGACGAGGAAACCGGCGACGTCGAGGGCCCCGGTGCCTACACGCTCATCGTGGGCAGCATCCTCGAGGCGGCGGAGGCCGGCGCCAAGAACGAGAACGAGACCCTGACCGAAGCGGAGCGCGACGAGCTCAAGGACGATCGCGCCGTGATCCTGCGCGAAGACTCTCAGGGCTTCGTCTCCGTGGACTACTACGAGAGCGAAGCCGATGCCCGACACGACTGGAAAGAGATCGAGGAAGACGTTGCCGGCTTCTACGAGGAAGACGAGGGCGAAGAAGACGGCGAAGACGAGAGCGGCGGTTAGCTGCGCGCTCAGGATGCGCAGAGCTACGGGCTGCCCGCTCGGGGCCGAGCTCGAGAGTCTCCTGGCGCGCACGGCGCTCCGCGGCGCCGCGCACGGCTGGCGGCGCGGGGTGCGCTCGTGTGTGGCGACACTACGCAACGAAGGCATGGGGCCCGCGGCGGTCCGCATCGCGCCGCTGGAAGACGTTGCGGGCAACGTGCTGGAGATGGACGGATAGGGCCCGCGGAATCACAGCCGGGGCAACCGGGGGAATCGCTCGCAGTCTTCCCCCGTCCGCGGGCCCGGCACAGTGACGGCGATGGGCAACGCTCGCGGGAGCGTCCGGCAAGCGGCCGGCGCCCTCGCCGTTTGACCAAGAAGGGAGGCGCAGCATGTGGTTCAACGTGATCGCATCCTTGCTCGGGGCCGCGGCCGTGGCCGTGGGCGCGTGGATTCCGGGCCGTCTCAAGAAGCCCACGGACCTCGAGCGCGCCGATCTGTTGGCGAAGATCGCCAGCGCTGCCGCGGCCCTGGCCCTGTCCATGTTCCCCAACGCGAAGTGGAGCGAGCTGCTCAACTTCGTGGTGCAGCAAATCGCTGCCGCGGCCGGACTGCCCACCAAGAACGCGGACGCTATCAAACGCGCCGCGGTGCAGGCGCTCATGGAGCGGGGCAAGACTCCCGATGCCGCAGCTCCCCGTTGAGCTCATCATTGGCGTCGCCGTCGCCGGCGCCGTGCTCGGCGTGCTCGGCGTGCTCGGCACCTTGCTCGCAATCGTGGCGAAGCTCGATGCCAGGTACATAACGCGAGCTGAGGCCGTGGTGCAGCTCGCAGCGCTCGCGGCGGGCCAGGCGCGGATTGAGGCCGCGCTGACCCGCCACGTCGAGCGAGAGGGCGGCGGCTAATGCTGCGACGGCTCACGCGCGAGCGCTACCTGAGCGACGCGGAGCTGGCCCGGTTCATGGCCGTGATCCGCGAGCGCCGGCACAAGCACCGGCCGCGCGACTATGCGCTTTTTTCCGTGCTGGCGAACACGGGCATGCGGCCATCGGAAGCGCTCGCGCTCACGCTCGCGGACTTGCAGCTCGAGGGCGCTGAGCCTCTTGTGCGCCTACATCGGGCGTCAAAACCTCGTGTGCCTGAGCCAATCAATGAGCTCGTACTACATGAGTCCGTGACGTCGATTCTCCGGGCACACGCGGCCAGTCTTCCGGCCGATCCGTCCGGCAGGGTGTTCGCCATTACGAGGCGGCAGGCGGAGCGGCTTTTTCACTACTACACGAGCAAGGCCGGGCTCTGGTCGGGCTTCAAGCTGTTTGCCCTGCGCCACGGGGCGGGGATGAGACTGTGGCGAACGACGCGAGACCTTCGGCTTGTGCAGGCCATTCTTGGGCATCGCCAGCTTGAGAGCGTCGCTGCTTACGTTCACACGAGCCAGGAACAGGTGCGGCGCGCCCTGGATCTTGCCGACAGCGCCGCGTGAGGGGACTACCATGCCGGAGCCGAACGGACCGCAAATCAGCCCGCTGCAGATGCCGATGGGCGGGGAGTCGCTTGCCGTAGTCGCAGACGCCAACCCCGAGCTCTACCCGCTCGGGCTGCATGTCGATCTTCGTGTGCCCGGGTCTCTGGCGCCGATGGCTTTTATTCCGGTGCCGAAGGGCTGCATGCTCGCAATCGTGCCCCCGGGCATGTCCTCTCAGCTCCGTGACGCGCTCCGCCGTGAGCTCGCGAAGCGTGCGCAGACGCCTCCGGGCCCCGGTCAGGTTGCGCCCCCGGGCTTCAAGGGGTAACTCCGATGCGTTTTGACGCGGAAGTGAGCGCCGCGGTGAGTGCCGCGCGCCGTGTGTACGGAATCAGCGTTGACCCGGCGCTCGTGCATGCGGTGATCCAGAAAGAGACCGGGCACACGGCCCCGGCCGCGGGCACTCCCGAGCCGGGGGGCCGCTTCTCTTACGGTCCAATGCAGGTCTTGGACAGCACGGCCAGGCTGCACGGCATCGAAGACCCCGCCACGTTGCTCGTTCCGAGCCTCGGTATCCGCATCGGCACCTATGAGCTCGCGCGCTTGCTCAAGAAGTTTGGGGGCAGCGTGGCCCGTGCCCTCGCCGGCTACAACGCGGGGCCCGGCTACGGGGATGCCGTGCTCGCGTTCTGGCGTAAGTACCGCGGCCAACTCGGGGGCGCGCTCGCTGGATCTGCCGCGGGTCTCGTGGGCGGGGGCCTGGCGCTGTTGCTCGTGACCGCTCTCATGACCGCGCGCCGGCGCCGGCGCGCGGCTTGACGGGGCGAGCATGACGCTGCCCCGGATTCTCGCGCTACGGCTCACCGGGCTGCGCGTCGCCGTGGACGTGCAACACCTGTTCCGGCCGAGCAAGCCGAAGGACCAAGGCGCCGTTTTCACCTTTCCAGACGGAACGCACCGGACCGAGGGATCGATCGCACTCGCCTACGCTCAGGAGCTCGTGAGCTGGCTCGGGGCGAGAGGCGCCACGGTCTTCACCAATGATCCAGTCGCCCCCGATCCCGTCATGGTGGGGGAGTGGAGCGGGCCCTATTCGAGCCGCAACGCGGAGGCGAACAAGCTGCAGGTCCACGCCTACCTTGCTTGCCACGTCAACGCCGGCCGCGGCTGCTACGGCGCGGTCGAGGCGTTGAACGGCTCGCCGGGCGTTGCCCTCGCCGCGGCCATCGTGCGCCGGCTCGTGACCTGGCCCGAGCTCCGGCTATCGCGCGTGGTCCGGCTCAACCCGAGCGACCGCGGGGGCGTCTGTATCCGAGGCGTGGAGTCCGGGCGCGCCGCCGTCTTGCTCGAGCCGCTGTTCGGAGACTGCACCGCGCACCAAGCTATCATTCTGCGGCACGGCGGGCTCGCGGACCTCGCCGGCGCCCTGGGCGAAGGGCTGGCCGCGTGGTACGAGTCGCGGTGATCGGCGCCGTCGCGGGCGCCTACATCGTCGGCCGAGAAGACCGGCGCGCGGGCCAGCGGGCCAAGACCGCGAGAGAGCGCGGCGAGTCCGCTGGTCTGCACCGTTTCTATCTCCTCGGCTTCTCTGACTTCCGCTGGACCCGTGGGGCCGGATTCCCGCAACTGGAGCTCCCGGGGGTGTTTTCGGCTTCCCAGGATGCCCGGAGAGCTCGACTTGACACATCCCCTGGCCGTTGACCCTCGCCAGCTCGGACGCTTGGGCACGAGTGCGCCGCGGACCCCGGAGGCAGCCCCGGGGCCCGGCGCCGGCGGGGGGCTCGCCACGGCAGCCGGAAGGTGGCCGGCTGAAGGGGCGGCGGCTCGCACCTCGCCCCGCTCCGCCGTGGTCGGGCCGCTACCGCTTTCGCACTCCCGAGAGTGCCGATTGCATTGACCCCGCCCCGGCGCCGGCTGTAAGATGTGACACAACACACGGCACGCGGCATGCACTACTCCCCGCGGACCCCAAGCCGCTAGGAGGGCACCGTGAAGATGCTCAACGTCTTCGGAATCGTCAGTCCGCTCGATCGCGCCAAGCAACTTTTTCATGCGACGTGGCACGTTGCCACGCGCGCCGTGATCCGCACCGGACCCCGCTCCGTGTCCTGGGTGATCTATGCCGATCCCCACGGCCACGGCCGCATCCCTGATGTGATCGTGGCCGGCGGAGTCGCGGACACCCGCGCTCAGGCAGACGAGGCCATGACGCGCAGCTTTGAGCTGTGGACCATCGCAGGCCCGGCCGGCATGGTCGGCCGCGCGGAGTGGTGATTGCATGCTAGAGGTTGATCTTGCCGCGTCTGTTGTCGAGCACTTTCAGGCATTAGGCGCTGTGTTCCCCGAAGTGTCTTGCTGGACCGCCGGGGACCGGGCCGATCTTGTCGTGGTGCGCTCAGACGCGAGTCTGGATCTGTGTGAGTGTAAGGTTCGGCCATGCGCCAAGCTGCTTCGGCAAATCCAGTGTTGGGCGGGCCATGCCGAGCGCCGTTGGGTAGCCTATGAGCCTCCGCGCCGGGATGGGCGGTCCGTGGTTCTGTATGCTTGTATGCAACAGAGCGAAGTGCAGGCCAAGAAGTGAGACCCTACTACCAGGCCGGCGGGGTCACGATCTATCACGCCGATTGCTTCGACGTGCTTCCCGAGCTCGCCGGCTCTGGCTTTCACCTGTGCGTGACCGATCCGCCCTTCGGGGACACTAACCTCGATTGGGACGTGCGGGCTCCGCGCTGGCTCGATAGCGTCGGGCCCGTGCTGTTGCCGGCGGCATCGGTCTGGTTTTTCACGTCGCTGCGCTACCTGTTGGCCGCGTGGCCGGCGTTCAAGGGCTGGTCTCTCGCGCAAGAAGTGGTGTGGGAGAAGCACAACGGCACCAACTTGAGGCGTGACCGCTTTCGGCGCGTGCATGAGCTGGCCGTACAGATTTACCGCGGGCCCTGGTCCGCCGTGTGGAGCGTGCCGCCGCGCGTGTACCAGGCAAGGGCTCGCGTGGTGCGCAGGCAGTCTCGACCGGCTCAGTGGCTCGGAGCTCGAGGCGCCGTGAGATTCGTGCAGCCCGCGGGAGTCACCAAGCTCCAGCGCAGCGTGATCCGAGCGCGCAGCCTGCACCGCCGCGGGCACCATCCCACGCAAAAGCCGCTCAGCGTGGTGCGCCCGCTTGTGGAATGTTCGTGCCCTCCCGGGGGCACGGTGCTCGACCCGTTCATGGGCTCGGGCACGACACTCGTGGCGGCGCTCGTGTCTCGGCGCTCGGCCGTGGGGATTGAGCGGGACGAGCGCTATTGCGAGGTTGCCGCGCGCCGGTGCTCGCAGGGCAATCTCGAGCTCGCCGGCGAGGGAGGCTGCGATGGTTCTGGCGCTGGCCGTTGACCGAGAGGGGTTTTCGCTCGCCTGGGTTGGCAAGCTCGTTTATGTCTGCGCGGCCGGCAAGGCGCGTGACCAGTGGCTCGAGGGCTGGCGCGGCTCGCCGGCGGGCGCCTACCCGTTTCGCCGACGGGACGTGGGGCCGCTCATGTTTGCCGTCGCCGGCGTTCGGTCTGAGAACAAGGGAGGGGACAATGCCGCTACCGTTGGGAGTGACCAGGGCTGAGCTCGTGGAGCTCGTGAAGCTCGTGCTCGGAGACGTCGAGGCCGTGAAAGAAGCGCGCTGGCACTCGCTGCAACTCCAGCCGTCCGCGCGCAGTCTGCGCCTCACGTTCACGATCGTCCCAGGGATGCACCTGGGGACGTATCTCGTCCCGATCCCGCCGGAAGTGCTCGCGGCCATCGCGGACCGAGACCAGCGGAATCCCTACAACTCGGGCGAGGTCAGGATCGACGTCGACCTGGCCGAGCCCACCACGGTCCCCGAGCCCGCGCCGGCGCCGCCGCAATCGTGAAGCGCCGCGGGCTGGTTCTCGCGCGGCTCATGCGCCGGCGCGCCGAGCTCGGGGCGCGCCAGGCGTACCGGCGCCGAGTCAGGCGCCGCGGACCCGGCTGCAACCTGTACCTCGCCGCGGTGCGCGTAGGCTGGCGCCCCGCGCCGGCAGACTGGCTCGAGGGGGTCTTGGCGGTTGGGCCCGAGCGGGGCCCGCGCTGGCGCTGGCTCCGCTGGATCCTGGGGCGGCTCCTATCCTGGCTCGCGGTCCGTCCCCGTGTCGTTTGACCCAAGAGACTACCCCCCGTGCTGGCGCCTGCTTTCGCTCTGGCTGCGCTTCGTGCGGGCGGACAACCGTTGCGAGTGCCGCGGCGAGTGCGGGAAGGATCACGCCGGCCGATGCTCGGCCCGCCAGGGCGACGCGCTGAGCTCCGGCTATCGCGTGGTGCTCACCACGGCGCACCTGTGGCGAGGGCCCTGCGCGGAGCACCACGCGCAGGGCGTGAAGTGCGGAGACCCGAACCACCTGGCCGTCATGTGCCAGCGCTGCCACCTGATTTACGACCGTCCCCACCACGTTGCTCGGGCGAGACACACGCGCTGGACGCGGAGAGCGGCGGGAGACCTGTTCCTGGGCCCGTAGGCTGCGCCTGTTGACCGTAGGGCCCTAATCTCGTGCGGGGGAGGCTCAAGCCTCGTGGGTTTCCGCCAGGAGTCCGCTGCCCTCAAGGTCCGTGGGCTCACGCCAACGGCCAAGCACGTCCTGCAAGTGCTTGCCTTCCATGCCTGTGAGAAGTGCGGCCGGTCACGGCCGGGAGTCCCCTTGCTCATGGATGAGACCGCCCTGGCCGAGCGCGCGGTCCGCGAGGCACTCGAGACGCTGCGCGGCAAGCCCGAGCTCCTGAGCGTGTACCGCTACCCTCGCGGGGGCCGCGGGGTCACAACGGAATACATTGTCATGGCAGGGGTTGCGCGGGTTTCCACAGCGGATTGTGGATTCTGTACCTCGCGCGGAGATACCCTGCACACGGCGCAGGGTAAGCGCGGACGGCGGGGCGAAAACCCTGCACCGGAGGGCTCGAAAACCCTGCACCACGGGGGTAACCAACCATCAGTACAACCTCAACCATCAGCCTCGCTGCGCTCGGCAGCCGGCCCTAGCGGGCCGGAAGTGGAACCTCCCCCGCCAACCCCCCCGCTTACGAGCCCCACACCCCCCCCAGCGCCCCAATCAGCCACCGAGGTCCGCGAGCTCATCGACCACACCCTCACTCAGCTCGGCCTCAAGCGGCAACGCCGAACACCCCCGGAGACAGCAACCCCGTCCTGACAAGAGGGCACCACACACCCCACGGCGCGCGGTGCCCTGTGCATCGAACGGCTCAGCTCGGGGGGCTCGCCTCGTCTTCCTGTGGCGGAGCTCGCAACTCTCCGAGCACCGCGTCGACGAAGCTGCGCGCCGCGGGAGTGCCGAACACCGGGAATCGGTCTTGCACCTGGGCGAGCTCGGCCATGACAGCATCCGTGCTCGCGCTCACGAGCATGCTGAGCTGACCATCGCTGAGGATGTGCTCGAGCACGCCGGCGAAGTCTCCCGGGTCTTGCTCGTCCGTGATCGCACGCGCCAGAGATTCCACGGCGACAGCCCAACGCTGCCGGTCCGCGTCTTCGGTCTCGTCCACCACAACCGCCTCAGACTGCACGGCGGCGGGAGCTGGCGCCGGCGGAGCTACCGGCGAGCCGGACGCAGCCGGACCCGGTGATGGCGGGGGACCGCCCGGCGCCGCGGGTCTCCGCCCCGCCGTGCGCTGCCGTGCCTGCATGTTCGCGGCGATGCGGTCCAGGTGCGGACCCAGGCGGTCTATCACGGCGAGCCACGGGTTTGCTCCGCCGTCCTGATTGCGACCGAGGTCGATGCCCGTGGTCACGAGCCCGATCATTTCCTTGAGCATCCCGCTATCGATCGGCGGGCGCTGCTCTCCTTGCAGGAACGGCAGGAGCTGCAGAAACTCCTTGAAGCCGAACACCTGACCTGGCGGAGTCTGTGGCGGCTCGCGCTGCGCGAGCTGTGTAAGCTGGTCCACAACGCGCGTGAGCTGTTGGGTCAGGGCTCCGAGCTCGCTCGAGGGAGCGCTCGCGGGGACCGCGGCCGGCGCCGGCGCTGACCCGGGCGGCGGCACGATCGGTGCGACGCGCGGGGGCCCGTCGATCGTGAGCATGAAACCGCGCTGCTTGGTGCCGGCGACGTAGCCGCATATCTTGTAGTGACCCCCGCCACATTGAGCGCGCACGTCTTCCACATCGAGCGGCCCGTACAGCTTGGCGACGTAGCGCGGGCCCTTCGTGGGCGCGGTCTTGTCTCGCGCCTCCCCGGGCGCGGGCTGCCGCCAGATGTACCAGACCCAACTCTGATAGCGCTCGTCCTGCAACGCGGCGAGGTCTCCCGGGTCTTCGATCTCGACGTCTTCCACCTGTCCGGGCGGCTCGGCTCCGGCCGGCGGTTGCTCGGGGTCCGCGCCTGGGGGCACTACTACCCGTCCGGCGGGCGTGCTGGATCTCATCGTGTCCTCGCTTTCCGTGCGCTGGTCAGGGGCCGGGGCAAGCGGTTACGGTAGGCGTTCTGACCTATTCGGTCAATCAGAATCGGGTCAGCGTCGCGGTCAGCGCCAAAGGCGACACTTCGCGTTTTCGCTTGCAATCCCTTCGTGGCTGCGCTACTCCGGCACCATGTTCCGCCTCACACAGACGCGGGCCACGCTCGGCCGGCTGCCTTCCGGCGATGCCGGCACGCGCGCCACGTTGGGGATCATGCAACGCCTGGCGGAAGCCGGCGCGAAGGACTTGACTGTTCGTGAGGCCGCGCTTGGTATCCTCCGCGCGTCAGGCATCCCCTCACACGACTACCGCCGCGAGCTCGAGGCTCTGTTCCGCTTCGTGCGGGATCGCATCCGTTTCACCCGGGACGTTTACGGCGTTGAGACCCTGCAGGCCGCGGGCTACACCCTTCAGCACCAAGCCGGCGATTGCGACGATCGCGCCGTACTCCTGGCCGCGCTCGTGCGCTCGGTCGGCATCCCCGCGGCGCTGCGCTTCCGCGTGATCGCCACCAACCCGGGAGCCCCGTCGCGCTTCACCCACGTCTATGTCATGGCTCGGATCGCTGGCCGTGACGTTGCTCTCGATCCTACCTACACCACGACACCCGCGGGCTGGCAGTATCCGGGCCGGCTGCGCGTGGGGGAGCTTCCCGCATGAGCTACGAGCTCGGAGACTTTGGACAGTCAATGGCGGCGAGCCGCGCAGCGGTGCGGCAGCTCGGCGCCCGCGTGGTTCGCAACAAGCTACTCGCCGGGCGGCGCAGGCGGCTCCCGCTGCATCCGGCCACGCGGCTGAGCTTCGCCCGGCGGCTCGCGCTGCCGGCTCCGTCGCGCCTGGGAGACCTGCCCGAGCCGGAGCTCATGGGCTGGTACGGACAAGACCCTACCGAGCCGGAAGGTCTCGGCAAGTTCAGCCTGAAGAGGATGTTCACCCCGCCCAAGGCGATTCGGAAGCTCACGCTCAAGAAGGTCATCAAGCCCCTGGCGCTCGTGGCCGCGGGCGCGCTCCTGGCTCCCGTGATCCTGCCGGTTGCCGGTGCTGTCGCTGGCGGAACTCTCCGCGCCGGAGCCGCGGCCGGCCGCGGTCTGTTCGGAGCGGCCAAGGGCATTTTCGGCAAGTGGAAGCTGCCGGCCATCCCCAAGACGAAGCCGATCACGATTCCCGCGGAAGTGCTGAAGGAAGCGCAGGAGGCCGCGACCGCGGGCGCGGCGGCACTCACCACGCGCGCCGTGCAGTCTGTGACCGAGGCGCTGCAGCCTTCGGCGCCCGTTCCCACACCCGCCGGCCCCACGCCGGCGCCAGGATACGAGGAAGCTCAGCAAGCGCCGGAACAGCCCGCCGGCGCCCCGAGCAACTTGCCCATGATTCTCGGCGTCGCCGCGGCTGCCGGTCTCGGGCTCATGCTTCTCACCAAGTCACAGCGCTCGAGGGCGTAGGAGGTTCGGCATGTACGAGAGAATGCCCGCGAACATCGGCGCCCTTCCGCGCTGGCTCACTCCCCCGAGCTGGCTGCGCAACATCGCCGGCAGCGTCTTCAAGGGCACCAAGGTCACGATCCCCACGCCGGCGGGCCCGCAGACTTTCGACCTGGGCAATCCCGCGGACGTGGCGGCACTCAAGCGGCTGCTCACCGGCGCGAAGGTCAGCACGCGCGTAGGGGCAGAGCCAACCAACCCCTTCGACCAGGCGAATCGGACCGTGCAAGAGAACGTCCCCGGCGGCTGGCTCACCATCATCGGGCTCGGCGTCGCCGGCTTTTTCCTGGTTCGCGCCCTCACGCAGCCGCGGCGCAGGAGCGCCTGACATGCCCGGCGTCGTTCAATGGGGAATCGACGAGCTGTTCGCCATGCTCGGGAAGATTCGCGCCGGCGCCGAGGCCGAGCGCGTCACAATCTCCGAGAACAACGGGCGGCTCGTCGCACTCAACGCGCGGGTGCAAGCGC
>Ga0315281_10004460_pt1 | contig 20288 bp, 18 predicted proteins | sample YL17G07_0_MG_FD_204540 | JGI IMG/M metagenome (GOLD analysis project Ga0315281, IMG submission 204540) | Sediment microbial communities from Yellowstone Lake, YNP, Wyoming, USA - YL17G07_0 | ecosystem: Environmental > Aquatic > Freshwater > Lake > Sediment | place: USA: Wyoming | collected...
CGATCCGCATACGGGCAAGCCGGCACCTCCAGGGAGTCCGGACGCCATCTTCGAGGTCTTCAGTTCAAAAAACACACCTGAGGAAATACTGGATAATCGCCCGACCGATTCAGGAAACAATTCCAGCGTACCGGAGATACAGGATATTTTCTGAATCATGTTGTTTCCTTTGTAAACACTGCACAGACATAAATGAGTCCCGGTTTGAAACATAAGGATTGCACAAAAACGCTCCCGGATACCGCCTGACATGGCCCGAACATGCATACTCCGTGTGGCGGTAGATACTCCGTTACGACGCCTGTTCGATTATTTGCCGCCGCATGAAAGCAGTTATGGTGCGTTAGTCCCAGGCCAGAGGTTACTGGTCCCTTTCGGTAAAAACAGGTCTTGTGTCGGTCTGCTGGTAAAGATCTCCGACACCAGCACGATCGCAACCCATAAATTAAAACGTGTCCTGAAAACACTGGATGCCGATCCGTTGTTCGAACCGAACCACCTGGATTTTTTGCTCTGGGCCTCCCGTTACTACCATCATGCCCCGGGTGAAGTGATTCTGGGCAGCCTGCCGAAATCTTTGCGGAGTGAAGCACCCGCGGTCAGAAAAAATATTTACAGCTGGAGATTGACTACGGCTGGGGAAAAGATTGAATTGCATACCATGGACACGGCCCCGAAGCAGAAAGCGATCATTAAACTTTTACTCGATACCCGGTCCGGCATACCGTCCAGCGAGGTACTGAAACAGTTCGGTAACTGCCATGCGGCCATCAAGGCTCTGGAAAACAAGAGACTCATTGCACGCCATATACAGACTGCCGGGCATTATGCAAAACCGCCGGATAAAAAAATCCCGGGGATCATTCTGAATAATGATCAGAAACAGGCGGTTACGACCATCATGTCTTCACGCAATCACTATCAACCATTTTTACTGAACGGTGTTACCGGCAGCGGCAAGACCGAAGTGTATATTCACAGCATAGCCACGATCCTGAAGGAAGGCCGGCAAGCACTGGTATTATTGCCGGAGATTGGACTCACACCACAATTCATTGAACGCATCAGACACCAGCTCGGCGCAGGAATAGCTGTACTGCATTCCGCCCTCTCTGACAAAGAACGCCTGCAGGCATGGTTAATGGCGCGTGATGGCGATATCAAGGTGATCATTGGCACCCGTTCCGCATTATGGACACCGTTTAAAAATCTGGGGATCATCATAATTGATGAAGAACATGATCTTTCATTCAAGCAGCAGGATGGCTTCAGGTATTCGGCGCGGGACATGGCGATTGCACGTGCGCAACGGGAAGATATTCCCGTGGTCCTGGGCTCCGCCACACCCGCGCTGGAATCCATTCTGAATGTAACCAGGGGCCGCTACCTGGAACTGCATCTGCCGGAACGGGCCGGGAACGCCAATATGCCGGATATTAAAATCATCGATCTGCGGAACAGCAGAATGGATGGTGCCGTTTCCATGCTGCTGCTTGAAGCGATCCGGAACCGACTGGACAAAAAAGAACAGGTGCTGCTGTTTCTGAACCGCCGCGGCTACGCCCCTGTTCTTATGTGCCATGATTGCGGCTGGATATACAAATGTCCCCGTTGTGATATACAAATGACCTATCACAAACATAACGGAAAACTTTGTTGTCATCATTGTGCCCACCAGGAAAACCGCAGGAACAACTGCCCCGGATGTGATGGGAGGAACATTGCCGAGATAGGTCATGGCACGCAACGTCTCACGGAAACACTTGCCGGACAATTCCCCAAGGCCTGCATCCTCCGCATCGACCGCGATTCGACCCGGCGCAAAGACGCCATGCAGAATATGATGGATGATATAAAGAATGGCGAGGTGGATATCCTTATCGGCACCCAGATGCTGGCCAAGGGACACCATTTCCCCGGTGTAACACTGGTTGGGATCATTGATGCGGATCGTGGTCTGTACAGTGTGGATTACCGCGCCAGTGAACGGATGGGACAGATCATCATGCAGGTCAGCGGCCGTGCCGGTCGCGCGGACAAACCGGGCACAGTGCTGATACAAACATATCACCCCGAACATCCTCTTTTGCAAACTCTGGCGCAACATGATTATGCCAGGTATACATCCGTGCTCATCAAGGAACGCAAGGAAGCAAGTCTGCCACCCTTCAGCCACCAGGTCCTGCTCAGGGCGGAGGCCAACAATATGCTGAGGGCAGAAAAGTTTCTGCAAACTGCGCGCGACAAGCTGCCGTCTGCCGACGGCAATCTCGAAATATTCGGGCCTCTTCCTGCCCCCATGGAAAAACGCGCTGGTCATTACCGCATGCAGTTGCTGCTGCAGGCACAGAACAGGGTCCGCCTGAGAAACCTGCTGGACGGGTGGATACCCGCTCTTGAGCAGTTGCCGGAAGCCCGCAGGGTGCGTTGGTCCATCGACGTTGATCCGCAGGATCTGTTTTAATGTACATGCACTCGCACTCTCTGCGTTCACACAATACGATATTTTATGTAAGGTTGGCGATAGAATGTTCCGCCTATCAGGAGTAGAACTATGTATGACCATGCCAGGAATACCGTTATTTGCCTCTTGTCAGTAATCGTATGCTGTCCTTTGGGCGCGAACGCACTGGATGTCCGCATCACACCGGACCTTGAATCGGTGGAGGTCATCCATGCCGGCAAAAAGGTCACCATCATGCGCAACCAGGACCCGGGCAACAAGGTCACGCCGGAATATGCCGGCACCTCCCGCAAATGTCCGCCTTTCTGTATTCAGCCGATGGTGATCGCCGCAGGAGTGGAAACCATCGGAGAACTTGAGATGCTCGACTACCTGAAACGCAGCAGCGGTGGTGACACATCCATACTGGTCATAGATTCACGCACGCCGGACTGGGTCAGTAAAGGGACGATACCAGGCTCCGTGAATATTCCATGGACAACGCTCTCACCGGATGCGGGCGCCGATCCTTTTGCGATCGCAGATCTCTTCCAGGAAAAATTCAGTGTCAAAACTTCGGAAGGGCTCTGGGACTTTACCAATGCCAAAACCCTGGTCCTGTTCTGCAACGGCATGTGGTGCGGCCAGTCACCCTCCAACATTCATTCCCTGCTGCGGTTCGGATACCCTCCTCACAAAATAAAATGGTACCGGGGGGGAATGCAGGATTGGGAAATACTGGGTCTTACCGTCGTCAGATAAATTCACGGCCATAAACAGGTGATACTGATGGATTGTTTTCCTGCTTGCGGGCTGACTGATTTGTCTTCTCGACAATCCGGCAGCAGGCTACAATGTGCGCCTTTTCACAGAGACCAGTCTTGAAACATCACTTGCAACAACTCGTTCGGGAGGCGCTCACGGCATTATGCCGGGAGGAAAATCTGCAACTGCATCCCGACGTTTCTATAAAGATCGAGAAAACCCGCGACGACAGACATGGTGATTTCGCCACCAACATTGCCATGCTGATTGCGGCACGTACCGGCGACAATCCGCGTGAACTGGCCCAGAAAATTGTCCGGTACCTGCCGGCATCGGACAGAGTGGCGCGTGCAGAAATAGCAGGCCCCGGTTTTATCAACTTTTTTCTGGAAAACCATGCCTGGGTGCAGACCATCGCAGCCATCCTGAAGGCCGGGGAAACCTACGGCCACTCCAATGAAGGCGCCGGGCAACGCATACTTATCGAATACGTCTCCGCCAATCCCACCGGCCCATTGCATATCGGGCATGGCCGTGGCGCCGCCTACGGCGCTGCTACCGCCAATCTGCTGGAGGCCATCGGCTACCGTGTCGAACGTGAATACTATGTAAATGACGCAGGCCGGCAAATGGACATCCTGGCCGTCAGTATCTGGCTGCGTTACCTGCAGTTGTGCGGTCAGGACATTACCCTCCCGGGCAACGCCTATCAGGGCGAATATATCAAGGACATCGCGCACAAGATTCACAAGGAAAGACAAACCGCGCTTGTGCATGAAAGTCCTGTGTTCTTTTACGGGCTTCATACTGAAACTGACGACGAAAAACGATTAGACAAGCTGATCGAACACGCCAAAAAAACATTGGGCGCGGCGGATTATCAATATGTATTTGATGCCGGCTTAAATGAGATACTGGCAGACATAGAGCAGGACCTGCGGGAGTTCGGCGTCACCTTCACCAACTGGTATTCCGAGCGCGGCCTGCTCGCCACGGAAAAAGTCGGGGATTGCATCACTTTGTTGAAAAGCCATGGCCACCTGTATGAAAAAGACGGCGCCTTATGGTTTAAATCCACGGACTTTGGCGACGAGAAGGACCGCGTTGTTGTCAGGGAGAATGGTCAACTGACTTATTTTGCATCCGATATCGCCTATCATCATGACAAGTTTGCACGCGGCTACGTGCGCGCCATAGATATCTGGGGCGCCGATCACCACGGCTACATGGCCAGGATCAAGGCGACATTGTCCGCCCTGGGCGATGACCCCGGCAAACTTGATATACTACTCGTGCAATTTGCCGCGCTCTATCGAGGAACCGAAAAAATACCGATGTCGACACGCGCCGGACAATTCGTGACCCTGAGGGAACTGCGTGAAGAAGTGGGGAAGGATGCAGCCCGATTCTTCTATGTCATGCGCAAAAGCGATCAGCACCTGGATTTTGATCTGGAACTGGCGAAATCACAATCGCAGGACAATCCGGTTTACTATATTCAATACGCGCATGCGCGCATATGCAGCGTTTTGCGCCAGATGCGCGAGAAAGACATGACCTTCAATCAGGAGGCGGGAACAGGACATCTGGGGCTGCTTATTGAAGCCGCCGAGCTGAAACTGCAGACCAGGCTGGCCGATTATCCGGAGGTGGTACGCAATGCCGCCGTTGACCATGCGCCGCACCAGCTTGGTTACTATTTACGCGATCTCGCCAACGACTTCCACGGTTATTACAATGCCTGCCAGATTCTTGTGGAAGATGACAATCTGCGCAACGCCAGACTGTGTCTGATCTGCGCCGTAAGACAGGTCATTCGGAATGGTCTTGAATTGTTGGGGGTCTCCGCACCGGAAATAATGTAATGACCAGGGATTATAAAAACATCAATCGCAAAAAGACCGTCACGTCCGGGCGACTGCAATCGCTGCTGACCTTTGCCACCGGATTGTTGGTCGGATTGCTGGTGGCCCTGATTGTCTACATGAAGGAACATCAGACCGGCCTCGCATCCTTGCAACAACCTGAATTGATCATACAAAATAAAAACAAACCCCGTCCGGTACCCACGGAAATCCTGGCCCAGGATGAAAACAGGAAAAAGGTTCCGCAACCACAATATGATTTTTACCAGATACTGCCCAACATGGAAGTCAACGTCTCGGAGTGGGAGGCCAAGGATCAGAAAACTACCGAACCCCTCCCCGACACCAGTGGCGTCTACATCCTGCAGGTGGGCTCCTTCGAGCAATATGAAGCCGCTGACGAGGCGAAGGCCCATCTGGCCCTGCTGGGGATCAAGGCCGATATACAACGCGTGGTAATCAATGGCCGCGAAGTCAGGTACCGGGTACGGGTGGGCCCTTACAAGGATCAAGCACGACTGGAAGAAGCGCGGAAGCTCCTGTTGTCCAATAATCTTGATTTTGTTCTGTTGAAGCTCAAGGTCAATGACATGTAATTACATGTCCGGCCCGGTTACCGGTAGTTGGCCCTGGATTACCAAAATGGGGCGTGATCGAGGGAGGGCTGCGCCATGTATAATCTCTCAAGTACGTACCACTGCGGCGGATCCCGCTGGTGGTGTCCGTGCGGGTGTAGTTCAATGGCAGAACATCAGCTTCCCAAGCTGAGAACGTGGGTTCGATTCCCATCACCCGCTCCATTTCAGACTGATTTATCAGGAAGCCATGCATCCCGAGGATCGGTACAAAAGGATCGATAGCACACGACATCCGCGGGATTGTCCGGTAAATTCATTCATCGAGCTTTTTTTTAACGATAATTTAAATTAATGTAGGCACTGACAGGGATAGACAATAACAAGCATGTGTATTTAGAATAGTCACAAACCCATATAATTCAATTAATTATAATGGCTCTCATCCGGTCGGTGACCCGACTTCCTGCCGGATTTGACCCTCATAACAAAAGGGGACCATGGGCACAGACTCACCAACAGTGGTGGTGGTTGACGACAGTCCGGCCATCAGGAAATTGTTCGAGCGCAGCACGAGAGATCTGGACATAGATCTTGTGATCCATACTACTGTGGGCGAGGCATGGAAATACCTTGAGAAAACAAGGCCGGAACTCCTGTTCCTGAGCATTATCCTGCCTGATAAAAATGGCCTGACCCTGCTCCATGACCTGAGAAAACTTCCACTTCATCAGCATACTTCTGTTATCATGATCAGTAGTAAGGACTATGCACAGGATCGGAGGGTGGCAAGCGGATATGGCGTCCTGGATTACATACCCAAGCCCATGTCCATGCAGACAATCAAGGACGTCGTAGTAAAATATACCAGGGCAAAAGCTAAACCTGCACAATAATCTGATAATGAGCAACGCCTACATACGTTTCTGGGGCGTGCGTGGTTCGCATGCCGCGCCATTTTCCACCCATCTGAATGTTGGTGGCAACACATCCTGTGTTGAGATCCGCCAGGACAATCACATTGTCGTCTGCGACGCCGGCACCGGCATCATCCCGTTCGGTTATGAAATACTGGAGCAGAAAGACGTCCGTGAGCTGATGGTTATTCTCACTCATTACCACTGGGATCATGTCTGCGGCTTGCCGTTCTTTGTTCCGGCGTTCCACCCTGAATGGACTATCTCCTTTTTCGGCCCCGGCGACGACAAGGGAGAGATTAAAAAACACGTCTCCGCCCAGATGCGCGCGCCTTATTTTCCTGTGGGAACAGAATCGTGGCTGGCGAAAATAAATTATCTTTCACCCCATGATCATGGACTGCAACACGGCCCCATCTCCATTAAATACAATAATGTCCATCATCCGGGGGCAACCTATGGTTACCGGATAACAGTGAAAGGAAAAAATGTTATCTATATATCCGACAACGAATGCAAATTTATTGAAAAATCCGTCAATAAACGCTTTGCGGAACTGAACGAAGAAGAACAGTCACTCTATAACGATATGATCCATGAAGAACACCAGGCGGAACTGGATCTAATCAAGGACGCGGATATTCTTATTCACGACGCCCAGTACACCCCCGAGGATTACGCAAAGAAACGCGGCTGGGGCCATTCCTGTTATATTGACACCATCAATATGTCGATTGATGCAGGCGTCAAAGAGCTGTATCTCTACCATCACGATCCCAATTACGATGATCGGGCCATCGGCAAGATTCATGAACAAGCAGTGAAGATCATCAAGGACCGGAAATCCTCCATGAAATGTCAAATTGCCCGTGAAGGCCTGCGCATAGATTTGTAACTATTCCCTCGTGTCCAGTCTGTATCCGGGACCCATGCAGATCACCGTTAATGGCAAAACATGCACTTTTGAGCAGATCGTGACCATCCAGGATCTGCTGGACAAGTTGCAACTCACGGGCCGCCTGGCGATAGAGGTAAACAGGGAAATCATCCCTCGCAGTCTCTTCAGTACTCACGCAATTCATGCCGGTGATGCCGTTGAGATTGTGCACGCCATTGGTGGCGGTTAGGATGAACCCCGACAAACCATGATTTTGAATGCTTATCCCAATGAATGAACAAAAATCTGCTGCAGACGACAAACTGGTCATCGGTGGCAGGACCTATACATCGCGCCTGCTGGTCGGAACCGGTAAATACAAGAACCTGGAACAGACCGGCAGGGCCATCGCCGCCAGCGGCGCGGAAATAGTCACCGTCGCCATCCGCCGGACCAATATCGGACAGAACAAGGATGAACCCAACCTGCTCGATGTCATTTCCCCGGAAAAATATACCATCCTGCCCAACACCGCCGGCTGCTATGACGCCGACAGCGCCATCCGGACATGCCAACTGGCGCGCGAATTACTCGACGGCCGGGCCCTGATAAAACTGGAAGTACTGGGCGATCCCAAAACCCTCTACCCCGATACGCCTGCCACCCTCAAGGCCGCTGAAAAGCTCATCGCCGATGGCTTTGAAGTCATGGTCTATACCAATGATGACCCCATCATGGCGAAACGCTTCGAGGAAATGGGGTGTATCGCCGTCATGCCTCTGGCGGCGCCGATCGGATCCGGCCTCGGCATCCGCAACCCCTATAACATACGCACCATCGTGGAAAACGCCGGTGTGCCGATCCTGGTGGATGCCGGCGTCGGCACAGCGTCTGATGCCACGATCGCCATGGAACTGGGTTGTGACGGTGTGTTGATGAACACCGCCATCGCCGAGGCGAAAAACCCCGTGCTCATGGCCTCAGCCATGAAAAAGGCAATAGAAGCAGGTCGCGAGGCATTCCTGGCGGGGCGCATGCCACGCCGTGCCTATGCCAGCGCCTCCTCCCCGATTGATGGCAGTTTTTTCTGAAGACGGGCATTTGTCCGACCATCCGGACAAAACGAGACACGTACAGAGCTATGTGCGCCGGGAAGGTCGCATGACGGACGCCCAGCGGCAGGCCATTGCAAAACACTGGCCCGTGTATGGCATTGAATTCAGCAAGACTCAACTGGACATCGATCTACTGTTTCAAAGGACGGCGCCGAAGATACTGGACATCGGCACCGGGATGGGTGAAGTGACTGCAACACTTGCCCAAACTCATCCGGACAATGATTATCTCGCCGTGGAGGTGCACCGCCCCGGCGTGGGCAGTCTCATAAGACGGATTGTGCATGACGGCCTCACCAACATACGCATCAGCAATCACGACGTGACCGACGTCCTGCGCTACCAACTCCCTCCAGACAGCCTCGATATGGTCTATATCTTTTTTCCCGATCCCTGGCCCAAGAAGCGCCACCACAAACGAAGGCTGGTTAATGCAGAATTTCTGCAACTCCTGAAAAAATGTTTGAAGGCCAATGGACGCGTGTTCATCGCCACTGACTGGCAGGATTATGCGGAGCATATACTGGAAAAATTTTCCCGGGACCAGGATTTTATCAATCTGGCGGGGACAGATCAGTGCGCTCCCCGGCCCCACTGGCGCCCTTATACGAAGTTTGAGAAACGGGGCCACAAGCTGGAACACGCAATACGTGATCTTGCCTATGGCTGCAGGAAATAAAAATCTGATTAAAGCACATCCCTGAAATCATGGATGGCAACGAATTCTTCCGTATCACGCACAGGTTCCCTGCTGTCCGGCCGCGCGATACTCAACAGGTGTACGATCCCGAAGGCTCGAGCTGCCCGCAATACCGTCAGGTTATCGTCAATGAGCACCGTCCGCGCCGGCAGAAAATCCACATCTCCATGCAACTTCGACCAGAACTCCACCTCCTCCTTGGGCACGCCATACTGGTGGGAACTGATCACCTGCCCGAAATACCGGCCGATACCGGTGCGCGCAAGTTTCATGGATATCAGGTCCTGATGGGCATTGGTGACGAGCACCGGCCGCAGGCCCCTCCGGTTGAGCGACTCCAGAAAATCCTGTGCCGACGGGCGCATCCGGATCAGGTCTTCCACGCCGGCCTTGAGCCCGAGTACATCGATATTCAATTCCCGGCTCCAGAAATCCAGACAATACCAGGACAGGGTGCCCTCCCTGCTCCTGAAGCGTGGCACCAGCTCGCGCTTGGCCGCATCCGCATCCAGACCATGCAGCTCACCCCAACGGGCAGGCAGGTATTCCTGCCAGAAATAATTATCGAAATAAAGATCCAGCAGGGTGCCGTCCATATCGAGCAGGACGGTATCGATGTTGTGCCAGTTAATCATGCTTTACCTTCCCCCGAAGGAGGAGGGCCAACTTGAGGTTTGATACACTGTTTTTCTCACTGCATTCCAATCGTCTTTGTAATTACCATACAATATAGCAATGATAAGTGATCAGGCCTACCTGCCCAACCCTGCTGCATTAATACCTGCAGTCATACGCCTGGCGGAGACGGCATCGCGCCGGATACTTGAAATTTATAACTCCGAATTTATCATAGCGCACAAGGACGACCGCTCTCCGCTCACGGAGGCGGACATGGCCTCGCATAAAACCATCTGCGAAGGTTTGCATGATCTCACGCCGGCCATCCCCATCCTCTCGGAAGAATCAGCGGACATCCCTTTCGCCACCCGGAAAACCTGGGATTATTTCTGGCTGGTCGATCCGCTGGATGGCACCCGCGAATTCATCAAGCGCAACGGGGAATTTACGATCAATATTGCATTGATTGAGAATCACTCGCCCGTCCTCGGTGTCATCTATGTGCCAGTGACGGGGACAACCTATTTCGCAAGCAGGGGCACTGGCGCCTTCAAAAAATCCGGCAACGGACCTTCGCAGAAAATCAACACACACCGGACAGATGCCGGACGTATCTCCCTTGCGGGCAGCCGTTCCCATGGCAGTGACAGGCAACAGGCCCTGATCAAAAAACTTGGGGACATCGAAGTCCACGCCATCGGCAGCGCGCTGAAATTCTGTCTGGTCGCCGAAGGGATTGTGGACATCTATCCCCGCTTTGGCCCCACCTCGGAATGGGACACCGCCGCCGCCCAGTGCATCGTGGAAGAGGCGGGGGGCATGGTCACAGACACAGAATTCAATCCGTTGCGCTATAACACCAGGGAGTCCGTTTTAAATCCCGATTTCCTTGTCATCGCCGATAAAACCTTCAACTGGCGGACTTACCTGGCGTAATCGGGGACAGACCACGGTTTTCCCGGTTTTACAATGACTAAGGTTTCTCCTATGGAAAACCGTGGTCTGTCCCCGATTTATGCAATTAATTTATAACCGCTCCCGCGCACGGTCAGTAAATATTGCGGGTTGGCGGGATCAGGTTCAATTTTTTTGCGCAGGCGTAAAATAAAATTATCCACGGTACGGGTGATTATTTCCTCCGAGTGTCCCCATACCTCCTCCAGCAGTGTATCTCGCGATACGACCTGCCCTTTATGCAGAACAAGGTAGCGCAGCATATCCAGTTCCCTAGTGCTGATATCAGCTGGCTTGCCGTTACTTAGCAGGGTATGGCGTTTGAAATCCACCTCGGCAATGCCTATCTTCACTTGTTCCGCCGGAGGCAGGTTCTCCGACTGGCGCCGTCTCAGGTGTGCATGAATCCTTGCCAACAACTCGCGCAAACTGAACGGTTTGACAATATAATCATCAGCACCGCTCTCAAGGCCGCTTACCTTGTCCATTTCTTCACCTTTGGCTGTCAGCATAATTACCGGCTGCGAAACTCCCATGCTGCGTAACTCCCTGCAAAACTTGATGCCATTACCATCCGGCAACATGACGTCAAGCAGTATCATGTCTATATTGTCTGCGAGTGACTTTCTTCCCTCTTTCAGGCTTCCGGCACAAATGACACGATAACCTTCAATTTCCAGATTGTCCTTTAATCCGGCGCGCATTGCAGGATCGTCTTCAATAACAAGAATAACCTGGGAAATACTCATGGCTACACCTTATAGGCGGGAAAAGAAACAACGGCTTTAAGCCCCGTATGATTATCGGGTATGTCAAGGACAAGATGGGCGTTGTGCTTTTTGGCTATCATATCCACCATAGCTAGACCTATGCCACCCCCGCGAATTACCCTGGCCAGCCTGCCCTTACGCAGGGATTGCACCAGATCGCTATGTTGATTGGGGGACAAACCAGGACCAAAATCAATAACCTGAAGGTCCACCCAGTCCACATCACCAGTCAAGCGTACCTGTACGGGGCGGTCCTTTGTGGCATATTTTGTGGAATTATCCAGCAGGTTCAGGATGATTTGGGTAATGCCGTTAGGATCATGCGCAACCGGTGGAAGATTGTCCTGCAGAAAAATGTCCAGGGCCAGACCGGCACTTTCAAATTTCGGTTTGTACTGGTCCAGCACGGTTTTTACGGTGCCATACAGGTTCGTTCCGGTCAAATGATAGATTTCATCTCCGGAACGCAAGCGTGAGAAATCAAGCACGTTTTCTATCAGTTTTGAGAGTCTCTGCTGTTTTTCCGGCTCCAGCACCCGTCGCATATACAGTGTTTCGGCATACATCCGGATCAATGATAATGGGGTTTTCAACTCATGCGAGACGTTGGCAATAAAACGATTTCTCAGATCGACATCAGCATGTTCGCGCCGCACCTCCCACCAAATGGCAAAAACCGAGAGGGTTATGGCCAGAAACGCCCCGGCAGCCAAGCTGATCAATAACATGTTCTGCCGGGTAAATTCGTTGGCATGGCCCTTGCGCGGCGGAGTGTAAACCACTTGCCATCCCGGCAATATGCGCGTCAGAGATTCAGTCATGCTCTTGTCATCATAAGAAGCATCTGGCCCGACCAGAGCAACATGACCACTGTTGGCCTCCGTAAAATCATTAAACAAAGGCATGATGATTTTCGTCTTGAGAGTTAAAAGATCAAACCGCAGGATAATCCAGCTGTCCGGCTCCGCCACTTCCAGAAAATTTCTGTATTTTTTATCCTCACCCTGACTGACGGGTTCCACAGCATACAGATAATCATGCCCCCTGAAGGTTTCTACGAATGTATGGGGTATGTACGGCTTTACCTTGTTACGTATATCTTCCTCTTGCAACCGCTCTGATATCCAGTGATTAAAATGCACCTCATGTTCATTGTTGGGAAGAGGATGGCTGGAAACAAGCTGCATCTGTGCATCAAAAAACAGTATCTGATTTACGTCGGTAAAAATCTCCATCAGGCTGCTGAATGTTTCATCATCATAATAATCCGTCTTCTGGATACTGTGCAGTGGTCTGAAGGGCGTCTGAATCTCCTCAAAAAGATTTTGTTCTATCCTGTTTGCAAGCAGTTGTAAGGCGCCTTCCTGCGAGGCATAGCGACTTTCCCCCAGTTCCGCCCGCTGTCCTTTGATAGCAACAAAAGTCAGACCTGTAATTGTTAACACCGTGATGAGAAGGGCGAAAAGCATTGCCCCCGGCAGGCGAATATGATTATGGATGTGTTCTCTGAACGTCATGGTTAAAGAATACGGGAGATATGTAACTCAAAACAAGCATATGCCGCGGTGGCTATACCGATCAAGTCATAAGGCATAAATAAAAAGAGGGGCACAAGCCCCTCTTTCTTTGATTCCTGCGAAGCAGGAATATCAATTACTTCTTCGTGTCGTCTTTTACACACTTCGCTGCTTTGTCATCCCACTTCTCGCCGGCTTTGCACTTGTGCTCGTCAGCGGCGAAGGCGCTAAAACCTACCAGGTAGGCGGTGGCCAGAAGAACAGCTATTAACTTTTTCATATACGTCTCCTCAAAATGAATTTTAACCAATTGTAGCGCTGGTTTTATTCAGCGTGCGTATATGATGACAGCCGGGCGACCAAAGACTATCACAGCAATGTTAAAGAATGTAAAAGATTGTCACAAGCCTGAAAATATTGGAGGCAATAGTGGAATCGACAATTCTATCTGGAACAGGAATGGCACATGGATGTGCCGTTTATGGAACAAAGGATGTAAAATCGGTCATGCGCAGCATGCCCGCAGGGTACGCTACAGGGATGTAGCGTAACAGCCACCGACACATATAATTATCGTCGGTGGTTCGATTGGGTTGTAATTGGTGGCCAAGGGCGGAATTGAACCACCGACACAAGGATTTTCAGTCCTCTGCTCTACCAACTGAGCTACTTGGCCAGGAAATAGTTACAAGTGAAAAGCACCTTTATCAGCATGGGCGGCGCAAGAAAGCGCGTATTAAAGCGGGCTATGACCCTTGCGTCAAGCCGGTCCTTAACTATTTATCGTCGGGCGACACGAATTCCTTCGGTTTATCCGAGCCGCCGCCGAAGAAGAATTTCTCCATCTCCTCTTCCAGAAATTTTCGCGCCTGGGGTTCGAACGGGGTCAGCCGGTATTCATTGATCAGCATGGTCTGGTGGGCGAGCCACATGCGCCAGGCCTCCTGCGAGACATTTTCAAAGATGCGCTTGCCTAGTTCGCCGGGGTAAGGCGCGGCCTTCAGTCCTTCCGCCTCCCTGTCCAGTTTTACACAGTGTACTTTTCTGCTCATTAGTTTTGTCCGTTGTGACTGTTGCTTATACCGCGCATGATCTCCCCGATGAGTTTCTTTACCGGCGCAGCCATGCCGAGACGCTGATTTGACCCCGGCGCATACCAGCAATAATGCCCCGCATCATGGAGCATCTCATTATCAGCCAGCACCAGCGCATGCACGGGCAGAATATCCAGGTGAAAATGGCTAAAGGTATGCCGTCGTGTCGGCTGACATTCTAACGCATTTATTGAACACCCGAACCGGTTGCGTATCCATTCTGCAATATCAGCTCCGGGCGTGCATTCAGGAAACGCCCACAAACCACCCCAGACACCTGTCGGCGGACGCTGCTCAAGCAGTACCTCCCCTGACTCATTCTGCAGAATGGCGAATACGGTCTTGCGCACCGGCAGCACCTTACCCGGCCGGGGCTGCGGGAAGTCATGCTGTCGCGACGCGATTCGGGCCATGCATGATGCACTCACCGGGCACATGCCGCAGCGTGGCTGTCTGCGGGTGCAGACCGTGGCGCCGAGGTCCATGATCGCCTGCGTGTATTCCGCCACCCGGGTGATCGGTGTATGTGTTTCCGCGAGCGCCCATAAACTGCGCTCCACATCCGGTTGACCCGGCCAGCCTTGCACGACATGAAAACGCGTGAGTACCCGTTTCACGTTGCCGTCGAGGATGGGATAGCGCTGCCCGTGTGACAACGCCAGGATGGCACCCGCCGTGGAACGGCCGATCCCCGGCAGTGACATCAATTGTTCCATCACTGCGGGGATCTCTCCCTGATAATGTTCAACGATACTCTGCGTCGCGCGATGCAGGTTGCGGGCCCGCGCGTAATAACCGAGACCGGTCCAGCAATGCAGCACCTCGTCAATGCCCGCCCTGGCGAGCGTATGCATGTCCGGGAAGCGCTGCATGAAGGTGTTGAAATACGGGATGACGGTGCTGACCTGGGTCTGTTGCAGCATGATCTCGGAGACCCAGACGCGATAAGGCGTTATATCCTGCTGCCACGGCAGATCATGGCGGCCATAGCGCGTGTGCCATTCCAGCAGCCTGCAGCTGAAATCAGTGGCTGCGGGCTGTGCCTGCATATTGCTCCAGTCGCGTGATCATCACGGACAGTTCCTGTTCCATCTTCCTTCTAATCAACCACGGACCGATCACGGGCGGCACCCAGAACGCGGGACGGAAGGTGCTGTGTAATTGCAGTCGGCTCTGCGCCGCGCCCATCGCTGTGATCTGCCATACGGTCCTTCCCGACCTGAAATCACTCTCCGCCGGAACCACGGTGGCGATGAGTTCATCCTTCCCGTTCTCCTCAAGCGACTCAACAAATTTCATGTCGCGGCAAAAAAACAGGATGCATACATGCAGAACCACGCGGCGCTTTTTATCCGGTGCATCAGGCGGGGTGAGCAACATACTTTCCAGAACATCGTCATTCAAAAGATACAGATGATTATGGTCTGTCACCAGACGGTAAACCTCGGATGGCGCGGCTGATATCTGCCCGTCAAATGCAACCGTATATGCGTCATGCACAAAATCAACGGTGGCCTGCTGTATCTCACCCGCCTTGACCTCAGGATGTGCACACCACAATAAGACACATATAAATGCGACAAACCATTTCACTTCAATTAATCAAATCCTTGATCGCCTTTTTGAGGTCTTCCTGCATCTGTTCTTCCGGAGTTTTCTTTTTGGGTGTTGCAGGAGGTTGCGTCTCCGCCGGTGCCGTCTGTGACTCCGGCGCTGGCTGTGATGTTGTTGCAGGCTGCGGTGCTGGCGCAGACTGTGGCGTGGATCCTGCCGGCCGGGTTGTGGTTTGCTGCTTCGGCGCCACCTGCTGCTCTGCCGGTGCCGGTTGCTGCCCGGTACCGGTGCCGGTCGCAGAAGATTTTTTAGGTTTAATACCCAATGCTTCCTTGAGGATATCCTTGCCTACCTTCTGATAAAGGAGTGTGGCAATATCCGCCACATCCGGCTTGCAATCCGGCGCGCGCAACTGACCGCGGCATCTGACCGGCAACTTGTAACCACCGATATTGTAAGTTTTTTCGCCGCGCGTGGTCCTGGATTCCTCGACTTCGACCTTCATATCATATTTGATTGTGTCGTCATTGAGATTGGCCAGCATATTCTCATCGTGCTGCTTTACCTTGAATCCTTCGGCCAGCATCAGCAGGTCATTGTTGGTCACAATGCCGCTCTTTATATCCAGCGTGGCCGTAAGTTCCTTGAAAGGGGTGTTGCCCTCGGCCTGCACTTTCCCCGGCGTCTTGCTTTCAAGCATGATCTCGACCTGTTCCAGCGCCTTGCGGATGTCCACGCCACGCAGGACCCCATCCGTCACCTTTAACTCGCCCTTGCCGGTGAGGGTGCTCTTGATCTGGGCGGCATTCATGCCGCTCCCGGTCAATTGCTCAAAAGAGAGATCCGCGGTACCAACAAGCGAGCTTTGCGGTTGCTGCAGGTAATCTTTCAGCAAAGGCTCCAGATGGACCGTGGCCAATTTGCTGTTGACCATGATGATGGGCATCTTGCCCCTCACATCCAGCGCCACCGAACCCTGATACTTGCCCTGATATAACTCTGCACTCGCCGGATCAATACGGATGTCACCGTCTTTGGCACGCAAGGACAATTTGATATTGTTCAGTTTCGCGTTGGAAATAATGAACTGGCTGGCCTGCATATCGCCGCTGATCTGGAGAGACCTCAGTGTGTCCAGCGGTAGTTCCGATGCAGCGCCGGCCGCGGCCGCCTCCGGTGTCACCGGCTTGTCTTTGGCAGAAGGCGGCAGGTAGCGATCGGCGTTGATGTTATCGATACCCAGCCCGAACTTGATGTCCGGACGCGTGAAATGATTGATGGAGAAATTGCCGTTCAGCTTCGACTCATCGACCTGCGCCGTGAATTCCTTCACGGTCAGACTGTCTTTGGTCCCCGCGAACGTAGTCTTCAACGCCACCTTGCTCAATACGTTTTTATCCGCAGTCTCCGGCAACTTCTGGTTCATTTGTTGTGCGAGCTGGCGCAGGTTGAATTCCGCCACGGTCAGGTCGCCGCTGAAATCAGGATTGTCCTTGATCCGGTTCGCGCTGAGATTGCCTGTGACATTGAGTCCCAGACCCTGCAGCGCCAGTTTATTGATCGACAACGTCTGTTTATCAAGGTTGGCACTGGTGTCCGCGGACAGGGTCAGATCCACGGGTGAATTGGGGATCTGTTTCCCCGCAAAGGTGGCCTTGATCTGCAAGGGGCTGAGGGCAATATCGCCACCCTGTCCTTTTACTCCGGCATCCATTTTTACTGATTGCAATACCTCGCCCAACGCGCCCTGGCCCATGGCCGCGAGCACGCCCGACAGTTTTTCGCCCTGCAGGGAGACTTTACCGTCAACCTTGCCGTTGTTCGAATTGATGGCGCCGGCATCCAGTTGGCCATTGAGATTGATACCCAGCGTTTTTGCCGCCAGCGTGGGCACATGATAATTCCCCTTGTCCGGATCCGCATCGAACTCCGCGGTCACGTCAAAGGACTTGTCGGCAAGCTGTGACAACCGTTCACCATAATTTTTGAGGGGGGAATCCATGCCCTGGAACTGGCCGATCACCTGCATGAGCGCCGGCAGGTCCGGGCCCGTGGCCTTCAGTTTGCCCCGGGCAGATGGAGATTTAGAGCGTATGTTACTGGCGTCTACCTGCCCCTGAATGGTGGCGCCGAGCAGGCGGGCATCCAGGTTCGATACTTTGACCGTCCCCTGACCGAGATCAGCGTCCAGACCGGTCTTGATATCAAAGGAGCGGTTATCCAGCGCGGCGAGTTGTGTGGCCAGAGGCTCGATGCCTGCCAGTTTGAACAGCAGTGCGAGATCGCTGCCCTGCGCATCAATCCTGCCGGTGATGGCAGGTGTGTCCGTCTGCACCTTGCTCGCGCTGACATCACCGGAAACATTTACACCCAGCCCCTGCAAGGACATGTTTTTCATAACGAGCGTCTGTTTCTTGAGATTGAACTGCGTGTCCGCATTCAGTGTCACATCGGCCGGCGAGTTCGGGATCTGTTTTCCGGCAAAGGTGGCCTTGACCCGCAACGGTTGCAGTGTGATCTCGCCGCCTGTGCCACTGACACCGGCATCCACGGACACAATCTGCAGGACATCCGCCAGCGCATTCTGATCAAGCGCAGCCAGCACATCCGCCGGCTTGTCTCCCTGCAGAGAGAATTTGCCGTCGACCTTGCCCTTGTCGGAATTCATGTTCTTCGCCACCAGTTGTCCGTTCACACTGAAACCCAGGGTCTTCGCCGCGAGCGTGGGCACCTGGATATTGCCGGATTTGAGATCGGCATCGAATTCCACCGCAATATCAAAGGCCCGGTCCGGGGACCTGGCGAGACGCCGGCCATATTCGCCCAGCTTCGGCTTTTTGCCGGTTTCAAACTGTCCGGCAAGCTGCAGCAAGGCCGGCAAATCCGGACCGGTGGCCTTGAGCATGCCCTTGGCACTCGGCGTGCCGCTCTGAATATTGTTGGCTTCCACGTTGCCATGGATGGAGGCGCCGAGCAGGCTGGCTTCGAATTTGGGGAGCTGTACCCTACCGGATTGCAGATCGGTATCAAGGTTGAACCTGACATCAAAGGAGCGATCGTCGAGACGCTCGAAGTCCTTCGCAGCGGGTGATTCAATCAATTTCAGCAGTGGCACCAGGTCCTTGCCCTTGATGGCAAGTTCTCCCGTTACCTGGGGTTTGCCGGACTTGACATGAGTGGCAACGAGCCCTCCTTTGACCGTCGTGCCGAGCACCTCGAGACCGAGGTCCTCGATGCGCGCCGTGTCTTCCTTGAGGTTGGATTCTATGGCGGACTTGAAGATCAGGTCCGTGGCGCCGCCGGGCACACTCTTGCCGCTGAGTTTCGCGACCAGGTCGATGGGCTTCAACGCATAAATCCCGGTATCGAGGTTGTAGTTTAGCGTCCCGTTCAGTTTCAGATCGCCGTTCAGCGCCGGCCGGTTGGCGCCGGCCTTCATGGTCGCAGCGAGATTGATGGGGGCGCCATAGGTCAATTCACCGGTGCTCATGTTCAGATCGCTGACGTTGATGGTCTGGCCGGTCATCTCGTCCTGCCATGAAATTTGTCCATCCTTGACGTCTACACCGCCCAAAACAACGGCAGCGAATGGCAATGCGCCTTCAGGTTTCTGCTTTTCGGCGGCGCCGGCGCCGCCCAGATCGCTCCAGTTGGTGACCCCTTCCTTGTTGCGTGCCAGATGCAGTTGCAGACCGTGCAATCTGAATGTGTCCAGCTCATAGTGTTTTCTCAGCAAGGGCATGGTCTTGATGCGCAAGGCAACGCGCTCCGCGTGCAGGAACGGGGTGTCGCCAAAACCTTTGGCATTGCCGAGTGTGATCCCGGCGGCCTCCACGCCCAGCCATGGATAATAGGAAAGGGTGATCTTGCCGCTGATAGCAAAGGAGCGGCCTGTCGCCTTTTCCACATGACCGACAATGAAATCCTTGTGCTCGTTGGGATCGAAATACAGCAGTGCCGCAATGGCAGTGACGGCCACTGCCAATACCAGGAGCAGGGTCAGTCCCAGCAGTAATTTAATCAACTTAACCATCAGTTCCTGTCCTCATGCATGATGTCCTGCAATCGTTTAAGGCCGCGCTTGATCGCCTGCCTGACCTGTGCCGGCGCAGTGCCGCCGGCATGGTTGCGCGCGGCCACCGAACCCTGCAATGTCAGACACGCAAAAACGTCTTTTTCAATTTTAGCGCTGAACTGTTTCAGTTCCTTGAGCGTAAGCTGTGACAAGTCCTTGTTGCGCTTCACGGCATACCGCACCACCCGGCCGACGATGGCATGGGCGTCCCGGAACGGTACCTGCTTGCGCACGAGGTAATCCGCCATGTCTGTGGCCGTGGCGTATCCCCGCCGAGCCGCCATCTCCATGTTTTTTGCGTTCACCTTGATCGTCGGGATCATGCCGGCGTAGGCCTGCAGGCATGCCTTGACGGTATCGACGGCATCAAAAACGGCGACCTTGTCTTCCTGATTGTCGCGGTTATAGGCCAGCGGCTGGGCCTTCATCAGAGTGAGCATGGCCATAAG
>Ga0315281_10004461_pt1 | contig 20287 bp, 14 predicted proteins | sample YL17G07_0_MG_FD_204540 | JGI IMG/M metagenome (GOLD analysis project Ga0315281, IMG submission 204540) | Sediment microbial communities from Yellowstone Lake, YNP, Wyoming, USA - YL17G07_0 | ecosystem: Environmental > Aquatic > Freshwater > Lake > Sediment | place: USA: Wyoming | collected...
TCCGGCGGCTTCGCGCAGCAGGGTTTGTGCCAGGGGATCTCCGGCGTCGGCGGATTGCAGGACGGCGCGGCAGGCGCGCGGGTAGGAGTCGTCGACGGCATCGGCGGCCCTGGATTGCAGATCGCGCCAGGAGGAGAAGGAGAGTTCGCGGAGGATGGCGCGTTCGAGCGGCGCATCGGCGCGGCCGGCTTCGCGTTCGTGCAGGATGGCGGCGATGGATTTGCGGCCGATGTCTTGCGCGCTGCCTTCGTCGCCGGTGAAGGCGCCGTGGCCGCCGCCGCGCAGAACGCGGCCCGCGGCGTCGCGGCCGATGGCGGCGGAGCCTGTGCCGGCCACGAGCACGAGCGCGGGGCCGTCTTCCATCGCGGCGAGGGCGGCTTCGAGATCGGTGATGATTTTTATTTTCGAATGGGGATAGGCGCGGAAAAGTTCGGCGCGCATGGCTGCGGCCAATTCGGGGCGGCCGGCGCCGGCGAGCGCGGCGACGATGGCCAGGAGTTCGTGGGGATTCGTTTGCGCCTGGCGCAAGGCGTCTTCGATGGCCTCGCGCAGGGCGGCCGCGGCGGGGGCTACGCCGCAACGAAACGGATTGGAGGCGCCTGCGCGGCTGCGCGCGAGGACGCACTGCTGCTGGTCCAGCAGGACGCATTCGGTTTTGGTACCGCCGCCGTCGAGGCCAATCACACAGCGCATGGAAAAAGAATAGTCCAGAACGGGGCGAAATGGAGCACTTCCCGCGGGGGGAGTTGCGCAAACGCCGACGGGGGCAAGAATCGCTTTCAAAGCTTCGCTTGACGGGCACCGTGCGGGCCTTCTATCCTCGACGCACTTTCCATGCGAATTCACTGGATGGATCTGGCCATCGTCGTCGTTTATCTGCTGGGGGTCACGGCGCTGGGGATGCGCTTCCGGCGCGGGCAGGAAAGCGTGCGCGACTATTTTCTGGGCGGGCGCACGGCGCCGTGGTGGGCGCTGGCGTTTTCCATCGTGGCCACGGAGACTTCGACGCTGACCATCATCGGCACGCCGGCGATTTCGTATGCGGGGAACATGGCGTTCTTGCAGCTGGTCTTCGGCTATTTGGTGGGGCGGGTGCTGATTGTCTTTCTGCTGCTGCCCGGCTATTTCCGCGGGGAATATTTTACGGCGTACGAGCTGATTCAGAAGCGCTACGGGGAGCGCATGCGCGCGGTGGCGGCGAGCACGTTCCTGGTGACGAGGGCGGTGGCCGAAGGAGTGCGCATTTCGGCGATCGCGCTGGTGGTCAGCGTGGTGCTGGGAACTTCGGAGCGGCTGGCGGTGTTTATCGTCATCTCGCTGACGATTATTTATACGTTCGAGGGCGGGATGAAAGCGGTCATTTGGACGGACGTGGCCCAGCTTATTCTCTACATCAGCGGCTCCGTGGTGACTTTTTTTCTGTTGCTGCACCGGATTCCCGGGGGATGGAGCGAAGTGACGCAGGCGGCCGCGGCGGCGGGAGGCAAGCTGAGCATATTTAATTTTTCGTGGCACCCGTCGGCGGAGTTCACCATCTGGTCGGGGCTGATCGGAGGAGCGTTCCTGACCATGGCCAGCCACGGAACGGACCAGACGATTGTGCAGAGGCTGCTGGCGGCGCGGGACCAGCGCGACAGTCGGCGCGCGCTGCTGGCCAGCGGGGTGATCGTTCTTTTTCAGTTCACGCTTTTTCTGCTGGTGGGCGTGCTGCTCTTTGTTTTTTCGCAGCACTGGCCGCTGCTGGCGCCGGGCGAGCGCGCCGACCGGATTTTGCCGCTTTTTCTGGTGCGGGAGATGCCCGTGGGATTGGCCGGGCTGCTGCTGGCGTCGATCCTGGCGGTGGCCATGTCCAACGCCAGCGGGTCGCTGAATTCGCTGGCGGCTTCAAGCGTTTTTGATTTTGCGCGGCTGCGCGGGATGAACACCGACCCGGCACGGTTTCTGCGGCTCTCGCGCTGGATGACGCTGGCGTGGGGAGCGGTGCTGCTGTGCTTCGGGATGGTGAGATGGGGACCGCTGCTGAAGGCTGGGCTGACAGTGGCTTCGATTTCCTTCGGCAGCCTGCTGGGGCTTTTTTTGCTGGGGACGTTTGACCGGCGCTCGACGGCCAACGGAGCGCTGGCGGGAATGTTCAGCGGACTGGCGGCAACGCTTAGCCTATACTTCTTCACGCCCGTGGCCTTTACCTGGTACGTGCTGGTTGGCGCCGTGGTGACTTGCGCGGTGGGAGCGGCGGCGAGCCGATTGGCATCCGCGGGCGAGAAAAGTTTTCCGGGAGACGGAAACGCATGAGCGAAAAACGGCTGGAACTGATTCGCGGGCTGGGGCCGTGGGCTTCCGGAGCGATTGTCGTAGGCACGATGATCGGCACGGGAATTTTTCTGAAGCCGGCGGAGATGGCGCGAGAGGGGCGCTTCGTCAGCGTGGTCTTCGCGGCGTGGATCGTGGGCGGAATACTTTCGCTGTTTGGCGCGCTGGCTTATGCGGAGCTGGGAGCGGCGATTCCCGAGGCGGGCGGTGAGTACGCTTATCTGCGGCGGGGATTTAGTCCCGTGTGGGGATTTTTATTTGGCTGGATGCATTCGACGGTGGGGCGGACGGCTTCGGCGGCGTCGATTGCGGCGGGGCTGATGCGGTTTCTGGGCTTCCTGATTCCGGCGGTGGCCACGCCGATTTTTACGGTGCATCTGGCGATTCCCGGATTGACCGCGTGGATTCCGCCGTATGCATTTGTTTTCACCTGGGCGCAGCCGCTGGCGGTTTTCTGGCTGGCGGTGATGACCGGAGTGAACTATCTGGGCGTGCGGCTGGGCGGGGGCGTGCAGGTGGCGCTGACGCTGATTAAAGTGGTGTCCGTGATGGTGGTGATTGGCGTGGCCCTGTTCGCGCCGGCGCATGGCGGAGGGGCGCCCGATCCGCTATGGCCGGCGGCGCTCGATAGCGGCGTGCTGCGGGCGTTTCTGGCAGCGCTGGCGGCGGCGCTGTGGGCCTATGACGGCTGGGAGGATTTGAATCTGGTCGGCTCGGAAGTGGAGAATCCGCAGAAAAACATGCCGCGGGCGCTGGTGGGTGGCGTGATTCTGGTGGGGGCCATCTACATGATCTTCAGCGCGGCCACGCTGCACGTGCTGCCCTTTGCGGACGTGGCCGCGTCGCAGCATGTGGCTTCGGACGTGGTGCGGCGCGTGGCGGGGAGCGGCGCGGCGCTGTGGATCACGCTGGCCATGGCCATTTCGGCGCTGGGCTCGATGAACTCCTCGATTTTGAGCGGGGCGCGCGTGCCCTATGCGATGGCGCGCGATGGCCTTTTCTTTCGCATCGCCGGCGGCATTCACCCGAAATTCCGCACGCCGGGGCGCGCGCTGATTTTTCAGTGTGTGCTGGCGAGCGTGATGGCGCTCACCGGAACGTTCGAGGAGTTGACCAATCTTTTCATCTTCGCGGGATGGATTTTTTATGGCTTGGCGGTGGTGGCGCTGTTCCGCCTGCGCAAGACCGAGCCGGACATGCCGCGGCCCTATCGCTGCTTCGGCTATCCGTGGGTGCCGGGAATTTTTGTGGCGGGTGCGCTGGCGCTGACGGTGAGTTTGTGGCTGGACCGGCCGGGGAGGTCTTCGGTTGGGCTGCTGATTATTCTGGCGGGGCTGCCGTTTTACCGCTACTGGAGACGCAGGGCAGAACCCGCCTGAGAATCATCCCTGTTCGAGAATTCAGAATATCTATTTGTAGAGGAAATATTTGCGGCGCATGGTTTCGAACGCGGCCAGATCGTCCGCCCAGCCGCGCACGATTGCTTCCGGCTGCGCGCCGTCTTGCAGCAATTTCACCGTGGATTCATTGCCCAGCAGGAGCAGGAGTTTGGCGGGGTCGAACTGCTGGGGATAGAGCTTGCGCAGGACCGTGGCGATTTCGATGCCCATGCGCAGGGGGCGGGCCGCGTTGCGTTCGCCGACGCGCACGGAGACGCCGCCGCAGCGTTCGCCCTTGAACGGACCGGCGGCGGGAACGAACAGCAGCGGCTTGAAGTTCAGCCCGGGGAGGGCGCGGGCGTTGAGAGCGTCGGCCACGCGTTCGCCGTCCATCCAGGGAGCGCCGAATTCCTCGAAGGGGGCTTCGGTTCCCCGCCCCACGGAGAGGCCGGCGTTCTGCAAAATTTCGAGGCCGGGATAGAGCACCGCGCCCTTGAGGGTGCGCAGAGCGGGCGAGGGAGGAATCCAGCGCGCGCCGGTGTTATCGAAGTATTCGGCGCGGCGCCAGTTGCGCATGGCGATGACGTGCAGGTCGCAATGGATTTTATTTTCTTCGTTGAAGAGCTGCGCGAGTTCGCCGATGGTCAGTCCATAGCGCACCGGCAGCGGGAAATACCCCACGAAGCTGGTCTTGTCCTTGTCCAGCACGGGTCCCTCGACCACTTCCCCGCCCAGCGGATTGGGGCGGTCGAGAACGTAGAAGGCGATGCCGCGTTTGGCGGCGGCTTCCATGCAGTAGGCCATGGTGGTGGTGTAGGTATAGAAGCGCACGCCAGCGTCCTGAATATCGAAGACCAGCGCGTCAATGCCTTCCAGCATTTCGCCGGTGGGGCGGCGGCCGTCGCCGTAGAGGCTGTAAATGGGCAGGCCGCTGGAGGGGTCTTTCGTGGAGGTCACTTTTTCATCGGCGCGGCCGGCGATGCCGTGCTCGGGGCTGAAGAGGGCCACGAGCCGCACGCCCGGCGCTTTTTTCAGCAACTCGATGGCGGTGCGCCCCTGCGCGTCCACGCCGGTGTGATTGGTGATCAGGCCCACGCGCTTGCCGCGCAGCGGCGCGAATTGTTCCGCGGCGAAAACGTCCAGGCCTGTCTGCGTGCGCACGCCGGTCGCGTGGCCGCGGCGCGGCTTGGCGGCTTGGCGGCGGTTTTTAGCCAGGGCGGCCGAGGGAAGCAGCAGCGCCAATCCGGCCAGCAGGCAGAAAAGAAATCGCATCGTCCGGCGCATGGACTTCCCCTGGTGGCTCATCTTTTTCCCGTCCTCCAAAAATAGCCGCACCCAATGATATGCTGGAACTCGGTTCTTGGCACTTCATTGTGAGCGCAAAAGCCGTATGTTATATACGAACGCGTAACAGGCAGGGCAAACGAGGGACGATTCACCGGGGGACACGAATACAATGAGAGGACGAACCGCCGGGGCGCTGTTGCTCCCCTTGCTGATTCTCATGACCAACAACGCACGCAGCCAGAGCAAACCGCAGAAAAAAACCGCCCGCGCCGAAGCGCGCCAGGCCGCGCCGGAGACGCACGCGCTGACGCCCGCCGCGCGGAAATGGGTGGAGGCCACGCTGCGGGGGATGAGCCTGGATGAAAAAATCGGGCAGCTTCTCTTTACCACCTACCACGGAACGCTCACGGCCACCGATCGCGCCGCTTACGCGCAGCTCGAGGGCGACATCAAGGATCTGCACGTGGGCGGGCTGATCAACATCACCGTGGGGTCGCCGCTGGGAATCGTCAAGAGCCAGGCGTACCCGACGGCGGTGCTGGCGAATCAGCTGCAGGGCATGGCCAAGGTTCCGCTGCTGATCGGAGCGGATTTCGAACGCGGAACGGCCATGCGCCTCGACGAGGGAACGTCCTTCCCGATGGCCATGGCGCTGGCCGCCGCGGGCCGCCCCGCGGACGCCTACACCGCGGGGAAGGTCACGGCGCTCGAAGCGCGGGCCGTGGGGATTCACTGGGTGTACGCGCCGGACGCGGACGTGAACAGCAACGCGCAGAATCCCATCATCAATACGCGCTCGTTCGGGGAAGACCCGGCGCGCGTTTCCGAATTCGTCACGCAATTCATCCGCGGCGTGGAGGAAAACGGCGCGCTGGCCACGGCGAAGCATTTCCCCGGCCACGGCGACACGGCCATGGATTCGCATCTCGACCTGCCGGTGGTTTCGGCGGACAAGGAGCGGCTCGATCATCTGGAACTGGTTCCCTTCCGCGCGGCGATTGCCGCCGGGGTGAGCAGCATCATGACCGCGCATCTCTCCGTGCCGGCGCTGGAGCCCGACCCGGACACGCCGGCGACGCTTTCGCACAATATATTGACCGGACTGTTGCGCCAGCAGATGGGCTTCGACGGACTGATCGTCACCGACGCCATGGACATGGGCGGAGTGACAGTGCGCTACGCGCCGGGCGAGGCGGCGGTGCGCGCGGTGCTGGCCGGGGCGGATTGCATCCTGATGCCGCCGGCGCCGAAAGCAGCGTTCAAGTCGCTGAAGGCCGCGGTGGCCGCGGGAAGGATTCCGCGGCAGCGCATCGAGGAGTCCGTGCGGCGCATCCTGAGCGCCAAGGCGCGACTGAATCTGAACAAGAACCGCCTGGTGGACGTGAGCGCGCTCAACAGCCACTTTGCCTCGGTGGAATTCCAGCGCTCCGCGCAGGACATCTCCGACCGCGGGGTGACGCTGCTGCGCGACAGCGAACACCGCCTGCCGCTGGACGCCACCAAACAGCTGCGCGCGCTGCTGCTGGCGGCCTACAGCGACCCCGAGCCGTATCCGGGCGAGGACCTGGAGCGCGAGCTGCGCACGCGCGTGGATTCGCTGACCACGCTGCGCATGGACACGAAATTCGTCAAGGCTTCCACGCTCAAGCTGCCGCCCGCCGATTCCTACGACTTCGCCATCGTGGCTCTCTTTGTGCGCGTGAGCGACCGCAAGGGCAACGTGGACGTTCCCGCGGACCAGTCCGCGTTGGTGCAGCAGGCGTTCGCCAGCGGCAAGCCGGTGATCTGCCTGGCCTTCGGCAGTCCCTACCTGATCGAAAAATATCCGCAGGCGCAGACCTGGCTGGCCACCTTCGGCATCAGCGACGTGGCGCAGATTTCCGCGGCGCGCGCGCTGTTCGGGCAGATTCCCATCAGCGGGCATCTGCCGGTGAGCATTCCGGGAGCGAACCTGAAGGCCGGGGACGGCATTCAGCTTCCCGCAACGGCCATGACCGTGCAGCCGATGGACGTGCGCACCGAAGCGCAACTGCGGCCGGCCTTCGACGTGGTGGAACACGCCGTGGCGGAGAAGGCGTTTCCCGGAGCGGTGCTGGCGGTGGGCTATCGCGGGAAAGTCACCGTGCACGCGTTCGGCAAGCTGAGTTATGAGGCCGGGGCCGCGCCGGTGGCCATGGACACGATTTACGACATCGCATCGCTGAGCAAGGTGGTGAGCACGACGACGCTGACGGCGCGGCTTGTGGAAGGCGATTTCCCTGTGTCCCTCGATCTGGATCTGCCCATCGCGCGCTATTTGCCCGAATGGAAGAGCGGGCCGCAGCCCGAATGGCGCCAGCACGTGACCACGCGCCACCTGCTGACGCACACGTCGGGGCTGCCACCGTTCAAGGAATACTGGCGCACCTCGAAGAGCAAAACCGAAACGCTGGAGAAGATTTTCGCCGAGCCGCTGGAATATGAACCCGGCACGAAAACGCTCTACTCCGACCTGGGCATCATTTTGCTGGCGGAGATCATCGAGCGCCTCACCGGAGAGCCGCTGGACGCGCTGGCACAACAGACTATTTTCGCGCCGCTGGGGATGAAGGACAGTCAGTACAATCCGGCGAAAAAACTGTGGCCACGGATTGCTCCGACGGAATTCGACGGGCAACTGCGCCACCGCCTGCTGCGCGGCGAAGTGCACGACGAAAACGCCTTCGCCCTCGGCGGCGTCGCCGGGCACGCCGGAGTCTTCAGCACGGCGCCGGACCTGGCGGCTTTCTGCCAGATGCTGCTGAACGGCGGCATTTACGCGCACCGGCGGCTGCTGCGGCGCTCGGCCGTCAATCAATTCACCACGCCGGAAAAACTTTCCGAGGGGACGCGCACGCTGGGCTGGATGGCGCCCACGGAAAACTCCTCGGGCGGCCATTTTCTTTCCAAACACAGCTTCGGGCACACCGGCTTCACCGGCACATCCATCTGGATCGATCCCGACCGGCAGCTGTTCGTGATCCTGCTGAGCAACCGGGTGAATCCCACGCGGGAAAACCAGAAAATCAAGGAAGTGCGCCCGGCGGTGCATGACGCGGTGCTGCAGGCGCTGGGACTGGCCGCGCCGGATTCGCCAAGATGACCCTTACCGCACGCTCGTGCGCGACGGCGCCCGCGCTGGCGCGCGTTCCGTGGGTATAATGCGGCGATGCCTCCAGTCATGAAAGAGAAGCGGCGCACCGAGGGGCGCAATCGCGCTTCGCGCGGGCTCGACCGCCTGTCCTCCGCGGCGATTCTGCGGGTGATGAACCGCGAGGATGCCAAGGTGGCGCGCGCCGTGGGCCGCGAAATTCCGGCCATCGCCCGCGCCGTGGAGGCCATCGTGAAATCGCTCCGTGCCGGGGGAAGACTTTTCTACGCGGGAGCGGGCACCAGCGGGCGCCTGGCCGTGCTGGACGCCGCGGAATGTCCGCCCACCTTCGGCGTTTCTCCCCAACTCGTGCAGGCGCTGATCGCCGGCGGAAAACGCGCCATCACCGGCGCGGTGGAAGGGGCCGAAGACGACGCCGCGTCCGGGGCGCGCGAATTGAAGCGGAGAAAACTGGACGCGCGCGACGTGGTGGTGGGCATCGCCGCCAGCGGCGGCACCCCTTTCGTTCTGGGGGCCATGGCCTATGCCAAAAAGCGCGGGGCGGCGACCGTGGCCGTCACCGCCAACCGCAATTCGCCGCTGGCCCGCGCCGCGCGCATTTGCATCGCGGCGGAAACCGGGCCGGAAGTGATTGCCGGGTCCACGCGGCTGAAGGCTGGGACGGCGCAGAAGCTGGTGCTGAACATGCTTTCCACGGCCGCATTGGTGCGGCTGGGCCATGTGTACGATAATTGGATGATTGACGTGGCGCTGACCAACCGCAAGCTGCGCGAGCGCGGCGTGCGCATCCTGGCCGAGGCCGGGGGGAGCACATCGGCTGCGGCGGAAAAGGCTTTGCGGCAGTGCGGAAATAAACTGCGCGCGGCGCTGGTGCTGCTCAAGCGCGGCGGAACGCCGGCGGAAGCGCGGGAGCGGCTGCGGCGGGCGGGGGAAAATCTGCGGCGGGCGCTGGGCGAATGAGGGAGCAAAGGGCATCTTAAATGGACAACTTTCTGATCCGCGGCGGCAAGCCGCTGCACGGCACGGTACGAATCAGCGGGGCCAAGAACTCCGCGCTGCCGGTGATGGCCGCGGCGCTGCTGACCAGCGAGCCCGTGAAGCTGCGCAATCTTCCCCGCGTGCGGGACATCATCACCATGGGCAAGCTGCTGGCGCACATGTCCGCGCACGTCACCACCAACGAATTCCCCGGCACCGAATACACCATCGAAGCACAGACGGTGAGCGACGCGGAAGCCCCCTATGAATTGGTGCGCACCATGCGCGCTTCCATCCTGACGCTGGGGCCGCTGGTGGCGCGGCTGGGCAAGGCCCGCGTTTCCCTTCCCGGCGGCTGCGCCATCGGGGCGCGCCCGGTGGACCTGCACCTGAAGGCGCTGGAGAAGATGGGCGCGGTGATCACCACCAGCCACGGCTACGTGGAAGCGGCGGTGCCCAAAAACGGACGTCTGAAGGGCGCGCACATCATCTTCGAGAAGATCACGGTGACGGGCACGGAAAATATATTAATGGCGGCGGCGCTGGCCGAGGGTGAAACGATTCTGGAAAACTCGGCGCGCGAGCCGGAGGTCACCGACCTGGTGGAACTGCTGCGCAAGATGGGGGCGCACATCGAAGGCGACGGAACGTCCACGCTGCGGATTCGCGGCGCGGAAAAATTACATGGCGCCGAGCACTCCGTCATTCCCGACCGCATCGAGGGCGGCACGTTCCTGGTGGCCGGAGCCATCACCGGCGGCGAACTGCTGCTGACGAACTGCGACGCCGCGCATCTCGGCGCGGTCATCGAAAAGCTGCGGCAGACGGGCGTGCGCATCGACACGGACACGCCGGGGCAGATGCGCGTGCGCGCGGCGGAGAAACTGGTGGCTGCGGACATGACCACCGAGGAGTATCCAGGCTTCGCCACGGACATGCAGGCACAGTACATGGCGCTGATGACCCAGGCCGAGGGCGCATCGGTGATCACCGAAACGATTTTTGAAAACCGCTTCCTACACGCCAGCGAGATGCTGCGCATGGGCGCCAACATCTCGATTGACGGCCGCCGCGCCGTCGTCCGCGGACCCGCCGCGCTGACCGGCACGACCATCATCGCCTCCGACCTGCGGGCCAGCGCCTCGCTGGTGCTGGCGGGACTGGTGGCCCAGGGCGAGACGCTGATTGACCGCGTCTATCACATTGACCGCGGCTACGAGCACATCGTCGAAAAACTCTCCGACCTGGGCGCGGACATCAAGCGCGTGCACGCGCAGGCGAGCTGAACGCGGGCCATCTCCATTCTGAATTTTCCGGAACGTCCTGACGGGGATGAATCCACACAGAAACGCAGGTTAGTCTTTTAAATCGCCGCTCTGGAAGCCGATGCGCTTCATGGGGCGCCACACGAAGTCCTTGCGGAAATACTGCCAGAAGCCTTGCAGCCTCCAGACCAGATACATCTGCCGGTAGGGAAAATGCTCGAAGAAACAGTAGAGCACCAGGCGGACCACGTCCCGCCAGTCGTTGTAGCGTTTGTAGGTGATCTCTTCCTGCATGACCGCGCCGATGGAGATCATGGTGCCGAAGGCGTAGCCGTAAATCAGGAACTGAATGAAAAATTCGCGGCTGAGGACGCCCAGCACGGCCGCGAGAATGATCGTGGTGTAGCCGATGATTTCCACCACCGGCGCCAGCAACTCGAAGATCCACATGTAGGGCAGGCCGATGGAGCCCAGGCGGCCGTAGGTGCGGCGGAAGAGCATGTCGCGGTTGGGCCAGAGCACGTCGAGCAGGCCCTTGTGCCAGCGGGCGCGCTGGCGGGCGAGGGAGCGCAGGTCGGAGGGAACTTCGGTCCAGCAGACCGGGTCGGGCACGAAGCTGATGCGGTAGTCCATCTTCTGCTCGAGAAGATAGCGGTGCAGGCGCGTCACCAGGTCGAAATCCTCGCCGATGGCGTTGGTGCGGTAGCCGCCCACGGCGCGCACCAGATCGCGCCGGAAAATCCCGAAGGCTCCGGAAATGATGTTGAGCATGTTGCCGGCAGCCCAGGCTTCGCGGCCAATCAGGAAGGCGCGCAGGTATTCGATCACCTGGAGGACTTCCAGCCAGCCCTTGGGCAGGCGCACTTCGGTGATCTGGCCGTCGCGCACGCGCGAGCCGTTGAGCACGCGCACGATGCCTCCGGCGGCGACGACGCGCCGCGGGTCGGCCAGGATGGGCACCATGATGCGCAGGAGCGAATCGCGTTCGAGGATGGAGTCGGCGTCCACGACGCAGACGTACGGCTTGGTGGCGGCGTTCAGGCCGGCATTCACGGCGTCGGCCTTGTTTCCGCCGGGCTCCTTGTCCACCACCAGCAGGCGCGGCTCGTTCTGGCTCATATAGACGCCGCGCACGGGGGCCGAGGGCAGTTCGGGGAGGTAGAGCACGTTGGCAGGACGCAACTGGAAATGCTCGCGGAGAACTTCCAGGGTTCTGTCCTGTGAGCCGTCGTTGATGATGATGAGTTCGAGTTCGGGATAATCGAGAGCGAGCAGGCCGCGCGCCGATTCAATGATGGATTTTTCCTCGTTGTGCGCCGGGGCCAGCACGGTGATGGGCGGGGCCAGCGGCGAGGTGCGCATGCGCTCGAGGCGGATGCTGGCCAGGCGCCGGCGGTGGCGCAGGCTGGCGAACAGGGCGATGATCAGCAGCGCCAGATAGATCAGATTGGAGGCGAGGTAATAGACGAAGAGGGTGATGTTGGAGACGGAGATGAAGTGGCGCAGCATCAGGAGTTGCCCTTCCCCGGCTTCAGCACGGCCACCGGCCGCAGTTCGCCGCGCGCGGCGGTGCGCATCTGCTCCTGCCCGGCTTTCAGCGCTTGTTGCAGCATGGCCGTGGCCTCTTCGCGGTGGTTGGGATCGGAAATGGCGCTGAAGAGGTGGGCGATGCCGCCGGCGCGTTCGATTTCGGAAATAATGGCGTGCAAGGCGAAACGGTCGCGCGTCTCGATCACTTTTCCGACGATCTGTTCGAGACGCGGGCCCATCTGCGCGAGCGCGCCCGCGGCGCGCAGCCGCACGTAGCGGTTCTCGTCGCAGAGCGATTCGATCAGAATGGGGATGACCCGGGCGTCCTCGATGGAGCCCAGAGCCACCACGGCGCGCAGGCGCACGAACCACTCCTTGTCCTTCACCAGTTCGCCCAGAAGCTCGAGCGCCGCCACGGGCCGCGCCACTCCGAGGGCGCGCGCCGCCGAGGCCCGGACTTCGGGCAGGGGGTCCGCCGCCAACAGCAGGATATCCTCTTCCATGGCCGAGGTGGCCAGTTCACCCAGGACGCGCGAAAGCATTTCCCGCGCGCTGCCCTGCGCCTGCCGCAGGTACGGCTGCAATATCTCCGGACGCCCCTGGCAGCAGTGCAGCAGCGAATTCTGTAGGGTCAGCCCCGGCGTGCTCAATCCGCGGCCCACCACGCGGTCCATCATTTCGGTGGCCGCTTCGGGCAATCCCGTGCCGCCCAGACCGCGCACAGCGGCCACGCGCGTTTCCGCGTCCTCATCCTCGAGCGCGGCGGCCAGCACCGGAACCACCTCGGGCGCGCGCGTGCGTCCCAAGGCCACCAGAGCGCGGCGCTTTCGCCATCCGCTGTATTCGCTGGCTTCATGCATGCGCGTGGAGAGCAAACCGCTCGAGCGCAGCACATGCAGCAGCCGCGCGGCTTCTTCCGGCTGTCCCGCGGCATGCGCCGCTTCCATGCCCTCGAAGAGCATCTCCTCGACGATTTCGCTGTCCAGCGCCTGCTGGCGCCAGGTTTCCGGAGGCACCGACCCGTTCAGAATTCCTTCCCACTTCTTGCGCAGCGTGAAGACCCGCAGGTCCCGGCGATGAAAATAACGCCGGCGCAGCCCGCGCCGCCCAAGGATGAAAAAGAGCAGCAGGGCGATCCCCACGGACGTCACCGCAATCGCCTGGAGCACAAAGCGCCCCGGCGTGGCCGGCGAAAGCAGCGCGACGATCAGCAGCATGTTAGAAACGCAGTCCATAGCTCAGTCCAAAACTCGTTTGCGTGCGGCTCTGCGAGCGGCTCTGATAGGAGACCACGCCGCTTATGTCCTGCCGCGGCGTGAATTGAATTTTCAGGCCGCCGCCGCAGGTGCGCGCGGAAAAGCTTCCCAGCTGGTCCACCTGCGCGAAATTTTCCGCGCCCACCGCGAAGAACAGGCTGCCCGTCACTTTTTCCGCCAGCGGAATGCCCAGCTTGCCCACTCCCGAAGGGCGCCAATCCGGCGCGAGGCCGGCAAAGCCGCTGCGCGCCGCGGTTCCGCTCAGTTGAAAGGTCCAGTCGCGCGGCAGATAGAAGAGCAGCGAGGGCGTGATGGTCAGGATGTGCGCTCCCGGATACCAGAACCAGTGCTGGCGATAGGCGGCTTCAATCCCGCGCAGCGCGGCATGGTCGCTCAGGTGCACGCCGCGGCCCAGTTCGAAGAAGGCTTCGCTGCGCGGGATGACGGCCTGATCGTTGGCCTTCGCGGCGCCGGCGGTCAGCGCGGTGCGCGAATTGAAATGGAAGGTTGCGGCCCCTGTAAACTTCCCCGCATTCACGCCGAAGCGCTGCCAGGCGCCGGCGGCAAAACTCGTGGACCATCGCTGCGTCCAGCGCGAATCCAGGCTGACGCTCTGGGTGTTGGCCGTGTCCGTGTAGTTGAAAAAATCCGCGTCGTTGCCGGCGCGCAGCAGATGCCGCATCTCCGCGGGAATCGATTTCAATCCCGCGCGGGCTTCCTCGCTCGTGGGGTCCAGCCGCGCCGCTTCCGCAAACTCCTTGCGCGCTTCCGGGTAACGTCCCAGTGCTCGCAAAGCGCCTCCCCGCTGCACGCGAAGGTCGCTTCGTTTAGGGTCCAGAGCCTTCGCTTCGGTCAGCACCTTCAGCGCTTCGTCAAAACGCTGCTCCCGCGCCAGCACCACTGCCAGTCCACTCATCAGGTCCGTATCTTTCGGCGCAACGGCCAGCGCCAGGCGGTAGTCCGCTTCCGCCTCCGGCAGGCGATTGGCCCACGTCAGCAGCCGCGCGCGCCATCCCCGCGCTTCCGCGTCCTGCGGCGCGGTCTCCAGGCGCTTCTCCGTTACCCGCAGCGCTTCCTCCTGATGCTGCTGCGCCACGAGGCCTTTCACCTGCTCCTGCCAATCCTCCGCCTGCTGCCCGCGCAGCGACGCCGCGACCATCACGCCAAGCGCCAGCAGCGCGCCTGCGCGCAAACTGATTCCCCGCACCCGTCTTGCATCGGCCCTCTTCAACGGATTCACGTGCTCTCCTCGTTACGCTTTCTGTCCGGTGGAGGGACCGGACCGCGCCATCTTGAAATTCCCCGCCCCGAGGAATCGACCTGACCCAACCTAATCATGCCCTCGTTCTTAGGAATAGAAACTCCCCCAAAGGGTTCAAAATCACTGGCTTATGGTACTAGTACCGCACCTGTACTGCAAGCGGAAGTGCCTTAAAATGTCACCCCCCGACGACCTGCGTACATACTTAAGTTCGGCCGAAATCAATTCAGAAACAGTTGGTACAGATTGCGCGTAAGAAAGTGCAAAAAAAAGCCCGGCCAAATTTCAGCCGGGCCTTTTTCGGTTGGAGATGAATGGTTCAGTCGGCGGTTCCGGTTTCGGTTTCGGTTGCGGTTGCGGTTTCGGTTCCAGATTCCTTCTGCTGCTTTTCGCGGGCTTCCTTGATCAGGGCCTTGCGGGAGAGGCGGACCTTGTTGCCTTCGATGGCCAGGACCTTCACCAGAACCTGGTCGCCGAGCTTCAACTCATCGCGAACCTCGCGGATGCGGTGTTCGGAGATTTCGCTGATGTGCAGCAGGCCGTCGGTGCCGGGGAAAAGTTCGACGAAAGCGCCGAAATCGGCGATGCGCACGACTTTGCCCAGGTAGGTCTTGCCAATCTCCGCCGAGGCGGTGATGTCGCGGACCATCTGCAGAGCCTGGTCGCCAGCGGCGCCGCTGGTGGCGAAGATGTGCACCTTGCCATCGTCCATGACGTCGATTTTGACGCCGGTGGCTTCGATGATGGACTTGATTTTCTTGCCGCCGGGACCGATGAGGTCGCGGATCTTGTCCGTGGGAATGGAGAGCATGATCAGGCGCGGAGCGAAGGAAGACATCTCCGGCTTGTGCGTGCTGAGGGTCTTGTCCATGATGTCCAGGATATGGAAACGCGCGACCTTGGCTTGCGCCAGAGCTTCGCGCATCATGCCGATGCTGATCCCGCCCACCTTGATGTCCATCTGCAGAGCGGTGATGCCCGCACGGGTACCGGCCACCTTGAAGTCCATGTCGCCGTAGTGGTCTTCGGCTCCGGCGATGTCCGTCAGAATGGCGTACTTGCTGGGGCTTTCCACCACCAGGCCCATGGCGATTCCGGCGCAGGGCGATTTCAGGGGCACGCCGGCATCCATCAGTGCGAGCGAGCCGCCGCAGACCGTGGCCATCGAAGAGGAGCCGTTGGATTCGAGAATGTCCGAAACCAGGCGCATGGCGTAGGGAAATTCGGCTTCCGCGGGGAGAAGATTGGCCAGCGCGCGTTCCGCCAGCGCTCCGTGGCCGATTTCACGGCGTCCCGGTCCGCGCAGGAATTTCACTTCGCCGACGCTGAACGGGGGGAAGTTGTAATGGAGCATGAAGCGCTTGAAGGTGTTCTGCTCGAAGAGCAGGTCCTGGCGCTGCATGTCTTCCTTGGTGCCCAGGGTGAGAGTCGCCAGGGCCTGCGTTTCGCCGCGGGTAAAGAGCGCCGAACCGTGCACGCGGGGGAGCAGCCCCGTTTCGCAGGTGATGGGGCGAACCTGATCGAAGCGCCGGCCGTCCGGACGCCGCTTCTTATCGAGCATGTCGCTGCGGAAAATGCTCTCGCGCAGGCGCTCGAAGGCGCGCATGGCCAGCTTCAGTTTTTCAGCTTCTTCCTTGGGATAGGCGGCCTTGATTTCGTCCTTCAGCGTATCCACCAGGTGGTAGCTTTCCTTCTTGGGGTGCTTTTCGGTGTTCAGTGCGTCCTGCAGCCGCGCGCCGTATTTCGCTTCCATGCCCTTGTAGAGGGCCTCGTCAAAGGGTACCGGCGGAACCGTGACTTTCACCGGAGCGACCTTGGCGTAGAGTTCGCGAATGGCGGCGATGATGCGCTTGATCTGGGCATGGCCGAATTCCAGCGCTTCGACCACCTGATCTTCGGAAACTTCGAGCGCGCCCGATTCCACCATGACGATGGCTTCTTCGCTGCCCGCAATGGTGATGTTCAGGGTGCTGACCTTCTGTTCGGACACCGTGGGGTTGGCCACCAGTTTGCCGTCCAGCATGCCCACGCGCACAGCGGCGATGGGGGTGGTGAAGGGCAGGTCCGAGCAGAACGCCGCGGCGGATGCGCCGGTCATGGCGATCACGTCGGGGTCATTCTCGCTGTCCGCGGAAAGCACCATGGCCACGATCTGCGTCTCGTTCCTCCAGCCTTCGGGGAAGAGGGGGCGCATGGGGCGGTCAATCTGCCGGGAAGTCAGAATTTCTTTTTCGGAGGGGCGTCCTTCGCGCTTGAAGAAGCCGCCGGGAATTTTTCCGGCCGAATAGGTGTATTCGCGGTAGTCCACCGTGAGGGGCAGAAAATCGCGGTCGTTCATGGTGGAGGCCATGCACGCGGTGGTCAGCACCACGGTATCGCCGTAGCGCGCGGTGATGGCGCCATTGGCCTGCCGGGCAATCTTGCCGGTTTCGAGCGTCAGCGTGCGTCCGCCGACTTCCACCGTAACCACATGAGGCTTAGGCAAATGAGAATTTTCAGACATGAGTCACTTCCTTTTTCCCCGTTGGGGGCCTTTTTCCATTTCCGTGGAGCGCAATGCTCCTGCGGGCGGCGTTGAGAAGAAGTACAGCGAGGAACCTTGCCAAAAGGTTTCAGACAGAGTCGTGCCCCGGCGCGGAGAATACTTCTCCCAGCGCACAGGGCTGATTCCGCTGCACGGGACTGTTTTCGTTTTGTTGAGGAAGGAGCCGGTGATTGCGCCGGCTACTTGCGCAGACTAAGACGTTCGACAATCTCGTGATACCGATCCGGATCCCGACGGTTCAGATAGTCCAGCAGACGCCGGCGCTTGTTGACCATCATGATCAACCCCCGCCGCGACGCGTGGTCCTTCATATGGGACTTGAGATGCGTGGTGAGGTAGCTGATTCGCTCGCTCAAAAGCGCAATCTGTACTTCCGGAGAACCCGTATCTTTGACATCTCGCCGGAACTGCTCGATCAACACCGGTTTCGCGTTGCTCAAGTTTGCCATTTCCATCGTTCCCTTTGAAAACTTGATTTTTCCTCTTCTCTTCGACCTCCATTAGGCTAACACAACCTTCGGGAGAGTGTAAAGGAATGTAAAATCTTCCCGGGGCCCGCAACTTTTTCCTCGCGCGTAAATTCCCCGCCCCGGCGCACCCGCCGGGCGCCATCCAATGATATACTGCGCGCTCTTCCCTGCTTGCCTGGCGCCGGTTTCCACGGCCGCCCGGCCGAGGAATCGCCCATGCCCACCACGCCGCATATCGAATCCCACTTCACCGCCAGCGCCACCGTGCGCGACGTGGTCATCGGCATGGCCGATGGCCTCACCGTGCCCTTCGCGCTCGCCGCCGGCATCACCGGCGCCGTGGCCGCTTCCGCGCAGGCCACCCATCTTGTGGTCACCGCGGGGTTTGCGGAAATCGTGGCCGGCTCCATCGCCATGGGCCTCGGCGGTTATCTTGCCGCCAAGACTGACGCCGAACATTACGCCTCCGAACTGCAGCGCGAATACCGCGAAATTGTCGAACTGCGCGACCACGAAGTATCCGAAGTCGAGGACGTTTTCAAGGGCTACGGTCTCTCCCCGGAAGAGATGGCCCCCGCCGTCAAGGCCATCTGCGCCGACGACAAGCGCTGGGTGGACTTCATGATGCGCTTCGAGTTGGGCCTTGAGGAGCCCCATCCGCAGCGCGCCCGCTTGAGCGCCATGACCATCGCCGGCTCCTACATTTTCGGCGGGCTGATTCCCCTGGCGCCCTATATGATCGCCACGCACGTCGTCACCGGCCTGTGGTACTCCGTGGCCATTACCCTGCTCGCACTGGCCGCCTTCGGCGCCATCAAGGCCCACTTCACCGGCATTTCCAAGCTGCGCGGCGCCTGGCAGACCGTCTTCACCGGCGGGCTGGCCGCCGGCGCGGCCTTCTCCATCGCCCGCCTGTTGTAGGGGAACAACCCGGAAATCAGCAGCACTCATCTAACCAGGAACCACTCTCCCGCGGAGATGGTTGCAGTCCAGAAAACTCGGGTCTTTTTTTGCGGGAAAGAATGAGCCCGGTGGAGAGATAATGGAAGCGATGCACGGGCAAGAGCCTCTGCAGGACGCCCCCCTCTTCGGCGCAAATCACTTGGGAAGCATGGACGACTGGTGCGGATTCGAAAGAACAAAACCAAACTCTTATTTGGACTGATTTTGGCCGGCTTCGGCATTCTTGCCTGGCTCTCCTTCGTGGAGGACCGCAATCTGGTGGAAAGCGCCCGCTGGGTCGAGCATTCGCATGCCGTTCTGGAGCAGTCCGCGGGACTGCGCGAACACGTACGCGACGTGGGGGTTACGCGGTCCAGCTACGCCATCAATGGAGATGCGGCTCTCCTAGTGCGCTTCGAGAAGGCCGCCCGCGATGCGCAGGAGCACCTCGCGGCGCTGCAGCGCCTGACCGCGGACAACTCCGAGGCGCAGGAGAAATTGCGCACGGCAGAAGAGCTCATCCAGTCGCGCATCCGCGTCTCCCGAGAATCGATGGAAATGCGGCGGAAGAATGGCGCGGAGGAATCCAGCGAGAGCCGCTACCGGGAGCAGAGCCTGCTCCTGGGCGACAAAATCAACGGTGCCCTGCACCAGTTTGAAGAGATGGAACGGCGGCTGCGGGACCAGCGCGTAGCGGAAGCGTCGCGAAGAATGCACTCCGCCAACCGCATGGATCTGTCCATTGTGCTGGCCACGTTTACGGCCCTGCTGCTGGCCCTGTGGCTGCAGAGCCGGGAAGAGACGGCGCGCCGCCGGGCGCAGGAAGAGCGCGAAAAAGTGGTGCAGGAACTAAGCAAAGCCCTGGCCAACGTCAAAACGCTCAGCGAGATGCTGCCCAGCTGCTCCTCGTGCCGGAAAATCCGGGACGACAAGGGCTACTGGAGCCAGATCGAGGAGTACGTGCGTAAACACACGGACACGGAGTTTACCCACGGGATCTGCCCGGATTGCGTGCGCACGCTCTATCCGGAAGTGGCCGATACGATCGAGGAACGCCTGAAGAAATCCAGGGAAAAGGAAGAACAGAAGACGAGGTAGTTCCCGCCCTCTTTCCGGCAGCGGCTCTTAGGCCTGCCGGGTGCGCACCAGCGACAAGAACTCGTCGCGTGTCTGCTTGCTGGTGCGGAAGGCTCCCAGCATGGCGCTGGTCACCGCCTGCCCGTGCTGCTTCTCCACGCCGCGCATCTGCATGCACAGATGCCGGGCCTCGATGATCACGCCCACGCCCTCCGGGCTAATCTTCTCCTGAATGGCCTGGGCCACCTCGCTGGTCAGGCGCTCCTGAATCTGCAGGCGCCGCGCGTACATATTCACCAGCCGGGCCACCTTGCTCAGGCCGATGACTTTTTTGCTGGGCAGGTAGGCCACGTGGCATTTGCCGAAAAAGGGCAGCAGGTGATGCTCGCACAGGCTGAAGAACTCGATGTCCTTCACCACCACCATCTCGTCGTAGCACACGCTGAAGGTGGCTCCGTTGAGCACCTGGTCGAGATTCATCTGATACCCGCTGGTGAGAAACTTCATGGCCTTCTCGAAGCGTTCCGGGGTCTTCAGCAATCCTTCGCGGCTGGGGTCTTCGCCCACCAGCGCGAGCATCCGGCGCACCAGCCCGGCGATGGTTTCTCCCTTTTTCTCATTCAGCACGATGGTCGTCGCTTGCTTGCCCATGATTCGCTCCCGTTTATTGCCCGTCGTATTCAAAACTGTTGTTGCCGGTTTCTTCGATGCGCACGAGCACCAGCCGCGCCGCGCTAAATGCTTTGATCCGCGCATACGCTTCCTTGCACAGGTTCTCCGTGGTCGGCACCGTTTCGCGGAAGGCCGCGACTTCCTCGTTCAGGTTGCGGTGGTCAAACGCTTCCAGCACTTCCCTA
>Ga0315281_10004462_pt1 | contig 20285 bp, 21 predicted proteins | sample YL17G07_0_MG_FD_204540 | JGI IMG/M metagenome (GOLD analysis project Ga0315281, IMG submission 204540) | Sediment microbial communities from Yellowstone Lake, YNP, Wyoming, USA - YL17G07_0 | ecosystem: Environmental > Aquatic > Freshwater > Lake > Sediment | place: USA: Wyoming | collected...
CACCACCCTGCGCGGCACGTACGACGAGCTCGCGGCGGCGTTTCAGCGTCTCGTCGATGACTACGTCGTGACGAATTACACGAGAAAGACGTAGGGCCGGACCCATGTGTCCGGCCAGCGGCGACACGCAGGTCGCCGCCTACGACGCGAGCCTGCTGGACGCGCTCCACCGCGTGTGGGGCTTCTCCAGCTTCCGTCCGCTGCAGCGCGAGGCCATGCACGCGATTCTCGCGTCGCGCGACAGCGTGGTCGTCCTGCCGACCGGCGGCGGGAAGTCGCTCTGCTTCCAGGCGCCGGCGTTGGTCGACCCCCACAGTGCGGAGTGCGGAGTGCGGAGTGCGGATTCGCAGACTTCACTAGAATCGACAGACCAATCCGCAGTCCGCAGTCCTCAATCCGCAATCACCGGGCGCCTGCGCGGCCTCGCCCTCGTCATCTCGCCGCTCATCTCGCTGATGAAGGATCAAGTCGACGGCCTGCGCGTCGACGGCGTGGCCGCGTCGTACTTGAACAGCACGCTGCTGCCGCACGAGCGCGACGAGGTGCTTGCGAGCGTTCGCGAAGATCGATGCCGGCTGCTGTACGTCTCGCCCGAACGCATCGTGGGGGAGGGGAGCCAGTCGCTGCGGCGCATGCTGGCCCAGGCCGGCGTGCGGTTCGTCGCGATCGACGAGGCGCACTGCATCAGCCAGTGGGGGCATGATTTCCGGCCGGAGTACCGGCAGCTCGGGCGGCTGCGCGAGGATTTTCCAGGCGTCTCGATGCACGCGTTCACCGCGACCGCCACCGAGCGCGTGCGGGGCGACATCGTGGCCGAACTGCGGCTGCAGGATCCGTGCGTGCTGGTCGGATCGTTCGATCGGCCCAATCTCGTCTATCGCGTGATCCGGCGCGGCAACCTCCATCGCCAGCTGCAGGACATCCTCGCGCGTCACGAGAAGGAATCCGGGATCGTGTACTGCTCGTCGCGGCGGGAGGTCGAGGCGCTGGCCGACTGGCTGCAGACCGAAGGGCATCGCGCGGTCCCGTACCACGCGGGCCTGGCGGATGAGGTGCGGAGCCGGCATCAGGAGATGTTCCTCGACGAGCGCGTCGACATCGTCGTCGCCACCGTCGCGTTCGGCATGGGCATCGATCGGTCCAACGTCCGCTTCGTCGTGCATGCGGGCGCGCCGCGGTCGCCGGAGCACTATCAACAGGAGTCGGGCCGCGCCGGCCGTGACGGCCTGCCGGCGGAGTGCATCCTTATATATGGCGGGGGCGACTTCGTCCGCTGGCGGCAGATGCTCGAAACCAACGGCGAATGGACCGAGAGCGCGCGGACGCTGCTGCGCGACATGGAGCGCTACGCGGCGGGCACGCGGTGCCGCCATCGATCGCTCGTGGAGTACTTCGGCCAGCCCTACCCCGGGGCGGATTGCGGCGCGTGCGACTGGTGCCTGAAGGAGCTCGATCCGGTGGCCGATTCGGTCACCGTCGCGCAGAAGATCCTATCCTGCGTCGCGCGCGTGAAGCAGACGTGGGGCACGGCGCACGTCACTGACGTGCTGACGGGGAAGGCGACGGAGAAAGTGGTCGCCGCCGGCCATCAGGACCTGTCGACGTTCGGCCTGCTGAAAGAGGAGTCGACGTCCGCGATTCGCGGCTACATCGAGCAGCTCGTGGGCGACGGGCTGATGGTGCGCGACGGCGAGCCGTATCCAGTCCTGCGGCTGACCGGGAGCGGCACGGCGCTGCTGCGCGGCGACGGCGACTGCCGGCTGTACCGCGCGGTCGCGCCGCCCGCGTCGCGCAAGCGCAGCCGGTCCTCGCTGCGCGACACGTTCACGGTCACGGCGGATTCGGATCTCTTCGACGTGCTGCGCGACGTGCGCCTGCGCCTCGCGCGCGAGCGCGGCGTGCCGCCCTACGTCATCTTCCACGACACCACGCTGCGCGACATGGTCGAGCGCCGGCCGAAGACGATCGACGACCTGCACGAGGTGTACGGCGTCGGCGCGAAGAAGGCCGCCGACTTCGGCGACGCGTTCCTCGACGCGATCCGCACGTACCGCCGTCCTGAATAGACGACGTGCAACGCGGAACTCGCAGAAATCGCAGAGCACAGATTGGTCTGCGCGCTCAGCGTGTTCTGCGTTGATCGTCGTGATCAGTGAACGGTGTAAGGCTCGTGGAGGGCGAAGGGGGCGATCTCGACGTCGAAGTGGGCGCCGCCTTCGGAGACCATCTGGTAGGTGCCGCGCATGATGCCGGTCGAGGTCTTGAGCGGACAGCGATGCGTGTACTGAAACGACTCGCCCGGCACGAGGGTCGGCTGCTCGCCGATGACGCCCGGACCCTTGTACTCTTCGACGTGGCCGGTGGCGTCGGTCACGATCCAGTGCCGGCTCAATAACTGCACCGTTTCCTCGCCCTCGTTCGTGATGCGGACCGTGTAGAGAAACACCCACTGGCCCTGGAACGGCTGCGACAGCTCGGCCGCGTACTGCGACTCGACTTCCACGCGCACGTTGTTGGTCACGGCCTCGGACGTCGACGCGTGCAGCGGCTGATCTTTGAGTTCGGACATAGGCGTCACACCATGATACCAATATACGCATGCACCTGATTCACCCCGCCAGGCTGAAGCCGGGCGTCTCGAAGGCGTCGGCGGCCGCGACTGACGCGTCAGGCGATCCCGCGCAGTCGAGCGCAACGATCCGCGGCACCGCCCTGATTTTCTGGGACCTGAAGATTCCCGGGAAGCGGAAGAAGCTCGACGCGATTGACACCGATCAAATCACCCCCGCCGCGGACTGCGTCTCGGAGAGCCTGGACACGCTCGACGAACGCTGGAAGACCGGATCGTTCAGGTATCTCATGCCGGACTTCCGGGCGCGCGTCCACCGGGGCGAGACGTTTCTCATCGCGGGCGATCGGTTCGCCATCGGATCGTCGCGCGAGATGAGCCCGGCCGGGCTGAAGGGCGTCGCCGAAGAAGTCGGCCGCGAGATGGTCGTCGTCGCCGGCGCCAACATGGGCGACATCTTCCGCCGGAACGCCTTGAACCTCGGCCTGCACGTCGTGCAGAGCCCCGAGGCGGTGGCGGATGCGCGCGACGACGATGCCTTCAGCTTCGATCCGGACACCCGCGCGTTAACGAATGTCACGCAGCGCAAGACGTACGATCCGCTGCCGCTGACGCCGAAGGAAAACGAGATCCGGCGGAGCGGCGGCATCGTCGCCGCCGGCCGCCGCGAATTCGCCGCGTCCCTGGACGCGGCGCCGAGGATCGTCTGGCCGGATCCCGAGACCGCCCGCCGGATGACGTCCACCGAACAGATCGTCTGGGCGCACCGCGTCGACACGTCCGCGGCCGTCACGCCCGGCGCGACGCTCCGCGTCTACGCCGACCTGCTGCCGGCGTCGGACGGCACGGCGCCGTTCGCGATTCACACGTTCAATCAAATCACCGGCGGCCGCGCGATCGATCCGCGGCAGGCAGCCGTCGCCAACGATCACTTCGTCTTCACGGGCAAGGCCGACGACGACAAGCAGACGGGCATCGGCCGGGAGTTCGCGCGCGTCCACGGCCTGGTGAAACCGTACTACGCGACGCCGGGCGACGGCATCTTTCATTTCTACTTTCCCGAGCAGGGGCTCGTGATGCCGGGGCAGTTCATTCCCGGTGCCGACTCGCACACCCGCGCGTACGGCGCGTACGGCGCCGTCGGGATCGGCGTCGGATCGACGACGCTCGGCTTCGGCTGGTCGACGGGCTACATCTACGTCACGCTCGCGAAGGCGAGGCGCGTGCGGTTCACGGGCGCGCTCCAGCCGTGGGTCAGCGGGAAGGACATCGTGCTCGAATTGCTGCGGCGCTGGGGCGCCGCGCAGTCGCAAGGCATGTCGGTCGAACTCGTCGACGCGAACCGGCAGCTGCCGATCGCGTACCGCAACACGATCGCAAACATGATGGCCGAGGCCGAAGCGCTCAACGGCATCTTCGCGCCCGACGAGACCACCGCCGACTGGTATCGCGCGAAGGGCATCACCGAGTTGCCGTATCCGGGATGCGCGCCGGGCGCGGACGCCACGTACGCCATTGACGAAGCCCTCGACCTGCGCGGCGTCGCGCCGATGATCGCCAAGCCCTTCAGTCCCGGCAACGCGTTTCCGGCCGAGGAGGTCGCGCGCGAGCGGCTGACGTTCGACAAGGCGATGATCGGGTCGTGCACCAACGGCAGTTACGACGACCTGCTGTCGGCGGCGCTCGTCATCCGCGCCGCGCGCGCGCAGGGCGTGACGAAGGCCGCTTCAGCGCTGGTCGTGTTTCCGGGGTCGGGCGGCGTCGGGCGTCTCATCGAGCAGGCCGACCGCCGGCTCGGCGGGGCGTCGATCGCAGACACGTTCCGTTCGGTCGGCGGCGAGATTCGCCAGTCGTGGTGCGGCCCGTGTTTCGGTCAAGGGCCGGATGCGCTGCGGAACGGGCAGCGCGCCATCACGTCGTTCAATCGGAACTGGCAGAACCGCATGGGCCTTGGCGGGGAAGGCTACCTGGCGAGCCCCGCCGTCGTCGCCGCCTCGGCGCTGGTCGGGTACATGGCGCCACCGAGCGAGCTCGGCTTGAAATGGAACCCCGACGAATTCGGTGTGTGAGTCCAACGCCATGACTCCCGACGCTCGACTCCCGACGCTCGACTCGATCGGCGCGAACGTCGCGCGGCGGCACATCTTTCTCTGCTGCGATCAGACCCACCCGAAGTGCTGCGAGAGAGAGCGTGGGCTCGCCTCGTGGGACTTCCTCAAGCGGCGCCTCAAAGAGCTCGGGCTCTCGGAACAGGGCGGGATCCTGCGCACGAAGACGAACTGCCTGCGCGTGTGCGAAGGCGGCCCGGTCGCGGTTGTCTATCCCGAAGGCGCGTGGTACGGGCAATGCGACCCGCCCGTGCTGGAGCGCATCATTCAGGAACATCTCATCGATGGCCGCCTCGTCGCGGATTTCCTGATCCTGCAGCACCCCCTCCATCCAACCCTGAACCCTGAACCCGGTACACCTTGAACCCTGAACCCTCTTAGTTATACGATATCGTATATATATAGTATGTCTAAGCAGGCCATCTCTCTGACGCTCGACATCGACAACCTCACCTGGCTGAAGGGACGCGTGGGCGCGGCCGGTGTCCGGAGCGTCAGCGAGCTCCTGGATCAGCTGGTCACGGCGGCGCGGACGTCGGGCCATGGGCCGTCACGGTCTGTGGTCGGTACCGTCGATATCGACCCCGGCGATCCGATGCTCGAACAGGCCGACGAGCTGGTACGCGCGATGTACCAGACGTCTCTGCGCCGGCCGATGATGGTCCGGGAATCCAGTCCGGCGTACGGCGCGGGCCGGCCCGCGAAACGGAAGCGCCGTGGCTGATCCGGAGGCCGCCGTCACCGATACGCACGCGCTGATCTTTCATGCCGTCGGCAACGGGCGGCTTGGCCCGAAGGCCGCGGCGTTCTTCGATCGCTGCGAGCGGCGCGACGCGATTCTGTACGTGCCGGCGGTCGTCATCTGGGAGTGCAGCCTCTTGGCGCGCGTGGCGCGCATCAATCTGCGTCGGAGCGTGCGCGCGTTCTTCGACGACTTGTTCAGCAATCCCGCGTATCACCCGATGGAGACGACGCCCGAGCAGGTGTTCATCGCCGACGATCTGCGATTCACTCGCGATCCGTTCGACGCGCTCATTTGCGCCGCGGCGCAGACCGTCGGGCTGCCGCTGATCACGCGCGATGCGCAGATCCGCGCCTCGGGAACCGTGAAGGTGCTGTGGTGATCGAGCGCGCCATCGCCGCGTCGACACACGGTCGCTATCTGATCGAGCCGCCCGCGGCGCCGGGTCCCGCGCCGTTGCTCGTCGGCTTTCACGGCTACGCCGAGGGCGCCGAGGCGCAGCTCGAGCGGCTGCGCGCGATTCCAGACGCCGATCGCTGGCGAATCGTGTCGATTCAGGGACTGAACCGTTTCTATCAGCGCCGGACGAATGAGGTCATCGCGGGCTGGATGACGCGGCAGGATCGCGAGCTGGCGATTGCCGACAACCTCGCCTATGTCGCCGCCGTCATCGAGGCGGTGGAGCGTGAATGGCCGGCAGCGCCCCGCGTCGTCTTCACGGGCTTCTCGCAGGGCGTCGCGATGACATTTCGCGCCGCCGTCGCGGCGCGCGCGGTCGACGGCGTGATCGCCGTCGGCGGAGACGTGCCGCCGGAAATCACGGCCGCCGGGCTCGGACGCATTCCCGCGGCGCTCGTCTGCCGCGGGTCGAACGACCAGTGGTACGCGCCGGCCACGTTCGAGCGCGACGCGACGCGCCTGCGCGACGCCGGTGTCATCGTCGCGCCGCTGCCATTCGAGGGCGGCCATGAATGGTCCGCCGCGGTCGCAGCGGCGGCCGGGCAATTTCTGCGCGAGCGCCTGCCATGATCGTGCGCGAGGCCACGCCATCCGACGCGCGGAGGCTGGCCGAGTTGCGGTGGGAATTTCGATCCGGCCGCGCGCCGAATATCGAGACACGCGACGCGTTTGTCGAACGCTGCGCGGCCTGGATGGCCCGCGCGCTTGCGCCCGAGGCGGCCTGGCGCGCCTGGGTCGCCGAGCGCGACGAAGTCATCCTCGGGCAGGTGTGGCTGCAGACGTTTCAGAAGCTGCCCAATCCGACCGAAGAAGCCGAGCAGCAGGCGTACCTCTCGAATCTCTACGTCACGCCGTCCGAGCGCGGCGGCGTCGGGTCGCAACTGGTCTCGACCGTCGTCGCCTGGGCGCGCGGCCAGAAGATCGAGTACCTCGTCTTGTGGCCGTCGGCGCGCAGTGTCACGCTCTACGAGCGTCACGGTTTCACGCAGCGGGGCCGCGTGATGGAACTGACACTCTGATCCCGTCGATCCACGCCGCAATCGCCTGCTGAATCTCCGCGTAGACCGCGGCTTGCGCCGCCGGGTTCTTCTTCGACACCGTGAACGAATGGTCGCCGTCCACGACGTGCACCGCCGGCGCGGGCGTCACGCGCTCGAGAATCGGCGCGAGCTCCGCGGGCGTGCCGAACGCGTCACGACGGCCCTGGACGAACAGCATCGGCCGTTGCACCAGCGGGAGGTGCCGATCCCGCAATTGCTCCGGTCTTCCCGGCGGATGCAGCGGATAGCCGAGCAGCACGAGGCCCGCCAGCGGCGACTGGCGATCGATTGCTGCGACCTGCGTCGCGATGCGCCCGCCCATCGACTTGCCGCCGATGAACAGACATCGGCGCGCGCTGTCGACCTGCGACCGCACGGTCTCGATGACGGCTCGATAACACGCTTCGAGCGCCGGGCCGCGGTCGGGAATCCGCCGCTGCTGTTCCGTGTAGAGAAAATTGAACGTGACAACGTCGATCCCGAGCGATGACAGCGACCGCGCGAAGTCGACCATGAACGTGCTGCGCTGTCCCGCGCCGGCGCCGTGCCCGAGAATCAGCGTCGCGCCGGCCGGGTGCTCCGCGAGGTAGGCGAGCGCCGAGGTGACGGCGCCCGCCTGCAGTGCGACGATGAACTCGTCAGGATTTTTCAAGGATGTCGCGGACTTCGGCGTCCGTCTTCAAGTCCACCGTGACGGCGAGCGCCCCGGAGAACGACGCCAGCGATCGCGCGAGCATGCGGTCGACTTCGCTGCCCACGACGCCCGTCAGCGTCACCCGCCCGCGCTCGACGACGATGTGGATCGGCGGATTCGGCATGATCGCGTAGTTCCAGAAGTTCGAGTTCCCGTAGATCTTCCGCGCGATCGTGTACCGCAGCTCGTCGTCGAACGTCGACACCGGCAGGACCGTGATGTCGTCACGCACGCGCTGCACGCCGTCGACGCGGGCAATCCGCTTGTCGAGATCGTCGCGCTTGTACGGCATGGTGACCTTGCCGGTCAACGTGACGACGCCGGCTTTCACGTTCGCGCTCACATCGTCGAAGATCGTGAACTGCGTGTACCGCTCGACGCTGGCGGCGACGTCCTTCAAGACCTGGAGATCCTTCCGAACATCATCTCCCGGGTCTCCCGGGCTGCCTTGCGGCGCGCCCCATACGACGTTCGCGCTCAGGACCACGCCGGCTGTCACCGCGCACAGTTTCGTCCACATGCTGCACCTCCATCGCTTCGCACGTTCCATTGCGATGAAGTGGCAAAGAGAGTGCCAGTGGTGGGGATGAGGATCCGGCGGCTCGGGAGCCCGTCTGTGTCCTCCGATGACGACAGGCGGCGGGCGATCTGCTCTCAGCGAGAGGCAAACGCGAGGCCCAGACCGTACGTGATGGCGGCTTCGAGGATGCCGACCATCGTCATTTCGGCGCCGCTCGCCCACCACGACCGCGTGGTCACCAGCGCCTTGGACGCGCCGACCGCGAAGTGCGCCAGCGTGCTGATGATGAAGGACGCGATGACTGCCGGCATGCCCACGGTGAAGAAGAACGGGATGATCGGAATGAAGCCGCCGATCGCCGTCGAGACGGTCGCCGTGGCCATCGACCGCAGCGGGTTGGGGAAGGATTCTTCGTTGAGCCCCAGTTCTTCGTGCACCAGCGTCTTCAGGAACTGCTTCGGTTCCTTCTGCAGCCGCTCGGACATCGTCCGCGCTTCTTCGGCCGAGAAGCCCTTGAGCTGATAGAACAGTTCGAGCTCGAGGGCCTCTTCGTGCGGGTCCTCTTCAATTTCGGCGCGCTCCCGCGACACTTCTGATTCGTACACTTCCCGCTGCGACTTCGACGCGAGGTACGCCCCCGCGCCCATGGAGAGCGCGCTGGCCAGCGTGCCGGCGAGACCCGCGGCGAGCACGACTTCGCTGCCGCCCGTGTAGCCGGCCATGCCCGAGACGATGCCGAAGACCGCGCCCAGGCCGTCGTTAACGCCGTAGATCGCGTCGCCGATCCAGCCGGTCCCTTTCGCATGCCAGCGCTCGTGCCGCAGGATGTTGTCGAGCGTCGACCGGGGCGTCGGGATCGCGCCGCCGGCGAGCGTCCGCAGCACGACCGCGTGATCCCGCTCCTCGAGCATCGCTTCCTCGGCAATCTGCCGATCCGTCGGGTCGCTCAGGCGCTGCATCAACTGGTCGTACTCGGCTTCGGCCTTGTTCTCTTCCTGCTCGAGGCGATGCAGCACGACGTTGGGATCGGAGATGCGCTGGAACCAGGACAGGCCGCGCTCGACCTCCTTCGGATCGGGCGTGTGTCCCGTCGCGAGCGTGATGCGCTCGGACCAGCGGGCGGCGTGCTTTTCCTCCTGCTCCGCGAGGCGAATCAGGATGTCCCTGCGCTTCGGATCTTTTTCGCGGTTCGCGAGATGCCGGTAGGTCGCGGCCGCCTCGACTTCGCGGCGCCACATGTCCTTAACGGTTGCCAGGTTCTTGGGTTCCATGGGTGACTAGAGAAGCAGAACGGTGCCGATGCCGGCGCTCACGAGCAGCACCTGCCGCACGGGGCTGTCGTCGAACGTGCCGCGATGCAGATCGGGAATGAGGTCCGACATCGCGACGTACACGAAGCTGGCGGTGGCGAAGGCCAGGAAGTACGGCCCGATGCCCGGCATCCAGTCGAGAAACACGAACGCGAGCACGGCGCCGACGACGCCCGCGGCTTCCGCCAGCGCGTTGAACATCAGGGCGCGGCCCTTGCTGTAACCGGCGTGAAGCAGAATCGCGAAGTCCCCGACCTCGTGGGGAATCTCGTGGGCGAGCACGGCGATCGCCGTGTTGATGGCGAGCGGGATCGACGTCGCCACCGCCGCGCCGATCACCGCGCCATCCATGAAGTTGTGCGCGGCGTCGCCGATCAGCACGAGCGGCGCGCTCGAGCGGTGCACGTCGCACTCGTGCGTGTGGCAGTGCCGCCAGATCGCGAGCTTTTCCAGGACGAAAAAAGTCAGGATGCCGGCGAGGAGGGTGGCCATCGCCCGGCGCGGGCCGAGCGCCGCGAGCGCCTGCGGCATCAGTTCCAGCAGCGCGACGCCGAGCAGCGCGCCCACGGCGTAGCTGACGAGCCACGGCACCAGCCGGCTGCGAAGGCGATCAGGAACGGCGAGCAGGCTCGCCGCAACGCCCAGTCCTCCGAACCCGCCGAGCAGACTGAGACCGGCCGCGATCGCGAGCAAACGCACGAATCATTCTATTTCAACTGGCCACATACCCCCGACGCGCTCTTACCCGGTACAACTTGTTCCTCACTTCCACACGAATGTCGTGCCAGCGCCCGTCCTTCTTCCCGGTGGACGGATAGCCCAGGTAGTACTGCTTGCTCAGCTCGTCGGCGATGCTGGCCGTCGACGGATTGAGATCGCGCGCGTTGCGGATAATCTCCGTCCGGCCGCCGCTGTCGTCGGTCATGTCACGCAGCGCGGCGACGTTCACGCGGTCGTCGTTCCGGCCCCCGCGCTGCCAGCCGCCGGTGCCGCCGCCCGTCGGCGGCGGCGGGTAGCCGCCGCGCCCGCCGCGGGGCGGGAAGGGAAACGGCACCGGCATCGGCACGCGCGGCGGCGGCGGCGTCCGGAACGTGGTCTCGCCCTCGCCGTCGATGCCGATCGCATACACGAGGACTTCGCTCTCGCGAATGATCTGCTTGAGCGGGACGATGCTCGTCCGGCTCGACGTGTCGTTGCCGTCCGAGATCACGAGCAGCGCCTTCTTGCGGTTCTGGCCCTTCTGCGCCAGAGGAATGGCGTCGGCGACCGCGTCGTACATCGCCGTACCGCCGTTGGCAGTCAGCCGGCCGAGCGCGCGCGTCAGCAGCTGGCGATCGGTCGTCCAGTCCTGCAGGAGCGCCGGGTAGTTGCTGAACCGATAGAGAAAGATCTCGTCGCGCTGGTCGAGCAGCTCGTAGAGAAACTTGTCGAGTGCGCCCTGCGCTTCCTGCATCTTCGTGCCGGCCATGCTGCCGGACGTGTCCACGGCGATCCCCAGGCTGACGGGCACGCGTTCCGCGTTGAAATGTGTGACCGCCTGGACCTGATCGTCCTCGTACACGACGAAGTCGCCCTGCGTGAGGCCGGAGACGAATCGTCCGCTCGCGTCGGACACGGTCACCGTGACATTGATGAGTTCGACGCCGCTCCTGAACTTGAAGGACTGGTCGCCGATGCGTGGCGGCGCGGGCGCCGCCGCCGGCGTCTGTGGCGGCTGCGCGTGCACCGAGACGACCAGGGCGCCGACGACGGCTGCGGCAAGAATCTTTGCGTTCACTTCTTCCTTCTAGCTTTTCCCGCGCGTATCCACATGCGGCACGATCCGATCGCCCGTTCTGAAGCTGATCCGGTAGCGCCCGACGTCGGCCGAGCCGGCCACGGTCACCACGAACGGCGACTCGCTGCCCGGTGAGAGCGTTTCGGCGTTGATCGCCGCCCGCTCGCTCGCCAGAAAGCCGCCGTTGCGCTTGAACAGAAATACGACGGCCGTCAGCCGGGCGACAGCCGGCGCGGACGGCGGATTGCGGACGACGCCGCGGATCACCAGGCGGTCGCCGTCGCGGTCGTGGTCGAGCGCGACGAGCTCGAGCGGCGCCGCCGGCGATGCCGCACCCGGCCGCGTCGCGGACCGGGCGCTGCTGAGCCCGACGGCCAGCGCGAGGATCACGCTGAACGCGACGACACCCACGCCGGCGACGGTCATCCATCGGCCGGCGGACGCGTCCGGCTGCGCCGCCGCAAAGAGGTCGGCGCTGAGCGCGACGGCCTGCGACGGGAGCGGGGAAGGGCCGGCGTCGTGAATCTCCGCCGCAAGTACAGCGACGCGCGCGTTCGACCGCCGCCGCTCCTCGCCGGCGAGGCGCCAGGCGATCGCCGACATGATGGCCGCCACGAGCAGCGCGCTCAGGGTCACGATAATCAGGAAGGTCATCGCAGCCTGAACTCCACCGAGACTTCCACCATCACGTCGACGGCCTCGCCTTGCCTGTGGGCCGGCGAAAACCGCCATTGGCGCACGGCCTGCACGGCGCGATCGTTCAATCCGCCGCCGAGGCCCTGCAACACCTTCACGTCGCCGACGGTTCCATCGCGGCGCACGACGATTTCCATCACCACTTCGCCCGAGAGCCCGCGCTGCCGCGCATCTTCGGTGTAGTCCGCCTTGATCTCGCGCACCAGGCGAGGCGGATCGATCCCGCTGCCCGGCCGATACGGTCCGCCGCCCGTGCCGCCGCCGGATCCCGGGCCCACGCCGCTGCCGGTGCCGTCGCCGAGTCCGGCGCCCGCGCCGCTGCCCAGGCTGCCGCCGGTGCCCGGCCCATGGCTATCCATCGTGACCTCGGTCTGTTGCAGCACGCCCGCGCGGGTCTGGGCGTCGGCCGGCGCGCTCACGATCGGCGCCATGAGCGCAGGGAGCGGCTCGGCGTTGAGCGGTTTCGGCGCCGGGACGATCGGCCGGGGCTCGCGGACCGCAGGCGCGGGACTGCTCACGGTCCGCGTGCCCTCGAGCGCGGCCTTCGGCGGTGGCGCCGGCTGTGCGAGCCCGCTGCCACCCCCGCCCCCGCCCGGCCCCGGCGTCGCGAGGAAGATCAGCGGCATCGAGTCGACGAGGTGCGCCGGCGCATCGGCGTTGGTGACGATCGGGGCGGCGTTGAAGGTCGCCAGGAGGACCAGTGCCGCGACCATCCCGGCGTGCAGCGTGCTCGAGGCGGCAAAGACGTGAGTCGACTCGAGCGTGCCTTCTGTTCCTGAGTACAAGGAAAACAATGCGTCAGCGCGGGCGCGTTTCGCCAATGCGCACCCCAGGCGGACCGCATCGGCGTGACGGACAAAGAGCGCGGCCTGCGCGCCCAGCGCGGCGCGCACACGCGCCTCGGGCACACCCGCGGCCAGGGCGATCTCTCGCGCCGAGTACACGTCCGGCATCTGGATGTGCATCAGTCCTGGTCACCAGCGAAGCAAAACGCTCGCCTGGAGTTCTCGCCGGATTTCCCCGGTTTTTCGAGAGGGGGAGACCCCGGCCCGTACTCTAACAGGGAGCCCTGTCCCCGTTTTGGCTAGACTGACCTCATGGCATTCATGGGCAAGAGCATCATCGTGACCGGGGCCACGAGCGGGATCGGCCGCGCGACCGCCGAAGCGTTCGGCCGCGAGGGCGCCTCGGTCGTCCTGGTTGGACGTAATGAAACCGTGTTGGTGGAGGTCGCCGACGCCGTGCGCGGCGCCGGGGGCCGCCCGGCAACCTGCGTCGCCGACGTGACGGCCGCTGATGCCCCGGATCGCATCGTCGCCACCGCCGCGGACGCGTTCGGGCGTCTCGACGTGCTCGTCAACGCGGCCGGCGTCATCGCGACCGGCGCGCTCGAGGCGACGACCGACGACGTCTGGGACGCCATGATGGCCGTCAACCTGCGCGCGCCGTTCCGGCTCATGCGCGCGGCGGCGCCGCACCTGAGAGCGAGCAAGGGCACGGTGGTCAACGTGTCCAGCGTCAACGGCCTGCGGTCGTTCCCCGGCGTGCTCGCGTACTGCGTCAGCAAGGCCGGCGTCGATCACCTGACGCGCTGCGCGGCGATTGAAATGGCCCCGCTCGGCGTGCGGGTCAACGCCGTCAATCCTGGCGTGACGGTGACCAACCTGCACCGGCGCTCGGGGATGGCGGAGCCGCAGTACGCGGCCTTCCTCGAACGATCGAAGGAAACCCACCCCCTCGGCCGTCCAGGCCAGCCGGACGACATTGCCGCCCTGATTCTCTTTCTTGCATCGGACCGGGCGGGGTGGATGACGGGGGAGACGATTCCGATCGACGGCGGGCGGCACCTGACCTGCGCGCGATGATCGTCGGTCGGGTGGGGCAGGTGAGTCAGGTGGGCCGGGTAGGTTGGTGATGTTCTCACCCACCAGGCTTACCAGCCCTACCTGGGCTTGATCCCTTCGACAAATATCAGGCCCTCTCGCTCTGCAAGCATTCGCGCCGACTTGAATCCGTCGGCTTCGAGCGCCAGCGTGGCCTGCCCGGACGCGACAAACGGCGGACCGCTTTGCGCGCGTGTCAGCAGCGCGCCGAATCCGCCGCGCGGCGCGGCGCCGATCACGACGACCCGGCCGCCCGGGCGCAGCACGCGCGCGATTTCGCGGACGGCGATGACGCGATCTTCGGGGCGCATCGTGGCGAGAAGCCCGCCGGTTTCGTCGACGACCGCGAGGTCGAACGCGGCGTCCTCGAGGGGCAGGCGCGTGGGCGGCGCGACTTCAATTTCGACCAGCACGCCGCCGTCGCTCGCGCCTTTGCGCGCGCGGGTGGCCGACGCTTCGTCCGGAGCGACGAGCACCGCGCGGCCCGAGAGCCCGACTTTGCCGGCCACCGCGGCGAGGCGTCCGCCATGGACGCAGCCAATCTGCACGAGCCGGTCGCCCATTTTCACGCCCGTCATGCTGACCACGAGCAGGTGCGGGTTGTCGCTCCGCATGAATGGATTCAGGGCCATCGGCGACAGTTTACCGTGGGCGGGTGATATAGTTTCCGTTCGTGCCTACACCAATTGATATCGCTCCTGCACGCGGCAAACTCGGCATCCTGCTGGTCGGACTCGGTGCCGTCAGCACGACGACCATCGCCGGCGTGCTCGCCATACGCAGGGGTCTGGCCAAGCCGATTGGTTCGCTGGTCGAGATGGGCACGATCCGTCTCGGTAAGCGCACGGACAATCGGTCGCCGAAGATTCGCGACTTCGTGCCGCTGGCTGAACTGCACGACATCGTGTTCGGCGGATGGGACATCTTCAACGACAACTGCTACGAGGCGGCCAAACACGCCGGCGTGCTCGAAGAGAAGCTCCTCGACACGGTCAAGGATGAGCTGGCCGCCATCAAGCCGATGTCGGCCGTGTTCGATCGTCACTACGTGAAGCGGCTTGATGGTCCGAACGTCAAGAAGGGCAAGAACAAGAAGGATCTCGCCGATCAGCTGATCGCGGACATCCGCCTCTTCAAGCAAGCCAACAACTGCGATCGGATGGTGGTGGTCTGGGCGGGCAGTACCGAGATCTTCGCCACCGAAGCCCCGTGCCACAAGTCGCTGGCGGCGCTCGAAAAGGGTTTGCTCGACAGCGATCCGGCGATCGCGTCCAGCATGATCTACGCCTACGCCGCCATCAGCGAAGGCATTCCGTACGCGAACGCCGCGCCGAACTTGAGCGCGGAAGTGCCGGCGCTGCAGGAACTCGCCGCGAAGACCGGAGTGCCGGTCTGCGGCAACGACATGAAGACCGGTCAGACGCTCATCAAGACCATCATCGCCCCTGGACTCAAGGCGCGGATGATTGGCGTCGCGGGCTGGTATTCGACGAACATCCTCGGCAACCGCGACGGGGAGGTGCTCGACGATCCGGAGTCGTTCAAGACGAAGGAAGAGAGCAAGAAGTCGGCGCTTGACTACATCTTCCAGCCGCACATCTACCCGGATCTCTACAAGGACATCTCGCACGTCGTCCGGATCAACTACTACCCGCCGCGCGGCGACAACAAAGAGGGCTGGGACAACATCGACATCTTCGGATGGCTCGGCTATCCGATGCAGTTGAAGATCAACTTCCTGTGCCGCGACAGCATTCTTGCCGCGCCGATCGTGCTGGACGTGGCGCTGTTCCTGGATCTGGCCAAGCGCGCCAACATGAAGGGCATCCAGGAGTGGCTCTCGTTCTACTTCAAGGCGCCGATGCACGCGGCGGAGGTCTACCCCGAGCACGATCTGTTCATCCAGTTGATGAAGCTGAAGAACACGCTCCGGTATCTCAAGGGCGAAGAGCTGATCACGCATCTGGGCCGTGAGTACTACGACTAGACCGAGCTACGCGCAGCCGGCGCTGATTGGCGGCGCCGTCATGGGCGTCCTGTCGGCGCTGCCGCTCATCTATCTCGGGAATCTGTGCTGCTGTCTGTGGATCGTGGGCGGGGGCGTCGTGGCCGCCTACGTGCTGCAGCAGAATCAGGCGGCGCCGATTGAGACGGGCGCCGCGGCGCTCGCGGGCCTGCTGGCCGGCCTCGTCGGCGCGTTCGTGCACCTCGTCCTGGCGATTCCGATCGACATCCTCATGGCGCCGCTCGAGCGCGAGATGGCGCAGCGTGTCCTTGACATGGCCGGCAACATGTCGCCGGACATGCGCGACATGGTCGATCGCATGTCGGGCAGGAACGTCGAGTTCAGCATCGGCATCATGCTCGTCCGCCGCGTCGTCGGCTTCATGTTCATGCTGTTCCTCGGCGCGATCTTCTCGACGCTGGGCGGCTTGCTGGGTGCCGTGCTGTTTCGCAAGCAGGCGCCTCCCGCCGCCATCGACGTCACGCCTGCAATCTGAGCAGCGGCCGCTCGCGCCGGCGACCGGCTCCGTGTTTTTGCGCGGCGCTGCACAGATCGGCGCCTATCGCGCCACCTGCCACAAACCGAAAACCTGAGCGTGGAATGGGTGTCTGTACGGGTGCGGGGTGCGGGGTGCTGGGTGCGGGGTGCCGTGCGGGGTGCGGGGTGCCTGGTGCTGGGTGCCGGCGCGTCCGTCGCGCTCGCGCAGCCGCCGCAGCGGCCGACGCTGCCGGCGCTGCCGCTGACGCAACTCAATGAGCGGGCGCTCGCGGCCGATCTCGACAATCGCACGTTCACGCTGACGTTCGCGCAGCCGGTGCCCGTGCGGGACCTGCTGCTGCTGATCGTGCGCGGCACGAGCCTCAGCATCGTGCCCGATCCGACGATCGAGGGGACGTTCATCGGCGAGCTGAAGAACGTCACGGTTCGTCAGGCGCTCAATCTGATCCTGCCGCCCCTCGGCCTGGCTTCCGATCTCGACGGCGCGTTCGTCCGCGTCTTCAAGCGCGAGCCGGAGACGCGCCTCTTCGACATCAATTACGCGGCCACGGAGCGTTCGGGCGCGACGAGCGTCACGTCGGCTGGAGGCGGCAGCACCGCGACCGTCTCGAGCGCGACGAAGACCGACGTCTTCGGCGATCTGGCCGGCGGCGTGCGATCGCTGCTGTCGCCCCGCGCGACGTTCAGCCTCGATCGCAAGGCCGGCTTGCTGCAGGTCACGGATTTCCCCGAGCGCCTCGACCGCGTCGCGATCTATCTGGATGCAGTGCAGGATCGCGTGCACCGCCAGGTGCAGATCGACGCACGCGTCATCGAGGTCGAGCCCAATGACGCGAACGCGCCTGGCATCGACTGGATGGTGGTGGCGGCGCAGATGGTGGGCGGTCCGGCGGCCGCCGCGCCCGGCGCGGCCCCGCGGCCGTCGCTGACGGGGCTGCGCGTGACCGACGTCGCGAAGCTGCTGGCGGTGCTCGCCGCGCAGGGCAAGGTCTCGACGCTGGCCGTGCCGCGGCTGCTGACGCTGAACAACGAGCCGGCGCTCGTGAGCACGGAGATCGTCGCGTTGAGCGTCACGCCGCAGATTGCGTCGGACGGCGTCATGACGTTGAGCGTCAGCCCGATCGTGAAGCCGCCGGCGACCGGGCAGGCGGATCTGATCGCGCGCGTCGCGGGCGGCGAGACCCTCGTGCTGTCCGGCTTCACGCGAACCAGAGAAGTCCGCGAGAAACGAACGGTCGCCAACACCGCAGGAAGCGGGTGGTTTGGCCGCGGCACCGTCGTGACGCAGAAGCACGTGGAAATGGTGATCCTGCTGACGCCCAGGCTCGTGACCGGCGTCGGGGTTCGATAACATGTACGAACGCTATTACGGCTTCACCGAAAAGCCCTTCAGCCTGACGCCCGACCCGAAGTTCCTCTATCGCGGGCAGTCGCACGGCAACGCGTTCGATCTCCTGCAGTACGCCATCCGCCGGCGCGAGGGTTTCATCGTCGTCACCGGCGACATCGGCACCGGCAAGACGACGATCTGCCGGGCGCTGCTCGAACAGATCGATCGCAATACGTTCACGGCACTCGTGCTGAATCCGTTTCTGACCGAAGAGGATCTGCTCAAGCGCATCCTTCAGGACTTCGGCGTGATCTCGCGCGAGGAGATCAAGGCCGGCCGGCTCGCGCGCGTGAGCAAGCAGGAACTGGTCGACACGCTCTACGACTTCCTGCTGGGGCTCATCCCGCTCAAGGCGAGCGCGGTGCTCATCATCGACGAGGCGCAGAACCTGCCCCTTCCCGTGCTCGAGCAGATCCGCATCCTCTCGAATCTCGAGACGGACAAGGAGAAGCTGCTGCAGATCATCCTGGTGGGGCAACTGGAACTGCAGGCACAGCTGCGCTCGCCGACCCTGCGCCAGCTGGATCAGCGCGTGTCGATCCGCTACGAACTGAAGCCGCTGGATCGGGACGCGGTGGCGGCGTACGTCGCGCACCGCCTCACGGTCGCCGGCGGCTCGGCGGCGGTCAGCTTTACCAGCGACGCGTTGAATCGTGTGCACCGGCTGTCGGGCGGCATTCCCCGTCTGATCAACCTGATCTGCGATCGCGCGCTGCTCGCGGGGTTTTCGGCGCACACCACGCAAATGACGTTGGAGATCGTCATGCACGCGGCCGAGAGTCTGGAACTGCCGGCGCCTCCGGCGTCGCGCATCGCGCGCTTCGCGCGGCTGAAACGTCCGGCGCCTGTCGCCGCCGCCCTCGCGGGCATGCTCGCCTCGTCGGCCGTGGCCGTAGGCGCGACGGCGTTCCTCTATCAACGCTATGCCGGCGGCGCGCAGGCCGCGTCCGTGACGGCGCGGACCGCAGGTGCCGCCCGCGATCTCGTTCTTCCGGCCGCGCCGGCGGACGCCGATCGCCGGCTGCCGGCCGACGCGGCCCTCACCATTCTGGTCGGCTCGTATCCAACCGCCGAGCCGTCGACGGCTGATGATGTGCACGTGCTGACGGATTGGCTCGAGGCGTCCGGTTTCCGCGTGTTCTATGCTGATGTCGATCTCGGGTCACAGGGCCGGTGGCGCCGCGTGCTCGCGGGCGCGTACGTCGATTCCGCGCAGGCGCTCGGGGACGTGAGCCGCCTCAGGACGGCGGTCCCGTCGAGCGAGGCGCGGGTCGTGAGCGCGGGGTTCGCCAACGGGGCCGCGCCCGCAGCGCGCCAGGAGCCCGCGAGTGACGCGCAGCGATCCGGAATGGAACCGTGAGCCTGATCCTCGACGCGCTCCGGCGCAAGTCGGCTGACTCAGACGAGCCGGGCGAATCACACCGGACGGCGCGTGCCGATTCCGTGCTGGCGACGCTGGGATATCCCCGCCGCCGGTCGCGCAGCCGTCCCACGCTGAAGACGCTCGTGGTGTATGGAGCCGGGGCCGTCGCCGTGGGATTTGTCGGCCTGTCCCTGCTCATCATCTGGCTCGCGCCGCCAACGACAACCGCGCCCGCCGCCGCGCCGCGTCCGCCCGTGGCGGCGGCACCCGGCGCGCGCGTGCCGCCTCCCGCCGGGCAGACGCCTCCTCAGCAGGCCGCCGCGCCGACGGGCCGCGCCGCCGCGCCAGCTGGTCGCGCGGCCGCGCCGACGCCGTCGCCGGCCGCGAGCGAACCACTCGTCGCCCCACGGTTGACCGAGGCCATGCCGGCGTCGACTGCCGGGGGCACCGCCCCGCGCTTGCCCAGCACGGAGCCGCTCGCGTCGCCGCCGCCCGCGCCGCGTCCGGCGCCCGCGCGACCGGCATCGCCGCCGGCCCCCGAACGTCCGGCGCCGCCGGACCGCGCGGCCGTCGACCGGCCGGCGCCGCCGGACCGCGCGGCCGTCGACCGGCCGACGGCGCCGGCTCCGCGGACCACCGCGCCGCGACGCACGCAGCCGGCGCCGGTGGAGGCGCCCGCTCCGACCGCGCCCCGGCCCGCGACGCCGCCGCCGGAGGATCACTTCGGGCTGGCCTTGTACTACCAGCGCATCGGCGACTTCGACAATGCGCTGGCGCAGTACCGAACGCTGCTCGAGCAGAACGACGCGAGCGCCGAGGTCCACAACAACCTCGGCCTGCTGTACACGGATCACAATCAGCTCGACGATGCGGTGCGACAGTTTCAGCGAGCGATTGCGATCGATCCGCGGTCGGTGAAGGCGCACAACAATCTCGGCGTCGCGCTGATGCGGGGCAACCAGCCGGCGGGCGCGGCGGCGGAGTTCCGCGTGGCGCTGGCCGCGGACCCCCGCAACGTCGAGTCGCTCGTGAACCTCGCGCTCGTGCAGAAATCAGGCGGCCGGCCGGCCGAGGCGCGCGAGCTGCTTCGCCGCGCGCTGACGATCGATCCGCGCAATGCAGGCTCGCACTACAACCTGGCGGTGCTGGCCGACGAAGGCGGCGACGCCTCAACGGCCATCGAGCACTACCAGGCGTTCCTGCGCTTCGGGGCGGTCGCGAACGGGGACCT
>Ga0315281_10004463_pt1 | contig 20281 bp, 18 predicted proteins | sample YL17G07_0_MG_FD_204540 | JGI IMG/M metagenome (GOLD analysis project Ga0315281, IMG submission 204540) | Sediment microbial communities from Yellowstone Lake, YNP, Wyoming, USA - YL17G07_0 | ecosystem: Environmental > Aquatic > Freshwater > Lake > Sediment | place: USA: Wyoming | collected...
GATCGCCGCATCGAGGCCGACGACATCGTCGCGCTCCTGCACCATGGCGCGCCACCAGGCTCGCTTGATGTTGCTCGTCATCTCCACGCCGAGGGGGCCGTAGTCCCACGCGCCCTGCAGGCCGCCGTAGATCTCGCTGCTCTGGAAGACGAAGCCGCGGCGCTTGCACAGCGACACCAGCGTCTCCATGTCGACGTTCGGCTTCAGTTCGGTCGCTTCGCTCAACGTGAACCTCCCGCCCTGGTGGGGCGATGACTCTGGATACAGGCCACAGGGTACCGGCTGCCGCAGCGACCGGCGAGAGACGGCGCCCCCGCTCCCACGCGGCAGCGGTTTCGTTCGTTGACAGGCCCGCGGCTACGGAACTACGATTCGGCGGGGCAAGGGGCGAATGGAGGACAGTTGAACAACAACGGCAACGGCCAGCTGAAGCTCGTCATCATCATCGCCTCCGATCCCGATGCCGAGAAGCTCACCCGAAAGCTCGTGGAGCAGGGCTACCCGGCCACCAAGGTCAGCAGCACGGGGGGATTCCTCCGCAAGGGCAACGCTACGATCCTGTCCGGCGTCGAGGCGAACGAGGTCGACGGCGTGGTCGCGATGGTCCGCAGCGAGTGCTACGCCCGCACCGAGTACGTGCCGGTGCAGACGCTGCCGTTCGTCGGCGAGGGCAGCGTCCTGCAGGAGCCGATCGAAGTGCGGGTCGGCGGCGCCATCATGTTCGTGCTGGATGTGGAGCGCTTCGAGAAGACGTAGCCGGTTGCAGGCGCCGCATGCCCTGCGCGCAGGTCCTCCATCCCGTTTTGCGGCGGGCGCCCGCGCGCGGCGCCAATCACGCGGCCCGGCGGTGCTCTTCCCCAGGCGCGGTGTCAGCGTCACCTGTGCTCTGCCGCCGCCCGATGCGGGCTGTAGCGGGCGTCACCGCCGTGGCTGTGAATCGCCATCGCATCGCCAGAAATCGCTGTTCGAACAGGTGCCAGCTCAGCATCGCCAGCGCGAGCGTTGCGGCGAACGCCACGGCGCTGAACGCCAACGCTGCCGGCAGATAGGAGCCCGCCACGGCAGGCAGCCCACCTGCTTCCCGCGCACGCCAGCCAAGCAGCAGTACCAGCGGCACGTGGATGATGTAGAGCCCATAGGCGTAGCGGCTCAGCGCCCGCAGCGGCCGGAACAGGAGCACGCGCCGCCGCCCGGGCTGCAAAGGAACGATCGCGCTGATGATCAGCACGGCGCTGGCAACGGCGATCGCGGTGTAGCCGATCGTCTGCACCCAGGGACCCGCCGGTGGCAGGCCGCCGCTCCTGACCACCAGCGCGCACAGGAGGGCCGCCGCGGCTACGAGCGCCGGCCGTCCCCATCTGCGGAGCAGCGCAAGGTCGTGCGGAGACCGCGCAGCCAGCGCGACAAAGCCGCCGATCGCCAGCGCGTCCATGCGTGCGGGCATCAGGCGATAGGCGGCGGCCGGGTTGGTGCCCGACAACACGATGCCGCATCGGATGACGAACGCCGTGACTGCGCAGACCGCGCAGGCAAACATCAGTTGGCGCCGCGACAGCGGCAAGGCCACGACGGCGGGGAGCAACAGGTAGAACTGTTCCTCGATCATCAGTGACCAGATGTGGCCGGTCGCGCCATGAAATGCGTTCGCCGGGCCGCCGCCGGTAAGCGAACGCGGGTCGGGCAGATACGCCCAGTACCACGCCTGGTCGGCGATCGGCACCACCCACGAGCCGCGCGTCGCGAGCGGCAGCACGATAAACGCCAGCGCGAGGAACGCGTAGTACAGCGGCACGATGCGCAAGACGCGGCGCGCGTAGAAGTTGCGGAAGTAGCCGCGGCCGCCGCGCCCATCGAACAGGATGCCGGTGATGAGAAAGCCGGACAGCACGAAGAACAGGTCGACGCCGACCCATCCCGTGCCGGTGAACTTGAGCACGATCCGCTCGGCGGCGTCCGCCCCGCCGCTATGAGCCGCGCCGGCGGTGCTGAAGAAATGCAGAGCCATCACGAGCAGGATCGCGATGCCGCGCACGCCATCGAGCGCCGGCAGATGGGCGCCTGCCGCCACCGTTGCGTCGTGTGCGCTCCCGCTGGCCCGCGCCCGATGCAGATGCATGGCACGATGGTAGGGAAGCCACCCTCGGGTGTCGATGAGGGAATTCCTCACCCGGCCGGAATTCCAGGCTAATCTGGTCAGCCACCAGCGCGCCCGGCGTAACCGTGCATCGGGAGCACGCCCGCCGCCGCCCGCTGCTCAACGCTCCTTCTACTCCGCCCGGCATCCCATCGCCTACACTCCCCTCATGCACGCAAACGCCTCGCTCGCCGGCATGGTCGCCTGGCTCGATGCCACGCTCGACGTGGCGAAGTTCGCCGGCGAGCCCGAATCGAACGGCCTGCTCTACCAGTCGGGCGCGGGCGACGGCGTCTCGAAGTTCGCCGTCGCCGTGAACACGTCGCTGACCACGATCGTCGGCGCGGCGAAGGCCGGCGCGAACCTGCTCGTCGTGCACCACACATCCTGGCGCGAGGTCGACCTCCACCTGCGCGACGAGAAGTTCGCCGCCCTCGAAGCGGCCAACATCTCCCTCTACGGCGCGCACGCCGCGCTCGACAGCGCCCCCCGCATCGGTAACGGCTGGGTGCTTGCGGAGACGCTCGGGATCCAGGTCGAGGATACGTTCGGCGAGTTCTTCGGGGGCCACGCCGGCGTTATCGGCCGCTGCGACGGCGCCTTCGGCGACCTGATCGGCCGCGCGTCACAGCGCCTCGGCGTGCAGGTGGAGGCGTACCAGAACACGAAGCAGTTCGGCCGCATCGCGATCATCACCGGCGCCGGCGGCAACACCACCGACCTCGACGCCGCGCGGCGCGCCGGCTGCGACACGTACATCACGGGCGAGGGCAGCATGTACACCCGCATGTTCGCGAAGGAGTGCGGCATCAACCTCGTCCTCGGCACGCACTACGCCACCGAGGCGCCCGGCATCCGCGCGCTGGGCGAGCGGCTGGGCGAGCACGCCGGCATCCCCTGGGAGTTCATCGATGAGTCGCCCGACGTCTTCTGACGCCGCTGCCGCGCCGCTGCCGCCGGAGCTGCTCGCCCGTATCCGGCGCATCGAGATCCGCGCGCGCCGCCTCGTGTCGAGCGTTTTTCTCGGCGAGTATCACAGCGTCTTCCGCGGCCGCGGCATCGAGTTCTCGGAGGTGCGACCGTACGCGCCCGGCGACGACGTACGGGCGATCGACTGGAACGTCACGGCGCGCATGGGCACGCCGTACGTCAAGAAGTACATCGAGGAGCGCGAGCTGACGGTGCTGCTCGCCGTCGACGTCAGCGCCTCGTCCGCGTTCACTACGGCCGGCATGACGAAGCGCGAACTGGCCGCCGAGGTCGCCGCGACGCTGGCATTCGCCGCCATCGCGAACAACGACCGCGTCGGCCTGGTGGCCTTCAGCGACGGGATCGAGCTCTTCGTGCCGCCGGGGAAGGGCCGCACGCACGTCCTGCGCATCGTGCGCGAGCTGCTCTTCCTGCGGGCGCGGAGCCGCGGCACCAGCATCGCCGCCGCGATGGCGTACATCGGCCGCATCGCGCGCCGCCGCGCGATCGTGTTCGTGCTGTCCGACTTCTTCGACGAGGGCTACGAGCGCCAGCTGCGGGCGGCCGCATCGCGTCACGAGGTGATCGCGCTCACGCTCAACGATGCGCGAGAGGAGTCGCTGCCCGACGTCGGCCTGCTGGAGCTGGAGGACGCAGAGAGCGCCGCCCGCGTCGTGCTCGACACGTCGGACGCCGCCGTGCGCGCCGCGTACGAGGCGCGCGCCACCGAGCGCCGCACGCGCCGCCGCCGCGCGCTGGCCGCCGCGGGCGTCGACGAAGTGGCGCTGTACACCGACCGCTCGTACGTGCCGCCGCTGCTCCAGGCCTTCCAGTCGAGACAGCGGGTGCGGTGACTGGTCGCTGGTGACTGGTGACTGGTATCCCCTGACTGCCACCGTACAAGGAGGCTCATGCGCAAACGCTTGGAAGCCTAGTCGTCGTCCCACTCCGAAATCGGCTGTTCGGGACTCATCGGCGTAGCGATTGGCGGTGGAAGGAAGCGCTCGAACGATTCCGCAATCCCGATGACGTAGCGCGAGATGTCGCGCAAGAGAGGACCTACGAGCGTATTGGGAACGATGGTGCTTGTCTCATCGAACGCTATGTCCAGGCCAAAATCTGTCTTCACCTGCACTTCCGGTTGCGGGTGGTGGCTATGGACGATGGCCTCAGCGAGTGGTGTGCCAAGACTCACGCGCCCGCTGGTGTGGAGAATCTTTTGGTGCGTGATGTTCGTCACGTGGCGCACCGGGATGACCTCAAACTCAGCCGCGCCGAGTGCCCATGCTGCAACATGGAAGAAACGGTGCTTGTCGATGTTGGACAGCTGATTGAGAACCCAGAGTAGATCGCGTTTAGGGTCGGTGCTCTGATACGGCTGCAACCCCTGAATGATTGCTCGCGCGTCCGGGTGGATGCCTGCCAACGGATCGGGGGCAGGGCGCTCGACTCGGTTTCCTCGCCGCTGGCGGGACCTAGGTTTCGACTTAGCGCGATCGTCCGGCCTGCGAGCCTGCATGGGGAAGGCGCTATCGTCACAGCCCATTCCGCCCTGCGAGTAGACGAGAGCACAGACCAGGTTGTCGAGGGCGGCTCGAAGGTTGTGGATGATTTCGGAGAGCAATACGCTCAATTCGAACGGAGGCAATCCCCATATCACGGCCTTGATGGTGAGTCGATAGGTGCCTTCATCTTCTGGCTTGAAATCGACCACGGCGCGATTGGGGCTATCCTCAAGAATCCCGCCGAGCATGTTATTGAGTTCTTGAATCTGATCGTGGGCCCGGCGCAGGCGATAGACCACGGACGGCGCGAACATTTGCGATTGGATCATGGAGTAGACCCCGATCACGAAGACCAGCTTCGCTGTTTGCGGTCAGATCGCCTTAGCATCCCGCAGCGACGCGATCTGCTCCCACGTGTAGCCGAGCGACAGCAGGATCTCCTCCGTGTGCTGGCCCAGCTCGGGAGCGGCCGGCGCGACCGAGGCCGGCGTCTCGCTGAACTTCCAGGGGAACCCCACCACCTGCGTCGGGCCGTTCAGCGGGTGGTCCACCGTCAGCAGGTACTCATTCTCGAGCGCCTGCGGGTCGCGCATGAGGTCGGCGTAGTCGGCGACGGGGCCGCAGATCATGTCGTGCGCTTCCAGCACGGCGATCCAGTCGGCCGTCGTCTTCGCCAGGAACTTGTCGTCCAGCATCTCGTACAGCGCGTCGAGGTTGTCCTTGCGGGCGCCGGCGTTCGCGAAGCGCGCGTCGTGCTGCAGTTCCGGCATGGCGACCGCCGCGCAGAACGCCGGCCAGCGGTCGTCGCCGACGCCACCGACGACGGCCCAGCCATCGGCCGTGCGGAAGGTGCGCCAGATCGTCGGCAAGTACGCATGGCCGCGGCCCGAGCGCTTCTTGCGCCCGCTCAGCAGGAAGTACTGCAGTTCCCACGCCTGCGCCGCGATCTGCGACCCGAACAGCGACGTCTCGATCTTCTGCCCCACGCCCGTCACCTCGCGCGAGTAGAGCGCCGACACGACGGCGAGCGCGAGGTTCATCGCGCCGATGTAGTCGGCGATGGCGACGCCGGCCGGCAGCGGCCCGCCGTCCGCCTCGCCCGTCATCGACATCAGCCCGCCGCGCGCCTGCGCTGCGATGTCGAACGCCGGGTGTTTCGCCTTCGGCCCCTTGTCGCCCCAGCCCGACGCGTGGCCGTAGATGATCCGCTCGTTCAGCGGGCGCACGTCGTCGTAGCCCAGCCCCAGGCGCTCCATGGCGCCGGGGCGGAAGTTGTGCACCATCACGTCCATCTGCGGGATCAGCTTGCGGACGACCTCGATGCCGGCGGCCGTCTTGAGGTTGAGGGTAAGGCTGCGCTTGCCGCGGCTGTGCGCCAGGTGGTACGCGCTGAGCCGGCCGGGGCCGTGCATCGCCAGCACGCGGCCCAGGTCGCCGAACAGCGTCGGCTCCACCTTGATCACGTCGGCGCCCATGTCGGCCATGACGAGCGTGGCCTGCGGCCCCTGCTGGAAGATCGTGAAATCGAGGACGCGGATGCCCGAAAGCGGACCCGGCATAGCTGTGGCACTCCTGACGAGGCGATAGGTTCCAGGTTCTAAGTTCTAACACGACACGGCGGTCACCTGCCCTATAACCTACCACCTATAACCTATAACCTCAGCACATGCCCGAGATACCCGACCTTGAAGCGATCCGCGGCTTTCTCAACGAGCGCATCGTCGGCGTCGAGATCACCGGCGCCGAGACGCCGATCCCGTACATCGTCCGCACGCCCGCGGCCGATGTGGTGGCCACGCTCACCGGCAACCGCTTCGGCCACGTGCTGCGGCGCGGCAAGTTCCTGCTGTTCGGCCTCGCCGACGAGAGCGTGCTGGTGATCAACGCGATGCTCACCGGGCGCTTCCAGTACGTGCAGCCGTCCGCCAAGAAGCGCGCGAAGACGTGCCTGGTGCTGACGCTGGCGAACGGCCGGCAGCTCCGCTACTCCGACCAGATGCTGATGGGGAAGATCTACGTCGTGCGCGCCGACGACATCATGTCCGTGCCGATGTTCGCCGAGATGGGGCCGGACGCGCTCGAAGTGACGGAGCAGGAATTCCGCGAGCGCATCCGCAAGCACCAGGGCGCGATCAAGAACGTGCTGACGAACCACAAGTTCATCGCCGGCATCGGCAACGCCTACTCGGACGAGATCCTGTTCGAGGCGCGCATCCAGCCGTTCCGCAAGCGCAGCACGCTGTCCGACGCGGAGGTCGGCGCGCTTTACCGCGCCATCGGCACGGTGATGGAGCGGTCGATCGCCATCGTCAGCGAGAAGTTCCGCGACGACCTGGACTACGAGGAGTGGCGCGACCACCTGAAGGTGCACCGCAAGGGCGGCGACGGCACCAGCAAGCAGGAGGGGCGCTGTCCGCGCTGCGGCACGCACATCACCGAGATCGCGCCGAACAAGCGCGTCACCAGCTACTGCAGGACGTGCCAGAAATGAGCGAGCGAATCATCCGCAACGCGCGCCTCGTGCTGGCCGGCGGCGTCACGCCAGGATCGCTGCGCTTCGACGCGCGCGGTATCACCGGCGTCGCGCCCGCTGGCGGCGCCGCGTCCGGGGGCGGCGTCGAGAGCATCGCCACGGGCGGCCGCTACGTGGCGCCGGGGCTGATCGACGTGCACGTGCACGGCGGCGGCGGCTTCGACCTGATGACCGACGATTCGGACCAGGTGCGCGGCTACGCCCGCTGGATCGTCTCGCGCGGCGTGACGGGATTCCTGGTCAGCACGTCGGGGCGCGACCACGGCGAGATCCTGCGGCGATTGCGGGCGCTGGCGCCGCTCGTCGGCGCGCCGGAGCCGGGCGCGGCGCGCGTGCTGGGCTTTCATCTCGAGGGCCCGTACATCAATCCGGTGCGGAAAGGCGCGTTCGACCCGCGCTGGCTGCGCGCGCCGAGCGTCGAGGAGTACGCCGAGCTGCTCGAAGCGGCCGGCGGCGCCATCCGCCAGATGACGCTGGCGCCGGAGCTGCCGGGCGCAGACGCGCTGATCCGCGCCGTCGTCGCGTCGGGCGCGACGGCGGCGATCGGCCACACCGACGCGACGTACGAGCAGGCGATGCGCGCGATCGAGCTGGGCGCGAGGCACGTGACGCACTGCTTCAACGCGATGCGCCCGTTCTCGCACCGCGACCCCGGCGTGCTCGGCGCCGTCATGCAGTCCGACGCCGTGACGGCGGAGTTGATCGGCGACGGCGCGCACGTCGACTACGCCGCGGCGCGCGTGCTGCTGCGGGCGAAGGGCGCGGGGCACATCGTGCTGGTGACCGACGGCATGCCGCTGGCGGGCACGGCGGACGGCGACGGCGAGTGGGAGGGCGTGCGGATCCGCGTCGAGGGCGGCAAGGCCGTCCGCGTCTCCGACGGCACGATCATCGGCGGCGTGATCACGCTCGACCAGACGCTGCGCAACGCCGTCGCCCACCTGGGCGCGCCGCTGCACGAGGCCGTCGCGATGGCGAGCACGAACGCGGCATCGGCGATGCGCATCGGCGACGCGTACGGATCGCTGACGCCGGGCCGCGCCGCCGACTTCGTGCTGCTCGACGACGATCTGCGCGTGACGGAGACGTGGGTCGCCGGCGAGCGCGCCTGGGCCGAGGCGGCGCGATGACGACGGACGGCGCAACGATCCGTGAGGCGACGGCCGGCGACCTGCCGCGCCTGATCGAGCTGTGGGCGGCACTCGCCAGCGATCCGGCGCAGGAAACCATCAGCGCGCAACCATCGGAGGAGTACGTGCGCGCGTTCGAGGAGGTGCGCGCCGACCGGCGCCAGCGGCTGCTGGTGCTGGAGCGCGAAGGCCGCGTCATCGGCACAGCGACGCTGATCATCGTGCCGAACGTCGCACACCAGGGGCGGCGGTACGCGCTGGTCGAGAATGTCGTCGTCGACGCCGCTGAGCGCAGCGCCGGCTACGGCGGCGTGCTGATGCGCTACGCAATGGAGGAGGCGCGGCGGGCGGGGTGCTACAAGCTCACCCTGACGAGCCGGCTGCAGCGTGTCGATGCGCACCGGTTCTACGAGCGCCTGGGGTTCGCCGCAACGAGCAAGGGCTTCCGCATCGAGCTGTGAGCGCGGGCAGCGGGAGATGCCCCGCGCCGGGCCGCCGCCAATGCCTCGCGCTACCCTCGCGAATCCGACTTCCGACGTCCGGCGTCCGACTTCTGACTTCTGACTTCCCGCGCCTCACCCGGCCGGCGGGCCGCCGAGCGTGCCGGGCGCATCGAGCTGCTCGTAGAGCTGGAAGAGCACGCCGCCCGATGCCTTCGGGTGGATGAACATCTCTTTCCAGTCCCAGCTCACCCTCGGCCCGCCGAACGGCTCGATGCCCTTCTCGCGCATCGCGGCGGCGGCGCCGTCGGCGTCGGCCACCTCGAGCGTGACGTGATGCAGCCCCGGCCCGCGCTCGCGCAGGAACTTGGCGATGAAGCTGTCGTCGCCGATCGGCTCCAGGATCTCCCACTGCATCTGCCGCTGGCCGTCGGCGCCCGGCACATCGAGCACGACGCCGGCGAAGCCCGCCTCCTCGTTGCGGAAGCGGCCGGCCTCCTTCCAGCCGAAGATCTCGGTGAAGAACGGCAGCTGGTCGTCGATCTTCCAGACGGCCATGCTCACGTGGTCGACGCGCCGAAGTCCGATTGGCACTGCTACCCCCTGTCGCTGGGTCCGAGAGCGCGGAGGGCGCGCAGGCGCGGCCACTCCAGCACTGGGGCATTGAACCAGCTTTCGCGCGCTGGGGCACGACGGGCCGCTTGACGCGCAGCGTCTCGCGCCGCTTCGACCCGCCCTATACGCTGTGTCCATGCCGCGAATACGTCACGCGAGACTGGACCCGGGGGGCCGGCGATGATCACGAAGCGGCGCGCCGCTGCCGTCGCGGCGCTGCTCGCCGGCGTGGCGGCGGGGCTCATCGGCTGCGGCGGATCGTCGCGGCCGGCGGAGATCCCGTTTCACGTGGAACGCCCGGCCGCGCCGTACTTCGACGCGCAGATCTGCTCGATCCTCGATGCCACGGGCGGCGGCGGGCGCATCAGGGGGCAGGACGGCGGCACCACGAACGTCATCGACGGCCGCTCGTACTGGACGTTCGGCGACACGATCATGCTCGACGGCGGCTTTCTGCCGAACAACATCGGCTACAGCGACAACGGCGGCGTGGATCCCGATGGCTGCACTCCGATCACGCGCAAGACCGATGCGGCGGGCGTGGCGCTGCCGCTGCTGCCGAAGCACGACGACGAGGTGACGGTGTGGCCGGCGGCGGGCCAGGTGTCGGTCCAGCCCGGCGTCGTGCACTTCCTCTTCAACTCCGTGGCCAACTCCGACTACCGCACCGGCACGTACGAGTTCCACCGCATCGGCCTGGCGCGCTTCGACACCGATCGCCTCGACGGCACGCGCGTGATCGAGGACCTGATCGACGCCGACGCCTTCCCCGGCCAGGCGTTCTCGCTGACGCCCGCGACCGGCATGCTGGCGTCCGGCGGCTACGTCTACATCTACTTCGCCGTCGACTGGAACGTGCGCGTCGGCCGCGTGCCGGCGGCATCGATCGAGGACAGGGCAGCGTACACGTACTGGGACGGCGAGGCGTGGGTCGCCAACGTCGCCAAGTCGGCCGACATCCTGCGCACGCAGGGCGGACAACAGGCGTTCAACGTGGCGTTCAACCCCTATCTCGGAAAGTGGACGGCGCTCTACAGCACGAACACGCTCTCGGCCGTCGCCATCGCCTACGCCGATGCGCCGGAGGGGCCGTTCACGGACGAGACGGTCCTGCTCGACTGCAAGGCGATCTTTCGCGGCACCGGGCCGTGGCGGGCGCGGCGCCTCGTCTTCCCGCAGATCACGCACTCGTACATCTGTTACCACGCCACGCAGCACCCGGAGTTCGACAAGAACGGGCGGCAGACGCTCTACCTGACGTACGGCAACATCGCCACGTACACGCTCTGGCTGCACCGCATCGTGCTGGCGCCGCCGTTCGTGCAATGGGACGGCGCGACGGGGCGCGCCGTGTACGCGCCCGGTGGGCAGGACGTGCCGGGCGCGACGCGGCGCGGCGTGGCGTTCTACGCGCCGACCGAGCCGGGCGACGGGCTCTCGCCGATCCACGACTGGTACGATGCCGCCGGCGACGTGCATCGCTACGAAGCGGAATCGCCCGGCGCGGCGTACGCCGACCGCGGCATCGCGTTCTACGCCGCGACGGCGGCGGCGCCGGGGCTCTCGCCCGTCACGCGCTGGGAGTCGACGAAGGACGCGGGCCGCATCGTGTATTCGACATTCGACTTGAGCAAGCAGGGGTACAGGAGCGGCGCCATCGCGTTCTACGCCGCGACGCTCGACGGGCAGACGACGTTCGCCGCGGATCACGGGTACGTCTACTGGCTGCGCGAGCGCGGCAAGCACGACTTCGGCTGCTGCGATCAGACCAACAACCCGACGCGCCAGACCGACGACAGGCAGCACGAGTTCACGCTCGGCGTCGACCCCGCGCCCGGCGGCTACGAGGGCGTGGTTTGCTCGCCGGTCTGCGGCACCGGCGGCAAGATCATCTGGTCCGGCCCGGTGACGTTCTCGCCGGACGCGCGCGGCGGCAAGCTGACGCTGACGCCCTCCGGCCCGAAGGGCGGGCGATGACGCGGGCCGCCGCCGCCAGCCCGCCGCAAAACGCCGCGCCGCGCCTGCCCGCTCTCGACGTGCTGCGCGGCATCGCCATCGCGTGGGTGATCGCGTTCCACCTCTCGGTCAACGTCAGCGGCGTCGACGCCGTCGACGCCAACTACACGCGGATCACGGATTCAGTCGCCGGGGGCGACGTCTTCGGCGTCGTGGCAGCACTGTGGCACCTGGTGCTGCGGCTGGGGTACCAGGGCGTGCCGCTGTTCATGATGCTGAGCGGCTTCGCGCTGACCTACGGCATGCAGCGCTCCGGCGGCACGGGCAGGCTGCTGCCGTTCTATGCGCGCCGCCTGCGCGTGCTGATGGCGCCGTACTGGATCGCGCTCGCGCTGACGACGAGCGTGATCGTGCTGCTGGCGCTGCTGCGTTCGATGCTGCAGAACCCCGGCTTCACCACGCAGCTCACCGAACTGACGCGCAGCGGGCAGGCGCCCTACCCCATCGACTGGGGGCTGATCCTGGCGGCGGCAGCCGTCGTGCCGCGCGGGTTCGACGAGGCGTGGATCTTCGCGCCGTCGCCGTCGCTCTGGTTCGTGTTCCTCATCGTGCAGTTCTACGCGGTCTTCCCGCTGCTGTACTGGCTGCTGGGGCGCATCGGCCCGTGGCCGTTCCTGGCGCTGGCGGCGGCCATCACCGTCGGCTCGAAGATCCCGATCGTCATCAGCCACCAGGGCTTCGGGCTGCTGTTCAACTGGTGGATCGATGCGCAGTTCCTGCCGTTCAACCTGTTCACCTTCGCCATCGGCATGACGTGCGGCTGGCTCTTCGTGCACGACCGCGCGTCGCTGCGGCGGTACACGTCCGGGCGCATGGACTCGGCGCTGCTGATCTACGCCGGGCTCGTGCTGCACACGGCGGGCACGCTCGCGCAGGGGCGGTCCGGGATCATCGGCGCGTTTTCGGCGCCGATGGTGACGCTGGGGCTCACCATCATGGTGCTGCCGTGGATCGCCAACGCCTCGGGCGAGCGGCCGGCGAGGCGCTGGCTGGCGGCGGTGGCGGGCGCCGGCGCGATCTCGTACTCGATCCTGATCGCCAGCGACCCGCTGCAATACGTCGTCGGCACGATGTACAACCTGGACACGCCGACGTGGGTCTGGGTGCTGTACTGGATCGCCTACGTGCCCGTGCTGTTCGCGATCGCCTGGTGCGTCGAGCGGGCGTCACGCGCGCTGGCCGGCGGCGGCGGACGCCGGGCGGCGACGCCGACCGCGCCACGAGCACGATAGACGGCGGATCGATGCGTCCAGACCGGCACATGGTACCATCCTGCGCATGACGCAACCTGATCTTGCAGAGAGCCCCCTGGAGCGGGCGCGCGACGCCTTCCGGCGTCACGCGTGGCAACAGGCGTATGAACTCTTCACCGCCGCAGACGCGGCCCGGGGACTATCGCCGGATGACCTTGCCGATCTCGGCGAGGCCGCCTTTGCGAGCGGCCAGTACACAGAAGCTATCCAGGCCCTCGAACGCGCATACACGGCCTTTACTGAGCGGAACGACGCGCCGCATGCGGCTCAGGTGGCGCTTGCCCTCGTCATCCCTCATGGCGCAAGGGGCGCGATGGCCGTCGCAGGAGGCTGGTTGAGCACGGCCTCCCGGCTCCTTGCGGATCAGCCGGACTGCACGGCGCACGGGCAGATGGCCGCTCTTGAGGCCGATCTCGAGACATTGCTCAGGGGTACCTTTGACCGCGCAGCCGAGTTGGCGCAGCGTGCGTCTGAAATCGGCGTGCGCTTTGGCGACCGCGACCTTCAGATGCGCGCGCTTATGATTCGCGGACGGGAGTGCGTCAACCGAGGCGCGGTCGAGGAGGCGATTCCCCTGCTGGACGAGGCGATGGCAGCCGCTGTCAGCGGGGAGCTTCGGCCCGGGACGTCTTGCGAGATCTACTGCCGCACTGTCGGCACCTGCCACCGGTTGGGCGATTATCGGCGCGCTGGTGAGTGGACGGACGCCGCCGAACGCGGTAATGCCCGCGAGAACATCGCCCACCTCACAGGAGAATGCCGGACACACCGCGCCGCCGTCCTGCGGGTCCGCGGCTCGTGGGATGAGGCGGAGGCCGAAGCCAAGTTCGTCTGCGACTATGACCTCCTTCTTGATGCCGGCGGTCACAAAGGGCAGGCGCTACAGGAGATTGGCGAGATCCGGTTGCGTCGTGGTGACTTTGCCGCCACTGAGGACGTCTTCCAGCAGGCGGCTAACACAGGCCGTACGCCCCAGCCGGGACTTGCCTTGCTCCGGCTCGCCCAGGGAAGACCGGAGGATGCCCTGTCCTCGATCCGTAACGCGCTCGCCTCCGAGATCATCGACCGCCTTGATAGAGCGGGCATGCTTCCTGCGCAAGCAGAGATCGCCATCGTGATCGGCGATCTGGATACCGCTCGCGCGTCCGCCGAAGAGATGGACGAAATCGCCAGTGCCTACGGGACTGCGGGATTGCAGGCATCCGCCGCAACCGTTCGTGGAGCTGTGCATCTGGCGGAAGGCGACGCCGCGGAAGCCGTCTCCAGTCTGCGGCGTGGGTGGCGGCTGTGGCAGCAGGTCGAAGTGCCGTACGAGGCAGCCAGGGCACGCATGCTCCTCGCGGCTGCCTATCATCTTCAGGACGACAACGAGTCCGCGCGCTCGGAACTGCAAGCGGCCAAAGCCGCCCTCGAGCGCCTCGGCGCGGCTCCGGATGCACGGCGGGCTGCGGAACTCCTCGACGAGTACGCTCCTGTCAGCGCCGCTGGTGCCGCTGCGGCCGGCCGCGCCACCCGGACGTTCATGTTCACCGACATCGTCAAGTCGACGAACCTGGTCGAGGCCATCGGTGACGACGCGTGGGAGGCCCTCCTGCGCTGGCACGATCAGACGATGAGGTCGCTGCTGGCCGCGCATCAGGGAGAAGAAGTGAAGCACGCCGGAGACGGCTTCTTCTTCGCTTTTGCCGACTCCGTCTCCGCACTTGAGTGCGCCGTCAACATCCAGCGTACGCTCGCCGACCACCGCGCGGCCCACGGCTTCGCACCGCAGGTACGCATTGGCCTGCACGTCGCTGAGGCCACCCGCCGCGGCCGTGACTACAGCGGTATGGGTATCCATGAGGCGGCGCGCATCGCGGCCCTGGGGAACGGCGGCGAGATATTGGCCAGCCAGCTGACACTCGATGGCGTTTCCGGCGGGTTCGCTACGTCACAACCCCGAACCGTCAGCCTCAAGGGCATATCTGAGCCGGTCCAGATCGTCGCTGTCGACTGGCGGTAGCCCCTGGGCTTACGGCGTCGCGGCTACCGGCTCGCGCTGCGGCTCGGCGGCGGCGGCGGACTTCGAGAAGCGGAACTCGCCCTCCTCGAAGTCGACCTGCGCCACGTCGCCCTCGTTGAACTCGCCCTCCAGGATGCGCCGCGCCAGCGGGTTCTCGATGCGCCGCTGGATCGTGCGGCGCAGCGGCCGCGCGCCGTACTGGCGGTCGAAGCCCTCGCGCACCAGCTCCTGCTTGGCGCGGTCGGTCACCTGGAAGTCGACCTCGCGGTCGGTCAGGCGGCTGCGCACCTCATCGATCATCAGGCCGACGATCTGCGCCAGCTCCTTCTCGGTCAGCGGCTCGAAGATGATGATCTCGTCGACGCGGTTGAGGAACTCCGGCCGGAACGCCTCGCGCAGCGCCTTCTCGATCGTCTCCTGGCGCTGCTCGCGCTGGCCGTCGTCGGCGGCGCGGCTCGTCACGAAGCCGAAGCGGCCGCGCGTGTCGGAGCTGGTGCCGAGGTTCGACGTCATGATGATGACCGTGTTGCGGAAGTCGACCGTGCGGCCCTGGCCGTCGGTCAGGCGGCCGTCCTCCAAGATCTGCAGCAGCAGGTTGAAGAGGTCCGGATGCGCCTTCTCGATCTCGTCGAACAGGATCACCCGGTACGGCCGGCGGCGCACCGCCTCGGTCAGCGCGCCGCCCTCGTCGTAGCCGACGTAGCCGGGCGGGGCGCCGACGATGCGCGACACCGTGTGCCGCTCCTGGTACTCCGACATGTCGAGCCGGATCATCGACTCCTCGTCGTCGAAGAGGTAGCCCGCCAACGCGCGCGCCAGCTCGGTCTTGCCGACGCCCGTGGGCCCGAGGAAGATGAAGCTGCCGATCGGCCGCTTCGGATCCTTCAGGCCGGAGCGGGCGCGCCGCAGCGCCTCCGACACGGCCTCGACGGCCTTGTCCTGGCCAATGACGCGCTCGTGCAGCGCCTCCTCCATGTGCAGCAGCTTCTCCGCTTCGCCCTCCATCATGCGGCTCACGGGGATGCCGGTCATCGAGGCGATCAGCTCGGCGATGTCGTGCTCGGTGACGATCATGTCGGTGGTGTGCGTCTTCGCCCACTCGTCCCTCGCCGCGTCGTACTCGCTCTGGAGCTTCAGCACGTCCTGGCGGATGCGGGCGGCGGCCTCGTAGTCCTGGCGGCCGGCGGCGGACTCCGTCTCCATGCCCAGCTCGTCGAGCCGCCGCTTGAGGGCGCGCAGCTCCGGCGTCATCGACTGCTGCTCAATGACGTGCTTGCTCGCCGCCTCGTCGATGAGGTCGATCGCCTTGTCCGGCAGGAAGCGCTCGGTCAGGTAGCGGTCGCTCAGGCGCGCGGCGGCGATCAGCGCGTTGTCGGAGATCTTCACCTTGTGATGCGCCTCGTACCTCGGGCGCAGGCCGCGCAGGATCTCGATCGTCTCGTCGGGCGACGGCTCGTCGAGGAACACCGGCGAGAAGCGGCGCTCCAGCGCGGGATCCTTCTCGATGTGCTTGCGGTATTCGTCGAGCGTCGTCGCGCCGATCACGCGGAGCTCGCCGCGCGCCAGTGCCGGCTTCATCATCGTGCTGGCGTCGATGGCGCCCTCCGCGGCGCCTGCGCCGACGACCTGGTGCAGCTCATCGATGAAGACGATCACCTCGCCCTCGGCGTTACGGATCTCGTCCATGACGGCCTTGAGGCGCTCCTCGAACTCGCCGCGGAACTTCGATCCGGCCACCATCGCGCCCATGTCCAGCGCGAGCAGCCGCTTCTCGGCGATGTTCTCCGGCACGTCGCCGGCGACGATCTTCTGCGCCAGCCCCTCGACGACGGCGGTCTTCCCGACGCCGGCCTCGCCGATGATCACCGGGTTGTTCTTGGTGCGTCGGTTCAGGATCTGCATCACCCGCTTGATCTCCTGGTCGCGGCCGATCACCGGGTCGAGCTTGCCGTCGCGCGCGTACTGCGTGAGGTCGTTGCTGTACTTCTCCAGCGCGCCGTAACGGCTCTCCGCCGTCGGCGAGTCGACGCGCGCGCTGCCCCGGATCTCCTGCAACGCGCGGTACACGCGCTCCTTGTCGATGTTGAACGCGCGCAGGATGCCCGCCGACTCGCCATCCCGCTCATCGGCGATCGCGATCAGCACGTGCTCGACGCCGACGTATTCGTCCTTCAGGCGCTCCGCCTCGGCGTTCGCCGTCTCCAGCATCTTGACGATGCGGGGGGTCGTGTATACCTGCACGACGTCGTAGCCGAGCTTCGGCGCGCGGGCGAGCGTATCGGCAACGCGCTTGGTCAGCGCGCCCACGTCGACGCCCATGCGGTCGAGGATCTGCCCCGCCAGGCCGTCCTTGTGCTGCAGCAGCGCCAGCAGCACGTGCTCCACGTCCCACTGCGAGTGGCGCTGCGTGCGCACCATGTCCTGCGAGGCGGCCAGGACTTCTTGCGCCTGCTGCGTGAATCGATCTTGTCTCATCATGTTTCGTACCCCTGCCAGAGCGTCTCAACGATGCCGTCGAACGCCGGATCGCGAGTGAGGACCGCAGCTTCAAACACGCGCGCCGTCGCTGCGATGATCCTGTCGTGCATCTCAAGACCTGGCCCAATTCGCACCATTTCTTCGAGAACGGCCATGTCCATCGGAAGCACAACGAACTTCTGCTCACGCTCGATGAGTGCGAGTACCTCATCGATCGTCACGGCCGCACGATGCTTCTCCGCAACGTACATGGCCTCCGCGATTACGATCGGCGGGACGATGATGTCGACATCGCCGTCCTCCGCGTCCTCGAGCACGCTCCGAACGGCGGCCGGAAGCTTCGAGTCATCATCGAGGAAGTACCAGATGAGCGTGTGCGTATCTATGACGAACGCGTCAGTTATCGTTATCGTCTGGGAATTCATCGATCTTCTTCATCCACGAGTGCTTCGCCTCTTCGATGTCTTCGTCCGTGATCTGCATTCCACGCCAGATGCCGCGTAACGAACGCCGGACTTCGGGCTTCTCGCCGAGAAGCCGCTTGAGATCCCTGATCTCCCGCTCGATGTTGTCGAGCGAAGTGAGGACGATATGCGTGCTACTGTTGACGGTTGTCATGCCTGGTTCTCCTCCTCTGTTTCCAGCTCCTGCGGTTCCTCGTTGATCCACAGGAACACCTTACTCCGTCCTCGGCGCCGGCAGGCGGCGGTCGCGCAGGCGCTGCACTTCGCGGTGCAGCAGCTCGTTCTCGGCCTCGACCGCCTGCAGCCGCTCGTTCATCCTCAGGATCACCTCGACGCCGGCGGGGTTTACGCCGAGGTCGCTGATCAGACGCTGGGCCTGTCGCAGCCGCGCCACATCCGCGCGCGAGTACAGCCGGATGTTGCCGCGCGACCGCTTCGGCTCCACCAGGCCGATGCGCTCGTACTGGCGCAGCGTCTGCGCGTGCATGCCGGTCATGCGCGCGACGATCGAGATCACGTAGCAGGGCTCCTCGATGTCGAACAGATCGTCCTGGTCCATATCGTCGTCCTGTTCCGCCTCGCTGTCTATTCCACGCCAGAGACGGCCAGCTCCTCGAAGAGCTTCTGCTGCTCGCCGCTGAGCTGCTCCGGCAGGCGTACCCGCACGCGCGCGTGCAGGTCGCCGCGGCCGTGCTTGCCGAGGTGCGGCATGCCGAGGCCCGTCAGCTTGAAGGCGCGCCCGTTCTGCGTCAGCGGCGGGATCTTCAGCATCACCTTGCCGGTGAGCGTCGGCACCTCCGCCTCGCCGCCGAGCACGGCCAACGTGAGCGGCACGTCGACGTCCTCGCTCAGGTCGTCGCCCTTCCGCTCGAAGCGCGCGTGCGGGCGCACCGTCACGTTCAGGATGAGATCGCCTGGGCTGCCGCCGCCCATACCCGGCTGCCCCTCGCCGGCCATCCGCACCTTCGATCCGGTGGCCACGCCCGCGGGGATCTTCAGCTCGAGCCGGCGCGGCCGCTGGACCTGGCCGTGGCCGCCGCACGTGTGGCAGATCGCGCCGGCGACCTCGCCCGCGCCGCCGCACGTCGGGCACGGCTCCTGCGCGGCCATCTCGAACGTGCGCGTGGTGCCGTGGAAGGCCTCTTCGAGCGTCACGTCGACCGGCTGCTGGATGTCGGAGCCGCGCCGCGACATCGTCCGCACGCCGCCGCCGCGGCCGAAGATGTTGCCGAAGACGCCGCCGAGATCGCCGAACTGGCCCAGGTCCTCGACGCGGAACTGCTGCCCGCCGCCGCCCTGCCGGAAGCGGACGCCGCGCTGCCGCTCCGCCTGCTCGATCTGGTCCGCGTACTCCCAGCGGTCGCCGTACTTGTCGTACTTGCCGCGCTTCTCCTTGTCGGAGAGCACCTCGTAGGCGCTCGTGATCTCCTTGAAGCGCGCCTCGCCGGCCTGGTCGCCCGGGTTCACGTCCGGGTGGTACTTGCGGGCGAGCTTGCGGTACGCGGAACGGACCTCCTTCTCGGAGGCGCTGCGCTTGACGCCGAGGGTTTCGTAGAAGCTCTTTGCCATCGCCACCATTCTAGGGCGATCATAGGCGGGATAGCAAGTACTCTGCGTCTGTCTACGGCACTAAGTCTGATACCGATTACATCAAGCCTGTGACGCGGGTCGGCGTCCGCATTGCGCGATATCGAGCAACCGCCTAGCCTGCGCCCAGATGGACTTTCCGCTGCTCGTCCCCGCAGTGCTGATGACGGCGGCCGTCACCGTGGCGCTGGCGCATGCCACCGGGAGGTACGCCTGGTGCGCAGTGGCGGGATCAGCGGTGATCTTGCTGCTCCACAGCCGGATCTACTTCGACTACCAGAGCGACGACGCCTACATCTCCTTCCGCTACGCGCGCAACCTCGCCGACGGCTTCGGCCCGGTGTGGAACCGCGGCGAGCACGTCGAGGGCTACTCGAACTTCCTCTGGATGGCGCTGCTGGCGGCGACGCGGAAGCTGGGCATGGACACGCCCTTCACGGCGCGCTGGCTGGGGTTCGCGCTGAGCGTCGTCGCCGCGGCCGGCGCGTACCATCTGGCGCGGCGCCTGCTTCCGGGCGCGCCAGGGCGCATGGCTGGAGTCTTCGCGACGATCGCGCTGGCCTCGTCCGGCACGTGGGCCGCGTGGGCCATGGCCGGCCTGGAGGGCCCGCTGTTCTCCGCGCTCATCCTCGCAGCCGCCCTGCTGCACCTGCGCGAGCGCGAGCGCGGCGGCCTGCCAGCATCGGGCGCGGCGTGGGCGTTCGTGGCGATGACGCGCCCGGACGGCATCCTCTTCTTCGGCGTGAGCGCCGCGTTCAAGCTGGCCGACGCACTATCGGGGCCGGGCCGCCGCGCGACCGTCGACGCGCCAACCGTTGCCGCGACGCACCCGACGCTCAGCGGCGAATTCCTCCGCTTCGCCGCCTGGGGCGCCGGGTTCGCTCTGCTATTCGTCCCGTACTTCGCGTGGCGGTACGGCTACTACGGCTGGCTGTTCCCAAATACCTACTACGCCAAAGTCGGCTCCAACCTTACGCAGTACGACCGCGGACTGAGGTACTTCGCGCTGTTCTCCCGCACCTACGCCGCCCCCCTTCTGCTGCTCGTGCCGGTCGCGGTCGCGTTCACCGCCATCAGGCGAGGCCCCGCCGTGTACCTGGGCGCGCTGATCGCCGCCTGGGCGGTGTACGTGATCTTCGTCGGCGGCGACGGCCT
>Ga0315281_10004465_pt1 | contig 20280 bp, 13 predicted proteins | sample YL17G07_0_MG_FD_204540 | JGI IMG/M metagenome (GOLD analysis project Ga0315281, IMG submission 204540) | Sediment microbial communities from Yellowstone Lake, YNP, Wyoming, USA - YL17G07_0 | ecosystem: Environmental > Aquatic > Freshwater > Lake > Sediment | place: USA: Wyoming | collected...
TGTCGATCATGCCGGAGAAGCGCTTGACGTCCCACAGCAGCACCCCGGTCCAGAATTGCAGAGGCACCAGCAGCAGCATGATGACCTGGTAGCTCATGCTCTGCATCGAGTTGAATTTTTCGTAGACGCTGACGTGGTGCGGATTGGGGTCACCCTTAAAAATGCCGTAGCCGTAGAACATGGCCTGGCGGAAGCTCGCGCGGAAATGCTTCATCGGGTTCAGTTCGGGGTGATACACCCGGATCTTGTCCGAAAACAGGTAGAAGAGTAACCAGATGAAGAAATTGGCGATGAGCACAAAACCGATCCATTCATGCAGGACCACCGCCGTCCGGAACGACATCAGATCGATCAGTCCGATATAACGGATCTGGAAGCCGGTGACGATCATCGCGACGAATCCGAACGCGTTGATCCAGTGCCAGATCCTGACAGGGAGTGGGTGGACATAGATTCTTTGCATTGCATTGATCCCTTTATTTTGGGGCATCAGCCTCGGCGGAACGGCACGAAGACTCGGCCGACCTTGGGGCTGGGCGCTTCAGATTTCAGGAGTCTTCCTCGCCTCTGATCTTCTTCGCGTATCTCTTGAACAGCCACCTGACCGTCATGTGGCCGAGCGGCGCGCCGATGCCGCCCAGTACCGCGAGGGCGAGGAGCCAATCGAGCAATTTTATCCGGGTGCCGCCGATCGCGTAAAAGCCGCCCAGCGAATCCACGGATATCATGGAGCTCAGGACTTCCGGTTGCGCGCCATAGCGCACCGGTCTGCCGTCGGGACCGACGATGGAAACCGTAACGCTCTGGAACGGATCCGCGCCTTGCTGGTGGCACTTGGCGCAATCCCGGACTGCCTGCGCGCTGCGCGTGAGTTGATGCGCCTCGACACCCGTGCTGACCTCCAGGCGGCCGCGCAGCGTCGTCTTGTTGTCTATCCCCTCGCGGTTGAATTCGCGCAGCAGGCTGTGCAGTGCCATCGCATCCAGACCGGCGCCCTTCGCGTCGGCTGAACGGGCCCGGCTTTCGAACTGCGGCACGCCTGCCTTTTCGGCCACCGATTGCTGCGCCACGTCATCGTAGAGCCTGAGGTCGACCTTGCGCTTGGCCGCCGGTGAATGGCAGGCGGGACACGATACTGCGTCGAAATGCCGTTTGGCATTTGGCAGCCATTTCTGATGGCTGGCCTGGGCTTCATCGTGGCAACCAAGGCAAGCGCTCTTCAACTGGTCGCCCTTGGTCGCGGCGCTCACGTCGTGGGCGCGGTGGCAATTGGAACAGGCCAGGGTGACCTGGCCATGGACGCTGCCGGAATACGCTTTGAAGATGGGTTGGTGACATTTGCTGCACGGGGCCCCGCTCGATGCCTCGTAGGCCGTTTTGGACATCACCGCGTGAGGTCTGTGGCAGTCTGTGCAGACGGGCGCGTACGAGTTGCCGTCGCGGAAGAGGGCAGCATGAATGCTGCCCTCGTACAGCTTGAATATGGGCGCGTGACAAGCTTGGCAGGTCTTGTTCTTTTCGAGAGAATATTCACGGCTACCGGCGATCTTCGTCTTTACCGGAGGATGGTTCTCGAACGAAGTATTGGCATGGCAGACGGCGCAGCCGATCTTGTTATGGACGGATTTCGCAAACGCCACTCCATCCACCTGCAAAGAGAGTTTGTCTCCGTTCGCCAGTTTCATCTCCAGCCCCTTGGCCGAGTGGCAGCCGAGACATTGCTGGTCCAGTTGCGAAAGAGCGCTGTCGGCGGCGCGGGCGGTCAGGCCCGTAACAGCGAGCATTACCATCACCAATGCCAGCCTGGCGGCGATGATCAGGTCCGCGTGGAACTTCGTTCCGGCCATTTTGAGTCTTCTCCGGCAAATAGATTAACCGTAATCACGGTAACTTAGTGCTTATATCAAACCGCCAGCATCTCCCGCGTTTTCACCTTGGTCGTAAGTTTTGAAATATCCATGTCTTCCTCCTTGCAAAACGTGCCATTGAGTCGATGCCTGAATCAAATTCACTTTTTCAAGGGCAATTGAATGACAAACGTTGTTCCTTTTCCGAATTCGCTTTCCACGTTAATAGTTCCGTCATGGCTATCTACTATTCCCCAGGTAACCGCAAGTCCGAGTCCGTTTCCGTGCTGACCTTTCGTGGTGAAAAACGGCTCAAAGATTCTGGACAAGTCCTCTTTTGCAATTCCCTGTCCTGTATCGGCAATTTTTACTTCCATGTAGTCCTTATGCCCCGCTTCATCCACTGCCCGCCACCGTTGCCAGTCACATTCCGGATTCGTGCAGGCCTCGAATATTCCATGCGACAGTACTTGAAAGCAGTAAACCGATGATCCGCATTTCGGACAATCAATATTTTGCTCGACCAATGAGATATTGCATTGCGGACATGAAACCTGCAGATCCTTTCCGTTGCCAATTTCAATCCCGTACTCATGCCTGTGCTTTCCGTAAACTGGATCCAGGTTTATGATGCCTACATTGCCATTGGATACGACCTTTATTTTCACGGTCGGCAGGCTGTAAATTCTCAGATCGCTATCCATAAGGTCGTGACCTTTAGGGCAAACGGCCGCCTTTATCTGTGCCAATCCGTGTGGTGAAAGAGAAATCAATGATGGCTTGATTGAAATCTTACCGCCATTGTCGCCAATTGCATCGGCGGCATTGACCAGCAAGTTTATGATGACTTGCTGAATCTGATTTGCATCAACCGTTATCTCCGGTAAAGACGTATCAAATTGTGCATCAAGCTCGATCCGCTTAAGCAATAGTTGACTGGCAACCACGTCTATTGCGTTCTTGAGGATCTTATTTATGTCTGCGCTGTGTTTCTTCGGGATGGACTGACGCGAAAAATCAAGCAGACTCTTGACGATTTCCCTGCTTCGGATGGTTTCTCTGACGATGATTCCAAGGCTTTCCTGCAACTCCGGGTCGTCCTTTGTCCTCTTGAGAAGAAAGCTGCTGTAGGTCAATACACCCGTTAGCGGGTTGTTGATCTCGTGAGCAACCCCGGCGGCAAGCCTTCCCAGCGAAGCCATCTTATCGGATTGGAAAAGCTGCAATTTGGCTTCCGCCAAATTCTTGGTCATCTTATTGAATGACTTTGCGAGAATTCCAAGTTCATCCCTGCCGGGATTTTCTATGGTGTAGTTCAAATTACCCGAACTGACCTGGTTGGTTGCCTTGACCAATTCGCTAACGGGTTTGCCGATCCACTTTCTAACGAAATAGGCGATAAAAACGCTCAAAGCAAGAATCGCGATAATAGCCAGGACGATCAGCCTGAATTTGCTGTCCCCAATTTGTTGGTCCACATCCCTTAGGTCCATTTTTATGTCAAGTACCCCCAGCACTGTCTGATCCTTTGTGTGTGCATGGCAGGCCGCCTGATAGCAGGAGGGCTCATTGTAGACTGGGTTTATCACGGCAAGTATGCGGGACGAATCAGGGCTGATTCTATAAACGCGCATTCTTTCATTCATCGAGAGCTTCTCTAAGGGCTGATTTTCGGTGTGGCAGACGTAACAGCTCTCGGCGCGCTTATCAACCAGCTTCCCGATCAAATCCTTGCGCGAAGAAAACGTTACCACGCCCTCCTTGTTCAACACCCTGATTTCCATAATACTGGGCTCATTCGAGACCGTATTGATGATTGCGTGTATTTCCTCCTTCTTATTTTCCAGCATGCTCGTGTGAGTGCTGTTCTTTATTGCTTCGCTGAGCTTGCTTGCATGTATTTCGGCCTGGGAAAATAGTGCATCACTTTGGGCGCTGATACTGAAATAGGAGAACGCGCCGACAATCACAATGGTAATGATGCCGACCGCGATGATCAGCTTCAGACCAATTCTGGTGTCATCCAATTTCATTTCGTCGTCGATCGGACGGCCCAAACCAACCGGACTAGGCGTTCGACCTTGGCTGCGGAAAGGTTCTGCGGGAATGGAGGTGCGGCCTGAAATGCGGATATTGCAGTCATACGGTGGTGCAAATCGCGCCGAAGCGCAACGCCATCAAAAAAGTGGGGCGCGGAAGAGGCCCGTCGTCGGGGCCGCGCTCACCCAGGAGATCGGTTCGCCTCCCAAAAAGCCAGCACATCTTAGCCGGCATCGGTCTACCTCTTATCTTCGGGAACTGAATTGTTCTTGCCGGTACCCGCGAGGTATCTCACCAGAAATATGAACAGGGCGAAAAAAGACAGCAACAAGAGGTACTCCAGGCCTTTCGTCTCGAAAATATTTACATAGGTGTAGAACTCCATCATGTCTCCTATCATCTCTTGCTGAGAACTGGCATCCGGGTGACTATCCACCTGAAGATCCATATTTCCGTGAAAACTACCATGAGCGTCACTACGATCTCCTCCCACGACGGATAGTACTTACTTACGTCATACCAGCGATAAGCGATCACAGTTACGTTCAATCTGTTTAGAACAATGCCCAGCAGGGCCAGAACGGACGCCACTTTGGTTATTCCGAGGTTTCTATTCCTCACCGCATAGGCGTACATGAAACAAGGCACAAGTACAAAACCGATAACTTCGAGGAGATACCAGTAACCCCAGGCATCCGATATGAGTTGCCATCGCTTTTCATGTATGAAAATCAGTGCCTGGAAGAAATAGTAGACAAACATCGTAATGGCGGCGCCTTTGCCCAGGCCCAGGACAATTTCTTCATAATGATGGTGGTCTTGTCCGCCAAGGAGGTCCTTAAAGACTTTGTGGCTGATGGTTCCCTCGAATATGATCATCGATAGTCCTGCATAAATGCTCGATACAAAGAACTGGACCGGTATGAACTCCGAATACCACAGCGGATGTATCTTCGGTTTGGCCATCAGGAACAGGGCGCCAAGACCGGATTGATGGAGGATGGAAAGGGTGATGCCGAATATCACCGCGCCAAGTGTCAAACCCGCAAGGAATTTCCGTGCTTTTTCCAGTTGCGCCCATTCGGCCACGACCGGCGAAAATTCCAGGGCCATGGTGAGCATATAAAGCAGAAAGTGCCAAGAAACGAGGAACAGGACCGAGTTATATCCGAAAGAGTTCCCGATAATCGGATTGACTATGTGCCAGGGCCGTCCCAAGTCCAACGTCAAGGCTCCTGCATAGAAGATGTATGCCAACAATCCGTTCAAAACGGTCACTCTGACAATCGAGTGATATTTTTCCAATCTCATCACATAGACAACAAAGGTGATGACGTAGGCGCCCCCGGCGAGGGCAACTCCGGTTACCACATCAAATCCGATCCATATCCCCAACGGGTAGTATTGATTGAGATTGGTGACCGAGCCGATTCCGTAGACAAAGCGAAAATACAGAATTACAAGGCCGATCAATATGACTGGAATAGAGATGACATTGAACAGTGTAAGCCACTCACCCCTCGGCTTCAGTTCCTGCCAAAAGAATTTGATAACCCGGTTGAATTCACTTGTGACGACTGCGGTGGTATTCATTCGTTCGCCCCTGGTCCAGTCCAGCCTTCGCTTTCACGCACTTCTTTTTTCCTATCCGTCAGCTCGCTTAGCCCCAGGAGCAGTGCGGGGACACCGAAAAGAATAAGCGGAACAGAAACCAGAAATGGTTTTGTGTATTCGGGATAGGGAGTTGTGCCCAGGTCGGTTCTAAACCCAAGTTGATCGAATGGAACGGCAGACAGGTATAGCCAACCGGTTCCCCCAGCTTCATGCTCCCCGTAAATCGAATGCACATATTTGTCCGGATGGCTATAGACACGATGGCGTGCGATCTCCATTAGCTCCCGCTTTTGGCCGAACATCAAAGTATCTGTTGGGCAGGCTTCCACGCACGCAGGTCGCTTCCCTTCCTGCAGCCTCTCATAGCACATGGTGCACTTCATGATTCTTGGATTCCATGAGAGATACTCGGCTTTCGGAATGTCAAAGGGACAGGCGACCATACAAAATCTGCACCCCAGGCATTTGTCCCCGTTCCAGGTGACAGGTCCCTCCTTGGTCTTGAACATCGCATTCACAAGACACATCGCGACACACGCCGCCTGCCAGCAATGCATGCATTGTCTCTTGACGTATACCTCGCCTTTTTCAGTATTGAATCGATTGACAACCGTGTATTGCTTTTCGCTTGTATCTCTGACTTGCGCAAGTGCGTTGTCGGTCTTTACGTCTGGAACGAAATTGCCGTTCGCCACCGAGCAGGCCACTTCGCAAGATCTACACCCGATACACCGGGTGGTATCGACGAGAACGCCGATGAATTCCTTAGGCTCTTTTGCGCTCTCAGCTCTTAGGCCGCTAGTGGGCATGCCCCCTGCAGCGACAGTGGCTGACGTTATGAAAAACTGCCTTCTATCCATGATATGTCCTATCTATAGACCGACCATTGGCCGAATATCAATGATCAAAACGTCCTCCTCCCCGAATGACATTTTTCACAACCCTTGCTTGCTTGCGTGCCAGTACCCACTTGGTGACACTTCCAACATTGCTTGTGAACTACTACCTTTGAGCTGAGCGTCTCATCCGCAATATTCATCGGCTTAGTGGAATGGCATGCCGAACATATGTACCCGCCCTGTTTGATCTCTCCCACATGCATATGACAGATCTCGCACTTGATCGAGGACGACTTAAAATAATCTGGATGGGGGGTAGCTAATTTCTTTGCGTCTATTTGATGATGACACTCGACGCACTTGATCGAAAGATCTTTTATGTGCATCTGATGGTGAAATACCACTTCACCGACCGAAGAAGGAAAGTTCTTCTCCGATGGCATTGGCACGGTGTCCGATCTGGCGGTTGGATTGGCGGCAAGAAAGAAGATTGCCGATACCGCCGCAGCAAAATACTTGGTCATGACTATCTCATTTAATGATATTCGAGCACAATGTAGCGTAGCTACTTGAGACCTACTATCTATTGGGCGAGAAAAGTCTTGGCAAAACTCGCCAAGAACTCTCCTTCTGCCTTGTGTCTACCGGCTTTATCATCGCCCGTGCTCGATGGCTCTATAGGCAGGCCGCCCTTTTTCATTCCTTCTGCGATTGCGGTGTACTTCTCAATTTCCTCCCTATACCAGTTAATGGTATCGACGCCAATTTTCAGGGAGTGCAGTTCTTGAGCCAGGTTGGACGGTTCAATACAGCACATCCAGCTCAGTTCAAAGGGCTTTGATGCAATCCACTCTGGATGCTCGATATGTTCCGCATTTAGCAAGGTGATTGTTCCACTTAGCGGGGAGGAGAGTGCGATAGTATGGGAACCACGCTTGAATGAAAAAAGCAACTCTCCCTTCCTGACTTCCTTATTCAGTTTTGGCAATTCAACTCCGTCCAATGGGCCAACTATCTTCCTCACAAAGTCATCAATTCCGACACGCGCAGTGCCATTCATTTCTATATTGACCCAGGTATGGTTCCTGGAAACAAAGATTCCCGCGGGTACATTGAATTCATGTTTCGAAACTGACTGTTCAATAGACGGAGTAATCAAGCGCACCGTCGGTTTCATTTGGCGTTCAAGTCTGTCTTTGCGCTTTATCAGAGACTTGTTGAAAAAATCGATCAACTCATCTTCTGTAAACGGCTTTTGTACGTAATCCATTGCGCCGTACTTCATCGTTTCAACGGCAGTTTCGATCGATGCGTAGCCGGTTATCACTATGACGTCTATATCGGGGCGCAAATGTCTTACCGCCTTGGTTACTTCCAATCCATCCATCTCCGGCATTTTCAGGTCGGTGAAGACGAAATCGTAATCGCGCTTTAGAATCAGTCCCAGGGCTTCCCGGCCTCTTTCCACCGTATCGATGCTATAGCCGGCGACAACAAGAATCTTCCTGAAGCTATCTAGAATAATTGCTTCGTCATCAACAGCCAGTATTCTTGCTTTCGGATCCTTTACTTCCACTCTCTTCAGTGTTTTGGCTTCCTCAGAAACATCCAGCTTCAGTCCAATGTCGAGGGCCGCTTCCCGTTCTTTTCGGAGTGTTATTTCCTGCCTTCTTTGAAAATATATGCGCAATGAAAAATCAACCATTATGAAAACAATAATCGTCACAACCACAATCAAGAGAACCATTGCATGCCTCCGTAAAATACTTGGCTACTGATAAGCTCTAAGATCAAATGAGTGTTCAGGAAGTCGTGCGGGATAAGCGCGGGTTTGGACGTGGCTGGAAGGCGCGCGAAGATTGGCGTTCAGGCGTTTCGCGCAGCGCTGGAATCTGGCGTCGTTCTGGCATGGCCATCATGAGCGGGGATTCTGGCGATCGGCAGATGCTGGAGCCGCAGTACACGCGGTGCGGCGCGCTCGCACGGAAGCCCGCTCGTCTCGCCGTGCGTTTTTCGCTGGAACTTGGCATTCACACACGCCCATGCATGCCCGACGGGCAATTACGGGGTATGGTAAGCAGCCGCGCTCCAGCGGGGCTTGATAATTATCAAGATAAGGACACGGGAGATTCGGTCGCTGCGCGCGTAATCTAGCGTTGTTCTTTGCGGGAGGCTGCCAGGTGGTGTTTCTATTTTTTTCTATCGCGTTCCAAGGCAAAAAGAATGCCGGGGTTTAAGCCCCGGCATTGGTCTCGCGTGATGCCGTTCTTACTCCGTTTCGGATCGATTCGCCAACGCCTTGGCGCCGAGCTTGCCCCAAGCCTGGAAGCCGAACCAAGCCAGTAATCCTAGCCCGACTATCGGCCCGGCGATGACGAAAGCAAGTCCGATCAAAGGAGCAGCAATCATCATTGCGATGGTTTTCAGCACGCTCGGTTTCGCCGGCACCATCGGCTGCAGCTTTGCAGCCTCTTCGGATTTCTTCTTTTGCGCCTGGATCGCCGTCCATGCAAGCATGCCAAGTCCGACGATGGGAAAGGCGAGAATATAGGCGAGCCCGACAAAAGGCGCGGCCAGGAACAGGGCGACGTTCTTGATGAAGCGGAGCGCGCGGTTTGGGGTGCGCGGCTCGGCTTCGGGCCACGCCATCTGGCCGGCTGCGCTCGCGCTTTGCGCCGTTGCGTCCTTTTCCGAAAACGCTTTTTGCGCGCTGCCTTCAATCATTTCCGGCGACAGAGGTTTGCGCAGGAAACCGGACACCCCTGCGGCTTCGGCCCTGGCTTCATTGTCAGGCGAACCGTAACCGGTGACTATGACCACCGGCAGCCACGGACGCCTTTCCTTGACGCGCTCGGCCATCTCGAGTCCGCTCATCCCCGGCATCTTGATGTCGGCAAATATGACGTCGTAATCCTCCGCCTCGAGCTTACCGAGGGCCTCCTGGCCGTTGCTGGCGGTAATCACCGCGTAGCCTTTTCCCGAAAGCACCCGATCGAAACTCTTGCCGACCACCGGGTCGTCGTCAACTACCAGAACTCTGCGTAAGGCACTCATGACATTCTCCTTGCTTCATTTACTGTATGAAACTGCTGGTTTTCAAGCCGGAACCGGCACGCGAGCCGATTCCCGCATCCGATTGCGTGCGATCGCGGTGCAGGGCCCACTTCTTCTGCGTCATCGCACCGTTGGCGACGTTGATCACGTCGTCCGGACCGATGGGTTTGGCGAGGAAGTCGTATGCGCCCAGCCGGACCGCCTCCTTGGCGGTTTCTATCGTCGGGTATCCGGTGATGATCACCACCTCGGTCTCGGGCCATCTTTCCTTGATCGTCTTGAGAACCGCCATGCCGTCCATCCCGGGCATCCGGAGATCGAGCAACACGACATCAGCGGGACGTTGCTCCATTACCCGCAACGCTTCCTTTCCGTCTGGCACGACCTCCACCCTGCAGTGCGTGCTCGCCAGCGTCCGGATATGGCTAAGGCGCACGATCTCTTCGTCATCCACGACCAGGATTTTTGTGTTCTCGTCCATGTTCATCGCTCCGCATGTGCCCTTTTGCTTTAAGCCTTGCAAGGCCCGTGCCAGTGACTCGCAAGAAGGCAATTTATGATTTTGTATCAGCTACTTGCCGGTTCTGTCTTTCGCCGCGGAGGTAGGGCGCTGAGTCCAGGCGGCTAAGCCGAAGTACATTTCACTTATACATGTCACTGGATCAAGAAGAAATTACTGCGCTATTTCAGGTAGATAAACCAATTCACGGAGAGCATTTTTTTTGTGCACCTCGACAGAGGCGGAGAATTGCGTGCCGGCCCGAGTATATTCTGCAGTGACCGGAGCCTTGCTCTGGCTTTGATTTGCGCAATCCACTTGGATTGCAAAGGCGACGACAATCAGCGACGTTTGGACTGCGCTCTCCGTTCCTTACACCCGCTCAAGCGCCAATCATGCCGCTGTGCCTAAGCAGTGCATCCACCTTGGGTTCGCGGCCGCGGAAAGCCTTGAATGAATCGAGCGCCGGGCGGCTGCCGCCCACCGCCAGGATTTCGTCGCAGAAGCGTTTGCCAGTCCGACCGTCGAGCACACCGCTTTCTTCGAACAGGCTGTAGGCGTCGGCTGAAAGCACTTCGGCCCACTTATAGCTGTAATAGCCCGCGCCGTAGCCGCCGGCGAAGATATGCGAAAAATTGTTCTGAAAGCGGTTGTACGACGGTGGTATCGCCACCGCCACCCGCTTACGAATTTCGTCCAGCAGTTGCTGCGGTGTCTTGTCGCCGGCGGCGTCGAAATCGTAATGTAGATGCATGTCGAACAGCGAAAATTCCAGCTGCCGCACCGTCTGCATGCCGCTCTGGAAGTTTTTGGCGGCGAGCATCTTGTCGAACAGCGCACGCGGCAACGGCGCACCGGTCTCGACGTGGGCAGTCATGTGCGCCAGGACTTCCCATTCCCAGCAGAAATTCTCCATGAACTGGCTTGGCAGTTCGACCGCGTCCCACTCGACCCCGTGCAGGCCCGACACGCCGGCGTAATCGACCCGCGTAAGCAGATGGTGCAGGCCGTGGCCGAATTCGTGGAACAGCGTTATCACTTCGTCATGGGTGAACAAAGCCGGCTTGGCGCCGACCGGGGCCGAAAAGTTGCAGGTGAGGTAGGCCACGGGGGTCACTGTGTGTTCGCCCAGCCTGCGGCGACTGATGGCTTCATCCATCCACGCGCCGCCGCGCTTGTTGTCGCGCGAGTATGGATCCAGATAGAACTGGCCGACCAGGTTTCGCTGCGCGTCGCTGACGCGGAAAAAACGCACCCCTGGATCCCAGGTTTCTGCCTGCTCGGTCTCGATGCGCACGCCGAATATCGTCTCCACCACGCGGAACATTCCCTGCATCACCATTGCTTCCGGAAAATACTGCTTCACCTCCTGCTCGGAAAAAGCGTAGCGCGCGGCGCGCAGCCTTTCCGAGGCGTAAGCGAGGTCCGCTGCCTCGAGCGGGGCGAGGCCCAGCTCGGCCGCGGCGAATTCGCTCAGTTCGGCATAGTCCCTTCTCGCGAACGGCAAGGCTCTTGCGGCGAGATCGTTCAGGAAATCGAGCACCTGCTGCGGCGTCCGCGCCATTTTTCGCACCAGCGAGACCTCGGCGTGGTTGGCGTAGCCCAGCAGTTGCGCCGCTTCGTGGTGCAGTCCGAGTGTTTGGGTGATCAGCGGTGTATTGTCGAGTTCGGGCTTGCCGAACTCGCTCGCGCGGGTGACGTAGGCCCGGTACATCCTTTCGCGCAGATCGCGTTGCTCGGCGTATTGCATGAAGGGTACGTAGGAAGGCGCGTGCAGGCTGAATTTCCAGCCTGGTTTGCCGACCTTGTCCGCCGCGGCATGCGCGGTTTCGATCACGTCCTCCGGAATACCGTCCAGCTGGCCGCGGTCCTCGACGTGGAGCGCAAAAGCGTTGGTGGCGTCGAGAACATTTTCGGAGAACTGGGTCGACAGACGCGCCAGTTCCTCCGATATGGCGGCAAAGCGCTGTTTCTTCCGCGGCGGCAACTCCGCGCCGGCGAGGCGGAAATCGCGGATCTCGTTGTCGATGATCCTGCATTGCGCAGGCGTCAGCGTCGCGAATTCGGGCGAGGCCCGCAGCGCCTTGTATTTTTCGAACAGGTCCAGGTTCTGGCCCAGCTCGGTGTAGTACTGTACGATCTTGGGCTGGTTTGCGCTGTAGGCCGAGCGCAGTTCGGGCGAATCGAGGACGCCATGCAAGTGGCCGACCACGCCCCAGGCGCGCGCAAGCCTCTCGTTGGCGTCTTCCATCTGCGCCACGAAATCCGCCCATGTGGCGGGTATTTCCGGCCGCGTCAGGGTTTCGATCCGCGCGCGGTTTTCCGCCAGCAGCAGGTCGATGGCCGGCTCGATATGCTCCGTCCTGATTGCCGCAAACCGGGGCAGGCCGGTGAAATCCAACAGCGGATTGACGTCAGTCATGTTCATCTTCACTCGGATAAATGCGAGTCAAAAAGGCGGCGGGCCGAATCGGGCAACAGGTCTGCGCGTATCGCCGTTGTCCTTCGCTCATCGCCGCGCCCCCGGCTTCCGGCCTATGATCGGACTATCAGCACCAGCCGCACCAATTCTGCGACCGATGCCGCGCCCATTTTTTCCATTACGCGCGAGCGGTGCACTTCCACGGTCTTAATGCTGATGCGCAGCTGGTCGGCGATCTGTTTGTTCAGTTTGCCGGCGACGATCAGGCCGAGCACTTCACGCTCGCGTGGAGTCAAGCTATCCAGCCGCTGCGCCACCGACGCGTTTTCGGTGCGCCTGATGGCGGCGGCGCGGTCCTGTTTCATGCAGGATTCGATCAGCCCCAGCATATCCCGGTCGCTAAACGGTTTCTCGATGAAATCAGCGGCGCCGCTCTTCAGCGCCGACACCGCCATCGGCACGTCGCCGTGGCCGGTGATGAAAATCACGGGCAAGGTCGAGGCGCGCGCCTGCAGTTCCCGGTGCAGATCCAGGCCGTTCATTCCGGGCATGCGGACGTCGAGCACCAGGCAGCCGCAAAAGCTGCTGTCGAAGGCGTCGAGGAACGCCTCTGCCGAGGGGTATAACTCGGCCTTGAGTCCGCGCGATTCCAGCAGCCACTTGAGCGAATCGCGCATCGCCTCGTCGTCATCGACGATATGGACCCGCGGTTCAGTCATCGCCTGTTCACCGGAAGGGTGAAGCTGAACACGCTGCCGCCGCCGGGATTGGCTACGGCCCACAGGCGCCCCTGATGGAACTCGATGATCGAGCGGCAGATGTTCAGGCCCATGCCCATGCCTTCCGGCTTGGTCGTGTAAAAAGGCGCGAACAGCTTCTCCGTCTGCTCGATCAGCACGCCGTGCCCGCGATCGGCCACTTTGACCTCGATGAAATCCTTGCCGTTGGCGCGCGCGCTGATGGCGAGTTCGCGTTCGCCGCGCGGAGTGTCATGCATGGCCTCGATGCCGTTTTTGACCAGGTTGAGCACGACCTGCTCGATCATGATCTTGTCGGCATAGGCGGCGGGCAAGTCGGAGGGGACGCCGATGCCGACGCGCACGCCCGCCTTGCGTGCTTCGATTTCGGCGAAACCGACGGCCTCTTCGATGACATCGGCGATCTCGACCGCGCCGCGGTTGGGCTCGCTTTTTCTCACGAAGTCGCGCACGCGGCGGATGATCTTGCCCGCGCGCTCCGCCTGCGCGCTCGCCTTCTGCATCGCGGCCAGCAGTTCTTCAGGGCGATAGTCGTTCGCCTGCAGGCGGTTGACGCAGCCCATGTTGTAATTGGCGATCGCGGACAGCGGCTGGTTCAGTTCGTGCGCCAGGCTGGATGCCATCTCGCCCATGGTGATCAGGCGCGAGGTCTGTTCCAGCCGCTCCAGATGCTTGCTATTCAGCTCCTCGATGTTCATGCGATCCGTTATGTCGGTGGCGATTTCCATGCGCACCACGCGGCCGTCGACCCACTGGATGGCCCGCTCGCGCAGCTGGTACCAATGTCCGTTGAGACCGTTCTGCAGTTCGCTCTCGTGCAGCACGAGCGGAGTCTGATGCGGCGCGAGTTTTCTCGCTTCGGCCGTGAAGCGGGCCGGGTCCGGGTGGCAAGCGTCGGTGACCTGCCAGCAGTTTCGACCGACGGTGTCGTAGCCGTAGATGTTCTTGAACGCTTTGTTGGCGAACAGGATTTCGTCCGCCTCCAGGTCGGCGACGTAGATCGCTTCATCCAGGCCTTCAAGCACGGCCATGAAACGCTGGTGCGAGGCCTCCAACTCGGCACGCGCGCGCCGCTGCTCGGTGATGTCGTGGATCGATGCCATCCAGCCGGACTGCCGGCCGCTGGAATCGACCAGCGGCGCTTCCTGGATGCGCACGTCGAAGGCCTCCTCGTTCTTGCGCCGGAAGCGCGATTCGATGCCGCCGGGCGGCATGTCGCCGGAGAGCGAGCAGCGCAGGTTGCGCCAGTGCTCTGCCGTGTCGTCCGGATTCCAGTAGGGAAACGGCGCCGTGGCGCCGATCAGCTCCTCCCGCGGGTAGCCGGTCATCCTGCTGAAGGCGGCGTTGACGTAGGTAATGCGCCCGTGCATGTCCACGGCACGCATGCCGGTGGGCATGGATTCCTCCATCGCCTTGCGAAAATTCGATTCCGCGCGCAGCGCGTCCTCGGCGCCGATGCGCCGGGCGAGATTGCTGCGCAGCGACCACAGGCTCCATACCACGAGCAGCGACAATCCGGCAATCAGCAGGATCGGCAGGATTTTGGCGAGGCCGGCATCGGTGCGGTAGGCGACGACGTGCATTTGCATGCCGTTGCCGGGTGGCTCGAAGTTGAGACTGTAGCTAAGGCCTTCGTCGCGCGGATGCGCTTCGGAGTTCTTCGCCAGTAGCCGGTTGCCGGAGCCGGTGAAGCTCACGTGATATTTTTCCGAAAACCATGCCGGCACCAGATGGCGCAGCATGCCGGAAACCGGATAGGCTGCCACCATGGCGCCAAGGAAATCGTGACCGCGGCGGATCGGCACGAACAACTCGAGGGCCGGGCCGGAGATCTCGTTGAGATAGGCGTTGCCGTACGCAGGGCGGCCTGAATTGCGTGCGGCGATGAAGCCCTGTTCCTGCTCCATCGGCGCGAGCGGCGCCCCGATGTTCCAGTGACCGGTCTCGAACGGTGCGGCGTCGCGGACGATCCTGTCGGCATCGATCCGGGCGATGCCGGCCAGATGCGGGTTGATCGCCAGATACTGGTCCGCACGGGCACGGAATTTGCCGCCGCTGATCTGGCCGTCGGACACCTCGCGCGCGAGTTCCTGCAGGAATTCCTGGTCGCTTTGCAGATGCAGGCGCAGTGTCTGTTCAGCCCACTGGACGTCGCGCGCCAGAGTTGCCGTTTGCTGCTCGAAATCGCGCGTTTGCAGCATCCACACCAGCGCCAGCATGGCGACGATGAACGCGCCTACGGCGATGTTGGGCATCATCCACTGCCAGCCTTGGCTGGTCTGAGTGGCCGTGCTGTCAACGCTTCGGGGCGGCATGGGGATATACGGCTGCAGGGGCGAAATATGGGGGTCCGAAGCGGACAATGCTAGCATGACCCGGTTCGGCGGCCGCAAACGCATCATGCCAGCGCGCCATGCTGCTGCCATTGGGGTTTGTCCCAATGTTGCCGGGTCCGGGTGGGATCTACACTGAATCGCAGAAGCTGCAGCACGGATATCCAGGGCTTCTGTATTGCTCAGTTTGTCTCCTCTATTTGCCGGGGCCGAAGCTCCGGTTTTTTTTGCGCCGGCCCCAGGACCTGCTTTGGTTCAGCACGCGGGCGGCGCCTCCGGATCGGAACCTGCGCGCGGTCCGCCGGCATGCTTGTTCTGCAAGCCGGTTCGGCCTCCCTGTATAATGCCTAAGCGGATTCTGCAATTTTGAAATGAAAGCGGCTTGCGTGCGGCACCCCGGTGCAATCTGCCCGCATCATCCGACCGCTGGCACGCACCACAGCATCCACTGCCGTACCGAAGGAGTCGCTATGTCAGCCGTTCCCGACGCTATTCCCGCCACCAACGATCCTGATTCCGCGGAAACCCAGGAATGGCTCGATGCGCTCGAAGCGGTATTGGAGCGCGACGGCGCGGATCGCGCCCATTACCTGCTTGAAAAGCTGATCGACAAGGCGCGCCGCTCGGGCGCCTACCTGCCGTACAAGGCGCAGACCGCCTACCTTAACACCATCCCGCCGCACATGGAGGAGCGCTCGCCCGGCGATGCGGCGCTGGAGGACCGCATCCGCGCCTACTGCCGCTGGAACGCGATGATCATGGTGGCGAAGGCGAACAAGGTCGAAGGCGATCTCGGTGGCCACATCGCCAGCTTCGCATCGGTAGGCACGCTATTCGGGATCGGCCAGAACCATTTCTGGCATGCGCCCAGCGCCGAGCACGGGGGCGATCTGGTCTACTTCCAGGGCCATTCCGCCCCGGGCGTCTACGCGCGCGCCTTGCTCGAAGGGCGCCTTACCCCCGAGCAGCTGGTCAATTTCCGCCGCGACGTGGACGGCAAGGGCGTCACTTCCTATCCGCATCCCTGGCTCATGCCGGACTTCTGGCAGTTTCCCACCGTGTCCATGGGCCTGGGCCCGATCCAGGCGATCTATCAGGCGCGCTACCTCAAGTACCTGCATGCGCGCGGCCTGGCCAACACCGAGAACCGCAAGGTCTGGGCTTTCCTTGGCGACGGGGAGACCGACGAGCCCGAATCGCTGGGCGCCCTCGGCATGGCCGCGCGCGAAAAGCTCGACAACCTGGTGTTTGTCGTCAACTGCAATCTGCAACGCCTGGACGGCCCGGTGCGCGGCAACGCGAAGATCATCCAGGAGCTGGAGGGCGATTTTCGCGGCTCCGACTGGAACGTGATCAAGCTGATCTGGGGTTCGTACTGGGATCCGCTGCTCGCGCGCGACAAGGAAGGCATTCTGCTGCGCATCATGGAAGAGACCGTCGACGGCGAATACCAGAATTTCAAGGCCAATGACGGCGCCTTCGTGCGCAAACATTTTTTTGGCAAGCACCCGAAGCTGCTGGAATTGGTGTCGAAGATGAGCGATGCCGACATCTGGCGCCTCAACCGCGGCGGCCACGACCCGCACAAGATCTATGCCGCCTATGCGGTGGCGGTGAAGCACAAGGGCCAGCCCACCGTGATTCTCGCCAAGACGGTAAAAGGCTACGGCATGGGCAAGATCGGCGAGGGCAAGATGGCCACCCACCAGCAGAAAAAGATGGACATGGAGTCCATCCGCCAGTTCCGCGACCGCTTCAACATCCCCATCCCGGATGACAAGCTGGGGGAATTGCCGTTCTACATTCCGCCGCCGGATTCGCCGGAGATGAAATACCTGCAGGAGCGCCGCCGGGCGCTGGGCGGCTACCTGCCGAGCCGCCGGCGCAAAGCCGACACCGTACCCGAGGTGCCGCCGCTGTCGGCGCTCGACGCTGTGCTGAAGCCGACGGAGCGCGAGATCTCCACCACCATGGCTTTCGTGCGCATACTCAACGCGCTCCTGCGCGACAAGAACCTGGGCAGGCACATCGTGCCCATCGTCCCGGACGAAGCGCGCACTTTCGGCATGGAAGGCATGTTCCGCCAGCTCGGCATCTATTCGTCGGAGGGCCAGAAATACGTGCCCGTCGACCGCGACCAGGTGACTTACTACCGCGAGGACAAGGCGGGCCAGATCCTGGAGGAGGGCATCAACGAAGCCGGCGCGTTCTGCTCCTGGATCGCCGCCGCCACCTCCTACAGCACCACCAACGTGGTCAGCGTGCCCTTCTACATCTTCTACTCGATGTTCGGGTTGCAGCGCATCGGCGATCTGGCCTGGGCCGCGGGCGACCAGCGCTGTCGCGGCTTTCTCCTCGGCGGTACCGCCGGGCGCACCACCCTCAACGGCGAAGGCCTGCAGCACGAGGACGGACACTCTCACGTCCTGTCCTCGGTGATCCCGAACTGCATCTCCTACGATCCGACCTTCGGCTACGAGCTGGCGCTGATCATCCATGACGGACTCAGGCGCATGGTGAGCAACCAGGAAGACGTTTTCTATTACATCACGGTGATGAATGAGAACTACGCGCACCCGGGCCTGCCCGAGGGCGCGGAGGAAGGAATACTCAAGGGAATGTATCTGTTTAAGTCCGGCGCCAAGCACAAGCACAAAGTGCAGCTGCTCGGCTCGGGCACCATCCTGCGCGAGGTCATCGCCGCGGCCGAGCTGCTGCAGCAGGACTGGGAGGTGAGCGCCGATGTCTGGAGCTGTACCAGCTTCACCGAGTTGCGCCGCGAGGGCCTGGACTGCGAGCGCTGGAACCTGCTGCATCCGATCGAAACGCCGCGCGAGTCCTGGGTCGAGAAAAACCTCAAGCGCAGCTCCGGTCCGGTGGTGGCCGCCAGCGACTACATCAAGACTTTCGCCGAGCAGATCCGCCCCTTCATCCCAAGGGGCAGGGCCTATCGGGTTCTGGGCACCGACGGCTTCGGCCGCTCCGATACGCGCGAGCGGCTGCGCGATTTCTTCGAGGTCGATCGCCGCTGGGTTGCGCTGGCCGCGCTGAAGGCGCTCGGGGAACAGGGCGAGATCAAGGCGGCGGTGGTGGCCGCGGCAATCAAGAAATACGGCATCGATCCGAACAAGCCCAATCCGGTGACGGTGTAATTCGGAAAGTGAGAGGAGCGGGGACCGGAAAGCGCCCGGCGTACGGTTTTCATCCTCTCTGATCCAAAAAAAGGAACAACCATGTCCAGCATCACGGAAATAAAAGTTCCCGATATCGGCGATTTCAAGGAGGTCGATGTCATCGAGATCCTGGTCAAACCGGGCGATTCGGTGGCCAAGGAGGCTTCGCTGATCACGGTCGAGTCCGACAAGGCGACCATGGAAATTCCCTCTCCCGCGGCAGGCTTGGTGAAAGAGCTGAAGGTCAAGCTGGGCGACAAGGTTGGCGAAGGCAGCATGATCCTGCTGCTCGAAACAAGCGAAGGGGAATCCCCCGCGGCGCAGCCGGCCGGGTCCGCGGCTATTCCCGCCCCATCCGCCGCGACGCCTGCCGCCGCGCCCGCACCCGCACCAGCGCCCGCAACCCTGCCGATACACAGGCCTGCGCCGGTGCCCCTCGAGCCCGTCGGCGACGTGTCCGCGTTCAAGCCGCATGCCAGTCCTTCAGTGCGTAAATTCGCGCGCGAACTCGCCGTCGATCTGTCCAAAGTGCAGGGGTCCGGTCCCAAGGGCCGCATCACCCAGGAAGACGTGCAGGCTTTCGTCAAACGCGTCATGACCCAGGCGCCGGCGCCGGCCGCTGCCGCGCCAGGCGGCGCCCCCTTTAATCTGCCGGAATGGCCGCAGGTGGATTTCGGCAAGTTCGGTCCGGTCGAACTGAAGCCGCTGTCGCGCATCAAGAAACTCTCCGGGGCGAACCTGCATCGCAACTGGATTTCCATCCCGCATGTGACCCAGTTCGACGAGGCCGACATCACCGATCTCGAGGTTTTCCGCAGGGAAAGCGGCGCGGCGAGCGAAAAGCAGGGCTTCAAACTCACCATGCTCGCCTTCATGATCAAGGCCTGCATTACTGCCCTGCGCCAGTACCCGGAGTTCAACGCCTCGCTCGAGCGCGGCGGCGAAAACCTGGTACTGAAGAAATATTTTCACATCGGCGTCGCGGTGGACACGCCCGACGGCCTGGTGGTGCCGGTAATACGCGATGCCGACAGGAAGGGCGTGTACGACCTCGCGCGCGAGCTGGCGGAAGTGTCCAAGCTCGCGCGCGACAGGAAGCTCAAGCCGGGAGACATGCAGGGTGGAACCTTCAGCATTTCCAGCCTGGGCGGCATTGGCGGAACGGCCTTCACGCCGATCATCAACGCCCCCGAAGTCGCCATCCTCGGTGTGTCCAGATCGGTGATGCGCCCGGTGTGGATGGGAGCTAAGGGCGAGGCCGGCCAGTTCGTGCCGCGACTGATGCTGCCGCTGTCGCTGTCCTATGATCACCGCGTGATCGACGGCGCATCCGCAGCGCGCTTCACTTCCTACCTCGCGTCGGTGCTGTCTGATATCCGCCGCTCGCTGTTGTAGGCAATGGCTCAAGGCGACGGACCCGGGGTGTAGGGATGCAGGCCGCGGCCCCGCCCTGGGTAATACACTCCACCAAACTGAAGCAGGGAATCGAATGAACGATATGGTCGAGATCAGAGTCCCGGATATCGGCGACTTCAAGGACATCGATGTGATCGAGGTTCTGGTCAAGCCGGGCGACGCAGTGGAGAAGGAGACTGCGCTGATCACGCTGGAATCAGACAAGGCCACGATGGAGATCCCATCGCCCGCGGCCGGCGTGGTGAAGGAGCTGAAGCTGAAGATCGGCGATAAGGTGTCCGAGGG
>Ga0315281_10004466_pt1 | contig 20277 bp, 18 predicted proteins | sample YL17G07_0_MG_FD_204540 | JGI IMG/M metagenome (GOLD analysis project Ga0315281, IMG submission 204540) | Sediment microbial communities from Yellowstone Lake, YNP, Wyoming, USA - YL17G07_0 | ecosystem: Environmental > Aquatic > Freshwater > Lake > Sediment | place: USA: Wyoming | collected...
TCGTGATGGCTGACGACCCGGCCCTACGGCAGGCGCGACTGGTGCTGCTGACGCGTCTCAATCGAGAGGTCCGTCAGAAGATCGGCGATCCTGTTGAGATTGCTGGAGACCTGCACAAGCAGGCCTAAAGGCCTGCACTACGACCGATAATCAGAGTTCTGCGATCTCAGCGATCTCTGCGTTGATCGTCGTGAGGTGCGTTAGCAGCGTGCAAGTGAGGTCCGCCTGAAGGCGGACACTACCGGTGAGTGAAGGCTTTGCGAGCTCCGCGATCTCCGCGCTGATCGTTGTGACTCGTGATCGCAGCGTGACGACATACAATTACCCGGTTACCTAATTACTCAATCGATTGTCTATGGCCAACAAGAGTGTGAGCGCGAAAAAAGGGAAGTACGTCTACCTGTTCGGCAAGAGCAAGACCGACGGCCACGGCTCGATGAAGCCGCTCCTCGGCGGCAAAGGCGCCGGCCTCGCCGAGATGTGCCGCATCGGCCTTCCGGTGCCGCCGGGATTCACCATCACCACCGACGTCTGCACCTACTACTACGACCACAAGCGCACGTATCCATCCGCCTTGAAGGCGCAGATGCAGGCGGGCGTCGCCTCGATCGAGAGACTGACCGGCAAGAAGTTCGGCGACGTGAAGAACCCGCTGCTCGTCTCGGTCCGCTCCGGCGCGCGCGACTCCATGCCGGGCATGATGGACACCATCCTGAATCTTGGCCTCAACGATCAGACCGTCGAGGCGCTCTCGACCAAGACCGGCAACCCGCGCTTTGCGTGGGACTGCTACCGCCGCTTCGTGCAGATGTACGGCGACGTCGTCCTCGGCGTGCAGAAGCGGCCGGAGGAAGACCACGAGCCGTTCGAGGTGGTGATCGAGAAGCTGAAGCACGACCGCTATCACCACGACATCGACGACACGAAGCTGACGCCCGACGACCTGAAAGAACTGGTCGGCCGCTTCAAGGCGCTCGTCAAGGAACGCGTCGGCCGGGAGTTCCCGGCGTCGCCGTGGGACCAGCTCATGGGCGCCGTCGGCGCGGTGTTCGGCTCCTGGATGAACGATCGCGCGATCGTCTATCGCCGGAAGTACAACATCCCGACCGAGTGGGGCACCGCGGTGAACGTACAGGCGATGGTGTACGGCAACACGGGCGACAAATCAGGGTCCGGTGTGGCATTCACGCGCAACCCCGCGAACGGCGTCAAGGAGTTCTACGGCGAGTTCCTGATCAACGCGCAGGGCGAGGACGTCGTCGCCGGCGTGCGGACGCCCGAGCCGGTCGCGCAGTTGAAGAACCACCTGCCGACGGCGTATCACGAGCTCGAGCGGATTCGTCAGACACTCGAGAAGCACTTCAAGGACGTGCAGGACTTCGAGTTCACCATCGAAGACGAAGTGGTCTACATGCTCCAGACGCGCAACGGCAAGCGCACGGCCATGGCGGCGCTCAAGTTCTCGATGGACATGTGCAGAGAAAAGCTCATCGACTGGAAGACCGCCGTGATGCGGAACCCGGCGGACCAGCTCGACCAGCTGCTGGCGCCGGTCTTCGACGCGGCCGAAGCCGGGAAGGCGAGGACGATTGCGACGGGCCTGCCCGCGGGTCCTGGCGCGGCGTCGGGACAGATCTATCTGAATGCCGATCGGGCGGTCATCGCCGCGAACCGGAAAGAACAGGTGCTGCTCGTCCGCGTGGAGACCTCGCCCGAGGATCTCCGGGGCATGATCGCCGCCGAAGGCATTCTCACGGCGCGCGGCGGCGTGTCATCGCACGCCGCATTGGTCGCCCGGCAGATGGGCAAGGTCTGCGTCTGCGGCGCGGCCGCGCTCGACGTCGACTATCAGGCCCGTACGGTGAAGGTCGACGGCAAGACGTTCAAGGAAGGCGACTGGCTCTCCATCGACGGCACGGCGGGAAGAGTCTTTGCCGGACGCGTGGCGACGGCGCCGTCCGAGATCGTGGCTGGTGTCGTCGACGGCGACGAGGCGGCGAAGCGCACAGAAACGTCCAGAAGCTTCCAGCAACTCATGAAGTGGTGCGGCGACGCGTCAAGGATGAGCGTGCGCGCCAATGCGGACAATCCTAAGGAGGCGCGCGAGGCGATCGCCTTCGGCGCCGTCGGCATCGGCCTGTGCCGCACCGAGCACATGTTCTTCGAAGGCGATCGCATCGACGCCATGCGCGAGATGATCCTCGCCGAGACGCTCGAGGAGCGGAAGGCGGCGCTCGCGAAGCTGCTGCCGTATCAGCGCGACGACTTCGCCGGCATCTTCCGCGCGCTGAACGGGTATCCCGCGACCATCCGCTTCCTCGACCCGCCGCTGCACGAGTTCCTGCCGCACGCGCCCGAGCAGCAGGCCGAGCTGGCGAAGAAGATGGGCGTCTCTGCCGAGAAGATTCATACCCGCGTCGAGCAGCTCCACGAGTTCAACCCGATGCTCGGCCTCCGCGGATGCCGTCTCGGCATCGACTATCCCGAGATCTCCGAGATGCAGGCGCGCGCGGTATTCGAGGCCGCGGCCATCGTCCAGAAGGAAGGGACGAAGGTCCGCCCCGAAGTCATGATCCCGCTGGTGGGTTTCAAGAAGGAGTTCGATCTTCAGGCCGAGATCGTGAACCGCGTGGCGAAGGACGTGCAGGCCGAGCGGAAGGTGAAACTCAGTTACATGGTCGGCACCATGATTGAGATCCCGCGCGGCGCCATGACCGCCGACGAGATCGCGCAGACGGCCGAGTTCTTCAGCTTCGGGACCAACGATCTCACGCAGACGGCCCTCGGCATGTCGAGAGACGACTCGGGATCGTTCCTGCCGCACTACGCCGAGCTCGAGATCACGAAGAAGAACCCGTTCGCGACCATCGATACGACCGGCGTCGGCCAGCTCGTCGAGATGGCGGTGAAGAAGGGACGCGCCACCCGCCCGGGGATCAAGCTCGGGATCTGCGGTGAGCACGGCGGCGATCCGGATTCGATCAGGTTTTTCGAGAAGGTCGGCCTCGACTACGTCAGCGCGTCGCCGTACCGCGTGCCAGTCGCGCGCCTCGCCGCTGCGCAAGCGGCGCTTTCAAAGGACCGGTAGCTGGTTTCTATCTTTGTCCACCGTCAGGGGAAGACCGAACAGGTCGCGAGCTTCGATCGGGGCTGGCTCAACAACTCCGCCGGTGTGCTGGTGTGGGTCGATCTGGCGGCGCCGTCCATCCCCGAATCGCTGATCCTGAGCGACACGTTCGGGTTCCATCAGCTGTCCGTCGAAGATGCGATGTCGATGCGCCAGTACCCGAAGGTGGAATCCTACGACGGCTACCTGTACGCGATCCTCCACGAGTTCGAGCTGCACCCGGCACACGCCGAGCATGCCACGCACGACGTCGACTTCTTCGTCGGCGCCAACTACCTGGTGACGGTGCATGACGGCGATTCGCTGGCGATCGCCGATCTTCGCGAGCACGCGGTGAGGAACCCGCGGATCGTCGGCGAGGGCCCGGTGGTGCTGCTGCACCGGGTCGTCGACGCGATGGTCGATCGCTACCGCCCTGAAATCGAAAAGCTCGACGATCGCCTGGACGAGCTCGAAAAGGCCATCTTCGAACACGCGTCGCCCGCGCTGGTTCGCGACATCCTCGCCGCCAAGCGCGACGTGTCGAGCCTGCGCCGCGTCATCACGCCGCAGCGCGACGTGGTCGCGCGGCTGGCGCGGCGCGAGTTCATGGACATGAGCGTCGAGCTGTCCTTCCGGTTCAGGGACGTCTACGACCATCTGGTGCGGGTCGCGGACGACACGCTGACCCTCCACGATCGGATTACGGGCCTGCTCGACGCGCACCTGTCGAACGTCAACAACCGGCTCAACGAAGTCATGAAGGTGCTGACCGTCGTGGCCACGATCTTCATGCCGCTCACGCTGCTGACCGGCGCGTTCGGGATGAACGTGCCGTTCCCGCACTTTCCCGGCGGTGACGGCGCGCAGTTCTGGTGGCTGTCCGGCATCATGGCCACGGTCGTCGGCGTCATGCTCGCCGTCTTTCGACGCCAGCGCTGGATCTGACGTCGTGGGGAACGTCCATCGGCTGCCCGTCGATCTCGCCAACCAGATTGCCGCCGGCGAAGTCGTCGAACGTCCCGCCTCCATCGTCAAGGAGCTCGTCGAGAACGCGATCGACGCCGGGGCGTCGCGCGTGTCCATTCACATCGAGCTGGGCGGCAAGAAGCAGGTCCGCGTGGACGACGACGGGGAAGGCATGGAGCCGGAGGACGCGCGGCTCGCGCTGGAGCGCCATGCGACGAGCAAGATCTCTCGCGCCGACGATCTCGCGGCCATCGCGACGATGGGATTTCGGGGAGAGGCGCTGCCGTCGATCGCGTCGGTGTCGCATTTCACCCTGAGAACACGTGCCCGCGGGCAGCCGAGCGGCACCGAGATTCGCGTGAACGGCGGCACGGTCGCGTCGGTGGCCGAGGTGGGTGCGCCGGAGGGCACGCGCGTCGACGTCAACGACATCTTCTACAACCTGCCGGCGCGGCGGAAGTTCCTCAAGTCGGACGGCGCCGAAAGCGCGCAGGTCTCGCGCGTCGTCACGCAGCTTGCGCTGGCGCATCCCGCGATCGGGTTCACGCTGACGAGCGCGGCGCGGACGGTGATTCAGTGCCCGCCGGCCGTGTCGCTGCGGGATCGGCTGTTTCAGTTGTATGGCGAGCGCGCGGATCTGCTCGAAGTGCGAAAGGACGCCGGCGGCATCCGGCTGACCGGATACATCGCGGCGCTGGTGGAGCAGGGCCCGACGCGGGGCCCGCAGAATCTGTTCGTCAACCGCCGGATCGTCAAGGACAAGACGATCGCCCACGCGATCATCAACGCCTACAGCACGGCGTCGATCAAGGAACGCAGTCCTGAAGTGCATCTCTTCCTCGAGATGCCGCCCGACGCGGTGGACGTCAACGTCCACCCGACGAAGGCGGAAGTGCGGTTCAGAGAGCAGTCGCTGGTGCACGAAGTCGTCCGCCGCGGCCTCATGGACGCGCTCGGCCAGGGCGGCGTGCCGCAGCTGCAGCTCCGCCCGGACGTCGCCGTCACGCCGCAGCCGAGCACGATTTCACTGCCGGGCCTCGTCTCGAGCGGCGTGTATCCGAATCGCTGGATACCAGATCCGGCCCGCCTGAAGGCGGACACGACCGACGATCGCCTGGCGTCCGCTCCGGGAGTGTCCGGCTTTAGCCGGACCGAACCCGCCGTCGACATCAAGCCGATGATTCCGCTGGGCCAATTCCGGGACACGTTCATCATCGCGATCGACGACGAAGGCGTGGCGATCATCGATCAGCACGTCGCGCACGAGCGCGTGCTGTTCGAGCGCGTGATGCAGCGGCTGACGGCGGGGACGCTCGAGTCGCAGCGGCTGCTGATGCCGATGATCCTCGATGTGTCCGCGTCCGAGCACGACACCCTCGTGGCGCACGCGAGCGAGCTCGAGCAGTTCGGATTTGCCATCGAAAGCTTCGGCGCCTCGTCGCTGAATGTGACGTCGGTGCCGGCGCTCCTCGACGCCGAAGACTGCGCACAGGCCCTGACGGCGCTTGCGCACGACCTTGAAGGCCTCGACCGCGGCGCGAAGGTACAGGACGCGCTGCAGCGGATTGCCGCCACGACCGCGTGCCACGCCGCCGTCAAGGCGAATGACCCGCTCAGCTATGAGAAGATGGCGCACATTCTCGACGAGCTCCGCGCGACGGCGTATTCCACCGTCTGCCCGCACGGACGGCCGGTCATGCTGCGGCTGACCAGACGGGAAATCGAAAAGAACTTCGAGCGCATCTGATGGGCACGGTCATCTACTACCTGGGCCGGGGGGGACAGATCCTCGGCATGTGGATTCTGCTGGTGGACGTCGTGACGGCCGGGCCCATGGGGCCCGATGCGAAACTATTCGGCGCCGGCGTCGCGGCGTTTCTGGCAGGATGGGGCCTGGCGAAAGTTGGAAGTAAGAAGTGAGAAGTGAGAAGTGATGAAACCAAGCGATTGCATTCTGTTCAGCGGCGGGGCGAAGGGCGCTGAGGCGGCGTTCGGCGAATGCGCGGCCAGGCACGGTGTCGAAGAAGTGCATTTCACCTTCGACGGCCACCCGATCGAGCGGCAGCGCGGCGTCCGCGTGCTCAATCATGAAGAGCTGCAGCAGGGCGACGTGAGCCTCGAGTACGTCTCGAAGCTGATGCACCGCCGCTACGCAGACGCGCCGGGGATCCGCAAGGTGCTGCAGACGCTCTGGTATCAGGTCAACAGCGGTCAGGAAGTCTACGTGGTCGGTGCGATTCTCCCGGATGACACCGTGCGCGGCGGCACGGGCTGGGGCGCCGAGTTCGCGAAGCTGTGCAACAAGCCGCTGTTCGTGTTCGATCAGGACCAGGACGGCTGGTTCGAGTGGGCCGGCGACGCGTGGTCAGAGATGGGGGCGGGCACGGGCCCGACGATCATGCATCCGCACTTCACGGGCACCGGCACGCGGACGCTGCAGCAGAACGCGAGGAAGGCGATCGAGGCGCTGTTTAGTCGCTCGTTTTAGCCTGTCGCTGCTTCTTGATCGCCGCCCATCCGTCCAGGCGGCGCTTGATCTCTTTCTCGAAGCCGCGCTCTTTCGGGTCGTAGTACTTCCTGTCCGCGAGCTCAGGCGGCAGGCACGACATGTCCGTGATGGCATCCGCCTCGTTGTGCGCGTACTGATAGCCCTTCCCGTAGTCCAGGTCCTTCATGAGCTGTGTCGGGGCGTTTCGCAGGTGCAGCGGCACGGGCGCGGCGACGTCACGATGCGCGTCTTCGGCCGCGCGGGTGTACGCCTCGTACACCGCGTTGCTCTTCGGCGCGGTCGCGAGGTAGATGGCCGCCTGCGCCAGCGCCGTGTTGCCCTCGGGCATGCCGATGAAGTGGACGGCGTCTTTCGCCGCGACGGCGACCGTGAGCGCCTGCGGATCCGCGTTGCCGATGTCTTCCGACGCGAAACGCACGAGCCGGCGCGCGATGTACATCGGATCCTCGCCGGCCTCGACCATGCGCGCCAGCCAGTAGACCGAGGCGCCCGGGTCGCTGTTGCGCATCGATTTGTGGAGCGCGGAGATGATGTTGTAGTGCTCCTCGCCCGACTTGTCGTAGAGCAGGGCGCGGCGCTGGCTCGTCTGTTCGACTCGCGTCTTGTCCACGCGCCGCCGGCCGTCATCGCCCGCTGGCGCCGACGCGACGCTCAACTCGAGCAGGTTCAACGCCGACCGCGCATCGCCGTTCGCGTACAGGGCGATGGCCGTGAGCGCCGCGTCCTCAACCGTCACGGCTTCCTGGCCCAGCCCGCGTTCCCGATCGTGAAGCGCGCGCGTGAGAATGCCGGCCACTTCGTCGACGCTCAGCCCGCGCAGGACGAAGACCTTTGATCGCGAGAGCAGCGCCGCGTTCACCTCGAACGACGGATTCTCCGTCGTCGCGCCAATCAGGATGATGTCGCCGGCCTCGACGCGCGGAAGGAAGGCGTCCTGCTGCGCTTTGTTGAAGCGGTGGATTTCGTCGATGAAGACGATGGTCCGGCGTCCGGTCGAGCGCCGGATCCGCTCGGCTTCCGTCATCACGTCGCGGATGTCCTTGATGCCCGCCAGCACCGCGCTGAACGACACGAACCGGGCCTTTGTCATCTCCGCGACGATCCGCGCGAGCGTCGTCTTGCCGGTGCCCGGCGGGCCCCAGAGGATGATCGACTGCAGCAGGTCGCGCTCGATGGCCTGACGCAGCGGCCTGCCCGGCGCGAGCAGTTCGTCCTGCCCGACGAACTCGTCGAACGTCCGCGGGCGCATGCGCTCGGCAAGCGGCGCGGGCGCGGCGTCGCCAGGAAGCGGCGCGTCGTCTGGAAACAGAAACATCAGCGCAGCCTCTGGCGTCTCGCCTCATACAGAACGAGCGCCGCAGTCACCGCCGCGTTCAGCGATTCGACCGGCGCCTGCATCGGGATGGTGACGCGCTCGTCGGCAGACGATGTCAGCGCGTCCGGCAGTCCTCGTCCTTCGCCGCCGATCAGCACGGCGGTCGAGGCGCGCAGGTTCACGTCGAAGAGCGATCGTCCGTCGCGAGGAACGGTCGCGATGATGCGGCAGCCGCGTGTGCGCGCCTCCGCCACCGCCCGGCCGACGTCGTCCACGCGATCGACGGGGAGGCGCAGGCCGCTGGCCATCGATCCCCGCAGCGCTTTCCAGCTGAATGGATCCGCGCTGGCGCCGGTGGCGAGCACGCTCGAGGCGCCGGCGGCTTCGGCGACGCGGACGATCGCGCCGAGGTTGCCGGGGTCCTGGATGTCGTTGGCGATGACGACCAGCGGCGCCGGTCCCTGATAGAAGTCGTCGATGTCCCGCTCCGGCCTGAGCGCGATGGCCACGATGCCGGTCGGCGAGCGCACGGGACTGATGGCCCTCATGACGGCCGCCGTCGCCGTCACGGTCTCGACGCCTTTGGCATGGAGCGCGGCGACGAGCTGCGTGATGTCGCCGCGCTCGGCGGCGTCGACGTCGATCGCGGCATGGTCGATGGCCACGCCGGCGGCGAGGGCGTCGTGCACCAGATGCGCGCCGTCGAGGAGCAGCAGGCCCTCGACGTCGCCATGCGCCACGGCGCGGTACCGAGCGACGATGGAATTCTGACGGCTGGTGATGCGCATCTTCGAGAGCATAACACTGTGGTACCATTCGACCGGATACGATGAAAGAACGACTGATCAAGAAATTCGAAGTCGAGATCGCCACGCTCAATCACGAGCTCAAGCTGGAGCTGCCCAAGGAGATCAAGCGCGCGCGCGAGCTGGGCGACCTGCGTGAGAACGCGGAGTACCAGGCGGCCAAAGAGCGCCAGCGCCTCGTCGAGGCGCGCATCAGCATGCTCACCAAGCGCGTCTCCGAAATCGCACTGATTAACGTCGATCGCATTCCATCGGACCGCGCCGGCTTCGGATCGACGGTGCACGTCATCGAAAAAGAAGAGACGCTGATCTTCCAGCTCGTCATGCCGGAGGACGCCGACGCCACCAAAGGTCTCATCTCCACGACGTCGCCGATTGGACGCGCGTTCCTGAACAGGGAGCCCGGCGACACGGTGAAGGTCACGACGCCGGGAGGGATGCGCGAATTCGAAATCGTCAAGCTCGTCACCATCCACGACGAAGCTGGGGAATGACCGACCCCGAACCCTACTCGCCACAACTTCGAACCGCAGTCGTCTTTACCGGTGCCGGCACGGCCGGCGCGTATCACGCGGGCGTGCTTCGCGCGCTCAACGAAGCCGGTGTGAAGGTCGACCTCGTCGCCGGCCGCGGCATGGGCGCGCTCGCGGCCGTGTTTGCCGCGATCGACGGCGGGCAGAAGCTGTGGGGCGAAAACGCGTTCTGGGATTCCGACGCCGTCCGCCATCTCTACGACTGGCGGCCGTCGCTCAAGCTCGCGGTCCTGGCGCTGGCGGCCTCGCTCGCGATCGTCGTCGCGCCGCTCCTGGCCGTCGCCGCCGGCGCGATCGTCTTTCCGTTCGACTTCGTCGTCCGGATGTTCGGTCTTGGCGGCGCGAGCGGATTGATTGGCGTCTACACCCGGGTCGCCGATCGCCTGTTTGCGCCTTCCGCGCTGCCCACGTGGCTGCCGCGCCTCGTCGTCATCGTGCTCGGCCTGGCGGCGCTCACGATGGCGATCGAGACGCTGGTCTCGTCCGGCCGGCGCCGCGAACGCGGAAGCATCTGGTGGAGAGGCCTGCGCGCGCCGTTGTCGTCGCGCGAAGTCCTCGGCCGTTCCTGGACGTCGATGTGGGATCTCGTGCAGGGCGGGGCGCAAATCAAGCAGCCGTCGCCGGCGGATCTCTCCGGTCGATACGTGGATTTGTTGACCGAGAACCTGGGACAGCCTGGATTTCGTGAATTGGTGATCGCGGCCCACGATCTGGACGCGAGGCGCGACATCGTGTTCGCGCTTGTCGAGGAATCGCGCCGGCGCGCGCTGATTCGCCGCGCGAGCACCGCCGAAGCCGATGTGCGCCGCGCCGAAATCGTCGATCTGAGCGGAGCGGGACGCACGCATCTGGCGGACGCCGTGGGCGCGGCCCTCTCAATCGCCGTCGTCACCGACGCGCATCCGATGACGTTTGCGCCCGATGCGTACTGGCGGGGCGAGACGCACAGGCTCTGTGACCGGCCGGGCGTGCTGTCGCGGCTGCTGGACGAGCTGACCGAGCTCGGCGTCGAGCAGGTGATTGTCGTGTCGGCGGCGTCGGCGCTCGAAGGTCCGCATGCGCTCACGCCGGGACGGCTGGACGGCAAGGGACGCGTCGGCGAGTACCTGCTGGCCGCCGAAGCGTCGGCCGTCCGTGACGCGCTGCAGTTCGCGGCCGTCCGCCTGCCGCGCGTGTTCACGATTCATCCGGAGCACAACCCGATCGGGCCGTTCGATTTCGGCGGCGAGTACGACGACCGGTCGGACCGTGTCCAGCCGCTGCCCGAGCTGCTGAATCGCGGCTACGAAGACGCGTACCGCCAGTTCATTGAGCCAGTGGTGGGAGCAAGCGGGGAAAAAGTCGGACTCACGTTGCCTTGATTGCTTCTCGTTTTCTTTCTGGCGCCGGAGTCCCATCAGCCAGAAAGTCCGAGACCAGCTCGTGCAGGCGCGCGCTCAGCGCGCTGCCCTCCAGGTCGCCGAACTTTTCTTGAAACGCGTGCATCGGCACGACGGCTTTGGCCATCGCGCGGTGGCCGCCGGCGCTGCCGATGTCGGCGAAGTGCCGGCGCACGAACTCGCCGGCGTTCTTCCCGTAGCCGAGGTTCCGCACGGAAATCACCATCGTGTCGTTGACCACGCCGGCAATCACCGTCCATTTGACGTCTTCGAGCTGCAGGAAGAAGTCCGCGACGTACGGAATGAAGTCCTCGCGCGGCGACACGCCGAGCGACGCGCAGAAGACCTGCCCGGCCAGCGTGCCCGTCGCGTGGGCCCTGGCCACGTAGTCGAGCCGCTCGCTCGTGATTTCCGCGCCTTCCATTTTTCTGATCATCGCCGGGTCGGCGAGCGGGTAGAGGTACGAGAAGGCCTCGATGTCCACGCGGTTGGTCTGCCGGTTGAAGAACAGCGTGTCGGACTTGATGGCGTAGAGCATCGCCGTCGCGGTGCGCTCGGAGATGTTCACGTCGACGGCGCGGAGATGCTCCGTGAGAATCGTCGACGTCGATCCGTAGTCCGGGCGGATGTCCCTGAACACCGACGTATAGCCCGGCTGCTCGGGATGATGGTCGATGACGAGGTCGGCGCGATCGATCGCCCCGCCGAAATAATGCGGCTGCACATCCACCATGACGATCCGGTCGTATTCCTTGACGCTGTCGGGCGTGACCGGCTCCACGTGGATGTCGAGCAGGTTGACCATCCGCAGGTTCTCCGGCCGCGTCACGCCTTGAATCGCGCCGATGATGGCGGTTTGCCTGGTCCGGTGCAGCACGTTCCGCACCGCAAGGCCGCTGGCCAGCGCGTCGGGATCGGGATCGTTGTGGAGCAGGATCAGGACGCGCTCGGCGTCGCTCAGGTACCGCTGATACTGGACCACTCTGGCGCGGGTCAGCGACCGGCTGAACTCCGTCAGCAGCGGCCCGCCGAAGAGCTCCGCCATCGACAGGTACACGACGTCGGGGAAGTGCGCGTGCAGGTCTTCGACGTGCTGCTCGGTGGCTGCCGCCCCGAGGCCGATGCCGAGGACGTAGACCATGGTCCCGCCCGCGTCGCGCACCGACTCGAGCGTCTTCTTCAGGCTGCGCTTGCCGTTGTCTTCGATGATGACGCAGGTGCCGGGGGTGAGATCCGCTTTCAGGTAGGTGTCGGTGCGCCGGGGATCGCCCGCGACGGCAGTGACGCCGGCTTCGTGCAGCCGCCGGGCCGCGGGCTTGCTTTCGACGATGAACTCGACCTCGAAGCCGGGCAGCAGGATCTCGTTCAGCATCCTGATGACCAGCTCGTCCTGACAGACGGCTAGACAGCGCACCGGCTTCGATTATACGGTGCTGGAGGCCGCGCCGGGCCTACGGCTTGGGGCGCTTGTCGACCAGAATCCTGCCTTCCTTCATCACGACCTTCGCCTTAAGCATCGTGTAGATCCCATCGCGCTCCATCGGGTTGCCGTCGAGCAGCAGGATGTCGGCGAGCTTCCCCGTCTCGAGCGATCCGATCTGATCGGCCATCCCGACGAATCGCGCGGAGTTGGGTCCCATGAGCCTGAAGATGTCCGCCGCGGAGAACACGAGGCTGAACGACTTCAGCTCGTGCTCGAGCACCACCACGTCGTCCGCGTTCTGGTCGGTCGAGTACGACATCGTGCCGTGCGTCGGATCGGCGTCCCAGAGGCGGCGCGCGTTGACGATCGTGTAACCGGCCTCGGTCCCGGTCGCGCGGCCTTTCGCGTCGCGGTTCGCGCCGGCGATTGCCTCCGGCCATGGCTTGCCGTCGCGGAAACGTACGGTGTTGTCCTTCGGCCACTGCACCGCCGCCGGGGCAGTGGACAGCCGGTCGATGTTGGGCGCGCCGAACGCAATCAGGCCGGCGACGATGGATCCGGTCTGCGCGACCTTCTCGGCCTGCTCGTAGCTCGTGAAGTCTTTGTTCGGCAGGTGGACGAGGCGCGTGACGCCGGCGTCGACGGCCGCCACCATCGCCGGTGAACTCACGGCGTGGACGTTGACCTGGACGCCCGCCTTCTTCGCTTCGTCCACGATCGCCTTGAGCGTTTCGATTTCCGCCTGGGGCGGCGCCGGCTCCGGTGTCAGGCCGATTTCGCCGGTGTGCTTGACACCCATCTTCGCGAGCGCCTGCACCGCGGCGCGCGCGTCGGCCGGCGTCTGCCGCAGGCTGACGGTGCCGGAGGGAATCACGCGCGGGCCGATCCATTCGCCTTTGTTGATGTGGTCGGCCAGCGCGAGGTTCTGCTCCGCGGGACCGCCGCCGGCGAGGACCGTGGTCGTGCCGGCCTCGAGCAGCGAGCGCATCTGGTCGGCGTTGAAGCTGTTCACATGCTTGTGGCCGTCGATGTAGCCGGGCACCGCGGTGAGCCCGGCGCCGTTGATGACCGTGACGCCCTGCGGGTTTGTCGTGGACACCCTTCCGGGGCCCACCGACGCGATCTTCCCTCCGCGGACGACGATGGTGCCCGACTCGATCACCGAGCCGGTCCCCACGACAATCCGGACGTTGGTGATCACCACGTCCTGGGCCGCCGCTGCGGAGGAAATGGAGAGCAGGACCGAGAACTGACATGCCAGCGCAAGTGTCTTGTTCATAGCGGGCGAATGGTATCACTGATGACGGCCGCGTGGTACGATCGCAGGTCCAGATGCCGTCGCTGTACGACACCTTCAATCTCGTCTCCGACTTCGAGCTGGCTGGCGATCAGTCGCGCGCGATTTCCGAGCTCGTCGACGGGTTGGAGCGCGGCGACACGGCGCAGGTGCTCCTCGGCGTCACCGGGTCGGGCAAGACGTTCACGATGGCGCACACCATTGCGCGCGTGAACCGGCCGGCGCTGGTGATGGTCCACAACAAGACCCTGGCGGCGCAGCTCTATCAGGAATTCCGGCGGTTCTTCCCCGACAACGCCGTCGAGTACTTCGTCAGCTACTACGACTACTACCAGCCCGAAGCGTACGTCCCGTCCACCGACTCGTACATCGAGAAAGAAGCGACGATCAACGAGGAGATCGATCGCATGCGCCTCTCGGCCACGCGGTCGCTCTTCCTCCGCCGCGACGTCATCATCGTCGCCAGCGTGTCGTGCATCTACGGCCTCGGGTCGCCCGAGGCGTACTACGGCATGATGCTGCCGGTCGAGCGCGGCCAGAAGATCGGCCGCGAGGACGTGCTGCGCAAGCTCGTGGAGATTCAGTACGAGCGCAACGATCACGACTTCACGCGCGGCACGTTCCGCGTGCGGGGGGACGTGATCGACGTGTATCCGTCGTATGACGAGCAGGGCGTCCGGCTCGAGATGTTCGGCGACGAGATCGAAGAGATCGTCTCGTTCGATCCGCTGACCGGCAGGACGCTGCGCAAGCACGACAAGATCGCGATCTTCCCGAAGTCGCACTTCGTCGCGCCGCGCGAGCGGACCAAGCTCGCCGTCGACACCATCAAGGAAGAGCTGGGGTGGTATCGCTCGAGGCTCGAGGCGGAAGGGAAGCTGCTCGAGGCGCAGCGCCTGCACCAGCGGACGATGTTCGATCTCGAGATGATGAAGGAGATCGGCTACTGTCACGGCATCGAGAACTACGCGCGGCACCTGACCGGCCGCGCGCCCGGCGAACCGCCGCCGACGCTGCTCGACTACCTGCCGGACGATGCGCTGATGATCGTCGACGAGAGCCACCAGACCGTGCCGCAGATCCGCGGGATGTACGCGGGTGACCGGGCGCGCAAGGAAGTACTCGTCGCGTACGGATTCCGGCTGCCGTCGGCCCTCGACAACCGGCCGCTCAATTTCCAGGAGTGGGAGGCGCGCGTCGGGCAGGTGGTCTACGTCTCGGCGACGCCCGGGCCGTACGAGCTGGCCAAGTCGCAGGGCGTGGTCGTCGAGCAGATCATCCGGCCGACGGGCCTCGTCGACCCGCCGATCGACGTGCGCCCGGTCAAAGGACAGGTGGACAACCTGCTCGCGGAAATCCGTGACCGGGTGTCCCGCAAAGAGCGCGTGCTGGTCACGACGCTGACGAAGCGGATGGCTGAGGACCTGACGCAGTACTATCAGGAGCTGGGCGTCCGGGTGCGCTACCTGCATTCCGACATCGAGACGCTCGAACGTGTCCAGATTCTGCGCGATCTGCGCAAGGGTGAATTCGACGTGCTGGTGGGCATCAACCTGCTGCGGGAAGGCCTCGACCTGCCGGAAGTGTCGCTGGTCGCGATTCTCGACGCCGACAAGGAGGGCTTCCTGCGCTCGGCGGGGTCGCTCATCCAGACGTCCGGCCGCGCCGCGAGAAACGTCAACGGCCGCGTCATCATGTACGCGGACAAGATGACTGCCTCGATGCAGGCCTGCATCAGCGAGACGTCGCGCCGGCGCGAGCGGCAGGCAGCGTACAACGTCGAGCACGGCATCACGCCGCAGTCGATCATCAAGTCGATCGATGAGGTCATGTCGAGCGTGTACGAGCGCGATTACATGACGCCCGCCGAGCCGCGCGACGAAAGAGAGACGTTCAAGTCGCAGGCCGAGCTCGACCATTACATCGCGAACCTGCAGGCGCAGATGAAGCTCTCGGCCGCCAATCTCGACTTCGAGAAGGCGGCGTCCCTGCGCGACGACATCAAACGGCTGCGCAACCCCGAGCTGCTGACGCCTCGGACGGCGCGGAGGGCCTGAGTACCTGTGCTGTCGTTCTCGTCACGCTGGCTCAAGCACGCCGCGCTCGAGACGCAGGAGTACGTCCGCCTGGTCACCGCGGCGCTGGGCGGCACCGTCTCGCCGCCGATCTACCGTCACGACATCGTCGAGCAGTTCGACCTGCTCGGCGTCGGATCGCTGACCGTCGTCCTGCTGACCGGGCTTTTCACCGGCGCGGCGCTCGCGTCGCAGAGCGGCCTGACGCTCGATCAGTTCGGCGCGCGCCCGGTGGTCGGCCGTCTGGTGAGCGCGACGATGGTCAAAGAGCTCGGACCGGTCCTCACGGCATTGATGCTGACAGGCCGCATCGGGTCGGGAATCGCCGCCGAACTCGGCTCGATGGTCGTCACCGATCAGATCAACGCGCTGCGCGCCCTCGGCACCGATCCGATCCGCAAGCTGGTCGTGCCACGCATGCTGGCGGGCCTGGTCATGACGCCGATCCTGACGATTATCTCGGATTTCGTCGGCATCGTCGGCGGCTGGATCGTGTCGCGTTTCCAGCTGCAGCTGTCGAGCGAGCTGTACTGGTCGTCGGTCACCGACGCGCTGTACGTCCAGGACATCTACCAGGGCCTCATCAAGCCGTTCGTGTTCGGGTTCGTCATCGTGACCATCGCCTGCCATGTCGGCTTGCGAACGAAGGGCGGCACGCAGGGCGTCGGCAGGGCGACGACCGTGGCCGTGGTCGCGGGCTCCGTCGCGGTGATTGCCGCGGACTTTTTCGTGACGCAGATTCTCGCCAAGGCGCTCTACTGATGAACGACGCGGAGCGGGTCCGGCAGATTCTGGACGAGACCGGCGCGCCGGTCATCGTCTTCGACAAAGTGCGCCTGGCCTTCGACGAGAACGAGGTGCTCAGCGATCTGAGCTTCACCGTGATCAAAGGCCACACGAAGATCATCCTGGGCGCCAGCGGATCGGGGAAGTCGACGATTCTGAAGATCATCACGGGCCTGCTGCATTCCGACGCGGGTGTCGTCTGGGTGAACGGCCAGCGCGTGGACGAGCTCAGCGAGCAGCAAATGATGATCGTGCGGACCGATCTCGGTCTGATCTTCCAGGAAGGCGCGCTGTTCGACTCGCTGACTGTCCGCGAGAACGTCGGCTACAAGTACTACGAAGAGTCCGACATGCCGCTCGATCAGGTGGACGCGCGCGTGAAGGAAGTGCTCGGCTTCATGGGCCTGGGCGAGCACATCGAGAAGATGCCGTCCGAGCTCTCCGGCGGCCAGCGGCGCCGGGTGGCCATCGCGCGCGCGATGGCCTTCAAGCCGCGGATCCTTCTGTACGACGAAGCCACCACGGGGCTCGATCCGATCACCGCGACCACGGTGGACGACGAGATCATCAAGTTGCGGGATCTCGAAGGCGTGAGCTCGATCGTCGTGACGCATCAGCTGCGCGATGCGTTCTACATCGCCACCAACATGGCCGTGCGCGACGCGTCGGGCGCCGTGCGCGTCGTGCCCGCCTCGCCGGAGAAGTCGAACGAGGCCGAGTTCATCATGCTCAAGGACGGCCTCATCGTGTTTGAGGGCAACGCCGAGGAGCTCCGGCGTTCGACCGATCCCTATCTCCAGACCTTCTTGTCGTAAGGACCGTTATGCCTCGAACGCGTTCGCTCGCGTGGTCGGAATTGAAGATTGGCGTGCTGACGATGGGCGGCATCATCGTGGCCGCGGTCACCATCTTCTCCGTGATGGGGAGCCGCGGCTTCTTCTGGCAGCGCTACCCGCTGAAGACGAAGTTTCCCAACGTCGCCGGCCTGAAGGCGGGCTCGCCCGTTCGCGTCGCCGGCATGGAAGTCGGCGCCGTCACCGCCGTCGTCTTTTCCGGGGATCTGGTGGACGTGGAGTTCGAAGTGAACAAGGACGTCCGGCCGCGCGTGACGACGAATTCGTCCGCCGTGCTCGGATCGGTGTCGCTTCTCGGCCTCGGCGCCGTCGACATCACCGCCTCGTCCACGGGCGCGCCGATCCCCGACTGGGGCTACGTGCCGGCGGGGAAAACCGCGGCGGTGCTCTCCGATGTCACGACGCAGGCCGCGGACGGCATCGGCGAGCTCACCGGGCTGATCAAAGACATGCGCGCCGGCAAGGGGACGGCCGGCAAGCTCATGACCGACGACAAGCTCTACGCCGAACTGCAGCAGTTCGTCACGGCCGCCGGGGACGTCACGAAGACGATTCGCTCCGGGCGCGGGACCATCGGGAAGTTGATCAACGACCCGAAGATTGCCAACTCGCTCCAGGGATCGCTGACCAACCTCGAGGAGATGACGCGGCGGATCAACAGCGGTGAAGGCAGCCTGGGCAAGCTGCTCAACGACGACGCGTTTGCGGCGTCCCTGACCGGCGCCACGACCAACCTGCGGACGCTGACCGACCGGCTGAACAGGGGCGAGGGGACCGCCGGCAAGCTGATGACCGATCCGGCCCTGTTCAACCAGCTGAAGTCGCTGGCCGACCGCCTCGACCTGCTGACCAAGCGCCTCAACGACGGCGAAGGCACGATCGGACAACTGCTCAAAGATCGGCAGTTGTATGAGAACATGAATGGAGCCGTGAACGACGTGCGCTCGCTGATCGCGGAAATCAAGAAGGACCCCAAACGGTACCTCAACGTGAAAGTCAGCATCTTCTGATGGCAGACCAGACGAAAGACGAACGATCGGGAAGCGCCGGGACGGTGCTGCTCGCGTTTCTGGTTGGCGCGGTTGCCGGCGCGGCCGTGGCGCTGCTGTATGCGCCGGCCAGCGGACGCGAGACGCGCGAGTTTCTCGGCGAACAAGCCCGCGAAGGCGCCCGGAAGGCGAGCGAAGCGGCCCGCGTGGGCCGCGAGGTCATCAAAGACGTCTACGAGCAGGCGGCCGAGGACCTGGCGTGAGCACCTGGGCGACGGTCTTTCTCGGCATCATCGCCATGGCGACGCTCATCACCGCCATCCTGCAGGTCGTGCTGCTCGTGGCGGCCGCGCAGCTGGTGCGCCGCCTGATGAAATTCGTCGAGGATCTCGACCGCCAGATCAAGCCGATCATCGGCCACGTCGACGCGATCGCGCGCGACGCGTCGCGCGTCGCGAGCCTCGCGGCCGCCCAGGTCGAGCGGGTCGACCAGGTGCTCAACAGCGCCGTCGTCCGCATCGAAGAACTGCTGTCCCACATGCAGACGCTGGTCGTGAGCACGCTGCGTGAAGGCAACGCGCTGATGATGGGCGTGCGCGCGGTGATGGCGGCCATCCGCGCCTTCCAGGGCCGCAAGCGCCGCCGCGCGGAAGACGACGAAACGCTGTTTATCTAGATGGTCCCATGGCCCGACGCCGAGTGGCGCGCCATGCAGGACGAGGCGCGCATCTGGCGCGCGAAGCTGCGCTCGCGTGCAGGCGCGGGCACGCTGTTTCTCCTCGACGGCGCGAGCTGCTCCGGCAAGAGCACGCTGCTCGATCGGCTGACCGCCGATTCCGGGCGGCTCGAGCTCGTCCCCAGATATTCCACGCGCGAACGGCGCACCGACGATCACCCCCGGCGCGAATACGTCTTCATCTCCCACGAGGCCTTCCGCGAACGCGCGGCGGCCGGGGCGTTCATCGAGTACCGCGACTTTCAGTTCGGGATGAGCTACGGGTTGCCGTGGGCGGAGGCCTTCATGCCGCTGCTCGACGGGCACGCGGCGCTGGGCGTCATCAACCTGGGGAACGTCGAGTTCGTGAAGGCCCTGCTGCCTGAGGCGGTCACCGTGCTCGTCGACGCGTCGCTCGAGACGATCCGCCGCCGGCTGGTCGCCCGCGGCGTGAACACGCAGGAACAGATCGACGAGCGGCTTGGGAACGCCGCCCGCGTCCAGGAGTACCGCAAGTTCTACGACTTCGTCGTGACGAACGAAGAAGGCGTCCTCAACGAAGCCGAAGCCTTCCTGCGAAACCTCATTGCCTCACGCGCAACGACGTAGCTCGTCCTACTTGAAGACCTGGGTCCGCCGGAACGTCTCGGCCGCGGCGCGCGCCTCGTCAAGCGTGGTGAGGCGGCCATGAATCGGGACGACCTGCTGGACGTCCAGGCGGAGGCGGTCGACGGCGTCGAGGAAGTGGACCAGGTTCGTCAGCCCGCCCGGCGGCTCGTTCGCGTTGTTCGGCGGCGTCCACGAGTCCGCTTCGATGAGCATCCGCTCCTTCGGCAGAAACACCATCAGCATCCCCGCGTTGTGCATGTTCCCGGCGTAGTGATAGACGACCATCTCGCGCGTCTCGTCGCGGAACGTGCGACTGCCGATGATGCCTTCGAACGCGGCCGTTCGGCCTGATCTGGCAAGCCGATCCGGAGCGATCGTGCGCGGATTGGACCAGATCTGCTGGTAGTACGGAATGTTTCCCGCCTGCGTCACGATCGTCGCGCCTTCGGCCGCGTAGGTCCGCAACCCTCCTGCGTGATCGAAGTGCGAGTGGGTGTTGATGACGTACCTGATCGGCTTGCCGGGGATCGTCCTGCGGACGGCATCGATCACGGCCAGCGATCGCGTTTCGTTTTCAGGGGCATCGACGACCACGACGTGATCGCGAAACTCGAGGGCGATGCTCTTCGCGTTGCCCGGCATGATCCACAGACCGTCCGAGATCTTCTCGGGAACGACCCCGGCCGGCTGCGCCGCCTGCCGGATGCTCGCCGGTACTTCGAGCGCCAGAGGCGCGTTCGGCGTCACGTCCGTCACCGTCAGGTCGAGCAGCGGATAGCCTGCCGACCGCTGCACGATGTGCACCGGGAACTTCACGCCGCCGAAATCTCTGTAGTCTGAAAAGATGGCTTCGAGCTTGATGTCTCCGAGAACGGGATTGGGGAACCACGTGTCGATCCGCTCGACGAGGTT